>Ga0207151_1005_pt1 | contig 69774 bp, 60 predicted proteins | sample Alteio_BWMinHeat_29_FD_153523 | JGI IMG/M metagenome (GOLD analysis project Ga0207151, IMG submission 153523) | Enriched cells from forest soil in Barre Woods Harvard Forest LTER site, Petersham, Massachusetts, United States -... | ecosystem: Environmental > Terrestrial > Soil > Temperate forest >... | reverse complement strand
GACACTCTTTGTTGTGTTTGTTAGATTTTGGCTATAAGAAAACAAGGAGTGTAATATGGCTGCAGCAGCCGCTTCAGTAACATCGCCAGGACCCACATCTGTAATGGTTGATAATAATCTGCTCCAACAGATACTTAGAGAACAGCAGGAAGCTCGAAGAGAAAATGAAGAGCTTCGTAGAGATAACGCTTCTCTTAAAGAGCGAGTCAAGCTTCTAGAAATGCAATGTTCATCAAATGAAGTTGTACGGAAAGAAAATGATTTTCTAAAAATGCAGACAGCAAAAGCACAAGGTACTTGTAACGAAACACTTGGACTTCCTGAAACAGACGTCATACTTTTGAGATCTAGAATAAAAAGCATCTCTGAATCATCTCAGCGAGAATTAGAAGCTTTAAAACAAAGTAGAAATAAAGATACAGCAGAGATTGCAGCTCTGCAAGTTACTTGTGAAAGATTAAAGGCACAGAATGATGCTGCCAATGCAATTATCCAAGCTAAGGAAGTCGAAATACAAAGATTAATGGGAGAAAATGCAGAATTTATAAGACTACAAACAGAAATTACCGAAAATCAAGTAACTCAAGTTAGAAGTGTAAAAAATTGGAATAAATTGCAAGTAGCCTCGGGTTTTGGTGCAGGCTGTCTAACAGGATCGCGAATAGGGCCAATTTATTCATTTGCTTGCGAAAGCCCCACAAAAACAGCTGTGGTAGCCATTGGAGTAATTTTTGTTGTCGTATTGGGAATGAGGTGATTTATGGTAGGAGCAATTGACGATAGAAGATATGATCCTGCTTTTGTTGTGTTAAAAGAAAGTAATTCACAAGACACTTTTTTAGCTTTAATCTATTCCTATTTATCTAATCAAGATCTTGTCCCCTGCGCTCGAGTATGTAAAAGATGGCAAGTCGTTTATAAAATATCTCCTATTTTATTACAAAGATTACAAGGACCGCGAGCATTGAGTAATCTTGATAATGAAGTATTATTATGCATGATCAAAACGCTTGAACGTGAAGTTATAATTAAGAGAAGAATGAGAGAATTACATCTTTCACGACAGCATTTTCATGATGCTATTATTGAAACTGAAACTTCATTAAGAAGATCCGATCAACTTGTTCAATCTCTGTGGAATATTGCCAAGACAATTTCAAAAATTTCTGCTTTTATGTCAGTTTATTCGACGCTTGAAGCTGCCGATAGAAGAGATAAAGAATCAGGAAGAAAATGGGAAGGAAGTGACGATTATTTATGGCTACTATGATGTGAATTGTTAATTAGAATTATAGGTATATTTTATGGCTGCCCCTGCAACAAGTTTAACTGTTAGAAAAACCGGTTTGCACACGCTTGCAGACTTACCTCCTCCCATTACAGGTTTTGTTACTGATCGTAGAACTCTTGAAGAGTTTTATAAGTATGTTGAGGAAAATGGCCATTTTCTAGCAGTTCAACAAATGCGTAGTGAGACCTCTGACTCAAGAAAAGTATTTATAGGCATGATTTCACTGTCCCAGAGTTTAAGGGCTGAAATACATCGAGATCGTTTATTGATGCAAGAGAATCGTGCATTGACAGAAGAGGTGGCTCAAAGAGTTGAAAGAATAATCGCTTCATCTACTCAGGCATTAAAGGAGGAGAATGATGCGCTTTCTAAGTCAATTCTTCTTATGCAGGAAAGGGGAGCTGGACATCAAGAAGCGCAGACTGCTCGTCAAGAAAGAAGAACGCAATGGGAATTAGAATTTGCAGAAATTGAAAAAAAGTCAGTCCAAGATGCAGAAAAATATGAGGCAGAAGTTCGAGAAAAGACCGAAAGACAAATTAGGGAAATGCGAGAAAGAGAGGCTCAATACCAAGCTTTAATGACAGCTGTAGGAAAAGCTCGTCTTGCCATAGGACTTAGTGATTATTCGCCGACATCGGATGAGGATGCTGTGAAGGCTCTCATTCCGAAAATTCATGAACTCTTACAACAAAAACAGGAACTGGCTGAGAAAGTAAGGCAGCTACAACAAGGGAATGCTCGGCTCTCTCGTCCAATACGTTTAATGGCAGCGATTGTTGAATTTGTAAGGCGCATGTTTCAGTATATCCATGAGAAGTGGGTTAGATTTTCTTTATATGACTTAGGGCAGCATATTTTTACCTATCGAAATCAAAAAAGAGTTATCCTGTGCGCTTTGGCAATTGTCTTTCTCGCTATCTACATAATAAAATAAGCTTGAATGTTCCTATTCCGCAGAGATCTCTTGAAAAAACCCGCAGAGTGGATTTCAGGACGATTTCTGTTTATCGGCTTGTTCAAGCGGCGGGTTCTTAGAATAGTTGTCATATTGAAAAATAGAGGATCAGATATGGATGAGAATACTTGGAGGTTTGCACAATTGTTAATGTGGTTGATAGGCATTCAGACAGCTTTATTAGGCTCTATTCTTGGAATCATTTGGGCAAAAACTTGTAAAATTGATGACAAGATTACTGACATCGATAAAAGATTTTTTGCAATTGAAACCATGTTGCACATGAAAGAAAAGATTCAAATCATTTAAAAAAAGCTGAGTAAAAATTACGTACTGTCACAGTGTGAAGAAGCATACATGATTTTTGCTAATGTTTTCATAGTAGGATTGCGGTGTTTGAGAGCAGAATACAGTGTGGACTTATGCAAATCGACCTCTCTTCTTAGTTTTGATTTATTGATAGCTTCTAGATAGATTTCTATCATTTCCATAGCCCCTTCTGGATCATTATTTAGAAGGCATTCAAATACTGCTTTTGCTGTTTGATCTAAATCACAAAGTTCTTTGAGTGGATTCGATCTTTTAAGCCCTCTAACTTTATTTAAATCAGCTTTCGCTAATTTTTCTAAGGATATTTGATGCTTTCTTGATGTCTTTGTCTTGTCCATTTTTATTACCTCCTAACAAAAGGATGACAGTGGTTTCATTAACTATTCTGTGTGGCGAAGCGCGGAGCGCGAAACCTAACTTGGATTAAGTTGTTGAGTGCGAGCGCAAAGCCGTACTGGAAAAGATGGGCAAATAAGCCAACGAATTTATGCAATTAGACACTAGGTTCGGATTGGATTCCGACACTGACACTTCGGGCAGCAGCACTCATTGGCTCAGCATCACTTCCGCGGCCAAGAAAACCATCACCGTCGTCAGAAAAGTCGGCATCGCTGCCAGATAGATCAGGTAACCTGCCTCCAAATCTCAAACGCGTCGTTAGGCGTAACCTGTCTCCAAAACTCAAACGCGTTAGGCGGCTAGTGCCATCATCATTATCTTCAACAGCACGCTCTCTTAAAAGGCTTTGTGGTCTATTTTCTCTTCTTTGACCTCTTAAAGTTTCCAACGTTGAATCTGAAACAGATCCTCGATCTTGTTCAGAAAGTTCATCACCAAACTCTAGCCTCCGTGAAGGGGTGGGGGGAGATTCTGCACCTCTAGATGCTGCAGCGTCTCGGGCTTCATCACGCCGTTTTCTGGCTGCTTGAAGTCTAGTTCCAGGTGCAACCTGAGCTTGATCCATCTGTTGACCGGCTACTCCAATTCCTTCAGCTCTTAAGCGTGCAGCATGTCGGGCTAGATTAAGCTGTCTTCTGGCTGCCGCATGTCTAGTTCCTGGTGCAACTTGAGCTTGATCCATCTGTTGACCGGCGGCTCCAATTCCTTCAGCTCTTAAGCGTGCAGCATGTCGGGCTAGATGAAGCTGTCTTCTGGCTGCCGCATGTCTAGTTCCTGGTGCAACCTGAGCTTGATCCATCTGTTGACCGGCCGCTGCAACTTTGCTGTCTTGCTCATGTCTTGCAAATCTATGCTTTCGGCTCGCTTTCCGGCTAATCACCTGCATAGGAATCCCAAAGTCGTTGTCTTCCGTAATCGGTCTGATAATCTTTAGGCGTAGATGCACTTTTACGTTCCATTGAGGCACAGACCAAGCTAAAAGTAGAGTTGATATTAGACCGACAATGCGAGTGATCACATCACGAATCGTTTGGGGGATCGATCTACAAGGTTTAGAGAACAGATGAGCGCCTTCAATCAAAAACAGACTGGGCATCATAGCGCGCGAAGAAAACCAAAAATCGTTCTGTATGCGAGAAACTACATCATAAGCTAATTGTAAGGAATGATCTGACATAAAACCTTATTAAATTTTTAATAAACTAGGTCAGTGAGAAAACACACTGACCTAATCATTTTCTTATTTGGAATTATTGAGCTCCTGCTGCGGCTGCTGCGGCGACAGGTTTAGCTGGGCTAGCCGGGCTACCTGCACCAACTTTTCTCGCTTGATCAAACTGCAATTTAAGTTGTGCTCTTACATCTTGGTCAACTTTTGCTGCCAACATACCACTCCAAGTTTCAGCTTCAGCTTTACCTTGTTGAGCAGTTTCTTTAACCTTATTTGCCATTTCTAACTCTCTCGTTAAGGTTGCTGTTTGCAAACGCACCGCGTCGTCAATTCTTGCTTTTTCTCCTGCAGCTGCATCCGCCAATATCTTTCTGGCTGTTTCCGCTGTATCTGCTCTTTGTGTTTCTGAAGCAAGTTTTGCTTCTGCTTGCTGCACTCTTTGTTGCAGAGTAGCAAGATCAGCATTCAGCTTTTGTACTTGCTGTTCAAATGCCGCTTTTGCATCTTGTGCTGATTTTAGGTCAGCTTGTGCTGTTTTTAGGTCAGCTTGTGCTTGACCCAACGCAGCTTGTGCTTGAACTTTAGCATCTTCTGCAGCTTGTAATCTTGTTGTCAAATCCGCTTTTTCTCTAGCTAATTTATCATTTGCTTCTGCTTCAGTAGCTTTTTCAGATGATTTTGTAGCCAATTCAGCCGTTAAAGCATTTACTTTTTCTTCAGCTTGTTCTAGCGCCTGAACTTTATCCTTTATGTCTTGCTCAGCTTTGGCAAGGGCTGCTACTTTATTTGCAAGTTCTGCTCGTACTCCTTGGATCTCTTTGGAAACTTGTTCAAGTTTCTGACTTAGATCTGTTGTTGCTTCTCGCACAGCTTTCACTACCTGTTCTTTAGCAGCTGTAATTTCTTCACCATCAGCTGAGGCTGAGGCGAGTGCTTTAACTGATCGCAGAAGAGTAACTTCACTAACCAATTGTTCATTAGTAAGTCGTAAACTGCTTATTAAGGAATGGATTCGCATAACTAAATGTCGTTTATCAGCATCATCTTTAGTAGGGCACAAATCTTCTAATGATGCAATTGAGGATGTAATGCTTTCTAAATATTGAACTCTTGCGCGCAATTGGGTTGCCTCTTGCTGAAATTTTCTTTCATTTTCCGATGGTGCGGACTTGGCCACCAACTCTTGGCGTGCAGCTATTAGCTCAGCAGCTTGTTGACCTACTTTTGCTACAGCTTCAGTTTTTGCCCGTCTTTCTGCATCAAGTTCAACAGTTACGGAAACAACAGTTCTAACAGGTCGTGTATTATCGAAGAATCCAAGCTTTGCTTGAAAATAGAGGTTAGTCTCAGGAAAAAGAACTCCTAATAAGTGGAAGATAGTGGATAGGACGAGGCCGATGATGGTTGCGAGATTTGAGAAAGAGTGGATATCGGTATGGATTTTTCTTGTGGGATGATTCGCAGCCAAAAAGAGGGCCGGTGTTGTGAATGCCTTTAACCCAAGGGATTGAAAAGGATATTTAACTACTTCGCCTACTTCCAAAGCCAATGCAGCGCCCGCCATTGGAAATCCTGCAAGGTGCACTTGCATTTTGGCGATGAGCCATGGGCCCCACTGCATTTGTTCACGCGCGTCTTGAGCTCTTTGCGCGGTTAAGTGACACATGGGTGACATCACCCCTCTTACTGTTTCTTCTGACATAACTAATTTCCTCTGGTTAATTTTTTTTAATCAAAATTGATGTGAAACATCATCAATGAAATCTCAATTAATTGCAAATGAATTCACAAACATTCTAAATTGTGGGTAATGAATCCATGTGTTCCAATATTTTATAAACGATTTCATCAATTGTTAAGTCTGAGGTATCCACTACAATCGCATCTTCAGCTTGCCGTAAAGGGGAAAGAGCACGAGTCGAGTCATAATGATCGCGTTTTGTAATTTCCTCTAAAGTTTTTTCTATTGTTAAATCCTTAGTCTCTTCAGGAAAGCGTGTTCGGAGCTCTTCGAAGCGCCTTTTGGCACGCACCTCGGGTCGTCCGGTCAGGAACACTTTGACTTCTGCATTCGGGAAGACGACTGTTCCCATATCGCGGCCTTCGAAAACAGCGTTTACGCCTTTGGATAGTTCTCTTTGTAGGGAGACCAATTTATCTCGTACAATGCCTTCAGAAGCCACTCTGGAGACTACGGAGGTGACTTCTTCGCCTCGAATTTTTTCCGTGACATCTTCATTGAAGACAATATAACGCTTTTCTCCGCGATAGATATTGATATCGAAAGTAAAATCTTTTAGAAAATTTTTAAGATCCAGCGGTTGGTCGATATTAATTTTTTTCTGAATAATGCCGTAGGCCACGCAGCGATACATGGCGCCGGTATCAAAGAAAATGAATCCCAGCTTCTCCGCTAAACGTTTTGCGATAGAACTTTTACCAGTGGCTATCGGGCCATCAATTGCAATAAGCATTTCACATCACCTAACGGATATCTTAAGAAAAAGCAGCATTAAGGGGGAAGTAAATACTAGTGAATCCAAGATATCCAAAAGGCCCCCTAGTCCCGGGATATCACTACTATCTTTGACCCCTACATCGCGTTTCAACAAGGATTCCGCAAGGTCACCAAATTGAGCGGCTACGCTTAAACAAGCAGCAAACCAGATACTTTGTGTAAAGGTCAAGACAAAAGGTTTCTCCATCAATGCGAATGAGAAAAAAAGATAAATGGCTATGCTCGATAAGATGGCTCCAAGGAGACCTCCGCAGGCACCTTCCCATGTTTTTTTGGGGCTAATATAAGGGGATAATTTTCTTTTGCCAATCCATTTTCCAATAAAAAACGCCGAAGTATCGGTCATTTTGGTGACAAGGAGCAAGTAAAACAGGGCCCACCGGCCATCTTCAAAATAATTGATCGTGATGAGACAGCTAAGAGGGATCGTCAAGTAAATGATGCCAAAAAAGGTGAGAGCCAGGTTGACAAAAGGATCGCTGCCTTTAATGAAGTAGTAGCAAAAGCCCGCAGTCAAAGTAACCCCTAGAATGATCTCTGGCAGGATATAAGGCTGTTTGCTTTGGGTGTTGAGAAAAATGGCAAAGAGGTAAGCAATGCTGCCGATCACACCCACCTTGACAAGGGGATGGTAATTTTTCTCCATGGCTATGCGGTAATACTCGTGCAACGCGATTACAATGGCAGCCGTTGTGAGCAGTAAGAAAACCGGTTTAAACCAAAACAGGTGCGAGAGCGCAATGGCCAGTAAAACCACCAATATACTCACAGTGCTCATGACAAGGCGTTGCTGAAATTCAGACAACTTTGAAAGAATCATTGTCTACCTGCCAAGGCGTCGCTCGCGTCTCTGAAAATCAACGATGACTTCGAGAAGATGTTGTGGAGTAAACTCAGGCCAGAAAATGTCTGCGATATGAAGTTCTGCATAAGAAGCTTGCCACAGTAAAAAATTGCTGAGCCGATTTTCTCCTCCTGTTCTCACCACGAGTTCCGGATCCGGCCAGCGCATGGTGTCAAGATAATGGGAGAGCACTGTTTCTGTCACGACTTCTTGTGTAAGAATTTTCTTTTCGAGATCTTGAAGCATATTTTTTACCGCACGGCAGATCTCATTGCGCGCGCCGTAATTGAGTCCTAGCACCATGACCACACCGTTGCACTTTTCTGTGACTCGTTTCGTTTCTTGGATGGTGCCTTGAAAGCTTTTTGAAAACCGGCTCAGATCGCCGATCGTTTCAAATTTTACGCCATTTTCAATCATGACGGGACGCTGTTCGATCAAGTACGATTCAATCAGCCAAAGCAGAGCTTTCACTTCGACAAAATCTCTGTCCCAATTTTCTGTTGAGAAGCCGTAGAAAGTGACCACTTGAATACCTAATTCTTTGGAAGCTTTGACGATATCGATCAAGTTATCCGCGCCTTGCTGGTATCCATGCATGACTGTGAAGCCATTTTTACGCGCCCAGCGCCGGTTGCCGTCGGGGATGATGGCGATGTGCTTCGGGACAGTGCCATGAGCAAGCATCTGCAACTGCTCTTCCGAATAGATGCTGGCGCAAGAAACTAAGCTCTCATTCAATGGCATGCATTTTCCTATGATTTTAACACTTCCATGAAAGCGCTTTGTGGAATGTTCACTTTGCCAATTTCTTTCATGCGTTTTTTGCCTTTCTTCTGCTTTTCCCACAATTTTCTTTTGCGCGTGATATCGCCTCCATAACACTTTGCGGTGACATTTTTGGTCATGGCGCGAATGGTTTCGCGCGCGACCACCTTGCCTCCTATAGCAGCTTGGATAGGCACTTTAAACAGCTGCATCGGGATCACTTCTTTCAATTTTTCGCAAATGGCGCGTCCTTTCGATTCCGCTTTACTTCTATGTACAAGGCAGGAAAAAGCGTCGACAGGCTCCTCATTCACGCGAATTTCCAGTTTGATGATATCGCTTTCCTGATATTGATCCATTTCGTAATCAAATGAGGCGTACCCCTTTGTGAGTGATTTTAATTTGTCATTGAAATCGGTGATGATCTCATTGAGCGGAAAGCGATAGGTCAATAAAAGCCTGCGAGCATCGAGCGTTTCAGTTTTGATGCAGCTGCCGCGTTTCTCCATGCCTAAATTCATGATGCCTCCCAGATACTCTGAGGGCGTGATGATGTGGCATTTGACCCAAGGTTCTTCTACCCAAGCGATATGCGCAGGATCGGGATAATGGCTGGGATTGTCGATCTCTTTCACAGTACCATCCTGCAAAAGGAACCTGTAGATAACGCTTGGAGCGGTTGTGATGATGTCCAGATCAAACTCGCGTTGTAAACGCTCGACCACAATCTCAAGATGCAGAAGGCCAAGAAAGCCGCAGCGGAATCCAAAGCCTAACGCCATGCTGCTTTCTTGCTCGATGTGGAGGGCAGAGTCATTGAGCTGCAGCTTATCGAGGGCATCACGCAGAGCTTCGAAATCGGTGGAGTCTATTGGGTAGATGCCGGCAAAAACGACCGGACTGACATGCTTGAAGCCTGGCAAGGGGTCCGGAGCTGCATGTCGATGGAGAGTGATGGTGTCCCCAACTTTGACATCGGCAGGATTTTTGATGTTTGCGACGATGTAGCCCACCTCTCCTGGCCGTAGTGACTCTACAGGCCTTTCTTTCGGTGTAAAAACACCGACGTCCAGTACCTCAAAGGTTTTGTCCGTGGACATCATGCGAATCAGCGAACCTTTGCGAATTTCACCAGTCATGATGCGGATGTAAACCATCACCCCGCGATAGGTGTCGAAGTGTGAATCAAACACCAAAGCCCTCAGTAAATTGTCCTGAGGCTCTTCTGGCGGGGGTACATCCCTTAAAATGCGCTCTAGGATCTCATCGATTCCAATGCCCGACTTCGCCGAGCAGCAAATGGCATCGCTGGCGGGAATGCCTATGACATCTTCGATCTGTTTGCGCACTCCTTCGATATCAGCTGTGGGCAGGTCGATTTTATTGATGACCGGCACAACTGTCATGTGCCGTTCGAGAGCGAGGTACACATTTGCCAAACTTTGCGCTTGCACCCCTTGACCCGCATCGACAACTAAAAGTGCACCTTCGCAGGCAGCCAAAGAGCGCGAAACCTCATAGGTAAAGTCCACATGTCCGGGGGTGTCAATCAGATTAATTTGATACGTCTCGCCATCTTTGGCGATATAGAACATAGTGACCGGATGCGCTTTGATTGTAATGCCTCTTTCGCGTTCCAGGTCCATATCGTCCAACAGCTGTTCCTGCATATCCCTCGGAGCCACCGTATGAGTTAATTCTAGGAGACGGTCTGCAAGCGTAGATTTTCCATGATCGATGTGTGCGATAATTGAAAAATTTCGAATTTTTTTTATATTATAATGAAACATATATTTTTATTTGCGGCCAAGATGACTCGAACATCCACCGAGTTGCCCCGACTAGAACCTGAATCTAGCGCGTCTACCAATTCCGCCATGGCCGCAGGGAGGCTAGTATAGAAGGTAGAGAATAAAAAGGAAAGGATGAAGGCATTTTGGAAGGATGAAGGCTAAAGGATGAAGGATGAAGGCATTTTGGAAGGATGAAGGCTAAAGGATGAAGGATGAAGGAAAGGATGAAGGATAAAGGATGAAGGATGAAGGCATTTTGGAAGGATGAAGGCTAAAGGATGAAGGATGAAGGAAAATGACAGGCTAACTACGTGAATTCCTTTTCTAGCATTATGGCTGAGAGAACAACTAAAGAATTAGAATGTGATTGTTTTCATCCTTCATCCTTTATCCTTCATCCTTTCAAAATGCCTTCATCCTTCATCCTTTATCCTTCATCCTTTCAAAATGCCTTCATCCTTCATCCTTTCAAAATGCCTTCATCCTTTCAAATATATTCCTTTAAATTTTATTGCATTTGCGATATCATTTAATAATGACTTATTCTAAAAACAATCCATTCCTAGCTTCTATCAAACAAAGATACAGCCTTTGTAAACCAGGCACCAAAAAGAATACGCAACATATTGTTCTCGACATTGCCGGTTCAGGCCTTTCGTATAACATTGGCGATAGCTTGGCTGTGCTTCCCAAAAACGACCCTCTTATCGTTGAAAAAACGTTGGAAGCTCTGCATGCTACCGGCAAGGAAGTGGTTCACGACCGCGCCAAAAACCCATGGACATTAAGAGAATTCTTAACTTCCCATGCAAATATCACTGAAATTCACACCAAATTTTTGAAAGCCCTAAACTTGCAAGACGAAAAAGTGCATTATTATCTTTATGAGCTCTTAAATATGCACCCTGAAGTGTCTTTTACCCCCGCTGAAATTGCCTCCCTTCTCACTCCTATGCTGCCGCGATTTTACTCTATAGCCTCTTCACAGATAGCTGTGGAGGACGAAATTCACCTGACTGTGGCCTTATTGCAATATCAGGCGGATGAAAAAGAACGCCTAGGCGTTTGCACTCATTATCTGTGCAACCTAGTTCCCCTACACTCCCCTATAGTGCCGATCTATGTGCAGCCTCATCGCGGCTTTACCCTACCCGAAAACCACGACACGCCAATCATCATGATTGGCCCAGGCACAGGTGTAGCGCCATTTCGGGCGTTTTTGCAAGAAAGATCCATCAAGAAAGCTGCCGGAAAAAATTGGCTTTTCTTTGGCGAGTGGCATCGAGAGACCAATTTCTTTTATGAGGAATACTGGAAGGAACTCATGCATCGCGGTTTTCTGCGCCTGGAAACCGCTTTTTCGCGAGATCAACACGAGAAATATTACGTACAACATGCCATGCATAAGCATGGGAAAGAGTTATTCCAATGGCTTGAAGAGGGCGCCCATCTTTATGTGTGCGGCGATGCTCAACGCATGGCCAAAGATGTCGAGAAGACATTGCACGACATCGTTCAACAGCACGGCCTTCGCCCCGAAGAAGAGGCCCGACACTATGTTAAGCAGTTAAGACTCAATAAGCGTTATCTCCGCGATGTTTACTGATTTACCGTACAGGAGGAGGTACCTATCCAGAAAAACTGCTGTTCTAAAAATCCTCTTTTTTCGATACTGACTTTCCTAAAACCAGGAGAACCCATGTTAAAGAAAGTAATGACCTTGATAAGCGTCCTTTTAGTAACAAGCCAAACAGTCATGGCTTTTACCATCATTAATCAAACTGAGCTAAAAAAAAGCCTCAAATTAGAAGAAGCCAAAAGACCTAAAGAAGGCGCAATGCCTGTGGCCATAGGCAAAGGCCCGCACATCATTGAAGTGCCCCCAAAATCGATTCGCACTATTGAATTAAGTGAACCGTGCCCTGTACTGTTGCTTCACACAACAACGACCACAAAAAAGCAGGACAAAACAGTAACATCAACATCGACCACTTGTTATGAGCCTTATGATTACGGTAATCAAAAGGAAAAATTCATTACAAATGATTGGGGTATAGTCATTCACAAGCCTTTAACCAGAAAAGGTGTCGTTAGCCGCGATCGCTTCGCAGAAGAATTTACCCGTAGTCAAAACTTAAGAAATGGGTATGGAGTTAAAATTCTACATCCCAAATTCTTAGTTCAAACCTCTGTGGATCAATTACCGGCAGAGCTGCAATAAATTTAAGGGGGGTTATGGAGTGCTTTTATAACTTCCCTAAAGTTTTAGCGAACCTCTATAATATCAGTTGACAATTTTTAGAAAAAAATTTACATCTTGACTAAGTTTTTATCTAGGAACCTATATGAAATTTCTTGTGATTATTTTTTCTAGCTTATGCTTGTCTACTCCCCTTTTTGCTAAACAACCCCCTAAGCAAGTTCCTAAAAGACTCTATGAACAATTTACCATGGGAGAAAAAGTACCGGTTTTAAATTGGTACTTTAATGATTCCGGCTCTAAAGGTCAACCGACTCGATTTACAAAGAAACTCATCGGACAATATTTGAACCTTATTAAAAATAAACAATCCGGATATTATGGCGGTAATTTAGATAACTGGTTGTATGAAGCTTTAGAAAAATACCCAATAGATGGCAAAGAGGTGGGGATCATTGGCTCAGTATTGCCTTTTTATGAATGTGTAGTCCTTGCTTATGGCGGAAAGCCCATTACGATAGAATATAACAAGATCATATCAGAAGATAGTAGAATAACCACATACACTGTAGAAGAATTTAATAAAAACCCTAGAAAATTTGATGTTATTCTCTCTATCTCAAGTATTGAACATGATGGACTCGGAAGATATGGGGATCCAATAAATCCCAATGGTGACTTGGAATTTATGAAAAAAGCCAAAACTCTTCTTAAAAAAGGTGGCCATATGATTTTAGCTGTTCCTGTAGGACGTGATGCTTTAGTATGGAATGCCCACAGGATTTATGGTAAATTAAGATTTCCTCTCTTAATCAAAGAATGGAATTTAATAGACTCTTTTGGATTCAGCGAAAGTGACTTTACAGAAAGAGCTCTGGGTCATTATGAACATCAACCGATTCTATATCTTGAATCCAAAAATTAACCGAATGTATGGGTTTATCCTGGGACGCAAGAAGAGTTAATGCGAAGAAATCACGCCTTTCCCAAGTTAGTTGAACGATTATTAAAAACTCCCGCCAACTCTTTCCAAATTTTAATAAAATAGTAATTATATGGCTGAAAAATACTCGCTTATCATTATTAATTGCTTAAAAACAGAATATGGTATTGAAATTTCAAAACTGACATTTCTTCCTTTGGGTGCTGATATGAGTGCTTCGGTATACAAAGCTCAAACAGATGGGGGATTATCTTATTTTGTAAAACTCAAACGCGGTCATTACGATGATATCAGCACAACCATACTGACTCTTTTACATAATGCCGGAATTAAACAAATTATCTCTCCAATCAAAACAATTCACGGTCAATCTACTCTTTACGTAGAAGATTTTACGCTTATAGTTTATCCCTTTGTCGAAGGACGTGATGGCTTTAGCAGTAGTCTGGCTGATCATCAATGGGTCATGCTTGGAGAAGTTTTAAGACAGGTTCACGAATTTGAAGTACCTCCCTTTCTGCAAAAACGGATAAGACGCGAACTCTATTCTCCCAAATGGCGACAAGCTGTTCGGTCCATTTACGCGCATATGGAAACGGAACTTACACACACCGAGATGACCTTAGCGATGGTAAAGTTACTGAAGATGCATCAGAAGTTGATTTATCATATGGTAGATCGTGCTGAGCAGCTAGGTAAACAAGTACAGGCATTATCACCTAAGTTTGTTTTGTGTCATTCAGACATACATGGTGGAAACGTGTTGATAGAAGAAAGCGGAGCTATCTACATCGTAGACTGGGATGAACCTATCATGGCACCCAAAGAACGCGACCTAATGTTTATTGGCGGAGGGGTGGCAAATGTTTGGAATAATCCGCTTGAAGAAGAATTTTTTTATAAAGGTTACGGAGCGACCCAGGTCAATAGAACTATAATGGCTTACTATAGATATGAGCGAATTGTGGAAGACATTGCTCTATATGCCAAGGAATTACTCTCAAACACTGTCAGCACCAAAGACAGAACAGAGATGTATCGTCAATTCACGTGCATGTTCATGCCACGAGGTGTGGTCGAGATAGCCCTCGAAACAGATAAAGATTCAAAATATTCATTGACAATTTAATATATAATTTATTAAAATAGTAATATGCATGCAATTAGTGAACCTATTGATAATATATTAATTCGTCTAAATCCAGAAAAATTAGATAACGCAGATAATCTACGAATAAGAACTGCATTACGACCAAATCCAGATCTATTAGCAAGATCTCATAGACACTATAGCGTAGGAAGAAATGCTCAGAGATGCAAATTATTGTTAGTTGCCGTTGTTACAACAGTTGCTTTAGCAACCATGGCTGCACTTCTTATTTCAGGAGGTATCGTGCCTGCCTTGGGCCTTGCAGTAGGTTTCTCACCAATCTATATTGCTACAAAGGAAATGTATGATACCGAAGGGGGAAGGGATGCTAAAAATTTCAAGTATTTATTATTAACATTAGCTGCAATTGCTGCTTTAGCAACTCTAGGTACACTTCTTATTTCGAGCACTCTTTTGCCTGCCTTAAGTCTTGCGACAGGTGTGTCGCCAACAATGATTGTGATGACACTAATATCCTCATCAATTTTCTTGGCTAAGGAGGCATATAACTCGAAACCAAGCAATGAAAAGTTAATGAATGATAAAAGAGTTCAAAGGCATTGTCGCTTAATGAGGGAGGCCAGATTTAAGGAAATTTCGGAGAAAGAGTTGAATGAACTCTATGCGCTCGGCGTAATAAGTTACATGAGTAGGGAGATGATTTTTTATCATCAGAATCATGGCAGCATGAGTGTGCGTCGTTTTGAAAAAATTGTGCAGCATCTGCCCTATTAATTATCGTCGATGAAACTTTCTTCTTTTATTGGAAATTCCCAAATTACTTTACAATATGTTCTTGTTGGACGGGTGCAGTTTTTTGATATGCGATTGAATGATCTTCTTGGACATCACTAATCCAGTTATCTTTATCCCATGAAGAAAGGAAGTTTTTAGTAATTGGTAGATGCTGTGCCAGCTGATGATTTCTTCAATATTATTAAATCCTTTATCAACATCTGAGGAACAAGCAGTAAGGATGGTTCAATTTTCACAAAAATAGAATCTTTTTGTGAAATTACCTTCAATGATTGTTCAGAAGGTTTTCGACACTTTTGGCGCTCATGCATTATTTTACAAGATTACTAAAAGGGAGTCCAGAGGGTCTTCGACCCTTTGGCGGGGGGTTTTTAGGGGGGCAGAGCCCCCCTAAATGGAGGTGGAGAGAATTGAACTCTCGTCCTTAGCAAGTTAGATATTAACCACTACATGCTTAGCAATCTGGGATTTAGCTGATTTCATTGCAGATTGCGACACTAAGATCAGCGTGCTTCATTTGATCTTGAGGAGGGCACCTAGAAGCGGCGGTGCCAACATCATACCAAGAGATTAACGATAGGTTCCGAGGCCCTTGGTCCAGCCTTGGAGTATCGTGCTGTGCAGCGGTTAAGCAGCAGCAGCAACAAGAACACAACTTTGAACTGGGGTAGCTTTAGCAGCTAGACTAGCGAAAGTTGTGACTTTGGCATTTTTGCCATTTGAGTTTTTATCGGCTTTTTAAGGAGGCCAACCGACGTCCTCCGCATGCAATTAATAGTTCGCCTCTAAGTCGAAACCGTGACACCCCCGTTTTTCATCTAATTATATTATAGAGTATCAGAATTTTTTTCACCAACATTAATTAATTCTTTCCATAGTTGATGTTGCCAGGTATGGAGGACACAGTTATCTCCGATAAGGTCAACTTTGTAGGTAAAGATTCCCTTTTTTTGGATGAATTCTTCGCCTTCAAGAATATAGATATAGACACCGGAAAGTTGGTTGAGAGTGGCATATCTAGTCACTTCAGAACGATCTCCGAAGCGGATACGGATTTCTAATTGCAATACGCTGTAATTGGCGTAACAGGAGTTTAGCGACCAATCTACAAGAAGGCGTTGCCCTAGTCGAGGGTAGCTTAGAGATGGGTCAGGAGTGTCCACATTAAAGCTAGCGAGCTTTTCTCTGCGCAGGAAGTCGGTGTGAACGGAAAGAGGAGCTCTGCAGCAGGATGTCAGGGCTATAAGTAAAAAAACGAACAAAGGCATGATTAACGAATTTGGTAATTTAAGGATTGTTTGAGTCGAGAATGAGCCCAGCGGATGAGGCTTTCGGTGGCTTCCCAATGAAGGCAGGGGTCGGTTAAGGAAACACCGTAAGAGAGTTTTGTCCTATCGGTTAGCGGCTGGTTCCCGGCATTGATATGGCTTTCGACTAGGACACCGCGGATGCATTGATTATTTTCTAGGAACTGGCTGATGACAGACTGGAAGACAGTGATCTGTTGATCCTGTTGTCTAAGAGAGTTGTCGTGAGAGCAATCGACGAGAAGCCTTTGCGGGAGGCCAGCGCGTTCTAGTTTTTGCAGGGCAGATGAAAGGGACTCAGGATCATAGTTCGGGCCGTTTTCGCCTCCGCGAAGAACGAGATGACCATCCGCATTACCTGCAGTTGCAATTCGAGATAGCCTACCCTCTGGATCCACTCCCATGTAAGTGTGAGAGCGAGAGGCATTAAGAATACCGTGGATTGCGGGATCTACACCCCCTTCAGGAGTATTCTTAAAGGCGATAGGCATGGGCAAGCCGGAAGCTAGTTGACGATGAGTTTGCGATGAGACCGTACGTGCGCCGATGCAACCCCAAGAGATAAGGTCACCGAGAAATAAGGCTGAAGCGGGATCAAGAAATTCGGTAGCCATCGGAATGGTCTGTGAAGCGGCTTTTAGTAAAAATTCGCGTGCAAGACGTATTCCAGAGGCGATATCGTGACTATTATCGAGCCATGGGTCATAGAGCATACCTTTCCACCCGATGCTGGTGCGTGGTTTTTCGAAGTAGGCTCTCATGACAATGAAAAGGTGATCTCTTGTTTCTTCAGCAAGATGGCGCAAGCGCATCATGTATTCGGCAGCAGCAAGAGGGTCATGGATTGAGCAAGGTCCGACAATCAGTAGAAAGCGGAAATCTAGGCCATTTAATATATTTCGGATTGTTTGCCGGGTATTTGAGATGAACTTAGATTGTTCCTTCGACAAGGGAAGTGAACGGAGGATTTCATTAGGTGTGGGAAGTCTTTCAATCCGCATAATGGAATAGATATAACAAAGAAAAGATTAAGTCGCTAAGTCATTCTTAGATCCAGAAAGAAATGCCACAGAAATCCTTAGGGTTAAAAGCATCTTTTATATAAGCTATTTCTTTTTCAACCAAGGGAAAATAATGGAACAGATCGATCATTGGCTTGAATTTGGTCGCAACATGGTCTGGAGCATTCCGTTATTAACCTTATTGCTGGGTACAGGGATTTACTTAACAGTTCTTCTTAAGGGTGTACAATTTCGATATCTAGGCTATGCTATCAAACAAGTTTTTGCACCTCAAAAAGCTGGCTCTGATGGGGATATCAGCCATTTCGAAGCTCTGATGACCTCCCTGGCGGGTGCTATAGGAACTGGAACAATTGTAGGCGTTTCCACAGCCATCACCATAGGAGGCTTTGGAGCGCTATTTTGGATGTGGATCACCGCCTTCTTCAGTATGGCGACCAAATATGCCGAATCTCTTCTTGCCGTCAAATTTCGTGAACTGGATGCGCGTGGGGAAATGTTCGGAGGCCCCATGCAATACATCGAGCGCGGGTTGGGATGGAAATGGATGGCGGCTGTTTTTGCGATATTAGGCGCCATAGCTGCCATCGGCACAGGAAATTTAGTTCAGGTGAATGCCATTGCGGAAACCATCGGACAAACCTGGGAATTCAATCCTTGGATCACAGGAATCGCTTTGGCAGTGATGACAGGCATTGTCATCATGGGTGGTGTAAAGAGCATCGGACACGTGGCAGGCATTTTGGTCCCTTTCATGGCGCTTTTCTACATTATTGGAGGCCTAATCGTCATCGGGTTGCACTATGAACGCATTCCCGAGGCCTTAAAGATGATTTTTTCTGAAGCTCTCTATGGAAAAGCCATTGCAGGAGGCGTCGCAGGAACCTCTGTCATGATGGCGATTCAAATGGGTGTGGCGCGCAGCGTGTTTTCTAACGAGGCTGGTCTTGGAATTTCTTCCATGGCCGCTGCAGCTGCCCGCACAGATAGTCCAGGGCGGCAAGCGATGATCACCATGACCGGAGCGCTCCTCTCCACAGTGATTGTGTGCAGCATAACCGGCTTGGTCCTTGCTGTCACAGGAGTGGTGGGCAAAGATAAAACTCTGACAGGCGCAACACTCGCTATAGCCGCTTTTGATGTTCTTCCTGGAGGAACCTATGTTGTTTCCATCGGCTTGATTTTATTTGCCTTTTCCACAGTGATCGCTTGGGCATATTATGGTGAAAAGTGCTTTGAGTACCTGTTTGGAGCAAGATCAATCATCATCTATCGTCTCTTATACACATTGATTGTCATTCCCGGTGCAGCCTTAAAAATCGAACAAGTGTGGAATCTTGCTGATATCACGAATGGTTTGATGGCCATTCCTAATTTGATTGCCCTTGTGGCACTCTCAGGAGTCATTGTTGCAGAGACAAAAACTTTCCTAATAAAAGAGGGTCTAAGGAAAGGATAAAAGCTAAAGGATGAAGAAAGTCACATGTTAAGTGCCTGTTATTTTTTCATCCTTTAGCCTTCATCCTTTCTTCAAAGGTGGTAACGATCACTAGACAACGCACTCCTTCTCCGCAAGCAACATCTGAGAGGCCCTCGCCAGATGTGGATGTGATGCCAACTTGGGACATTTCTATGTGCATGATGCGAGAAATATTTTCGCGCATTTTTTGAATATCTGGTCCAAATCGCGGCTTTTTGGCTTCTAATGTGATGGCCACATGGTAAATTTGCTGTGTCCCCAATGTTTTGAGGGCTTCCTTCAGGTACACTTCGCTATCGGTGATTCCATCCTTGCGGCATAAGTCGTCCACAATCCCTTCTAAGATGGGAACTCCTGTAAGAGAAGAAATGGCGTTGCAAATGGCATGAAAGACCACATCCCCATCGGAATTCGATTGAAATCCGGGAATATCTTCAAAAATTATTCCGCCAATCACTAAAGGCTTTGCTGAATCTAATGGAAGAAAGCGGAAAACCGCTTGTCCTATTCCTGTTCTAACGAGCATTTTCTCCCCTAGTTTCAAAAAAGCATGCCAAATTGACACTTAACATGCAAAATTTTACTCGACGAAAATTTCGTCTACTCTTAAAAGCTAGTCTACGTAGATAAAATTTTAATGACAATATGTGGGAGCGGGATTATACTGCCGCGGCAATCGGCTGAACTTGCTTCCATTACAACCTTAAAGATGATACATGCTTAACTTCCGAAAGCTCAAGCAAGATTATTCTCCTAGTGTGTTGAAAGAGGGGCGTTCTCTCTTTGACAAGGGAATGGTCCTATCAAGTAAAATCATAAAACTAACTCCTGGTTCTGTGCGCCTCCAGTGTCAAGTTCAGGGAGCTTTTTCAAATACCTACAAATGCGAATTGGAAATCGACCGGAAAGAGTCGACCACTTTAGATGGGGGCTGTGGCTGTGCGCAAAAATATGACTGTCAGCACCTCTCAGCGGCACTTTTTTTTCTTGAAGAACGCTGGAATGAAATTCTTGTTGATTACTCTCAGGAAAATCAACTGGACAAGATGGAGAATCTGGATCAGAAGACTAAAGAGAACCTGCACGCCACCATTAAGGATGCAAAGGATAAGGAAACAGAACGTAAGGGCAAAAAACTACAGAAGGAGATGCTGCAAGAGTATGTTTTTGCTGCCAAGGTTCTGGCGCAATCTCCTTACTTTGTTCCTGAAGAAAATCTATCCATTGATCAAGCAGAACTGGCAGTTCTGTTAACCTTTTCTCCGCAAAATCGTTCCCAGATCGAAGTGCAGCTCGCCTTGCGACTACCTTACAGATCAAAACCCCTGTTAATTGCAAATTTGCGCGAATTCCTTGAAGCCATTCAATATCAAGAACCGCTCTACATAGGCTCTAAGAGGTATTTTTTCACATTAAATTCCTTTGATGATATTAGCCGCGAATTATTGAGGTTTTTTCTTGATACACTCCGCCATCCTGAAATCAAGGATGAAAAAATGTTGCGAATCGCCTATTTGAGCCCTGATGCCTTAGGTACGATATTAGCAAAACTTCATGCGATGTTTCTATCCTGCACCTCTTCTTCAAACCGAGATGAAGAAATTAGTGAAAAAGCGATGCCTAATTTATACATCGGGACCATTGATGAGCCTTTGCGCTATTCACAATCTCCGGCACAAATTCAAATTGCGATCGATTATCTCTCTTCACCAGCTCCAAAAGTACTTCTGAGCCCTTCTTTGCTGCTTGATGATCATCAAACCATTCCTCTTGAAGAAGCGCAATTTTTAGAATGCGCTGTACCTGGCATCATCTACAAAAATAGTTACTATTCTTTCCCTAAATATATACGTCGAAAACATTTGCGCCACCTTACAACATTGCGAGAAGTCACAATTCCCGAACCTCTTTTTGGAACTTTGATGGAAAACTCTCTTCCGGAAATGAAGAAATTGACAGAGGTCACTAATTGCGAAATGATCGAACATTTCGTCACACTCCCCTTCACGGGTCAATTAAAGGCAGAGTGCGAAATCAATTACTTAAATGGCGAACTGGATGCTGCCCTATACTTTATCTACGACAGTATTTATGTGCCCGCTACCTCATCACAATTAAAAAATGAAGAGATCCTACCCTTCGTGACAAAAGAAGGGATTCTAGCCCGAAATCTAGTGGAGGAGCAAAGGGTTATCGAAGCCATTTTCCAAGACTTCACGTACGACCCTGTGGAAGGGCTGTTCTCTACTAAGGTTGATAAAAAAATTGTCGAATTCATGACCGAAATCATTCCAAAATATCAATCTTTTATCAAATTTAATTGCCCAGAAAACCTTCTCGATCAATTTATTTACGATGATACGACCTTTGAACTACATCTCACAGATACCGACCGCATTGATCTCTACTCAGTGAACCTTGTGGTCAAAGGCAATCTGCAAGGGGTCACCATGGACGTGCTATGGGATTGCCTCTCTTCACGTAAAAGATTTATTGAAATCACACGCAAAAAAAGCTCATCCAAAAAGAAAGGCGAAGATTTAAAATCACAAAAAATCTTGGTGCTTGATCTTGAACGACTAGCTCCAATCGTCCATATCTTTGATGAGATCGGCATCAAAGAGCTAACAGATCATGAAGAAAAAAGACCTCTCTGGAGCCTTGCAAACCTCAATATTTCTCAATTTGAACAGCTACCAATCGAGTTCTCTATTTCAGATCGCTTGCATGAAATTCAGCAACAAATGCTTGGCTTGGCGCCTTTGAAGCCTAGCCCAGTACCGGTAGTGATTAAAGCCACATTGCGTCCTTATCAGCTTGAGGGCGTGCATTGGCTTGAACGCCTTCGCTACATGCACCTGAGCGGCATCTTGGCCGATGACATGGGCTTAGGAAAAACTCTGCAAGCCATTATTGCCCTTACCCAGTTCAAACTAAACAATGCAAAATCTGTGTCTATAGTCATTTGCCCCACTTCTCTCGTCTATAACTGGAAAGAGGAACTGAATAAATTCAATCCTAAACTTCGCGTGCTCGCAGTGGACGGCACACCCATACAGCGCAAAAAACTGCTGAATGACATCCATACATTTGATGTTGTGATCACCTCTTACAGCCTGCTCCAGAAGGACATCGACTTTTATAAGACCGTACAATTTGGTTATGTGATTCTAGATGAAGCGCAGCACATCAAAAATCGCGATACGCGCAATGCTAAATCGGTCAAAATGCTTCAAGGTGAGCATCGATTGATCCTGACAGGTACGCCAATAGAAAACTCTCTAGATGAACTCTGGAGCCTATTTGACTTCTTAATGCCTGGATTATTAAGCACTTACGACCGTTTTGTGGAAAAATATGTCCCCTCAGCGCAGCGTGGGCAAACAAAAAATCTCGATGGATTACGTGCAAAAGTATCGCCATTCATCTTGCGCAGAATGAAAAAAGATGTGATCGACGACCTTCCTCCCGTCTCACACATTGTGTATCACTGTCACTTGTCCGATACCCAAAGAGAACTCTATCAATCTTATGCGGCATCTGCACGCGAAGAGCTCTCTCAATTAGTGGCGAAAGAAGGCTTTGAAAAAGTCCAAATTCATGTCTTGGCGACTTTAACACGTCTCAAACAGATCTGTTGCCATCCCGCAATATTTGCTAAAGAAAATCCTGAGCCAGGAGATTCTGCAAAATATGACATGTTGATGGAACTGCTTAATAATTTAATCTCAGGAAATCACAAGGCAGTCGTATTTAGTCAATACACAAGAATGTTGCACATCATTCGAGATGATCTACAAAAGTTGGGCATTCCATTTGAATATTTAGATGGAACCAGCAAAAATCGCCTAAGCATTGTAAAGCGCTTTAATGAAGATAAGAACATTCCCATCTTTTTAGTTTCATTAAAGGCGGGTGGTTCGGGATTAAATCTCGTCGGTGCAGACACCGTGATCCACTATGACATGTGGTGGAACCCTGCCGTAGAAAATCAAGCCACAGACCGCGTGCATAGAATCGGTCAGAAAAATTCTGTCTCTTCTTATAAATTAGTGGCTTTAGACACTGTTGAGGAAGCCATTATCAAAGTACAAAATCGCAAGAGCTCTCTCGTCACACAGGTAGTCAACAGTGACCAAGAAGCCATGTCGATCTTAACTTGGGAAGAGGTTCTAGAGCTCCTGAAGACTTAAACGAATCTGTTCATTTAACCTGTCATTTTTTGCTTGACTACATTCCGAGAAATGATGATTATAATGGATTCATAAATCAAATTAAATAACAAATTCAATTAAAAATTAAGAGGTTTGTATGGCAGCTGTTAGTATTAGCCCTGTAAGTTTAAATTTTTCATCTCCTGCATATTCTGTTTATTGCTCTAAAGTCAGAGAGCTCTTTAATCAAAAAGATATCCATATAAAGTCTTACCAAGTGTTTATAAGCTATGTCTGGAAGACTCCAGAAAATAACTGGAAAGCGCCCGGAAAGGAGGAGTGGGAGCAAGTAAACTATACATACAAAATGAATAGGCGTTTTCCCCTTCCTTCCTCTGATGAAGAGTTATATAAAATTCTCAAAGCTGAATCTCAGAAAGAAATCGGTTCGGACCTCGCACCTGAAGTAATGCAAAAATTCCAATTACTCAAAGGTGTTTTAGAATTACCTTTTGAATCTGATGTAGTAAGAAAATGTCTTAGTGCATATCGCTCGGGAGCGGATGAAGAGAACTCCTTTGAAGGATTTTCTCAATACATCAAAAAATGTTGTAGCAAATTTGAAGCGATCTCTACAGAAAAAGAATTACATGTATTAAAGGTCTCTCTCGTTTACAATAAAGTAAGTGCTCCTGACGAGGAATTGGTGTTAGATTTTGAGTTTTAAACTCAATTTGTCCCTTCGCTACCGAAGTAGCAGCAGCTCCCCCAAAAAAACAAGTGTGTGGTGTCATGACGCGATGCTGCGTAATTATTTTCCTTGATTAGCATTTTCTACTTGAGTCCAACTGTAGATTCAGATAAAAATGATGATAACGAAAAAAATGCATTAGCCAATAATTCTTTCAGGTACCTCGACGTATAGGGGTATCTGAACAATTAGATTAACATGAAAAAGATCGCTTTAGGCAAATCGAATTATAAAGATATTATCGATAATGAATGTCTTTATGTTGATAAAACTTTGCTCATAAAAGAACTCATGGATCTGGGTAGTGGGGTAGTGCTTATCCCGCGACCAAGGCGCTTTGGAAAAACGCTTAATCTATCCACGCTTAAATATTTCTTTGAAAAAACGGAAATGGATCATTCCTATCTTTTCGTAGATAAACAGATTTGGAAAGAAGAAAAATATAGACCCATGCAGGGACAATATCCAGTTATATCCATATCATTTAAAGATATTCAAGACCATGACTGGGAAAATGTATACGAAAAATTCAAAATGCTTATAAGCAATGAATTCGAAAATCGATTACCCTATATAGAAAGTTCATTAAGCGGGGAAAAGCTAAATACATATAAACGCATCTGTGCATCTACTGCTAGCGATAGTGAATTTAGTTATAGCCTATATTTTCTGAGTGAGGTTCTTTATAACCATTATAAACAAAAAGTAATGGTTCTTATTGATGAATACGACACGCCCATACATGAAGCGTTTTTACATGACCATAATGAGTACTATGAGAAAATGATTAGATTCATGCGTTCATTGCTCTCTCCGTTATTAAAGGATAATCTCTACCTCGAGAAAGGAGTATTAACGGGGATTTTAGTGCTAGCAAAAGCTGGGCTCTTTTCTGAATTGAACAATATAGATATTTTTACTCTGACTGATGAAAGATTTGCCGATAAATTTGGTTTTACTTCCAGTGAAGTTAAACAAATCACATGCGACTATCATTTAGAGGATAGCTTTGCAAACATACAATCTTGGTATAATGGATACACTTTTGGGGAAGTTAAAGGCATTTATAATCCTTGGTCTGTTTTAAAATGTGTTGCGGCTGAAGGGAAACTTGATACTTATTGGGTCAACACAAGTGAAAATAAGCTATTAAAAGAAACAATTTCAAATTCTTCAACAGAAGCGCAATCCCAGCTTTGGAACCTTATTGAAGGGAAAACCGTTTCTATGAGGATAAGAAAAACATTTACGTTACCTGAAGTACGACAGGATAGTGAAGCCCTGTGGAGTTTTCTTCTTTTTACAGGTTATCTTACTTATAATTCATCAAAGCGAATCGGGACAGATTGGATTTATGATCTTAATATTCCAAATCTAGAAATCGGGGGGCTTTTCAAGAACCTTATCAAAGGCATATTTAGAGAAACACTTTTAAATCAAGATGTTAATTTCTTTTTAGAATCTCTTATTACCGGCAAAGAAAGAGAGGTGCAAAACTACTTGGAAAAATTTGTCCTGAAGCATATGAGCACATGGGATCTAACCGAAGACGAATCGGAAAAAAGTTATCATATGTTCATCCTAGGCTTGCTGGTCTCACTTGCAGATAGATACCAAGTTCTATCTAACCGTGAAGCAGGTTTTGGGCGTTATGATATCACCCTAACTCCTAGACATACGGAAGATCTTGGGTGTGTGCTGGAGTTTAAGAAAGTTCAAGAGAATGAAACGCTAGAATCCGCCGCAAAACGAGCTCTGGATCAAATTTACCGAAAAGAGTATGCCTATGAATTAAAATCCATGGGTCGAGATGTAATCGCCTATGGAATTGCTTTTGCAGGGAAAAAAGTATTAGTACTTAAAGGATAGTTTTAGATAAAAATGAAAAAGATACCTTTAGGAAAATCGAATTATAAAGATATTATTGATAATGAATGTCTTTATATTGATAAAACATTGCTCATAAAAGAACTCATGGATCTGGGTAGTGGGGTAGTGCTTATCCCGCGACCGAGACGCTTTGGGAAAACACTCAACTTATCGACCCTTAAATATTTCTTTGAAAAAACAGAAGTGGATCATTCGTATCTTTTCGAAGATAAACTGATCTGGAAAGAAGAAAAATATAGACCCATGCAAGGACAATATCCAGTGATATCATTATCATTTAAAGATATTCAAGACCATGACTGGCAAAATGTATATGAAAAATTCAAAAAGCTTATAAGCAAGGAATTCGAAAATCGATTACCTGATATAGAAAGTTCATTACTCGGAGAAAAGCTAAATACCTATAAACGGATCTGCGCATCCACTGCTAGCGAGAGTGATTATAGTGATAGCCTGTATTTTCTGAGCGAGGTTCTTTATAACCATTATAAACAAAAAGTAATGGTTCTTATTGATGAATACGACACGCCCATACATGAGGCGTTTTTACAGGACCATAATAACTATTATGAAAAAATGGTTAGATTCATGCGTTCACTTCTCTCTCCATTATTGAAAGATAATCCTTATCTTGAAAAAGGAGTATTAACGGGGATTTTGGTGTTAGCAAAAGCCGGTCTCTTTTCTGAATTAAACAACATAGATATTTTTACCTTGGTTGATGAGAGATTTGCCGATAAGTTTGGTTTTACTTCCAGTGAAGTTAGACAAATCACATGTGACTATCACTTGGATGATAGTTTTGCAAACATACAATCTTGGTATAATGGATATACTTTCGGGGAAGTTCAAGGCATTTATAATCCTTGGTCTGTTTTAAAGTGTGTTGGGTCTGCAGGAAAACTTAACACTTATTGGGTTAACACAAGTGAACATAAGCTATTAAAAGAAATAATTTCAAAGGCTTCAATAGGAGTGCAATCCCATCTTTGGGATCTTATCGAAGGGAAAACCATTTCTATGAAAATCAAAACAACATTTACTTTACCTGAAGTAAGACGTAATAGTGAAGTCATTTGGAGCTTGCTGATTTTCACCGGGTACCTTACTTATAATTCATCAAAGCGAATTGGGACAAAATGGATCTACGATCTTAAAATTCCAAATCTCGAAATCATGGGGCTCTTCGAAGACCTTATCAAGAGCATATTTAGTGAAACAATTTTAAATCAGGATGTTAATTTCTTTTTAGAATCTCTTATTACCGGCAAGGAAAGAGAAGTGCAAAGCTACTTGGAAGAATTCGTCCTCAAACATATGAGCACATGGGATGTAACAGAAAAAGAGTCGGAAAAAAGTTATCATATGTTCATCCTGGGCCTGCTGGTCTCGCTTGCAGGTAGATACCAAGTGCTGTCTAACCGCGAAGCTGGTTTTGGAAGGTATGACATCACCCTAACTCCTAGGCAAACCGGGGACCCGGGATGCGTGTTGGAATTCAAGAAAGTTCAAGATAATGAAACGCTAGAATCCGCCGCCAAACGCGCCCTGGATCAGATTTACCGGAAAGAGTATGCCTATGAATTAAAATCCATGGGTCGAGATGTTATCGCCTATGGAATTGCTTTTGAAGGGAAAAAAGTATTAGTGCTTAAAGAAAATATATCGGGTTGATATGGACCCAATAAACCTCCACAGACAGCTTGCAGGATTTTCCATTGATCTTACCCAAATTAATGCCCTGCCTGAATCAGCTCATAAAGAGGAAAGGCGCCAATCTCTTCTTCGCAGAATAGATGCTGTGACTCAAAACACCCTGGTTTTGCCTTCTGCTTCCGAACCGGCAATAAATAACCTGAAGACAATCCAGCAACTCCTGAGCAATCGCGTTGAAGTTGCACAAGAATACCTCGATCAATTGGAAGCGAACATTAAAAGAATCGCTCAAGTGTCTGTTGGGACCTCTGCAGCAGCTGCAGCAAGGGATACATATGATGTGTGGCAGGGATCTGGTTACCCCTTTCCTTATGCCGCGCATCTGCTCAGACAAAGTGAGGATGCGAAAGAGGTTCGTTCCGAACCAGATTATGGCAATCCCGAACCCAGAAAGAAAGAAGAAGCTCCTTCCGCCGGACCAGGTCCAGGACAGTCTGTCAAGCCTTCTGAATCAGATTATGGTCGACCCGTCCCAAGGAGAGAACACCAAGAACCGGCCCCGAGGACCAACACGATAGGCGGGGTACACGTCATTCCTCCCGGGCGTATTCAAAATATCAAAGGGTTAAACAAAAGGGGTTTTTTTGGAATGGTCTACAAGGGTCTTTTCCAAAATCGCCCTGTTGCTATAAAGACCTTGCAAGTCGGCATTGTAGATAAGCAAGAAGCGTTCGAATGGGAGGTCACTCGTCTAGCAAGCTTATCTCATCCCAATCTGGTTCGCTTCCATGGACTATTTGCTTTTATCCCACCCCCTGCTGGGGTTTCCCCCGGAGTGGCTGTTTATAATGAATATAATGACCGCTCTGTAAGAACAATTCAACCTGCTCCGAATCAACAACCGCAGCCCTCATTTGTCATGGAATTTTGCGAGGGCGGTTCGTTGCAAGATCTGTTATCGAGTGACAGACCATTACCCTGGTCCCATCGTTGGCAGATCGCCTGGGAGATAACCTTGGGCTTGGCTTATGTGCATCATCAAGGAGTGATTCATCGCGATTTAAAAGCAGAAAATATTTTGCTTGATAAACGTGGTCGCGCAAAACTTGCTGATTTAGGTGTAGCCCAAGTGGATGCTTTATTGCAACAAAGCGAGGCTGAAGCTGTTGCTAAAGGTTTATCGGATGTCTGTTTTAAAGCTCCAGAAGAGTTCCGCGGCGAAGCTAGTACGACTGCAACTGATATTTACGCTTTGGGTTTGGTCTTTTGGCAGTTAGTTACCAGACAAGTACCTTTTGAAAAATGGACAGTGGCGGATCAAAAAGCCGCCAGCAATGGCCCTCCAGCCATCCCCGCAGATTGCCCAAAAGAGTTTCGTGCCCTCATCGAAAGCTGCTGCGCATTAGATCCCCGAGCACGCCCTAACGCCGAGGCGCTGGTTTTACAGCTGGACACTTTAGCCGAACGATTTCATCCCCAAAGTCATGCAGTGCGCATCTGCATCGCCATGGATCTGCGTATTGATGAATACCGTGACCGCTTTACGGATTATATTCCCCTGTATGGAACCACCTATTCGGTTGATGAAGACCTCGATCGCTATTGGGAACAATGGGAAGGCAAAGAGAAGGACGCCACAGCAAAAGATGCGCCGCAACTGTTAGAAACAATCTGGCAAACCTTTCTCAAAGAGGACCAAAACCAGGTTTTAATTTTATATGGCGATGGCGGATTAGGCAAAAGCTTATCAACCAATCAACTAGCAGATCGCCTTCTAGACACATGCTGGGAGGGGTTGCAACAACCGGAAGCAGGCGCCAGGCCGCCTCGCTGGCTGCCGATCTTCATCCGCCCCGGCTTGGCGACATGGTCGCATGCAGCCCTAACCGATGGCATCGCTACCTGTTTGAAAACCTATCGCCTAGACGCGGCAGCCTTACGAAATGAACACATTTTATTCTTTCTCGATGGTTATGATGAATTGCAAGCAGATATCGAGCCGCGCAACTTACCCACTCAGTTAGGCCTCAGCGCGTTCCCCCATGCCAAACTCATTGTTACCTGTCGACGCTATGTTGTGAAGCAGGCGGATGAAGTAGAACGCTTTGGCCACAATGGCCGTCGCGATTATTTTTACTTGCTGCCACTGCGCATCGATCAATTGATGAAATCGCTCGGTCAGCGCCTTTTCTGGAATGCCGAAACGCAAGCTAGCTATGCTGACCGCATTCAAGCTGCGCCCAAGTTGCGCAGTGCCTTGCGCAATCCCTTCTTATTAAGCCTTTTTGTCCAATCGTGGAGTACAGTATCAAAGCAAGATTTCAGCCGCCTAAACCGCTCCCGAATTTATGCCGCATTTATTGAGCATTGGTTAACCACGCACAAAGACTTATTGCCGGGAGAAATAGCTGCAAAAGGTCCCCAACGCCTCCTGGAAGAGTTTCAAGCTTTTTCTGAGCTGATGGCTTTCAATGCCTACCAGCAAAGCACTCTGAGCTTAGAAGTCAGCAAACAAGCACCCTCATTGTGGCTGCAATTGAAGGAACTGGCCGCCCGAGCAGGCCGACAAGGATTTGCAGAGCGACAGCGACAATTGACCCCTGCAACTCAGCATCGAGCCATCTTAAGTGAAAACGACTATGTGCGTTTAATGCAAGAAAAAGCAGACAAATTTATCAAGTTATCCCCTCTGAAGCAGCGTGAACAGCAGATTGAATTTATCCATAAGTCGTTCTTTGAATATTTTGCAGCATGCTTTCTTATCAGCTGTTGCAAATCGGGCGATTTATATAGGTGCATCGGAGCCCTGAGCTGCTACCCAATTCAAAAAGAATTGGGAATAGTACATTTTTTTACCGAAATGTTAGATGATCGGTGTAAAGAGTTATTATTCCAGATCATCGAAACGTCCAAAATCCATGTTGAAGTCGCTCAGGCTTCGGCTAATGGCGCCACTCTCTTGAATGCCGCCGGTGTTGATTTTTCTGGCATGGATTTTTCTGGCATTCGCATTCCAGGGGCTGATCTCAGTGGCGGGATTTGTGACTATACTCAATTTGTCGGAGCAGACCTAACCAGAGTGAACCTGCAAAGTACTTGGTTGCGTCAAGCCAATTTCAGTCGTACTCAACTGAGAGATGTGAGGTTTGGCGAAAGGCCCTATATCGAAATGCATGATGGTAACAAGATCAGTGATCTCATAATCGATTGTGCTTACTCCCCTAAAAGTCCTTGGTTAGCAGTAACAGACGGCAAAAAAATCGATATCTATAATGCCATAAAATTTACCTTAGATAAAAGTTTTAGGGTAGGGCGTTTAGATTTAGGCCCAACAAAAATTTATTCAACTCTAGCCTGGGATGTAACAGGTGAAGTTTTAATGTTACAATTTAATCCAGTGATAATATGGGACGTGGGCAGCGGACGTGAACTTCACCGTTTCACTGTGCCTCATCTTTCTGAGGTTATAGCTTTCCGTGGACGCGCCAACCGTTTGGCCACAGTTAAGAAAGATAACTCAGTACTGATATTTGATGTGTTTGGTAATCGGGAAATCGGACGCTTGGAAGGGCATTCAGACGAAATAAAAGATATTGCTTGGGATCCACGAGGTGAGAGATTGGCTGCAATGAGTAGTAAAACAGTGCGAGTATGGGAGGTGAGCAGTGGGATAGAATTGTGTCGTTTGCAAAGACGCGTTGCTCGCATAGCCTGGGATCCGAGTGGAATGTGTTTGGCTGCGGCAGATTACATTGGCAATGTAAGAGTATGGGATGTGAGCAGTGGTCAAGAACTTTGTTGTCTAAAGGCTCGGTCAAGGGTAGAATGCCTGGTCTGGGATGTGCAGGGAGAACGTCTTGCATTGGGAGAGGAAGACGCAACGGTGAGTATTTGCGATGTGCGCAGCGGTCGTGAGCTGCGTTGTATCAGAGGAAGTGAAGATTCTATCAGTCAAGTTTCGTGGGATGCTCGTGGCGGACATTTGGTGTCCGTTGCTCGATATGGAAAAGTACGAGTCTGGGAAGTAAACAATAGTCCTGAATTACGCTACTGGAAAGAGCCACTTGAAGGTTCGATAAACACTCTATCCTTAGACCAGTTAGGAGAACTTCTAGTATTTGTTAGTAATGATATAATAAAAGTATGGAGTACGGACGATGGCAGTGAACTTGTATCCTTGAGTAATGATTTTTTGAATTACTTTGGCGCTCGGAATTTATGCATCCAGCAAATGATTTTGGGATCTTTCAAACAGATAAAAGTGTGCGATTTGATTAGTGGCCATCAATTTATTAGTTTGATTGTAGGTCGTTATGGATGTTGGACTGATTCACTCGGCAAGCGTTGGGCGTCTAAAGATAATGATAATAAATGTAATATAGTTGTTTGTGAGTTCGGCGATAATACTAAGAAGCGTTTGCTTAGGGGGCATAGAGATGAGATAACGATTATAGCATGGGATCAGCTCGGTAGGAGATTAGCATCGGCGAGTGATGGTAAAGATTGTACTGTACGGCTATGGGACGTAGATAGTGAGCACGAAGTAAGTCGTATTAAGGTTTCTGCCCATTGTATCGCATGGGATCCAAATGGGGAGTTCTTAGCTACTGGGGAGAATAACGTTAGTGGAGAACCCGCCATACGTGTTTGGGAAGTAAACACTGGTTGCCAAGTGTGTGGTATTAAAGAAGATACTTCCATATTGAACATTTCCTGGGATCCGCTAGGTAAACACTTAGTGACGGCGAGTAAAAAAGCTTTGCAGATATGGGAAGTACGCAGCGGCACGTGTCTATGCACCATTCCTTTAATAGCATATGCTCAATCCATTGCTTGGCGATTGAATGCAAAACGCCAAGATGTCCTGGCAATAGCATTTGACAATTACATCGCTTGCTTTAGCCTAAAAAGTTTACCTGATAAAATGGAAGCCAGATTACTTTGGCTAAAGGGTCCTGGACCTTATTTGAATCTTGAAGGGATTAACATTGAAGGAGCAGTTGATTTAAGCGCTGTTAACCATTCTCTCTTGAAACAAAGAGGCGCTATCGGAGAACCGGCTGAACCCAAGACTGAAGATGCTACTGATCGAACCCCACGAAGGCTTCTACCGAGTGCAGGTCCCGGTCCTGACCCAGCCTTAGATTATAAAGAGCCAGCCAAACATTCGGCTGGAGCTGCCGCTGCAGCCGCAGCACCAGCTTCCCAAAAGGATAAATGTGTGGTGTCGTGAGTGCCCTATCGAATCAATCAAATCAGTCCGCCTCATGATTCAATCCGGGCCTTACTCAAAACCAAGCAAATTACAGAGTTTACACCAAATTCCTGTGATACAATCGATCACCTCTTATGCAAAAACCATGAATAATTGGCTCGAAAAATTCTGTCAAGAAAACCACATCCTTTTAAAGGATCGGAATCTCACCAATTGTCTCAAGGTCGGCAAGATCTTTGAGACGGCCTGTGGAGCGTTTATTTTTAATAAAGGCAGCTTTTCCAAGATAATAGACTAGTTGCTTACCAAATGATCCTTGTTGTCGGCTAGCCCATATTTCATCTGCTGTAAGACCATCCAAAATGGTCAGAATATCTATTCGTACGGGAGGATAACCGAGCTGTATAATATTCCCCGAAAGAATATCATGCTCAGTTAATGAAAGCGATTTCATGCCAAAATCGCCGATGGCCTTGATTACAGCTGTGGCATTAGCTGTGGAGGGGTTTACCCAAATATCAATGTCTCCAGTGTATCTTGGATATCCAAGAAAAGCTAAGTCATAAGCTCCCACGATAACATACTCGACGGAATTTTGATTTAATGCAGAAATGAAGTCAGAAAAATCGGGATGAATTTTCACGTATGATGTGCCCTAAACTGAATGGTCCGAGTGATTCGTGGAATCTCTTTGCAACCGCAAAGGGAATAATATTGTCTTCTTAAAAATTCGACAGCATCAATTCGCTCCTGAGGAGTTTTTTCTTGCCAGAATTGCAAATCAGAAGTGTTATCCTCCTTCTTGATAATCTTCACCGGCAGATTCCTACGCGATGATCGCTTCTCCATAAGCCGGCCTCCCAACCATAATTTTATTGTTATAATCTCATTCTAACATTTTTCACAATTTAGAGGGTTATGAAATAGGGGCAAGTCTTATGCAGCTAAAAACGCAATCATATTCTTTAGCACCGTTTGTTTGCATCAAACTCCGAAACTTGGCACAATCATCGAAAATGAATTAAAGGACTCCCATGGCAAAAAAAGCACCTTTCAACTTACGCACTGCCTTAAATCGTTTCTCTCGCTCAGCTTTCGGGCAACTAAATAAATTCCGCGGTGTCTTTTCTAATGACATCGGCATCGACTTGGGGACGGCAAACACTCTGGTTTTCGTTCGCGGTAAAGGCATCGTTCTGGCTGAACCTTCTGTAGTAGCCGTTGACTCCCTCACAAATGAAGTGCTCGCAGTGGGACAAAAAGCTAAGGCTATGCTCGGAAAAACTCCGCGCAAAATCCACGCAGTACGCCCTATGAAAGATGGTGTCATCGCTGACTTCGAAATCGCTGAAGGCATGTTAAAGGCCCTAATTCAACGTGTCACTCCTTCTCGCAGTTTATTCAGACCGCGCATCCTTATCGCTGTACCGTCAGGCATCACAGGCGTGGAAAAACGCGCTGTAGAGGACTCTGCACTGCATGCCGGAGCACAGGAAGTGATTCTGATCGAAGAACCGATGGCCGCGGCCATTGGCGTGGATCTGCCTGTACATGAGCCTTCCGCCAATATGATCATCGACATCGGCGGCGGTACGACTGAAATCGCCATCATTTCTCTCGGCGGTATCGTAGAATCCCGCTCACTGCGTATTGCAGGGGATGAATTTGACGAGTGCATCATCAACTACATGCGCCGAACCTATAACTTGATGATCGGTCCACGTACGGCCGAAGAAATTAAAATGACGATAGGCTCTGCGTATGTGCTAGGAGGCAATGAGCTCGAAATGGAAGTGCGCGGACGCGATCAGGTCGCTGGACTTCCAGTAACCAAAAGAATTAACTCTGTGGAGATTCGCGAATGCCTAGCAGAACCTATTCAGCAAGTCATTGAGAGCGTAAAGTTAACTCTCGAAAAATGCCCTCCTGAACTAGCTGCAGACCTTGTGGAACGTGGAATGGTGCTTGCAGGCGGAGGCGCCTTAATCAAAGGCCTGGACAAAGCCCTAATAAAAGAAACGGGTCTACCGGTGATCATAGCCCCTCAACCGCTGCTTGCAGTGTGCCTGGGAACAGGTAAGGCGCTCGATTACTTGGACAAATTTAAAAAACGTCGCACAAGCTAACCCAAATGCATGCAATCGACTCCCTGGATGAATACACTCAGAATGACCACCTAAAAGAATGGATCAAAGAAGCTATTGCATTATGTCAGCCGAAAGATGTTTGGCTGTGTGATGGTTCTGAACGTGAGTACAAAGAGTTGTGCCAGAGAATGATTAAAAATGGCACGATGATCCCTCTCAACCCATCTAAAAGACCGAATAGCTACCTGTGTCGATCGACAGCTGATGACGTTTCTCGCGTTGAAGACCGCACCTTTATCTGCTCTAAAACAAAAGAAGAAGCGGGCCCTACCAACAACTGGAGCGATCCCGATGAGATGAGAAAAACACTTTTAAAACTATTTAAAGGGTCGATGCAAGGCCGTACACTATTTGTCATCCCCTTTTGCATGGGCCCGCTCCATTCTCCCCTCTCACATATTGGAGTCCAAATCACTGATTCACCTTATGTTGTCTGCAGTATGAAGATCATGACTCGTATGGGAAAAGAGGTTCTCAATGTTTTAGGAAATGGTTTTTTTGTGCCTTGCTTCCACTCGGTTGGGATGCCTTTACACAACAACCAGAAAGATGTTCCATGGCCTTCTAATCCTCAAAATAAGTACATTGTCCATTTTCCTGAAACACGCGAAATCTGGTCTTATGGAAGCGGTTATGGCGGCAACGCTCTTTTAGGAAAGAAATGTTACGCCTTACGCATTGCTTCCTGTATGGCACGCGATGAAGGGTGGCTTGCTGAACACATGCTGATCATGGGTTTTACGAACCCACAAGGTCAAAAAAAATACATTGCTGCTGCCTTCCCAAGTGCCTGCGGAAAAACAAATCTGGCGATGATGACACCTTCACTCCCTGGTTGGAAAGTGGAGGTTGTGGGAGATGATATCGCCTGGATGAAATTTGGAGAGGATGGACACCTTTATGCCATCAATCCTGAAGCAGGATTTTTCGGTGTGGCTCCAGGCACCTCTGCAAATTCAAATCTAAATGCCATGCAAACCATTACCAAAAATACCATCTTCACCAATGTGGCCCTTACGGATGATGGGGATGTGTGGTGGGAAGGCATGACCCCACAGCCCCCGGAGCACCTCATCAATTGGCTAAGACATGAGTGGAGTCCGAATTCGCAAGAAAAAGCCGCTCATCCCAATGCGCGATTTACCGCCCCCATCAAACAATGTCCCGTCGTTGATCCTGATTGGGAAAGCCCTCGAGGAGTACCCATATCGGCAATTTTATTTGGAGGCCGCCGATCAACTGTAGCCCCGCTGGTGTATGAATCTTTCAATTGGGAACACGGCACCTTTGTGGGAGCTTCTCTTTCCTCAGAGACTACCGCAGCTGCGGCAGGACAAGTGGGGAAGCTTAGACATGATCCGTTTGCCATGCTTCCCTTTTGTGGATATAACATGGGGGATTATTTTGCTCATTGGCTTTCCTTTGGTAGGAAAGCGGACCCATCCAAACTCCCAAAAATCTATTACGTCAATTGGTTTCGCAAAGATGCACAAGGTAAATGGCTTTGGCCGGGTTATAAAGAGAATAGCCGCGTTTTAAAGTGGATCTTTGAACGTGTTGATAACAAAGCAGCAGCTGAGAAAACTGCCATCGGCAACCTACCCACAAAGGACTCGCTCGATCTGCAAGGGTTAAATCTTGAAGAGAATGACCTCAAGCAGCTTCTAGAAGTTGATAGAGAAGCTTGGCAGCAAGAAACACAATATATGTCATCCTACTTCCAACAATTTGGCCCTCATCTACCTGAAGGCATCAAAACAGAATTAAATGCTCTTATCGAACGCTTAAGGTCTTAAAATGCCCCATCTCAAACGCCTTTCCTATCTCCTTATCATTAGCGTTGCCCTCAACATTGTTTTTGGAGCCTCTTTTTTTTATTTCTTAATCCGAGAACTACCTCCTCAGCCTTATTTCGAATCAAAACCCGCTGAGGCATCGGAACGTTCACCCTCTATGGCTATTGAACGCAGCAATCTTGAAGTTTTATATTTTTTTAGAACTTTGCCCTTTGAATATCTTGTGTCGAAACTTCAAAATAAGCAACTTGTGGAAAATGGCTATACTTTGCGAGATCTTGCTTTAGCAACTTTGACAACCTTTCACCACTTTGACTTAGAACGCGCTCTTAGCAATAAGCCTCTACAAAAACGCACGATTCCTTTCGGAAAAACCCGCTCGGGTACACCCTTTGACTTGACTATTTACCCCGGACTTACTGATCAAGAATATGATTCAATCATCCAATTCGCTCAAACAGAAAAATGGCCCTTAAATAGTCGTGGGCTGTATCGACTGCTTCGCACAAAAAAAGGGACTCACGAGCCTTCTTTAGCTGAGGCTTTCTACTTGACCCCTGAATTTCTTGCTGTAGAAATGCTTTTTCTACGTTCAGGAACACCTGTCAGAAGATCTGACCTTCTCAAAGTACTATGTGAAGGCAATTGGAATATGCTTCTCACCTTTTCTGAACAGCAAAAAAGTCTCCAAGATTTATCTCCAAGCAAGCGACAGAACTTTCTTATTGACTACATCCAACACAGATCTCTCACCGCCACCCGCCTCTTATTAAAAAGCGATCTAGAATTTGCCGAAAAAAAGTTAAGCGATGCTGTTGTAATCAAAATCTTGGAGTTACTTAAAGACAGAAGTCCGGAGGCATTACACTTTGTAAATGCCATCGTAAAGAGCCCTAGAAGCGATAAAGTGCGTCAAAAAGCCGAATCTCTGCTGGGCAAAAAGAAAGGATGAAGGCAGAGAGAAAAGGATGAAGGATGAAGGCTGAAGGATGAAGGAACAATGACATGCTTAGTATGTGACTGCTACTTCATCCTTCAGCCTTCATCCTTCATCCTTTTCTCTCTGCCTTCATCCTTTCCTTACGGTTCATCTATCCCTCCGGGATGCCATGGATGGCATTTAACCAGGCGTTTTAGGGATAACCAGATACCCTTTAAAGCCCCTTTCTTTTCAATTGCTTGGCATGCGTATTGTGAACATGTGGGGTAAAATCGGCATACATTCCCAATGAAAGGTGACAGGCAAAGCTGATAAACTCGAATTAGAAAAAGCAAAAGCCTCTTCATAATACTCTAAAAACATCATTGAGCAGTGTTAAAACCACTTCAATAACAATCAATCCGATAATGGTCCACTCCAAACGACTGGAATGTTGATGGTTAAGTTCTGATCCTAGCATTTCAAAAAGTTCATGAACTACAGCCAACCGCTGATCTAGAACATGGCCTCTTTTCTCAATATCTAAATAATTTGACATCATACGGTACAAAGGCTCGAGCTCAGGATACTCCCAGAAGAATTCCGGAGTATCTAAAACATTGACATGCAATGTGATAGAACTTCTTTCTAAGAAAAGTTCTCCCATTTTTCTTCGAATTTCACGGCGAGATAATGAAATTCTTCCTCTTTTAGCTAGATCTTCAGGAATATATTGGGTATTGTTAAAAGTTTTTTGAATGACAACTTCAAAAGAACCTAATTTCACGGATTGAGCAATTCCATATGAGATCGCTAGCTTAGTCAGAATATGATGATCGGGTAAAAAGATCTCATCTTCAACGACCTTTGCAGCGGTGTCGTAGACATATATGAATTCATCAGTTTCAATCTCTTCCGATCTTTGATGCTCGAAAGGCTTAACTTCATCGAGATACATCTTTGTTCGTTCTCGAGGCATATTCCAAAATACAATTGCCCCATAAGAAAAATAAAACAGATCGCTCACCCCATCCTCAACAGGAACTTCAATATGCAAGACATCGCGATAAAGCGTGGCCTTAAAGCGATTTTTTAGCGCCTCATACAAGAGTTTAATTTGATACGATGTGGCTGTGCAAACTGCAAAGCAGTCCATAAGAGATACAACATTTAATGTAATGCGGAAGAGGGGACTTGAACCCCTACGAGGAAACCCTCACTACCACCTCAAAGTAGCGCGTATACCATTCCGCCACTTCCGCGTTTAAGGGAGTTGCCATTCTAGCTATTGGACCAATAAAAATCTAGGATAAAAAGCATAGAAGTCCTTGGCATAAGATTGTATTGAAATTGTTCCTTACCTTCCCTATACTACCTTGAAATTTAACCAGAAAAACATTGTGATTTTAGAAAAATTGATCGAAGTACCCATTGATGATATTTCTATTAATCCTCAACAGCCGAGGAAACATTTCTCTGCTTCAGCATTGGGGGAATTGGCTGACTCCATCCGTACTGTCGGAATTTTACACCCTCCTTTAGTCAGACCTTGCGGAAAGGGCTTTGAATTGATTTCAGGCGAACGCCGATGGCGCGCAGCAAGATTAGCAGGTCTATTAAAAATCCCGGTCGTCGTTAGGCATACAACAGAAAATCGATTGACCGCTCAAGCAGCTCTCATTGAAAATATTCAAAGAGTGGATTTAAACCCTATCGAAATTGCCCAAGCATTGAGGACACTGCTACATCAATATTCATTAACCCAAGAAAAAATTGCGGATCAAGTCGGAAAACCTCGCTCAACCGTAACGAACTATTTGCGTTTGCTTAACTTACCTGAACCCATTCAAATCAGTCTATCAGAAGAACAGATCAGCATGGGTCATGCCAAAGCCCTTTTAACTTTAAAGGAATCTAGACAGCAAATTTTGTTACATTCAATTATCCTAAGAGAGCAGCTGAGCGTTCGACAAACAGAATTGTGGGTAAATAAAAGAACGAGAGATAGTTCTTTACAAAAAAGAAAACCTCTAGGAAGAAATGTCCAATTAGAACAGATCGCCATGGCTCTCCAGGAGAAAATAGGAGCAAAAGTCCAAGTTCAGGGAAAAGGCTCGAAGGGAAAGGTCATCTTTAATTACTACTCTTTAAATGATTTAGATAAAATTTTAGATTTTTTTGATTTGAGAGATTCTTTTTAAAAAATCGGAGTGCTAAAATAAAAGTAGAGGTTGTCTATGGCTACTATTGATGATTTAGACATCAGTGTTCATAATTCTTATGCTATCCGCATGCTCGTCACCCAAGAAATGCATGAGCAATTGCGTCTCGAACAAGCCTCTTCCATCCCCCCTCAAACCCAAGTGGTCATCTCTTCATCACAACTCACTGAAATGGACCTATTATTTGGTGTAGTGCCCACTCTGACTCCTTGGGCCTATTTTTTTCCGCCTAAACAATTTAAAACTTTACGCCGTTCGCCTTTTTCTTTTTCCAGAATAGCTCCAAGCTTAAAATCGGTAGATGAAGGAGAAGAAGAGTATTCTCTTTTAATGTCGATCCCTTGCCAAACACCCGAAGAAGAAAAAGAAAAGGCTCTTATTGCTACATGTTTCAAACAAATAAGTAAACTTAACAACTGGCTAGGCTTTATTGTCGGTAGAGTTGGCCAATTCCTCCAAGGATAAAATGGCCGGAAGAATCAACTGGCGCGAAGCTTTACATTGGACCGATGAGCAGTTAGAAGACCTGCGCGTGGTAGCTTATGCCTACATACGTCAAGGGAAGTACGATGTCGCATTGCCTATTTTTGAAGCTCTTTGCGTTCTTGATGAAGATAATGCCTATGATGCTCAAACTCTCGGTGCGCTGCACCTCCAGCTTGGAAATGCCAGCAAAGCTCTCAAATGTTTTGATAGGGCCTTAAAGCTTGATGCAGACCATACGCCTACTCTACTCAATCTGACAAAAGCGTTCTTTATGCTTGGCCGAAAGCAAGAAGGCCTCAAATTAGCAGCTATTCTTCAAAATGAACCGAATCCTGCCATATCCAACGTGGCGAAGGCTCTTATCTTAGCTTACGGCTAAGGGATCGTACAAAAATAACTTTTACAATTCTCGAGGGAAAAATCGGTTCATCTCGAGAGGATTTTTCCTCAGAAGTATTCCACTGATACTCTCTTCGGAAAAATTCTCTCGATCTGAACCGCATTTCTCCTCGATAATTGTAAAATTTATTTCTATACGATCCCTAACGCTTGCTGCGTCCTCGTCGATAGCCTTTCTGTCTTTCTTCAGCGAGAATATCTTTTACATGATTGACCACAGTACCTACTTGCTCTTGTTGCATCTCAAAATACAAGGGCAGGGTCAAAGCTTGTGTGAAATAGGTCTCCATTTCAGGAAATTTCTCAGAGAGATCACCCCAACTTTTTATAAAATAGGGATGCCGATAGACAGGTATATAATGCACTTGCGTCCCAATTCCTCTTTTTGCAAGCTCTTCCACAACATGATTTCGACTTGTGTTAAACGCTGTAAAGTCTACCTGAACAACAAAAATGTGATTGGCGCTAAGCGCATCATATTTTGCATCAAATAAACGAATGCTGGGAAAACCCTCGAACAATTTTCTATAAACAGCCACAAGCTGACGACGCTTCTCTAAAAAGACATTCATTCGAGCAAACTGCGACAGGCCTAAGGCTGCTTGTATATCTGTGAGATGGTAGTTTCCTGTCATCTCAAATACCTCGTAATACCCTCTATAGTAATTTGCTAGCTCCTGCTCCATATAGTTCGGGTCACGTTCAATGCCATTATTGCGAAATCGTTTTAAACGATGATATAGATCAGAATCGTTGGTTGTTACAGCGCCTCCCTCACCCGTCGTAATGGTCTTAACAGGATGAAAACTAAAGGCCGTCATCTGGCTCCAGGAACAGCTGCCGACCGGTTTTCCATTTGAATACGTAGAACCAAAAGCATGCGCGGCATCTTCAATCACCACTGCATTAGGAGATTTAATAAATCGATCTAGTGCTTCCATATCCACAGGAGCGCCCGAAAAATGCACAGGAATGATTATAGAACGTCCTCGCGAAGAGTGAAATTCTTTCAGAACCTCTTGAACTTGATCTATATTGAGATTGCCGGAAGATCTATCGATATCCACAAAAATAGGGCTGGCACCGAACTGTAAAGCCGCATTGGCTGTTGCAACAAAAGTATTCGGAGAAGTGATTAAGCGATCTGCAGGATTAACATTTGCGACATGACAAGCGGCCTGTAGAGCCGTTGTACCACTATTAAATGTGACGGCATATTCAGCCCCACAATATTCAGCAATGGTTTGCTCAAAAGCCTCTACACTTTCTCCACGAGTAATGATCGGTTTTTTCAGGGCGTCGCTAACAGCATTTAGATCAGAATCATCAATGCTTTGCCGAGCATAGGGAATAAAAGCATCAGATTTTTCTACAGACATGTGATGAAAAAAAAATTTAGCTCATGATGTATCGAAAATTTCTACTTGTCAATAGGAATCATCAGCGAAAGCCTTAATGCGTTCATGCAATATTTGATAACTTTTATGCTGAACGATAAGTTCGTGGATTTTAGGAAAATATTCTTTCATCTTAGATCTAATATCGTATGCTTCAACTTGACAGTCAGATAGCATGTCACAATAAACTCTTAATAAAGGAAAGTCTCTGCTGATGGCACTACAATCTAAATATTTTAAAAGATCAACATCATAGGATTGTTGTGTTGCGGCTTGAGTAGGGAGTTCAACAATAGTTGAACTCTTATCTTTAGGATCAGCCTTGACATACTTGTTGAAATTTGTAAGGCCAACTTTTTTATCAAGCATTGTTTGACGCAGCTCTTTTATTTTTTTTGCCACTTCATTGTATCTGACATTGAGATAGGCCATTTCAGCAAGTAACAATATGTCTTTTTCTTCCAACCTTTCTAAGATCAACCCACTAAAGCTTTCCTTAAAATTAGGAGTATCAAAACCCACAACATAACCATGATACTTTTTTTGCAGATCGAGATTCTTCATTATCTGTCTTACAATAAGAACACCTACAAGACCCAGAATCCCAATCGCAATTAGGGCGGGTGCACTAACATTCGCTACACCAATAATGACGATTGCTACTGCTGTTACCAACAATGCAAAAGCAAATAATTTCACTCTTTTGGCGTGCTCATTTTCTAATTTCGTATATTTTGATGCTAATGTACTACATCTTTGAATAAACTTTTGATCGATAGGCTTTCGTTCAGGCAAAGATGCAGGTCTTGGAGTAGTTGATTGGGGTTGGTGAATAGTATAAATATGAGAATGAGGCTCAGGAGGTAAACCAATTAATTCCATAAAAACCCTCTAGAATTAATTATATTAAATAATTTTATTACAAGCAAATTTCCTTTGATAAATTTGCCCTTTTGCAATAGGATAAATTCATATGCTTTTGCGGGTTGTTTTATACTTTTTACTCATTATTTCCCCTTTAGCTGCTAATGACCCATTCACCCTAAAGGATAATTTAGGCAAAGCAAAGATTGGCGACTATATTGTCGCCGCCCAAAATAAAACGTATACTTTGATGCGAATCAATGAAAAAGGCCCCGATTCCATTACAATCGAAGAAATTTCGATCCCCCAGGTTAGGGTTGGGAAGGGTATGATCTGGCGTTCCTGGATTAACCAAGGCTTTCCAGGAAACACGAATCGAGTCATTTCAAACGTACAACTATCCTCCGGCCGGATGCAAAATAGCTATTCTGTCACGCAAAATGCGTGGCTGGACCTCTCTCAAGGCAATCAAATTCTGTCTAACCTGCTCAATCTGCCTCTCTATATTCTTCCCCCTGAGGCCCGAAAACGATGCGGTCCTAGTCCAGGTTTAGGCCATCCCGATCGAAGGCCTTTCTGGCAACCCAGGATGGTTGTAGAAGGACAGGTCATTCCACAGATAAATTTTTTCGCCTATAGAACGCGGTGGCCACAAGATGGCGGGCCTATGTCCTCGCGCATGATTGATTTATACATTCCGGAGGATAGTGAACGCTACCCCGCTTACTTTCCCTACTGGATTGAAGTCCATGGAGTGTCTGGAAGCAAGGCATCTGTGCGTGTAATTGATTCCGGCAGTTGCAAATAGCTAAGCAATTCATTACAATAACTTCCATGTTCTTTTCAAAAACTTACTCTTTACGCAAAAGCGGCCACATTTTTCAGACCTGTTCTAAACGATATCAGAAAAAGAAGAAAAATCTTTCCCTCGAACAGATGACCTCTTTTGAACAAGAATTGAAGAAGTTGAAAGAGGCTTTAAACAAAAAAGATAGACCCGAAGCGGATGCCTCAGCTAGACAAGTGGAAACATTCTGCCATAAATATTTGAAAAAAACGCCATTTGAATACACCCTAGAGCTGATTTTTGCCTTAATCTTAGCTTTAGCAGTCGCCACAGTTGTCCGACAAAGTTGGTTTGAGCTCTATGAAATCCCAACAGGATCGATGCGACCAACCTTTAGAGAACAGGATCACTTAACAGTTTCCAAACTAGCTTTTGGGATCAATGTCCCTCTGAAAACGGAACATTTCTATTTTGATCCTTCTTTAGTGCAAAGAACAAGTGTGCTCATTTTTTCCGGGGATAAAATCCCCTTCATCGATTCAAACACCACCTATTTTTGGTTATTTCCCTATAAAAAGCGTTACATTAAACGTTGCCTGGGAAAACCTGGTGACAGCCTCTATTTCTATGGCGGCAAACTTTACGGTTTTGACAACCAAGGAAATGAGATAAAGGAACTCCTGGATAGCCCGTGGATGCATCGCCTGGAACATGTCCCCTTCCTGACATTCGAAGGCCGTGTGACAGCCCCTTCCTACAGGCAAATTTTCTTCGAACAGATGAATAAACCGATCGGCCGTCTGACATTCTCCGGAACAATGATCGGAGAAATTTTTAACGGTGAAAAATGGGTGAAGGATACTCCTGAAGCCGCCAAAGCCCCCCACAACCAATTGAAAACTTACAGTGATTTCTGGGGGTTCCGCAACTTCGCTATGGTACGGTTGTTGACCAAAGCACAACTGCCGCAAGATGCCGGAGAGCTTCCGGAAGGAGTTTTATATTTAGAAATCAGGCATACCCCAAGTTTGACCTACCCTTCGCCACAATTCATGCCTGCACAACGCGGTTTCATGGTGCATATTGTTCCACAGACAACCTACATACCGCTGCAACAAGAACATCTCGATGCCATTATGGACCACATGTATACAGCGCGCTTTGTAGTAAAAAATGATCATGCATATCGATACAGTTTAGAAGAAAGTGTTCCAAGAAGCGGAAACCCCTCTTTTGCAGATGTTCCTGACGGTACGTATGAATTTTATTGGGGAAAAGCCTTCCAAATCGGATTTGCAGGCATCCCTTATGAAGTTTCTAGAAATAACCCCTTATATAGCCGTGACCCACAAAATGTACAAAAATTGTTTAACTTAGGCATAGAAATGAATACCTTGTTCGATCCACAGAGCGACCAAAAAGGGTATTATCCTCAACGATATGGCTATTTTCGTGATGGTGAATTCTATTTATTAGGGGCCCCAATACTGAAAAAAGAGGACCCAGTTCTGAAACAATTTTTGCAACATGAAGAAGAAAAAGAGCAAAAAAGCTCTTCAGATAAGCCCTACATAGCATTCAAGGATCACGGACCACCACAGAAAGAAAATGGAGAGCTAGACAAAGAATTCATTAGCACCTTCGGATTCAGGATTCCGGAAAAGCACTATTTGGTATTAGGTGATAACCATGCCATGAGTTCTGACAGCCGGGTGTTTGGGTTTGTTCCTGAGCAGAATTTGCAAGGAGCGCCAAGTTTGATCATATGGCCGCCCAGTGAGCGCATAGGACGCCCTGAACAGAAACCATACCCTATTTTCAACATACCCAGAGCCCTTATTTGGTCACTTGCAGCAGTGATCGCAATCGTCTGGTTCATCATCAGCAGAAGAAAAAACAAAAACATTCTAGAGTCTTAAAGCTCTTCCCTCTAAACATAAATAGAACAGGATGAACAGGATAGGCAGGATGCTGTAACATGCTTAGGATATGAAGGATAGGTTCAACGCAGAGTCACAAAGAGCGCTGAGGTGCGCAGAGAATCGCCCCTTTTGCAACGCAAATATCCTGGGAAGAGCGAGCCATTTTAAAACAAGAGAACCCGAGTTTCCCTTAAATCGATACTAAGTTCTCTTGTTTTAAAATGGCTCGCTCTTCCCAGGACAATTGAGCTTCGCTCAATAGGGGCGATTATTAACGAACCAATACTCTGGTCAAGTCAAGCTGCGTATCCTCTGCGCGCTTTGCGGCTTTGCGGTTAACCCGCCGTGTAGATCCACACCGTGTTGTAGCACCTACGCCAAATCTTAGGTTGATGCGTATGGGATGGAATTGAGGTTTCATTACCCAATAACATCATCCTGCCGCCGCAGGCGATCCTGCCCATCCTGTTAAATAAATCTTCATGCAATTTACCTGCTTAGGGCTGAAAGAGCAACTAAAGGAATAGTATGTGATTGTTTTCATCCTTCATCCTTTAGCCTTCATCCTTTCCTTATGCCTTCATCCTTTTTCTAAATAGATGGTAGTGGGCTCACCGTTTAAATCCCACTCTGTTCCTTCGCAAGGACCGAACTCGGTGGAAACGGCCAGCACTTCATTGTTAATATATTTTCCGAACTTCTCAAAGCAATGTTTCACCCTCTCGGTGGTCTGTAAACGCAGACGAATGCGATCACTCACCTCCAAACCTGCTTCTCGACGCATGGTGTTTATTTTGTTGATCAGTTCACGCATCAATCCTTCGAGCAATAAATCATCATTCAGAATAGTGTTCAAAGCGATGGTCAAGTGTCCTTCATTGGCGGCTACAATGCCTTCATGGACAATGCGTTCTACTTGGACATCTTCAGATGTGATGACAAAAGGCTCACCCTCAATTAGCAATGTTAGTGAATTACCTTCTAGCAGTTGTAGGAGCTGCTTTTGATCCAGCTTTTCAATTTCTGTTTGGGCGGCTTTCATAAGCTTGCCCACTTTTTTACCTAGCACCCTAAAATTGGGTTTCGCTCTTAAAGCAACAAGCTCTCCCTCGTTTGAACCAAACTCTACTTCTTTAACATTAAGTTCATCCGCAATTAGATGCTGATGCTGTTCGATAAAGTGCAGAAGCCTTGTATCAGAAGTTGCAATAAATGCCTTGGAAAGTGGCTGTCGAACTTTTAATTTGTGTTCTTTGCGAAGAGAATGTCCGAGATTCACCACCGTTTGTACCGCTCCCATAGTCATCTCTAAATCATCATCACGACTTTTGGGATGATAGGCGGGGAAATCACAGAGATGTACCGATTCAGGCATAGAAGGTGCACGTAAATTCCGATACATGGCTTCGCTCAAGAAAGGAACAAAAGGAGCGGCAATTTTCGAAAGGTCCAAAAGTACTCTATACAGTGTTGCGAAGGCTTGACGTCGATCTACGGTATCTTCTTCTTCCCAAAAACGACGCCTTGAACGCCTAATGTACCAATTTGTCAGCTGATCAATAAAGCCCACAAAAGGCTCGACAGCCTGACTAAGATCGTATTCGTCCATGCCCTGTTCCACTTGTTGAATCAAATGATTCAGAACAGACAATATCCACTTATCTAAAACAGCATCAGGTGCACTTTTCCAAGCAATGACATCTTCATCAGGCTGCCATTTATAAATGCGCGCGTAGGTAATGAAGAAGCTATATGCATTCCACCAAGGAATTAAAATCTGCCTCAAGATTAGTTCTACGCCATGTTCGCTGAAGCAGAGGTCATCCGCCCTAACAGCCGGGCTATGCATCATATAGAGACGAATCGCATCTGCACCATACTTTTGTACAACAACCATCGGATCAGGATAGTTGCGCAGACGCTTAGACATCTTTGTACCATCAGCTGCTAGAACGATCCCATTCACAACCACATTTTTAAAGGCGGGCATTTGAAATAGGGCTGTAGATAGCACTGTAAGGGTATAAAACCATCCGCGAGTTTGATCAAGTCCTTCAGCAATGAAATCTGCAGGAAAATTCTTCTCAAACTCTTTGCGATTTTCAAAAGGATAATGCTGCTGAGCATAAGGCATGGAACCGGATTCAAACCAGCAATCAAAAACCTCTGGGATACGCTTGAAAGTCTTTCCATGATGGTTTACTACCAGGTCATCAATAAATTGTCGATGTAGATCAGTGACTTTTGCACCTGTGGCATTTTCTAACTCTTGAATACTTCCAAAAACTAAAATATCCCCATCTTCAGCTCTCCAGATCGGAATAGGGGTTCCCCAATAACGATTGCGACTAATCGCCCAATCGCGAGCTCCCTCTAGCCACTTTCCAAAACGACCTTCCTTGACGTGACTTGGAGTCCAATGAATGAGCTGATTTGCAGCCAACATTTCCTCTTTCAACATCTCGACCGCCACAAACCAGGTTTGTACGGCTTTGTAGATCAGAGGAGTGTCTGATCTCCAGCAGAAAGGATAGCGGTGATGCATAGTTGCGTGATGAAACACCCTACCATCACGCTTAAGACGGTGAATGATCTCCTTATCCGCATCTTTAACAAATTGACCTACATATTCAGGAATCTGTTTAGTAAAACGTCCATTTTGATCCACCGGGCAGACCAGTTCGATATGCTCTCTCTGGCAAGCGTAGAAGTCTACTTCGCCAAATGCCGGAGCCGCATGCACCAAGCCGGTTCCGTCTTCAGTTGAAACGCTCTCTTCTAAAATAACACGAAAAGCACCTTGAGAAGCTCTGTCAGCAAAGTAGGAGAAAAGAGGAGCATACTGTTTTCCTACCAATTCTTTGCCTTTTAATTTCTGTAGAATTTGATACTCTTGAGGATCTTTGTAATAAGTCTCAAGCGCTTTCTCAGCCAGGAGATAGTTTGAGCCCGATTTTAGATCTCTAATTTTCACATAGTCAATTTCCGGGCCTGCCATTATGGCTAAATTAGAAACTAGTGTCCAAGGTGTGGTTGTCCATATAAGGAGGGTCGTTTCGGGTTCATTTAATAAAGGGAATGCAACTGTTAGAGAAGGATCGTCCACTTCTTTATAATTTTCGCCTGCTTCAAAATTGGACAAAGGGGTTCCAAGCTTTGCTGAGAAAGGCATTACTTTAAAGCCTTCATACACCAAACCTTTCTCATACAACTGTTTAAAGACCCACCAAACGCTTTCCATGAAGGTGAGATCCATAGTGCGGTAAGTGCGTTTAAAGTCGACCCACCTACCCATGCGCTCAACAATCGATTTCCATTCCTCAGTGTAGCGTAGAACAATCTTTCGGCACTCTTCATTAAAACGCGCTATTCCAAACTCTTCAATCGATGTAGCCCCCGAGAGATTAAAAGCTTTTTCAATTTCATTTTCCACAGGCAAGCCATGGCAGTCCCAGCCAAAACGACGGGGAACGCGAAAGCCTTTCATTGTTTTGTAACGAGGCACCACATCTTTAATAGTGCCCGCCAGAAGATGCCCATAATGTGGAAGGCCTGTGGCAAAGGGTGGTCCATCATAGAATGTGAACAGAGGATTCTGTGTTTTTTCTTCAACAGAGCGTTCAAAAATATTGGAGGAGTTCCAATACTCTAAAATGCCCTTCTCGCGTTCACTGAAGGAGGACTCATTTAATTCATCAAACATTTTAAAGTGGTTCCCACGGGGATAATGCACTAGGCACTTCGTGGCGATGGTTTGCGAGTCTAACATCATCAAGTAATTTTGAAATAGCATTCGTTAAATTTGATTCAAAAGCTTGATCTTCAGCCAATATGTGGGAAGCAACCATTAGTGCAGCACATCTGTACATAAAACAACTCCTTTTTTATGTAGAAACAGTTTAACATAAGTAGAATTGTTATAAAATAGTTAAAACTAAGAGCATAAAATATAATGAATGCACGTGAAGCTGCTTTTTTAGCCCATTTAACCGCGCTGAACTCTAAGAGTTATTCTTCCGATGTTCTTAATGAATGGAAGAAGCTCAACAATGTATCCATAGAAGATTTTCGGTTGGCTCAACATATTGCGTTCGGATCTATTCAGATGCAGGCTACTTTAGACTACCTAGCAACCAAACTTTGCACACATTTACCTGCAAAGAAAAAAGAAAAAGTATTATTGAGACAAGCTCTTTATCAATACTATTTTCTACAAAAAATTCCCCTACACGCTATTGTGAACGAAACCATCAAAATAGCAAAAAAGCATTGTCATCACACCTTTGCACATTTTTTAAATGCGGTATTGCGAAAAGTGCACACGTTACCTTTATCCTTACCTGAAGATTTAAGCATACGCTATTCAGTCCCAAAGCTATTCGTTGACCTCCTACAACAAGAATATGGAGAGGAAAAAACCGAACAGATTCTTGATATCAGCAATCAACCTCCTATGCACATGGCTCGACTTCGTAGCTCTCAGATACCGGAAAACTGTGCAATGCTTTGTCATGAACCCCTACAAATGGTTGTGGGGGATAATTTATTGTCGTTGGCCGAATCCTCCGCGATTTATATCCAAAATAGAACCCCCGGAACCTTGTTTGCTACTCTTGCCAAAGACCTACCCTCTCCGTCCTCCATTTTAGATCTATGCGCTTCTCCTGGAGGCAAGCTTCTTCTAGCGCACGATTTTTTCCCTACCGCCCAGCTATATGCAAATGATGTCTCGCCGGAAAGAATGCGAAAGCTTTTGCAAAACTGCCAAAAATACTCCCTTAATGCCACTATCAGCTGTTCAAAAGGTGAAGAGTATGCAAGCACACAGAAATTTGATCTCATTATCCTAGATGTGCCTTGCAGCAACAGTGGGGTTTTGAACAAAAGACCTGAAGCACGTTGGAGAATTACTGAGGAGGCTCTTTTAGAATTAGATGCTCTTCAGCGCAAGCTAGCTTTGCATGCTCTCTCCTTGCTCTCAGATAAAGGAGAGCTTTGGTATATGACCTGCAGCATTCTTCGACAAGAAAATGAGAATTTTATACAGTGGCTTTGCGCAAATACAAAAGCAGCCATACGCAAAGAGTGCAAAATTCTTCCTAATAGTCAAGGCTATGATGGCGGCTATGCGTGCGCATTAACAATTAGATCCACTTAGCTCTTAGGAAAAATATGCAACGCAAGAAAAATCGCGATATTGAATGGCTGGAGTTTGACCTGCTAGCCAATGTGCCAAAAATTTCTCACGGAGTGTTTCTAAGACATGGAGGCTTCAGCCCCTCTCCTTACACTAGCCTGAACATTGGCGATAATGTTGGAGACGACCCTCAGAACGTTCACAAGAACTTTCTCCTCATTTTAGAAAGTTCAAAAATCCCGCTGTCAGCACGTCTTAGACAATGTCATGGCAAGGAGATTCATAACATTGATTCTCACGAAAAAGTTCATTCCTCTCTATTGGGCGACGCTATAACGACCAATATTCCTGGAATTGGCTTATCCATTGGACATGCAGATTGCCAAGCTGCCATATTTTATGACCCCATTCATCATGCATTAGCTAATGTCCATGCAGGATGGCGTGGGAGCGCTTTAAACATCTATGATCATACAATTCAATTCATGAAAAAAACTTACGGGACTTCCGCAAAAGAGCTTCTGGTATGCATCTCGCCAAGCCTTGGGCCTAAAAGTGCTCAATTTATCAACTATCAAGAAGAGCTTCCACAAGCTTTTTGGGGGTTCCAGATAGCCCCTGAATATTTTGATTTTTGGGAGATTAGTCGGTGGCAGCTTCAAAAAAGCGGCGTGCTCCTTCATCATATTGAAATTGCCAACATGGATACTTTTTCAAATCCACAAGATTTTTTCTCTTACCGCCGCGACCGCCAAACAGGCAGACACGGAACAATCGTTATGCTGAGAGAGTCGTTAAGAAAGGATGAAGGCTAAAGGATGAAGGATGAAGGAAAGGATGAAGGCTAAAGGATGAAGGATGAAAAGTCTGACGTGATAAGTATGTGAATTCTGTCTCCACATTAATGCTGAAAGAAAACTCAGATACTTATCAAGTGATTTTTTTCATCCTTCATCCTTTAGCCTTCATCCTTTCCCTCATCCTTCATCCTTTCCTTTAGCCTTTGTTTCCGCCGTTCTTAAAGAGTTTTTCTAGAAGAAAGTCCACTGAAATGACTCCTGGGCCAAAAGCAAAGATGATCAGCGAGGTTAGTAAATAAGTGAACGGCGCTTGATTGATAAATTCGTCAGGATCATTAATAAGATTAAAAGTGGCGTTAGAATGGGCTGTCAACAGGGCAACAACCATTACAATCGCTAAAGGAATTGCAACAAGTCGCGAAGCAAACCCCGCTATTAGGCAGGCGCCCCCAATGCATTCGATATATCCCACGATGTACGCATTTAATTCCGGAAAGGGAATGCCTATGGAGGCAAATGTACCTGCAATATTTGAAATGTGATTTAATTTGCCTAGGCCAGCTTGAAAAAAAGAGTACCCCCAATATAGCCTCAGAGCTAGTAACAAGAACGACTGAAAAACCTCTCCGGCATCAATTATTCCCCTATAGAATTTTTTTGCTGAATCAACAATGATCACAATAAACCTCCGCTTAGTGATGATAAAAAGGCTCGCATTCCGCTCGGACTAACCGGCTGTGGCCGCTGAAATTCCTCTTCAGCTAGCTCTAAAAGACGCTTTTCAGGATAAGTGATGCAACTTAAGTCCTGATACACTTGCACAAGAACTTTGCCGACCTTATCCTTATCCACTTTACCATTCCATGCTTGAACTGTGGCATCATATAAAACTCGGGCATTAATATAAAAGACCTGGGCTTCCTTTAATGCTTCATCTCCCAGCTCTGCTCCTAATAGCCCTGCTCTAACTGCTTGGCAATAACATGCGGCCTCTTTAGTTTGCATCAACCCCGAGTCTCTCATGACCTGATTAAATATGTCTTCTGAGTTACCTGAAAAAGCCCTTATCAATTTTTCCCAACCTAAAACATCAACTTTCTGAATGAGCTGCACAGGTTTTATGCAGGCAATTTTTTCAGAACTCTTGACAAAACCCCAATATTTCGGGTCCATCAGATCGAAAGACACTCCTCTACGGAGCATCCCTTTGACTACTGATGAAAAAAGTTGAATTCTCGCTGTCGTAATAGGGACAGCGCTAAAAGACTCAACTCTTTCAAAAACAACATACCTGAACTCTTCATCCATTCCTGTGACATTTGATACCACGAAATTTTCATGCACATGCATCTTGCAATGCTGCACTCTTTCGTTGGCTCTTATTGGAGCAACTATAGGATTGTTAAAAATCGCTACGACATGATCTGAACTTTCTTTATATCTATAATAGATCACTTCTTCTGACTCTAAAGTTTTTCCGAGTCTCTCAACTATCGTTATGCAGCCCTCTTTAAATTGAGCACTCTGCACTACACCTCCTCTCCAAACAAGAAATGACGAATCAGGTTGATCAAGAACTGTACACCCCTCAGACTTTAGTAAAAGAAGAAGGTGCGACAGCTCTCCAATCACTATTTGAGCATAATCAGGTCTACTCTGATGCTGCCGATTCACAGCCCTGACTAGTCCTTGCATGGCATTGAAGAGAATGGTCTGTAATTTAATTCCTTTTGTCACTGCACAATGTTCATTTCGGCTATTCAGTACCTGACAAAATTTTTGTATGGCGCTTTTAGAAATAGGATCATATTCTCGGCGTCCTCTCTTGCCGGCGTCTCCCTCAAACCAAATTAAGACTCTAGTCAGAGCGCGCATAGGCACTTCGCAATCGCATATCCATTCAATTTTGCATAAGTCAGCAAAGCCTTGCCATCGCTGTACACACTCTGGTGATACCTTAAGATGAAAGTCCTGAAATCCTCTTCCCTCTTTTTGTAGATGTAAATAAGGACCCACCGTCTTGTCCCACACACAGGCCACTTCTCTAAGTCGAGATCTTCTCTGATCTACTGTTTCTGACTCATTCGCAGCAATAGCCCTGACATCATATTCAGCAACATGGCTGACATATTCTTCCCACATTGCTAAAGCATTTTCAATCACGGACATATTTCTAGCAAAAATTTCTCCTGTAAAACGCAAAGTGTCAACAACCCGTTGCAGATTGACAACTTTATTCAAATGACTAACGGCGAGAACGCATTGTAAAGGAAAATTGTGTGAGCAATTCATGTTATAAAGATAGCCATTACAGCCCACAATCCGGTGTGCGCTTATCTGTCGAACACCTCCCTTTACAGAAACCAATGTCTCTAAATTGTGTTTCAGAACAGGGAGATTAGTAAATTGCAATTGACTTGCTGTCGCCATAAAAATCTATGTGCCTCTTATTAGTCTTAAAAAGCCTTCAAACATTCCTGGAGTAACTGAAGGATGTAAAAATTCCCCCTCAGCTAGTTCAAGGAGACGTTCTTTAGGGTAGGCAATACAATTGAGCCCACGATAAGCTCTTGTTAAAGCTTGACCGACTGCATCTGCTATGTCTTGCCTTTGATATTTTTCTGACCAATTTTTTGCGGTGGCAGCATGCAAAATGCGTGCTCCAATATAAAATTCTTGAGCTTGTTTTAAGATCTCCTCAACCACAACTCCACCCCTGAAATGGCGATTCAAAACAATACTGTTCAGATTCACATCTTCGCCTGATAATCCCCTTTGAATGACTTCACAATAGAATGCAGAGATGCTTTCCTGCATCAAAGTGGAATCTGTCATGACTTGTCTAATAACAGTCTCCCTATCGCAGGAAAAAGCTCTAATTAAACTTTCCCAACCTAAAACATCCACATTTTGCACTAGTTTAACGGGCTTCTTACATGCAATTTTCAGAGAACTTTTTACAAACCCCCAATATTTTGGATCCATCAAGTCAAACGAAAGTCCGCGCCACAGCATTCTTCTGACTAGCTCTGAAAATAGCCTTATCCTTTCAGGAGAGATTGACACAGACCCGAAAGAGTCCACCCTTTCAAATGTCACATACCTCCAATTACAGTCGTCATATCCCTCAACTTTAGATATAACAAAACTCTCTTCTGCAATCGTTCTGCTATATTGCACTCTTTCATGAGCTCTTAATAATGCACATACACTGTTGTTAAATATGGCTAAGACCACATCAAGATTTTCTTGATACCTAAAGTAGACTACTTCTCTCGTTGCATCGTGCGGTCCAAGTCTCTCTGCAATTGTCACAGAACCAACTCTAACTTGATTATTAGCCTGAATGCTCGATCTCCAAACAAGAAAAGTCGGATCAGGCTTGTCCAAAACCGTACAACCCTCTGATTTTAGCAAGGCAAGAATGCGGGATAATCCTGCCATAATGATGTGAGAATAACCTTCTCTACCTTCATGCTGCTGATTCACATCTCTAACAAGACCTATCATTGCCTTAAAAAGAAATACATGCAGCTGTTGCTTCTTTTTTCTTGCAACATAACTATCCTTATCGTTAAGCAATCTGCAAAATTTCTGGATCGCTGCTTTAGAAGCAGAGTCGCACTCACGATATACTTTATTGCCGCCCAGTTCTGACCAAGTCAGTGCCTTGACAAGAGCACTTAAGGGTACTCTTTCATCACATGTCCATTCAAGCCTGGATAACTCAGCACAGTTTTGCCATTGCTTGACATATTTAGGATGGACCTGAAGTTGGAGCTCTGGAAATCCCCTCCCCTCACTTTGCAGTTGTAAATAAGGCCCAACAGCTTGTTCCCAAGTCGTAAAAAAGCCTCTGACTAAGTCCCTCATCTCATCTATTCTTTTTACTTCCCACTGAGCTCTTGCATCATTTGCAACATGCTTAATGCAATCTTGCCATTCTCCTAGAGCCTCCCACATTATTAATAAATTTTTATCGAAAACTTTCTGTGTCACTTCTAAGGACTTCATTATTCGCTTCATGTTGGATGTTCTACTTCCACAAAAAACGGTAAGCATACATTTAAATGCAAAATCGTAGCTTATACTCATGTCATAGAGTACACCCCCATAACTTACAACGTTTTGAGCTGCTAAAGGAAGTGCTTCCCCCTTATTGCGCAAGGCCACTAAAGTGCTTAAATTCCGTTTCAATAAGGTATAGTCAACCAATTGCAATGATACCGCCATAAAACTCCATATAAGTAAAACTTTAAGTAATAGAGATAAACAATATTCTTGATGAAAGTCAAGAAAATTGTGTACTCTAGACCGGATGAAAAATTCAAAATTTCGTTATTTATTTTTAGGCGCCCTCTTGCTTCTGGCCTTCGGAGTCGTCAGGCTCTACTTTTACTTAACGGATGATTTTCGCATTGCTAATATTATTTACCCGCTGCCGCACCATCCTGAATGGGAAATCAAGATTACCAAAGAAGAGCAAGCAGAACTTAACTCCATCCTTGATCAGGAATATTCCTATATTGGGAAAGGCGCGCAATCTTATGTTTTTGGGAGCAACGATGGCCAATATGTGCTCAAGTTTTTCAAGTTTAAGCACTTAAAGCCATCATGGCTACATCAATTTCTTCCTGACATACCTGTATTCAGTGCTTTCAAAGAAAGAAGCCGGTTACGTAAAGAAAGAAAACTCTTCAGTGCTTTTAATGGGTATAAGCTCGCCTATGATGTCCATAAACCGGAAAGCGCCCTGATTTTCATACAACTCAATCCATCCGGGAAAACACAATGGATCGTTGTGCATGACAAGCTTGGATTACCACGCAACATCGACCTTGGGAGAGTTGTTTTTATTGTTCAACGAAAAGGCAAAACCTTTCGTGCAATCTTGCATGAACTTCTTGCTCAAAATCAGATCGATATTGCTAAAAAGCGTATTCATCAGATTTTTAAATTGTACCTGAAAGAGTATTCCAAAGGCATTTTCGATCATGATCACGGAGTCATGCAAAATACTGGATTCATCTCTGATGAACCTTTTCACCTGGATGTGGGTAAGCTTAAAGCAGAACCAGTGATGAGGTTGCCTGAAGTTTATGAAAAAGACCTCATTAAGGTGGCCTATAAGATTGCACTATGGATTCAAAATAAGCATCCTGAACATAAGGAAGCACTATTTAAGAATATGGAACAGTCACTAAGCATGGTTACAGGCAAACCGTTTGAGATGCCCGCAGTTATCCCGCAGCTGAAACATTAAAGGTGAAGGCGGCCCCTATTGCAAATGATTATGGCTCAAAAGATTGCGTCAATTTATCGCCTTCAATTGCTGTTTCTAGCTTGAACTCTTTATTTTCTTCCTTACAGCACCTCTTTTATCCCGCATTTTGTATTCATTGTAAATCAGCTCTGCACCAAAACCAGAAGCTTCTTTGTACGCCCTGCTTTGACTTATTAGAGCTACTTGAAACCGATGAACGCTGTCCCTACTGCTTTTCAACAGATTATCACAAGCGCAATCAGGTTTGTGGAAGATGCTTGAAACAGCCCAGACTATTCGACGGAATGGCCGCAGCCTTTGAATACACTGGACCTGCTGCAAGCTTGATCAAACATCTTAAATATGCGAAGCAACCTTACTTAGCTAAAGGCTGTGCGCCTTTTTTGTGCGCACAATTTTTGCAGCTAAATTGGCCCCTGCCTGATTATATTGTTCCTGTACCAATGTCTCGGACACATCTTTTCATGAGAGGATTCAATCAAAGCCTGCTGATCGCCCAAGAGCTTTCGCGCCTAATCGAAAAACCCACTCTAGATGTATTAAAAAGGCGATCCGGAGACTTCAGCCAAGCGGGATTATCGCGTAAACAAAGAAAAGAGCTGCATCAAAATGCCATTCATCTAAAAAAAGAATCTCACCTCTTGCTCGACAAGACTCTCTTACTCGTTGACGATGTAATGACCACAGGCAGCACCCTCAGGCGCTGCTCAGAAGCTCTTGGCAACAGTTTTCCAAAAGCTATTTATGCCATTACTGTTTGTCACTGAAGAAAGGATGAAGGCAAAGGAAAGGCTGAAGGCTAAAGGATGAAGGATGAAAAAAATCACATCTTACCCTCTGTGATCTCTGTGGTCTCTGTGGTTTTTACCCTGGGTCCAGTTCACCAACACTCGATAGGCATACCCCTAATTAAAGTTAAAACCACCACAGAGCCCACAGAGCCCACAGAGCCACAGAGGGTAAGATGTGATTTTTTTCATCCTTCATCCTTTAGCCTTCAGCCTTTGTTGTAAGCCAGTTCAGTTTGGCCCAACGCTGAAACCAAAGACCTAGCTCGGCAGAGGCAGCTTTGTATAGCTGACTCTCTTGAGGCTGTTCTTCAAGCCAAGCACAAATGTCATCCAAGCGTCTACCTGCTTGGAGTTGTTTTAAGAGGGTCATCTCCTCAAAGCTGATGCGTTCAGTCAAGATGTCATTGATCTGATTTCTATAAAGCACAAAACAGCCATTTTCCCCTTCAGGATAGTGTTCCAGCTTAGGAAAGTCATTTTCAACCCAATAGTCAGGATCTTTCAGAAGAAATTGCCGACGGAATTGAAAGAGATCATACGGAAGCACAAAACAGAATAAATGCGGCTGTAGGTATAGTGTGGAGCTATCAATTTCACTTTGGCTAATTTTAGGCGCTTCTTCGCAAACGAAACTAAACGTATATGCCCAATCAATCTGAGCTGAGAAAAGCACTAATTCTTTGTCTGTCGCATGGTACTCTTCCTCAACCCAATCCGCAAAACGATCTCCCAAATCATTGAGTGTCCAATGATGCGGCGGGTATTTAACAAGATAAGGCATTGCTAGAGTTTGGTTGAAATCATGATAACCAAACAAGCGCGTGACAAGAGGGAAATTCTCTTGCATGACGGTAAGCAATCTCCACCAATATTGCTGATTGTAGATCTGAATGCGCTGATGAGAGAGCAATTTTGGCCCGGGAGATATGTACAAAGGCGCTTCGGTTTCTATCGCATTTCCTGAAGGAGCAATCGGATTAATGAGACTATTTTCATCAATAGGTTGACTAATCACCCCTCCAAACCACTGCTGAGTGGTTTTAAGCTTTAACGGCACAGAAGGATCATAGCTCATACCATAGCCTCGACGCGATCGTCCTTCTTCTGAGGTGTTACCTTGTTTTGTAGTTGTTTAGCTTTAAGGGCTTCATTCCAAGTATCTTGAAAACTTATGAACTTATCGTCCCACTCTAAGAGTGTCGACACGCCGCAAGTGCGTGGGTACACTTTCTCATAAAGCTCCCACACTGAATCTGTAACATGATGATCATGAGTATCGATGACATAATCCCCAAAATCGGTATGCCCTGCAAGATGAATCTGCAACACCCTTTCTAAGGGTATGTTGTTCACGTATTGCATGGGATCAAATCCATGATTACGGCTTGACACATAGATATTGTTGACATCCAACATCATGTAGCAATCCGCTTTCTCAACAACCGCAGAATAGAACTCCCATTCGTTCATCTCATCTTGCTGAAAACTCACATAGGAAGAAAGATTCTCCAACGCAAATGGAAGCTCGAGATAATCCTGCACAATTTTTGCCCTCTCAGCTACATAAGAAATCACCTCTTTGGTGTAAGGCAAAGGAAGTAGATCGTGATAATGGGCTCCCGGAAGCCTTCCCCAGCAGAGATGGTCAGAAAGCCAAGGCGTTTTTGTTAGACGCGTGAGAGCTTTTAATTTATTTAAATAATTGAAATCGAGAGCATCCGGGCTTCCGATTGCTAAAGAAACCCCGTGTTGGACGATGGTATAATTTTCCAACACCCTTTCAAGTATCTCTAAGGGCTTTCCGCCATCGACCATGAAATTTTCACTGATGATTTCAAACCAGTCGATCTCAGGTTTATTTTGAAAAATCTCCTGGTAATGCGGAATTCGCAAACCTATTCCAATCCCAAGATTTGGGATATCCTTGACTTTGATAGCTGGCATTTGGCGCTGCTTTATTTAACGCTGATTTATTGCATTATTTCTTTTTGCGGCCATTTTATCCTTAACCAGTTTTATGACAAGATTTTTATCTGAAATGGCGCATTTGCCTTTTCCTTTGCAATCCCCTTTACCTGCACAATCGTGAGTATCTGTCTGGCAAGCGTTCAGGCCTTTACACTCATTGCTTCCGGCGCACATCATACTTGCTACACGCAAAGCCAACTGTTTTGTCTTAGGATCAAAGCTTTTATAGATAGCGACATTTTCAGGTGTCAATTCGAGAAGAAACTCCTCTTCAGACATCATATGATAATTCATATTGCCATCATTAGGATCGTCTGATGGAAGATCGGCTCGAGTAGAATTTTTTTGTTTATCATAATTCTGGGCTTCAACCGCAGCAGAGAACAAAATGCCTCCTGATAAACCTAATAATGCTATTTTTTTCCAATCTTTCCGTTGCATAACAACCTCTTGGTTACAATACAGGCCTAATGGGAAAGTCCATCAGGCCTGTTTATTAATTGAATTTTAATATCTTCCGTTGCCCATTTGACCACGTTTTTCAGCCATTTTTTGTGCAGCTACTTTTACAGCTAAATTCTTATCTTTAAATGGTCCAGGAGAAGTTCCTTTGCATCCACCCTTACCGGCGCATTCATTAGTTTTTGTATTGCAAGAATTTAAGCCTTTGCAATCATTTTTGCCCTTGCAATCTTGGCTAGCAAGTTTCAGAGCCAAAGCTTTTCCTTCAGGGCTTAATCCCTGATAAGTAGCTCTGCCTTCTGAGTTCAATTGTGACATCAGTTCACTCTCTGACATCATTTTGGAAGATGATTGCTGTTGGTTATATTGCTGGTACATTTGAGGTTGATCAGCATCTGCAGTGTTATAATAGTAGTTTGAATTTTGTGAACCACGGTTAGCCGTTTTACCGTTACAAGAGGTTTTTCCGTTACAAGATGAAGATCCACGGTAATTTGTTTTACCACCACAAGCCGATCCGCAACCATGAGCAGCCATTGTTGTGCCTTCATGCGCTTCACCCGCTACAGGAGCTTGAGAAGCCACAATCATTCCGCCCGCAATGCCCATCATGGCAATTTTTTTGAATTTTTTCTTATCCATAGGTAAATCCTGTTTGATTTGGCCTGCAAGGCCATTTTTATCTAAATTTTTGCTACTACAAGAGTGCCCCGTGCAATCTTGCATCCCTTAAGGCCTATTTATCAGGATCAAAATGAAGAAACAAGTTTTTTTTTGTTTGCGCTTTTAATGCTTGATTCTTAAAAGGAAGAAAAAAGGAGAAAACATGCTTTCCCACCCAGCCCCCATACCTTTTAATCTCTTATTAGCTGAGAGGCAGAAGAAAAGCATTCGTCCCGCCAGAAAATTTGGCATCCGTCAGCAAGTATTAAGCTTCAAAAGCCTTGCCAAGCTGCCAAAAACTTCAGTGAAAAAGAAACCCATTAAGAGTTGCAAGGTTATTCACCAAGCTCCCGTGTTTTTGCCTGGTTAAACCTAGAAACGGCAGTTTTTAGGTTAAATTGATATAAGAGAGAAATGGAACCCATTTTCCTTGAATCAACAAATTCAAGAGAACTGAGAGACTTATTCAAAAGTGGGTTTTCTTTCCCTTCTTCGATGAAAAGGGCGCCTCCTGGAGCGAGTAAAGGGCTTTTATCTATCCAATCTAGGATACGTTGCCCTTCGCCTTGGTTGTAAGGAGGGTCGGCGAAAATGAGATCGAACTGCATTCCTTGCAATTCGAGCTTTTTTCCTATAGCCAAAACATCTCCGAGAAATACCCTAGAACGATTTTGCACCTGAAGAGCATCGATATTTTTATGAATAGATCTTATACATTCCCGATGCGAATCAATAAAATAAGCACTCTCTGCACCTCGGCTAAGAGCCTCCAATCCCATAGCACCCGAGCCCGCATATAGATCCAAGAAACGGGCATTTTCGATATAGTTTTGGCAAATATTAAAGAAAGCCCCTCTTAACTTCTCAGCAGAAGGTCTGGTAAAATTGCCTTTGGGTGTAACTAAAACTCGATTTTTGAACAATCCAGCAACTATTCTCATAAAAAAGAAGCCTTAGGTGGCCATAATTTTCATGGATTTGTTCTAGGAGCCTTATTCTCAAGAAGTGCAATACATTGAAGCCAATCCATAACATCTTCCTCTTACAAGTCACATAGTATCGAAAATCAAATATTTTATCAAATCAAAGCTAAAGAGGCAGTTGCAAAAGTCCTAGCCGTGCTCTACTCGCGGCGATGGCCCATCCGTTGCGTTTTTTTCCTCGCCAATCGGCAATCGACGATTGGCTCGTCAAAAACCGCAACGGCTGAACCATCGGCGCGTCGTATAGCATCGGCCATGACTTTTGCAACTGCCTCTAAAGTGTTTTTTTAAACCTAGAAACGGCAATTCAAGGTGATAAAGTGATGCAAGATTTTGAGTCAGGATCATTTGCAATGGGGGTCGACCATTCCCAAAAGGTGAAGGCGACCCCCATTGCAAATGATTATGGCTCAAAAGATTGCGTCAATTTATCGCCTTCAATTGCCGTTTCTAGGTTAAATCAAAACCGAGGGATTTTGTAGGATAGTGCTGAAATGGTGGGAAAATTTTGCAGCGGTATCCCCATCGATAATGCGATGATCGAAGCTCCAAGAAAGATTCAGAATGTCCCTTGTGACAACATTTCCATTTCTCACAGTCGGCTGCTTTTGAATTCGCGCCACTGCCAAAATGGCCACTTGTGGATGTAGAATGATGGGTGTGGCCCATAAACCTCCTCCACCTAAAACGCCAAAATTGCTCACGCTAATCGTGCCTTCCTGCATATCTTGAGGCACAAGTTTTGAAGACAGAGCTCGATTTTTGAGCTCTTCATACGCCTTTATGACCTGCTCTAGATTTTGGTTTTGGACCTCTTTCAAAACAGGAACAATCAGTCCTCTTTCGGTGGTAATGGCGATGCCAATATTGTGATTTTTATGAAAAACCACAGATTTTTTCTCTATATCTAGAGAGCTATTGACAATAGGAAACTGAGTCAACGAAAGAGATAAGGCTTTGATAATGAACGGCATATAGGTGACATGTATCTCCTGTTTTGCAGCTTCCTGTTGAAAGCTGCGCCTCAACTGGATCAAACGTGTCGCGTCGACCTGTTCAAAATAGGAAAAATGGGGAATGTTTTGCTTCGATTCAGCCATGCTCTGAGCCATTAATTGGCGTATTCCAATTAAAGGCATCTCTGAAGAAGTTCCTCCCGATTTAAGAACATCCTCTTTAGTAACTCTACCCTCCTTACCGGTGCCTTCTATGTCCTGAATGTCAATGGATAAATCTTTGGCGAGTTTCCTTGTAGCTGGAGACGCTTGTGCTCTAGTTTGGGCTAGCTCGTCGGCATTAATGTCATAAAGAGGCTGGTCAAGATAGGCTGTTTCACCTGCCTTATAATATTGCTTGTGTAGTACTCCGGGACATGGTGATGGTAGTTCTACGGTAGCTTTATCGGTCATCAGGACAACCACGGGTTCATCTTGCTTAACAGCCTCTCCGGGCTTTTTTAACCATTCAATGACTTGGCCCTCAACTACTCCTTCACCTATATCCGGCATTTTTACAGTAACAATTTTACTCATGCTACCATCACTTCGCGTATCGTTTTCTTAACTCGTTGAGCATCAGGTAGATACTCTTTTTCCCAAGCATTTGGAAAGGGTGTATCAAGTCCACAGCATCGCCCAATAGGGGCTTCCAGAAAATAAAAGCAATTCTCCATGACTTGCGCGGTGATTTCTGCTCCAAAGCCTTGAGTCCTAGGTGCTTCGTGCGCAATCACACAGCGCCCTGTTTTCTTAACAGAATTCGCTACAGTCTCAATATCCAAAGGATTTAGAGAACGCAAATTAACCACTTCAACATCAATGCCTTCCGTTGAAAGCTCCTTTGCAGCCATTAAATTCTGTTGATGCTGTGCTCCCCAACCGATCAATGTAATCTCTTTACCTTCTCTTGCTACAGAAGCAACACCCAAAGGAATTTCGTAATCCTCTTCAGGCACCTCTTCCTTTAAAGAGCGGTAGATTCTTTTTGGCTCTAGAAAAAGAATGGGGTCATCAGTCTTGATAGCAGAGATAAGCAGTCCCTTCGCATCGTAAGGGCTTGACACTACCACTACAAGCAATCCTGGGGTATGCAAAAACTGCGCTTCCGGAGACTGTGAGTGATAGTGACCTCCATGAATACCCCCGCCATAAGGTGCGCGAATAATGATAGGCGCTGAGTATTGATTACCTGTGCGATAGCGCATCTTGGCCACTTCGTTGACGATCTGATCATAGGCAGGGAAGATATAATCGGAAAATTGTATCTCACAAATAGGTTTCAGGCCATTTTGGGCCATGCCGATGCCAAAACCAATAATCCCTTGTTCTGATAATGGAGTGTCGAAACAGCGCTCCTCGCCAAACTCTTTCTGCAAGCCAGCTGTCACACGAAAAACTCCTCCAAATTTGCCCACATCTTCGCCAAAAGTCACTAAACGTGGATTGCTTGCAAACTGCTTATGCAGGGTATGATTTAAAGCCTGTATAATGTTCATCACAGGCATGACTACTGTTCTCCCGCTTGTATCTCTTCATACTGCTTGAGCAGTTTTGGAGGAACATTTGAATAAACATGCTCTACAATATATTCGAGAGGCGGTTTTGGAGTACTCTTTGCTTGCTCAATGGCCTGTTGGATCTCTTCATTAATTTCATCCAGTAACTTTCGTTCTTTCTCCTCATTCCAAGCTCCCTGCTTCTCTAGATAACGCCTCAAACGTAATATAGGACACTTTTCTTTCCAAACCTCAACCTCACTCTCTTCTCGATACAAGGAGGGGTCGTCAGAAGTGGAGTGGGCACCCATGCGATAGGTCATCGCTTCAATCAGAATAGGACCTTTCCCTTCCAGACAATACTCTCGAGCATCTTTGACCACTTCATGCACCGCAAAGAAGTCATTGCCGTCCACGCGCTTCGCTTCGATTCCATAACCAAAGCCCTTTTCAGCTATGCCCGGACAAGCAAATTGCTTGCTACAGGGAGTAGAAATGGCATATCCATTATTGCGACAGAAAAAAATCACGGGCGCCTTGCGTACTGCCGCAAAATTTACTCCGGCATGAAAGTCACCTTCCGACGTGGCGCCTTCTCCAAAGTAACAAATGGCCACGCTCTTGTCCTGTTTGATTTTCATGGCGTAAGCACAGCCTGCAGCATGGGGGATTTTGGTGCCAATCGGAGAAGAAACAGTCACCACATTTAGATCACGAGCTCCAAAGTGGTTGGGCATCTGCCGGCCAAAAATGAGATCCTCGCGATCTCCAAACATGTGGTGAATGTACTGTATGGGCTTGAAACCGCGCCAGAAGAGGACGCCGGCTTCTCTATATTGAGGATAGATCCAATCCTCGAGATTCAATGCGGCGGCGCTGGCCACAGCACAAGCCTCCTCTCCCAAGGCGCTCATTGCAAAGGTGATTACTCCTTGTCTCTGCAACGTGATCATGCGTTCATCGATGAGGCGCGAAAGCACCATCACACGATATCCCTTCAGAAGGGTATCGATCGTGAGAGTGCCTTTGTAATTAGCTGAAAGGTGACCTTGAGAATCTAGATATTGAAGGGTGGGTATTTGTGAGCCGGTGTTCATATTGCTCACCATACCAATGTACTTTTTTTTTAGGTAGATGGAGTACCGCCTAGCCCAAGGCCGCTACCGTCATCTGCTGCGAGCAATTTATCTGCGTCCAAGGCTTTCCTCTCTTTTTCTCGAGCCTCAGCTAGTGCCTTTTTATCCGCTTCAAAGGTTTGCTCAAGCTTTTCATAAGCATCCGATAAAGCCTTTGCTTCTTCATGGCGGGCTTTGTTTAGTAGATAGGTTCGTATTTCGTTTAAATCTACTCCAGGAAATTCGTCCGATATTGCTTTATAGATCTTTCCCGCTTCTACATTATTAGGAGCCTGTTGATATTGAATGTATTTATCTAGAAGTTGATTGAAATCGACTGCGGGATACCTTTTTTTAAAGCTTTCACGAAATTGATCCAGTATATCTGCTTTGCTTAGTAGCTTCAGTGCCGCCGGATCCATTTTGGCTGCAGCCTGTTTGGCTGCAGCCTGTTTTAGTTCATTTTCTGATTTGAGAGCCCTATCTTCAGCTACTCTAACTTCTTTTTTTGCAGCCTCAACTGTGCTCTGGCTTATTCTTCTCTTTGCTTCAAGTTCTTGTTGTTCTGCCTGTAAAATTTGCCCTGCTTGATTTAAAACAATCCCCATCTCTTTCAGAGCAAATTCAATTTTTCTACGGCCCTCCTTAGTATTGTATTTCTCTCTATTGTCAAAAATTAACTTGGAGTTAAGCAGACGTTCTAAAACTTTCTTTTTCTGAACTGGAGTCATCGGAACTCCAGCTTTAAACACTTTCTTTACATCCTTCTCTTTTAAACCATAGATATCGACTCTGTCATCCAACAATCCTGCAAGGAATCTAATAAAAGGTTCAGAAAGTCTTTCACCCCGTGCTCTAATAGCACGCCGGCTCTCAATTTGCCGCTCTTCACCACCCTTGTCTAATGCTAAACGCATTATTCCATACCCAAAGCCAAGTATACCTCCGGTTATTAGCGCAGCTTTTCCAATAAGTGCAAAAGCGCCTAATGCAGCGATTAATGGCCACATAGTGTAGATAAATAAGCAAAGAATAATGATTCCTATAACGATTGTAATGCGTTCTCTGACAACACTGTCGTTAATTTTTTGCAGGGAAGTTTCCTGTCTTAATTTTTCTAGTTTGTCTGTTTGTTCTTTGAGAACTTTCTCTACAATAGATTGATCTTCAGGAGATAGAGGCAACCCTGGAGGTAGTCCCGCATCCGCTGCGCCGCTTGCGATTGGCTTTACGGGGGGAAGTACGGCAGGTACGGCAGGTAGAGGACCACTTTTACTATCAGCACCTCCAAGAGCAAGCGCTGCTGTTGCAGCTACACTCGTTTTGTCCAGAATAGGCATCAGCTCCACACTTCCATCAGAGGGTCCAGACGAAGGGACAGATCCTGGTCCAGCAGAACCAAGTGGTGAATCAGGAACAGAAGAAGCCATAAATAAACCTAATTAAGTTAATTTCTTTCTTGTATTATATCATAATTTAATTGCATTTAACAAATAAAATTTAAATTACTTATTATAAAACAAACGGTTGACTTTTATTGCCGTTTCTCATATATTTCGTTTTTTTAGGATTTAAGGACCTTAGAGATGGCAAAACTTATCTTTGATGATAGTCAAGAAGAAATTGAGCTTCCAGACGACTCCCCCATTGCAGAGGCTTGTGAACAAGCCGGGGTACCCTTTGCTTGCACTGAGGGCGTCTGCGGAACCTGCGTGATTGAGATAAAGGAAGGCGGTGAGAATCTCTCTTCACCTACTCAGGAAGAGGAAGATTTTCTCGGTTCCAATCCATGCCGCGAAAGGCTGGCCTGTCAATGTCGAATCAAACAAGGCAACGTACGCATAACGTTCTAAAAGGAGAAAAAGATGTCCTGCTGTAAACAACCCTCAAAAAAAATTCATCGTCAGATGACAATCGAAGAAATTTTAAACATGTTTCCTCACAAATCTCAGCGCCTGGCTCAAGAGATTACTCAAGCCGGCCTACATTGTGTGGGATGTCAAGCAGCCACATGGGAGACCTTGGAAGCCGGGATGTTAGGCCATGGCATGCCAGAAGCCTCCATCATCAAGCTGGTCGATCGCCTGAATGCCTTACTTGAAGAAAAAACCGATCCTAGCACCATTACAATTACCCCTAAAGCCGCCGAAAAATTCATTGAGTATCTCACAGAAGAGAAGAAGCAAGGCTGGGGCTTAAGATTTGCTGAAGAGTTAGCCGGATGCAATGGCTACGAATACACTCTAGACCTAGCTGAAAAGGCCACAAATGAAGATCATGTTTTCGAATCTTGTGGAATTAACATCTTTGTGAACAAAGCTCTAGTGCCACGTTTAATTGGCTCTCAAATCGATTATGTGAACGGGTTACAGGGGTCAGGATTTAAAATCAGCAATCCGAATGCCCGCTCTTCCTGCGGCTGTGGCACTTCTCACAATTACTGAGAGTGAATGGCACAATTTAAAGCCTGTCCACAGGCTTCTTTGATGCATTCCGCCAGTGTAGGATGCGCATGGGGAGCTTGTGCAAGCACTTTGAGCGTCGTGCGATTCTCTATAGCCATTACGCCCACATCGATCAGTTCAGACGCTTGCGGACCAATGATGTGCATGCCTATTAAGTGCTTGTTTGGGCCAAATCCGATGACTTTAACAAATCCCTCTGTAAAGCCCCCGCAACGGGCTCTGGGATTTCCTTTAAACGATGATTCCCCTACAACTATCTCTAGACCGGATTGCTTGGCTTCCTCTACTGTATAGCCCACCGAGGCCACTTCCGGGTGGGTATAAATAACGTTGGGGATCGCCATATAGTTGACGTGGGGCCGATTTCCGGCAAGAATTTCAGCCACCGCAAAACCCTCTTCAGATGCCTTGTGAGCAAGCATAGGGCCTTCAATTAGGTCTCCAATCGCATAGACTCCGGGCATAGATGTTTGAAAATTAGCATCTACCGTCACAAAACCCCTCTGAAGATCGATCTTGCAATTTTCTAATCCCAGACTTTTCGTATAAGGCTTCCGGCCTATCGCCACGAGAACTACATCCACTTCTATCCGGTTTTGGTCGACTTGAACGGAAATCCCTGTTTTGGTGCGCTCCGCACCCACTACTTTACTACCAAGATGAAAAGTCATCCCCTGCTTCTTAAGAGACTGCCACAAGGCCTTACTAAGCCCTTCATCCATTGTAGGACAGATGCGCTCCAACATTTCAACAATGGTAACCTCAGAACCCAACCTCCTATACACGGAAGCCAGTTCAACACCAATCACTCCAGCTCCAATTACCAACATTCTTTTAGGAACTTTGCTGAGTGACAGCACGCCAGTAGAGGAGACAATCACCTTCTCGTCAAAAGGAAGAAAAGGCAATGCAATGGGCTCAGAGCCGGTTGCCAGAATGCAATTTTTAAATTCAACTGTCTTACCTTCAATGGAGATCTGATGATCTGGCAGCAAAGTTGCCGTGCCTCGAATTGAATCTATGTTGTGCTTCTTGAACAGCCAAGCAACGCCCTGCACAAGTCCTTCAACCACTTTTGTCTTTCTAGACATCATCTGAGACAGATCAAAAGCCAGGTTCTGGCAAGAGATGCCGTGTTCTTTGCTATCTTGTTGCATCCACGCGAAATGCTCTGAGGATTGCAACAATGCTTTTGAAGGAATGCAGCCCACGTTGAGACATGTCCCCCCAAGGGTACTTGCCTTTTCTATACACGCCGTCTTCAGGCCAAGTTGTGCAGAGCGGATGGCCGCGACATAGCCTCCTGGACCAGATCCTATGACAACAACATCATATTTCATATATTTAACACCAATCGCGTGGGATCCTCTAAGAAGTTTTTGATGGTTACAAGAAAGGATACAGCCTCTTTTCCATCTACTATGCGATGATCATAACTCAGAGCCACATACATCATCGGCTTGATCACAATCTGATCCTCTACAACCACAGCTCTTTTCTGAATTTTATGCATTCCGAGAATTCCGCTTTGAGGAGGATTAAGAATGGGTGTGGAAAGGAGTGATCCATACACACCACCATTTGTGATGGTAAAGCCGCCGCCTTGCAGATCATCAAGGGATAATCCCCCTTCTTTTGCCTTCTTGCCATAGACCTCGATGGCACTTTCTATTTGAGCAAAAGTTAAATGATCACACCCTCGCACCACCGGCACTACAAGGCCTCGGTCAGTGCCCACCGCAATGCCAATATCATAGTATTCCCGATGAACGATTTCGTCGCCGTCGATATAGGAATTCAAGCCTTGATACTCTTGTAAGGCCACTACAGCCGCTTTGACAAAAAATGACATAAATCCTAAACGCACGCCATGCTGTTTAGTAAATGCCTCTTTATAGCGTTCACGTGCGGAAATCACTTGTGACATATCAATTTCATTGAATGTCGTTAACATTGCCGTTGTCTGCTGAGATTCCACTAAACGCCGTGCAATGACCTGTCGAATCTTTGACATTTTTTGACGCGTTTCTCTTGTGCTTATAATTGGTTTGGCTGCCTCCTGAACAGGTTTTTCAGG
>Ga0207151_1004_pt1 | contig 73961 bp, 67 predicted proteins | sample Alteio_BWMinHeat_29_FD_153523 | JGI IMG/M metagenome (GOLD analysis project Ga0207151, IMG submission 153523) | Enriched cells from forest soil in Barre Woods Harvard Forest LTER site, Petersham, Massachusetts, United States -... | ecosystem: Environmental > Terrestrial > Soil > Temperate forest >... | reverse complement strand
ATCTCTAATACAAACTTATTTCCAACAGTTTTAAATCCTATCATTGCAGACTATGTGGATGATGACGTAGATCTGGAATCATCTTCTTCCCCAAGAAAATGTGTGATTCTCTAGAATAAAAGGTCATCTCTGTCATATCTCAACTGTTACGAGATTTGATATTAATAGCATAACAACGCGATAGTCGATATTCTCGTTTTTCATATTTTTCAGCAACTTAACCCGCAATTAATGCTTGAGGAAATATTGCTTGTAAATTATTACATAAAAGATATATTACCTTGAAGTAATATATCTTTTGTGTAATAATTAAACATAGAAGGATTTTAAAAGAGGGCTTAACAAATGCGTAAATCATTTAACACTTTACGAAAAAAAATGTCTGCATCAGCACAAAAAAAGGCTGCTAATAAAACACGACAAATGTTAAAAGAGATGCCCTTGTCAAACCGCACCTTAAAGGACCCACTAAACCGCAGCATAAAGGACCCACTAAAAAGGATCAAAATAGCGTGTCAAACGCCCTGCATTTTTAGCTAATTTTTACTTCGCTGCAACTATTAATTTTTTCTCCTGTTTTTTCTTAAAGTTACCTTCTTGAGATCCCCTAAAACTTGCCCCTTCTAAAATAATTTTATGTGCATTATGACGAAGACGATCGAGAGTAGCTGCAGCCAATAATTGATTAGGAAACGCGTTGCCCCATTCGCTAAAATCGAGGTTACTAGTCACGACAGTTGATGCACGTTCATAACGCTCAGAGATGAGATCATGAAAGTCTTCATCTTGAGGAGATCGCATTGGGCGAAGACCAAAATCATCAATGATGAGCAGAGGAACTTTTGCAAATTCTGAGAATTTTTTTTCGTAACGTCCGAAAGCTTTTGCACCCTGTAGTTCACTAAATAATTTACTTTGCGTTAACCATAATACATCTATTCCTTTTCGAATTGCGCAATGGGCTAGTGCTTGTGCTATATGACTTTTTCCCGTACCGCATGGCCCCACAATTAAGACCGGCGCATTTTCAGAAATAAATTGGCATGATGCAAATTCATGTAGCTGCGCGCGATTAATTTTTGAATTAAAATCAAAGTCAAAATTTTCAAATGTTTTATCGCCGCGAACACCAGCGCGTTTGAGCCGTGCTCGTAATTTTTTATTTTCACGTCCCAGAATTTCATCTTGCAAAAGCAAAGATAAAAATTCTGTAAAACTTAATTTTTTCTCGATCGACTCCCTATTACGCTGTGGCAAATAATCAATAATATGTGATAATCGTACCTGCTTTAGCAGGGAATTTATTTCTGGCATTGGATGTGTCATAAGAATTTTCTCCTGTGATTTACTGAAGTAAAGTTGATGTATCTCGACTGAAACGTCCATGTCCCGTGTACGTTTCAGTCAGTGCATCAAATGCATCTTGCTCGGGAAGAGGTGCATACTCTAATCCTTTTTGCAAAATAGATTTGATGGTTTTGTAACGCACACTTTGAAAAACAAGTGCACGTCGGCAAGCTGCATCCAAGCGCGCATTACCATATTTTTTGTTTAAACTAATAATACCTTGCACGGCACGTAAATAATCCATGACGGAATCATTTAATAATTTTTGAATAACTTGTTCACAGTGCGTGCCAATTTTTTTTGATTGCTCTAAACACCATTGAGAATCTTGCATTGCATATGCAAGTGCATTTGGTGGCAGATGTTCGTCGAGCGTATGTCTTCCGCCCGGTTTAAAAACTCTAGGATGTATAGCGATTTGTGTGTGATCTTGATATAGACGTACAGTCGTTTCTGTTGCGCGCAGCCATAGCTCTTGTTTGACGAGTTGATAAGGTGCTGAGTATCGACATTTTAAATACATGACATGACAATCACCGTGTACTTTTACTTTTTCCCAAGTAGCAAGTTCTGGTGGGTTATCAGGTAATGGTTTTAATAAAAGCGATTCTGTTTGCGTAAATAAAGTCAGTGGTTTTTCTCGCGTAGTTCCATGAATTCGATTGCCTGCTGTTTCTAAATTCCATTTCATTAATTGTTGATTAGAGTCGACTAGATTTCTAAGATCACGCAAGGGCACAAAATTTTTCTTAACATATTTCACACCAGATTCAACGCGGCCTTTTTTTTGTGGATCATGCGGTGGACAAGCGGAAATAATAAATCCATAACTTTCTGCAAACTCTCCATAGGAACGTTGTACTATGGGATCGTAATAACATGCTTTGGTAATTGCACATTTTGCATTGTCGATAATAATTTTTTTTGGAACACCATTAAAAAAATTAAATGCGCGGCGATGACAGCCTAACCATGTTCCAACATCTTGATGCAAAACAATTTCTGCATATAGGTGACGACTCCATGCAAGAACCATTACAAAAATCCATGTTGGAATTATTTCACCCGTTCTATCATCAATTAATTTTGGTCCCGCACCAAAATCAACTTGCGCACATTCTCCTGATTTGAATTCTAAAATGGTTGTGACTTTTACTGATAATTCATCTTTGATCTTTTTAACAAACCGCTGCACTGAATCATATGATCCAGTAAATCCATGTTGACGTTGTAATGCAGCATGAATAGTGCTTCCTTGAATTCCTTGCCGACACCATTCTTCAACTTGTGTTTTGTAAGGTAACACGGAAGATTGTGTAACAGGTGATGCTGGCGGTTGCTTAAAAAGCTTTGCTAATTCATCATCACTTGGTAGATCATGTTGCTTATCCAACCATTTTTGTTGTAGCGCAATTTTACGGACAAGCCTGATTTTCTTTCGACATGCTAATCCTGCTTGCGTAATTCCACGAATGGTTTCGCCTAGTCGAAGTCGAACGATAATTTGACGATATTCGTACATCTCAAACCTTCTTTTTCCCATGAGTAATCCTCCTTGATAAGCTCAAGAAAAGACTACTACGATTTAATGAAAGTTTGACACGCTAGTGGGTCCTTTATGCTGCGGTTTTGGTGGGTCCTTTATGCCGCGGTTGCGGTGGGTCCTTTATGCTGCGGTTGAAAAGGGCCCCTTGGGGTGCTGATTAACAGCCCTTACAGGAATTACGACAAGCTCATCAAATGAGTCAAGAACGAATAGCAGAAATTTTGCATACAAAACAAGCGAACGTTTCACGTTTAGAACGTCGTACTGATATGTATATTTCAACTTTACGCAGCTATATTGAAGCAATGGGAGGCACACTAGATATTGTTGCACGATTTCCCAATGGAGAAGTATACATAAATCAATTTGAAGAAATTGACAACGAAGATATGCAAGGTATAGCACGGTATTAAAGATAAATAAGTTACATAATGACACAACAACCTGATGGCGGGTGGTCTAGCTGTTTAAATCGTTCAGCAGCTTGGACGGCTGGTAATAAATCTTGATATGAAATAGCAGTTAAGTTTGTCTTTTCTGTAGATATTACAATTCCTTTGTGTTCACTTAATCGAACAAAAAAATAACCCTCTGGTAATTGTTTCAAAATATTTTTAGGAACTTTATTTTCAATAGTTGGAATAAGGCCATTATAGTATGGTCTTTGAAGAGGGGCGTTATAAAAAAACCCATGCCATTTTGTATTTACTCTACTAGCCGTTCCAAAATCTTGCGGTTGCAAAAATTGCAGCATCATTAGCATAAGATTAGGATTTTCAAAAAATTTAAACAGGGTTTTAGTAGTCAAATTTGATTTTTTTACTAAAGTGTTTTTTAACTCTTTGCTTGATTTAATTTTTTCACGGATAAATGTTGTCAAGCGGAATGCATCATTAATTGCCTCTGCTCTCGCATGAAGTTTTCGGACAGTAGGTATATAATGCTTGTAACGATAATAATCAGTCAACATATAACCCAATGAACGAATTACTTCACGTACTGATTCAGGGCTTAAATATTTTGTAAGATTTTTCTCTGCCTCACTGATCCGATAAATCGGCTCATATTCAGAGGCGAGTAGATCAGCACCTTTTCCCATATTGTATAAACCTCCAAAAAAATCCTTGTCTGGAAAATAAAATACTCAAACTGGAGATTAAATTCTTCCTATGTTACATTGTCAAGCATTACTATGAAACAACAGGATATTTTTATGTCTAGCAAAATAGAACAAAAACGATTAATTTTCCCACAGACATTTGTGGCTTATAAAAAATAAAGGAATTAATATGACAATAACTCCGCTTGTTTATGGTTCTATTATTTCGACTTATGTAAAAATGTATTTTCACTTGCTGTCGAAAGATTAAATAATATAAAAAAATAATCATAGTTCATATAATATCTTAGCAACCTCTATCGTTTGAGTATTCGGAATACTAAAACCCTCAACATCCCATGCCGCTGATCGTAATGACAAACAAAAAGCCCAAGCCTTGATGAGCGCTAAATCAAATGGCAACATTTCGGCGAGTATCTTGATACGGGTTTCAATGATATCCCGCATTGAAAGGTAATTTGGAAAACAATCTACTGGATTAAAAAACATTGGTCCTACTTCAGCGCAAGGATGGCCAATGTAGCCATGCGGATCGATTACTTTCCATGAAGTATCAGATTCTAAAATATTATCGTGATGTAGATCACCATGTAAAATAATATCATGAGAACGATCTGTACAAAGATCTTTAAAAATAGATTCAGCACAGTCAATCATATTTGTATCAATGTGTCCACGTAAATAATTGAAAGAAGAAATATGCCCTGAAATATGCTGATAATTCATTTGATGCGAAGTGTCAGAGGATTGCAAATCCAAAATAACGTGTGAAATTATTCGCGTCGCTTTTTCATCATTTCCTTGTTTCACGAGGTATTTTAAAGAAGTTCCTGGTTCTAGTTTCTCCATTAGAAAAGCATTATTTTCCTTGTCGATATGAAATATAATAGGAACACTTTTTTTATGAGCTTTTAACCATTCCGCTTCCGCGATAAGCCTGGCTGACGCAGGAGCTGTTTTAAGTATTGCTAATCCGGATTGCAATCTAACTACCGCAACAAAATGATAAGAAATATTTTCCACCGGATGGATCAGTTGAAAGTTCCATTTCACAGACAATTTATCTAAGTGGTCTGAAAGATGATTAAGCCATAGTTCACCTTCTTGACCATACGTAGCAATTATATTTTTCTTAAGAGAAGAGTTTAGTTTCATTTGCTTTACGACCTTCCACAACTGTTACAGATTTTTCTAAGTCTTTTGGATTGAATAGACCATTTACTTGCAAAACAGTAACAGCATGAAAATCAGCCTTTGTTAGCAATTTTGCTTTATGTTGTTTTTTTGGATTCTCTGATTGAAATGAACGATTCAAAGTTTCAAAATATTTTTCTTGTGGTTGCGCAACAATCTTATCTAAATCATTTAATAAACAATTTCGGACACTGTATTTTTCATCCCTCAATAAATCATATTTATGTATGTCAAAAGGAATAAATTCTTTTGGGAGAGTCAAGGTACCCGGTAAAAACTTCGGGTTAAATCCTGCAACGAGACTGTATGAAAATAAGATATCCGTTTCAGCATAAACTGGATCTATTAATTTTTCATCATATCCATATCGAAATTGAAATATAACATTCTTATCTTTAAGAATTAAACTATTTTTATTAACCCCTTTTTCAACTTGCTGAGAAATAAACTGTGTTAATAGTCGTATTATGAAATTATTTACTTTGTCTGCATTTTTCATACCACGATGCACATGAAACAGAAAGTTTACAGGCTCTGTTATTGGTTTGTTAAGAATTTTGTGTCCTTCATTTATATAATAATTTAAAATGAGTAACACAGCTAAATGAACTTGAATTTCATTATAATCATCTAAACTCATTTCTTTTAATGAAAAAGTATTGTGTGCAGTAACTTCTTCTAAAGTGACGCCGTCGATTAAGGGTCTATCTAATACGAAAGCGAGATTAAGCCACAGAGCAGAAGGCTTTAAAACTTTAGCACCATTACCACCTTCAATATTCAAGACATCAACTTGCCCAAAGTGATGAATATGTTTAATCGCAAATGTTTTATAAAGGCTTAAATCAAATTTATTATCGATTTCTGCAGTGCGAAAATCAGCCCAAGGTCCTGTACATGTTCTTTGATTTTTATTTAAAGAAACGATTGTAACAAGATCTTTTTGTGTAAGATCAAAATCAAGAGCCATTTGGTTATCTTTCAAATTTTTTTCGCTATTGGCTTTTGCAACTGTTGCATGTCCTAGCTGCATGATGCTTCTTAAAATCACTTGTGAAACAGGTTTGACATGATGTTTTGCGATTTTCATTAATTCCAGGTCTTTAAATAAATCCAATTTGCCTTTAGCAAAGGCTCTATATGACATCACATGAATATTATTATGTTGACAATATGCATTGAGTTTTTCTTGATATAAATAGGGATGAAGTTCAATCTGATTCATATCAATATGAGGAAATTTATCGCGAATAGATTCCAAATGACGAATTGTAAAATTGCTTACACCAATACTCAGTAATTTTCCTTTTCTTTTTAGAACAATTAACTCATCAATGACTTTTGAAAAATTGGCTACTGTCGCGTTATGAATTAACACTATATCAATATAGTGGGTTTCCAGTTCTTTAAGGATATTTTTAACCACTTCATCGACTGAATGATTTTTTAGATCGTCATTATTTATTTTAGTACAAATAATAATATCTTTACGTGGAAAATTTTTTATAGCTGCAGCAATGGTCGCGTGATTTTTATAACCAGTTGCCGTATCAATAAAGCGATAACCTAATTCTAGAGCGGTTTGAATGCTTGCTACACCTGATTCACCTGATAATCCATAAGTCCCTAACCCTAATCTTGGAATAACTAAACCTGATTTTAAAGTAATATGTTGGGAATCAAATTTTGCAAATCGACCTTCAAGAGTGCTCACAGCAGAATAGGGTTTTGAATCTTTTTCATATTGAGTACATTCATCAGCGGATAAATAAGAGCGAATTAAGGCGTTGGTTTTAGTATTAGAATCAGTGGAAAATGGAATTCTTGATTTCATAGGTTTCTCGATATTTGAAATGATTAAATTGTCCGTAAGACTATCAATATTTGAATTAAAATACAAAGATATTCTGGTTGAATCAAAAAATATTACGGTTAATAATACGTAAATAGGCAAATAGACAGTATTCAAAAAATGTGAAATATAATATATACTTATAATTTAATTAAAGGCACATACCTTATGAAAAAAACAATGTCATCTTTACCGGAATTAAAATTGGTTGGTATCACTACAAGGACCAACAATAGCCATTCATTTGAAAGCGATCCTTCAACCAATAAAATTGCGGCTACTGTTCAAAAATATTTTCACAGTGGATTGTCTGAAAAGATTGCGGATAGAAAAAATCCTGGAAAAACTTTTTGTATTTATACCAATTATGAAAGTGATTACACTGGTGATTATACGTATTTTATTGGTGAAGAAGTCACTTCATTTGATAATGTCGGCAAAGAATTTGAAACACTGACTATACCAACACAAAAATATGCAAAATTTACTAATCAGCCGGGACCTATGCCTGCTGTTTGCATCGATATGTGGCAAAATATTTGGAAAATGAATCAATCTGATTTAGGTGGTGATAGAGCTTATATTGCAGACTTTGAAGTGTATGATGAACGTAGTGTGGATCATAACAATGTCATACTTGATATTTATATAGGCGTTAAATAATTGGATTAATTTCGGAAACGCCTACGTTTCAACTAAAGGTATTTTAAAAATTTAACCTCTAATTTGCTGCAAGCAACAAACGCTTGCTTGATCCCAATAAATGTGTTCATGCGTGACCTTGCCGTTTGAAAATCCTACGATGACGACTAATGGGATTTCAACGCGCGCTGTCATATCAATCCTTATTTTGATCTCTCTGCACAATTCCAGGCGCCATTATTAAAATCACAGCGACATTTTAATTTACCAGAGCTGCAGTATATTAATCCCGTATCATTACCCCAGGGATAGCTTGCGCCTGACTGATGAGAATTTAACATCGAAACACATTGGTTTAAATCAGTTGATTGCGCATAATTTGTAAATAGCCAAGATGACACGCAACTCCACCCCATACCAGCAAAAGATATCTCTTTTTCTTTACAAAATTTTGTCGTATTTGGTAAGTATGCTTCAACATCATTACAATTTTTAGAGATAGCCAAAAGCGGTGTAGTAATTAAAATTACAGCAGTTAGTGCCGCTAGTAAGTGTAATTTTGTAGACATAGTTTGATTCCAATTTATCAGATTTAATATTATTTATTTATCGAAAAACATTGTAACTGTTTTCTCATTAAAGTGAAGGTATATAAGCAAAACGAATTTCCGTATGAACTGGTTTTGCTTGAGCACAAGTTATAGATAATTTTTGCTTGGCTCTCGCTATAAATGAGGTAACGGATAGCTTGTCATTTTTGATCATTTTAACATTTTGCGAAGGGGAACATTTCTGGATGTCATCCTTCGCTGATGTGTCAAAACTCGCTGCTATAACAGTCTTATCATCAGCAGTCAGTAATTCATTTATGGGCGAACGTTTTAAATGACCATGTAAATTATATCCACAAATGTCTCCCAAAAAAAACAAATGATCGAAAACCATAGTAATCTATTATTATTTCTTTTAACTCATCAGGAACCATTATGCAGGTTTCTATGATTATTGTTAAAAATTTTTCGAACTCCAATAGTTTTTCTTGTTTTCGTTCTTTTAATTTCTCAAAACAAAAGTTTTTTTTCTTAATTTGTATTTCAGGTTGAACATATCTCTCATGATGATTTATAAATTGGCGTGTTCCTTGTATTAATAGAGGTTCAGCCGCACGCCACATATTAATACTGGCAAACAATAATGGAATAGAGAATGTTCGGTAACTGCCATAGGATTTCTGGTAAGCTTCATCCATATAATAAATAGTTGAAAGTACATGAGCCTTAAATAATTCTGAACTGGGGTATTGTTTTTTTATCCAATTAATTCCATCTTCAATTCTTTTATTGACTGCATATGATTCTTTATCATCCTCCAAAGCAATGACCATTCTTTCTAGTGCCAATTGGTGAATCGTCTTTTCTGAAGAGGGCAATGTGCTTAATTGATCAACTTTGGCTTTAGCTTTATCAAATAATAAATGATAAGGCGGTTTGTCGTGATGATTAAAATCTGGATCTGGCTTGATTTGCTGATAACATGCTAATGCAATTTCCGGCAACCCTAATTGTTCATAACAAAAACCTCTAGTATAGTGAAATCCAAGCATATGAATTGCATGATAATTAGGAATATTTTCACTATCAGCAGATTGATAATCCTCGAAATAAATCAATCCTGTCGCCAAAGAATTTATTTTGTCTGGATGTTTTTTTAGTAAATTCATTATTTGATTTTCTAGCGCACCTAGCTGATCAAATTTAAATGTTGAGATAAACGTTGAATACCACATCGCTTTAATAGCATACAAAATACAATTTTCAATTTCGTCCAGATGCTTATAACAATCTGAAATATATTGATATATCATGTTTATGGCCGTTGACCAATCAGTTGCTTTACGGTTGTTTAAGCAAATTAAAAACGAAGCTAATGCTAATTGATAATCACCAGAATCAAAACGAAATCTGCCTAGATAAAATAAAAAATTATTACAATGGGATTTTAGTTTTAGTTTAAAATGTGGTTGGTCTTCACTGTCATCATCCAACCATTCAAGGAATTTTTGTCCCTGATCAGCAAAACCAAAATAAGTTTTTATTTCAAAAAACAAAGTATAACAATCTTCGATTGCAACATTAATTTTTTCTTGGTTATTCTCTTGATAAGCACTCTTGATAAAATCTTCAACTTTAATACATCGGTTAATAAATTCTTTTTCTTCTAATTCTTTTTTAACTTTATTATCGGTTGTTGATAACATAATTTAGCCTCATTTTGTACAAAGTGAGGGGATAATATCAGTTTCTTATCTTTTCCTCAACCAGTGTTACAACTCAAGCCGTTCATTTAATTATGCGAAAGAATTTGCATATAGGTGAAACCATGTATAGGTACACCGTTATGGGTTCCTTCCACTTTGCTGATGCCTTCCCACCAACCATTGGTATCTTGAGCATCGGCAAGTGATTGAATATTTAATTGAATATTCGCAGCAGGAATTAATATTTCATATCGTTGTGGATAAGGTGTTTCATTATAGGGTATCACTTTAATATCCGTATTAATGCGCACATGAGAGCCATCTGGCATGCGTATATTGGCATGATAGATTTTACTTGGTTTTTTAGTTTTATTATCCAGTATATTGACCAGATTAATATCGAAACCATCATCTAAACGAATCGTAGAAGATACCCAAGGGAATGATGACGATAACAGAAAATCTCCCCATACATGTTCCATCCAGGAATTGCTTTCATCAGTTATCAATATTTTTTCATTATCAATTTCCAGCAAACCGCTTGTTATCATTCTTGTAAAGGCATAATAATAAGCATTATAATTTTTTCCTACTGGAACAACACCATCATCACTTTCCATCAATTCTTTTCCTGTTGGTGTCATTTGTAAAAATAGTTTTATATCTGGCCCTTGTTTAGATTTAAAGTGAGTATTGATTACATGCATATCAAATTTATCTTCTAAAACAAAATCATTTTTCCCTAAAGAAATAAAAAGTTTTTTTGTCGAAAAATCAGTAGGTTTGCCAGAATACAAAATGCTTGTTCCATACACTTTATTTTTATCAATATCTGTTAATTGAATTAATAAAGTAGGTATCAATACTTTAGTATTAAAAATAGTTAAAATAACATTGATTAAACCAATTGAATAACCAAAATGCCTTCCCGATGAACTTGTTAATTGTCCATTGTAATACCACCATTCTGTCATGTTGGAAATAGGATAGGGTACATTGTCATGATGCGCGCCATTATCTCTTGGAAACGTAACGGGAATGTGAGGAAGGTTGGCATATGTGATGTGGCTTAAGAATAAAAAAATAGCTAACAATCCTTGTATAAACTTTCTTAATTTCATGTCAAAAAAATCCCTTTTTTGATATTACCAAGATGGATTACAATATCATATCGAATCCATCTTGTTAACTTCTTGCTATACACTTCTTACAACATCTGCGATAAAGTTTCACCTTTATCAAAAACACTATCAACTGCGCCGCTAATATCTGCAGCGAATCGGTTTGCTTTATCAGCGATACCTTCAATGATTGGTTTTTTTCGTAATTTCATTTTCCTAAATTCGTCTATTTCACTTTCATCGGTTGTTAACATTGCACGATGAACAAAGGAGGAAAATTCTTCATAAGGAATTTTGTAATAATTATTCCACCAGCGTAATTTAGTCAGTAAATTATTATGTTTGACTGCGATATCAAGCTTTGCTCCGATAGCTTCTTGATAAAGTTTATGATCTTCAGAATCAGGTTTTATTTCCGGATGCATTGCATATTGGACTAAAATCCACTTATATTTAAGTGATAAAGGTAAATTCTTTGGCTCAAAAGAAATATCTTTGACAAAATCTTTAAAGCGGCCTAATGGCGTATCTTCTTCAGATTGCTTTTTTGATCCAATGAAACTTTTTATTTTTGTGCCTATTGCATTTTTTTCTTTATCTAATGCTTTTTCTAACAACGCTTTAATCTCTGCAGGAGTCACATGAATGGTTTCTAAATTAATAATCATCCTTGGTTGTGGCTTTTTTTGATCATCTAATTTCTTGGGTACCGGTTTCGCGTTAGGTTCATCCGCTTTACCGAAAAATATACTTAAAAATCCCCCTTCTTTTGTAGAAGCTTGTGTTTTGGCAGTTTCAGCAGGTTTAGCTGCCGTTGTTTTTTTGGAATCATTATTCTCTTTTCGTGGTTGCATATCTTTCTCCTACAGTAAGTATTATTGTATCGATCAACTTTGCAAATGCACCATTTCCTAATACATTGGCACAGGTAATCACAGGATCAAATAAAATATAAAGCGCTGTCATTAAGGACAACATATCTGATTTAAATCCTAAACAACTTTCCAATATTGGCAACATGACAATAATGCCTCCTCCTGGAATCGCCGCTACGGAAAATTTCGCAATTACAAAATAGAATACAAATACCAGGTAAGTCAATAATGCAGGTTCTGGCAGCCCAAAACTTTTCATCATTGCATAAGCAAAAATAGGGATCGCAAAACAATCTCCTATTAAATGGATATTCACAGTGGCTGGTACCACAGAGCCTGCTAGCTCTTTGTTTTTCGTGTTACTTTCAACACCAATAATAGTAAGCGGCATAGCGGCAGCGCTAGACATGGTACTAAATCCAGCGATTGCTGCGGGCAGCATGTTTTTAATGCTAATTAAAAATTTCGAAAAGTTGAGGCGATTTAAGACAAAATATAAAAAGAAAATATAGGTAAATTGCGCAATAGCAACCATGATAAAAATACGCGGATAATCCTTTAATATAATCTGCATAATTCCATCGTATTGCAATTTTATAATAAAACCAGCAACAAAAAGTGGAATCAAATAAGCAAAGCTGGCCAAGATTTTTGAAACAATATGATCTAATGCCTTCGCGATACGATGTCCGGCCTGAGGAAGAAAATTCCCAAAAATTAATCCTAAAATAATTCCAGCAAACATGGCTTTATCATTAGCAATTAATTTCGGAAATTGCCAAGTCCAGGTAGGAGATAACTCCTCTGTCTTAGGTGGATTAATAATAGAGATATCTAAATGATAAATCCATTCGCCAACAAAATGACTTAAAAACGTTGAAGTAAAATTGGATAAACATACACAAATTAAAATAAGCAAAATAAAAAATGTTGCGCCTTTCGCTAAATCAACCAATGTCTTAAACAGCAATCCAAAAATAATCAACGGCAATAAAAAAATAATGAATGATTTGACCGTAACACTGATGGCATAAAAAAATTGTTTAACTTCGATTGGTATAAATGAACCAAGAGCAAGAATCGCTATGATGAGTAAGATTAAAATGATGGGTAACTTTCGTAACATAACTTGTCCTCGCCTAGAGTATTGTTTTTTGGCTTTGCAGGTATTTTATACTCGACCCGGATGAGAAAGGAAACAAAAAATAGCATAGCCTGCTCAAGTTTTAATCAATAGCTGCTGATGAAAAAAGATATTCGCGTCTTTTATCAGAAATGTTACTCTTATACTTAACGCATAGGGAAATTTAGCATGGTAGATAAAACCCAGATGATTATTGAATTTTGGGGGGTAAGAGGGACTTTGCCTGTACCGGGTCCTTTATCATTGCGTTATGGCGGCAATACGAATTGTGTGACAGTCAAATTTGGCGATAAATATTTTTTTATTTTCGATGCAGGCACAGGCATTAAAGAATTATCCAATCATTTAATTCAAGAAAATAAATTTCCAATATCAGCAACGATTTTTATTTCACATCCTCATTATGATCATATCAATGGAATTCCTTTTTTTATGCCTTTGTATATGGAAGGAAATAAATTTGAAATTATTGGAACTTATCATGCAGGATTAAGTATTGAAGAATTAATTTCAAACCAAATGGACAGCGTTTATTTCCCTATTACCATAAAAGAATTTGGCGCAAAATTAACTTTCAGAAATTTAAATGAAGAAAACATAAAAATCGGCGATGTGGATGTCAGTACTATTTCATTAAATCATCCAGGAAAATGCTTGGGATTTAGAGTTAAATATCAAAATAAAGATTTTTGTTATATCACTGATAATGAATTATATGCAAAAGATTCGCCGCTTTATAATCAAATTGAAGAAGATAAATTAATTCACTTCATAAAAGATGTCGATGTCTTAGTAATCGATTGCACTTACACTGATTTAGATTATCAATTGAAAGCAGGATGGGGACATTCCTCCACCAGCCGTGTTGTCGATATCGCCGATAAAGGCAAAGTAAAATTATTATGTTTATATCATCATGATCCCGATCAAATGGATGATGATATCGATAGAAAATTAGAACACGCCATTCAACTGTTAAAAGAACGCAATTCTTCTACTGAATGCATCGCTCCTAAAGAAGGCGAAAAAATTATTTTGTAAGTCGTTGAATAATAAAAACAACCCTTAATTTGACCTGCTATCATACGGTTGCTATAATTCTGTTCTTATTTCACTCTAACTCCTGCTCTCAAGAAGACATTCAAATGCTAAGCAAACGTCCAATACTACCTGAACTCAAACCCAGTATTTCGGTGAACCCCACTAGCAAAGAAGTGGCTTCTCATACTGAAATAATAATAGAAACATTTCGTCACTTAGAAATTTTTGCGATGCTGCCTAATGGTTTATTCGCTGTACCACATAGTTATCTGGTGAATTATACTTCTGCTGATTATTCCGTTATTTGTTTTCTAAGCTTTGAAAATCAGACTATACAATGCGTTGATATATTAAAAACAAACGATAACGTACATTCGCTGCTTTTACATCCCAATGGCAGCCTTATGGTTAGTCACCGTGAAAGAGTGACGCAATGGGACATTCAAAATAAAAAATTATTGTACACCATTGAAACTAAAAAATTACAAGATGAGTATCGCATAAAAAATAATATAGCAACCCCTCATGATGATTTTGCTCGCAAAGCTGGACGTAGACTTATCTTATCTACTAACCATTTATTTGTTCAATCCGATCTGCATCTTGCAATATTTGATTTAGACACTAATAGTTGCATTTTTTTTACTTATGCACCGGGTTTTTGGACATCAAATAGTATATTACCTGAACCTTATATCATGATTGATCATAGTCATCCCATCATCTCACGTAAGCCTGAGGTAGTTAGTAAAAAATCTTTTTGGGATAAAATAATAAAACCTCAAACCAAAACCCAACAAACTATAACGAGAATTTGTTACGGAGATGGCAATAAATCGATTTGGGATAAAACCAGAAAATGTTTTATTTTAGGTATAGCAAAAAAAACCCACGGCGATTGGTGGTTTCACACGTACCACCATGGGCAGTTTGCACCTATGCCAAATGGAAATATCTTAGCGCTTACAGCAGGTAGGGAAGCTTTCAAAATTCAACAATTGCAATTGAAAGAATTAAATGGAAAATTTGTTTTATCTGTTATTCCTTCCAATTTTTATGCTAATTCAACTCCTACCTTAGTGTTTCCTGATGGGGTTCATTTTGTATGTCGTGATATTCAGCATAATAGAGAAAGACCTCTGGATCTGTGTTCTTTAATTTCTGAAAAATACACTACCATTCAGTCGAAAGACTATATTGATAATTTCCATTTACTGACTAATGGTAAATTGATTTATACAGGATTATTTAATATGCAATTAATCGGAGTTATTGAATATCAATTCATGAAAGAATATCAAGATACCTTACAAAAAAATATTGCAAAAAAAGTTAAAACCATTTCTTCTAATCCATCGCAATTAGATGCGGGAATTTTTCGCTTAACTTTTAAAAATAATGAAACCATTTTTTCACCAGCAAAATTAAATTGTAATGTATGGCGTTTAATTCTAGAATATGACACCAATTTATTATACTTACTATTACTAAATACTTTTTTACGACCTGAGGCTTATTTTAAACCTTCAGAAATCAAGCACGAAATAGAACAAGCGTTTTTTGAAACAACAAATCTTATTCGTGACGTCGTTGGATTGATTAGTGAATATGATAACAGTTACTTACGGCATAGTGTTTTCTTCAAACCTGCTCAAATTGAAGAAATGATGGAAGATACAAATACTTTAACTTTAAAAGAATTTTTGAAAACGGATTTGCAATGAGAACGAGAAATTTTGATCAGATTTATCAATTAGCAAAAAATGGAACGATTGAAGAATTAAAAACTTTTTTATCAGGTGGTATCAAGATTGATACGAGAAAGAAAGACTGCCTCTTTTCACCTGCCGGTCAATTAGCATCAGAAGGTAATAGAGACGCAGCGGAAAGGTTAAGGAACCTGCAAGCCAATGTAGATTTTATAGCATTTGGTGCAGCTTATGGCGGTTATCGAGAGTATGCGGAATTTTTAGTAACCACATGTCAGGCAGACAAAGATGAAGTATTTGCAGGCGCTGCAGCAGGACTTCAAATCGATTATCTAAACAAACTGGAAGAAGATGAAAATGGGTATCCCATTGATCCAGTTGCAGAAGGTTTTGTTATCAGTGGACAATTTTCGAATCAAACAATTGCATTAAAAACTTTGACTACAATGCCCGATTATTATTTTTCACCCCATGAACAAAGCATTATAAAAAGTCATACTTCTGTGGATATTAACTTGTTGCAACCCCATTCGTGGGAAATGAAAGTCCAAATGAAAGAAGGATTGAATTATAACCAAAGTCTTGCATGGACAAGCCTATCTTTTCCGTTTTTGATGTTGGGATTTTTGCCCTACATTGTTCAACATAAACTTCCCATTGAATTGGCGTTACATCTGTTTACCTTTTTGCAGCCTATGACACTCATAGAAACTGAAGATCTATTCAAAAGAAAAACGTTTTCGTTTTGTAAGAAAAACATCACTCAAGACCTGATAGCTTATAAGCGATTGTCAAATATGTTATTTTTTCAGAATGACCGTGACAAACCAGATGCATTATTGTCACAGATTAATGCATCAAAAACATTAGATGACTTGAAAAAGATTATAGAACAAAAACCAGGTGATTATGTTTTAAGAGAAGATAAAAGCAAAAAAAGAAAAAGAGTAGATCCCGAAACTGAATTGCACAATGATTTTTTACAAAAAATTATAGTTAAATATAATAATAAAATTAATTTTTAATGACTGAAATTTTCACCTCTCCCCTTGTGGGAGAGGTCGCCGCGCTTTTTGCGGCGGGTGAGGGGTGTTGAGGATTACCAGAAAAATGAAAAAGGATTTTTAAATGATTTTCTTTTTCACTTATTTTCGAAGATGAAATAATATGTTAAAACGTTTTAAAAAATCCTTGCGGAAATCGCAAACCGATGCCGAGAGTATATTATGGTATCACCTAAGGAATCGAAACTTCCAAAATCACAAATTCAGACGACAGCATATATTGTGTGGTTATATTGTTGATTTTGTATGTCTAGAGAAAAAATTAGTCATTGAACTTGACGGTGGACAACATGCAGAGAAAATTGCATATGATTCAGCAAGAACGATAAAACTTGAAGCTGATGGCTTTCAAGTATTACGCTTTTGGAATAATGAAATATTTAATAACATGGACAGTGTTTTAGAGACTATTTATGAGGCGTTCAATACCCCTCACCCGCCGCAAAAAACGCGGCGACCTCTCCCACAAGGGGAGAGGTAAAAAGTCCAATTTCCTTTTTATTTGAATGGTGAAAAAGAAATATTCTTTAACCTTTCAGTATTGGTTTGAACTATGCTTGAGAAAAACGAATATGAACTACTTAATAAACTTTGATGCTGTACTTCTTCTAATACTCCAAAATCATCACCAAGATATTCTTTAACGATTAACGATAAATCATATTTTTTATTATTATTGGGTAGATAAACTTCGATATCAGCTAAGGGATGTCTAATAAACTGCAGGAATGGTTGATAAGTAAATTCAGCTAAATAAGCAATAACAACCAAATTTAAATTTTTCAACATATATTTATTTAATAAATAATAGGAATGTAAACACAGATAATATTCATTTTTATTCAAGCTATCTGCTTTATCTAAAGCATATCTCATATTTCGATTTGAAAATGGGCTGGTAAATAAACCTGTGATGCCCTTATCAACAATTGGTTTCGGTTCATTTTGAGTTAAATGAGGATATTTAAGCAAAACAGTGCGTGCCAAATCTAATGGCAAATTACCAATATAAGAGGGATTTAGTGTAGATAAAATATTTGTCTCGTTTAAGAGCATCTTAACCAACAAAATTGTTAATTCAGTATGATTTCTTGATATTGTGTAAATATACTCATCAAGTTCATTGCGGGAATTCTTTTTTATTAAGTAATCTAAAATAAGCTTTGGATTAATGAAAGTGAGAAAAACAGTAATTATTTTATTACTGTTTTTCACTTCAACAAGCTTATCTAAAAAGTTCTTTTGACCAGCATCAGGCGCACTAATAATTTGTTCCAGTATATTTTGTTTTATACGGGGCATTAACTCGTAAAACGTTGCTGTGTCATCATTATTATTGTTAATGACAACAAGTCCTAAAAAAATATTTGTACCCAGGAAAGTTTTTTTTATCAATTCATTTATTGATTCAGGATTCGCTTTAAATATCAATTTCCAAAAGAAATTAGGATTTAATTTCATCAAAATGAAAGAAAGAATATTAGCATATTCAGGTAAATTAGGCGGATTTATAATAGCTTGAATTGTAGCAGTATTAATAATTTCATTATTTATCAAATAATCGCCTAATTTTTTAACTTTATTATTGCCATCTCCAAAAGACCAGAAATGAAATGGATATTGTTGATAATAATAATTAATAAAGTTAGAAAACTTTTCACAGAATTTACCAAGAATTAATAGAGTGATTGCATCATTTGATTTTAAAGAATATTCAATTATTCCAATTTTATCATCATTTATTTTCATAAAAGTTTTTTTTATGAAATCCTCGCTTAATTTATTTGTTAAATCCTCAAAACATTCCTCGTTTGAAAAAAACACTTTCGTTAAAATATTTAAATTTTTTTCTTCTGGAATAAATGAATCAAACAATCCTTCAAAGAGGATGTCTGGTGTTAATCTTATTAATTGTTTCAATAAATTGACAGTAGATTCTTTATGATCTTCAATGAAATAAAATAAATTGGGAAAGTTTGCATTCCTTAAACTGACACTTTCATGTATTTCTTTAGTCAGCGGACGTGATAGAGTGGAAAAGTATGTTGCCAATTTTTCTATCGTATTTTGTTTATTTTCAATAAATTGAATAATTTCATTTTCAGAAGGTTCTTTTGAATCGGGGACATTTCCATGACTTATCATACAAAACTCCATTGATGAGATCTTTATTTTATGGCTATCTGTTGTCGTTGTCGACAACAGAGGCTCATCTTTTTTTTCTGATAGTCTTACTAATTACTCAAATTAGGCAAATTATTTTCCTGCGTATCCATAGGTTTTCTTTTTTTAGAACTTGTTGGACTCTGGGTAAATATACTCTGAGTAGTTACGCTAGTCGTGGTTGCTGTATGTTGCCCTGAAAATGTAGAATCCGTTGAGGCAGAGGATGGACCGTCATTCATAATACTGGTAGAAACCGGTAACTGGAATTTATTTTCACCCTTATTGTCGGCTTGATGCACTAGATAGGGTCCTGGTAAATGAGACGCATTACCTTTGTTATCGAACAAAAGTGCTTTTCCTCGTACTGTATCTAGATTAATAACATTTTTCCTGGACTGTTCAGTTGAATCGTGACCGTGAATGAAATCGATGTGATATCCATATTTTGGATGTTGTTCTGATCTTTGAATTTTATTATATTGTCTGTTCCACATAATAAATTCAATAGGATTTGTTGTTTGATGTATTCTTTCCTTAATCGACGTTTTATCAACAAGTGTGTGGAAAGTATCATTGTTGATATGTTCTTTAAATTTCAGATTGATTTTATCAATCGTATCAGCAAGTTCTTCAATTGTTTTTTCATTAAATGGCACTTTAAATTTTATAGCTAAAGATTCAATTGTATTTAAACCAATTCCCGCATGGCTATAAATAGAAATTTTATTTTCTTCCTTATGTAAAGTGTACGAAAGTAATTTCACACAAGGTTTATAATAATTTTCCACTATTTGAATTAATTTATTTTCTTCAATGACTTTATTATCAAGAGTCTTTTTTAAATTTCGCATGGATTGCGAAAATTGACCTGCGGCATTCATATATTGACAAAATGATTTATCAATACCCGTCTTATATTTTTCATACGCTATGATGAAATCACCGCCATGATTTGACAGTAATGTTTCTATTTTTGTTCCTGATGTCACTATTTTTTCAAAAATTTGAAGAATGAAATAATCGTTCATTCCTCTATCGCAGAGCTCATCCCCAATTAAACGAATTAATTTTATAGGATTGATTTTTGCTTTATCTAATATAATTTTAAATAATTTAAAGTCCGCATCTTTCAAATCATTGGCTTGTTTTATATATATTTTCTTTAAAATTTCATAATCTGTCTTACCTTGATTAAGAACAAGAATATTTTGTCTAATTAAAAAATGCAAAAATCCCATTGCGTTTGCGTGCAAATCACCAATTGAAAATTCTTTATTAGGATTTGCTGGATGATCGAGATCTACATCAGGATAGTCTTCAATTTTCAGATCAACATTTTTAATTAAATGTGGTTGTGCTTCTCCATTACCGGGAGGAACAGGTGATGCCTCCGGTGTAGAAGCAGTAGACAAAACCGAAGCGGGTGAAGGCGCTGAAGGTGATGCTGCTGGTAAAGGTGAGCCTGCCGGTGATGGCGCTAACGGCGAAGGTGATGCGGCAGGTGAATATGACTCGAATAAGTCATTTGGGCTGGGCGCAGCTGAGTGAATGCTTCTTAAAGCATTAGTCCAGGTAGCAGCGGTTGAAAAGGTTTGCGTTGAAGATGAGGATAAGCTTGGAGGCCGTGGCCCAGTGCTGTTCGAACCCTCTGGCGGTGACAATGAGGGAACGGCGAGGGGATTAGGATAAATCGTTGTATAGGGATGAGTTTCCGCTTTCAAATCCTTAGTGTCCTTAGGTTCTACTACTTTACCCAGATCAAGCGCATTATGATGCATATATATACCCAAAATAAACTTAGATGTTTATATAATATACAGGGAAGCTTAAGGGAATCTTAAGAGATGGGCTATGCCAACATCATCCTGGGACTACATTATTGCGCACGACGAGCTTGACGACGACTCACAAGGCGGATTGAAGATATTTGTAAATTTGCCACTTGGACTCACCCATCCACCACTCACTTCCTTCCATTCAGCCTCTCGAGGTGGATGATACATATTTCTAAATTCACCAGTTGATGTATTGACATATCCACCAGGAACTTCTTTCCATCCACTATAATAGGTACGACGCGGCGGTGAAGGCGGTGGTGAAAAATGCGTAGCATGAGGTGCAGCAGAATAAAAAGCGCTACTGCTGCTTTGAACTTGTGAAATTGCATTAGCTTGATGAGCTTGTAATAAAGTCCCTTGCTCTGCCAAAAGGTTTTTTTGTTTTTCTAACGTTGAAGTTAGGTTTTGAGTAGGGGTTTCTTCTGATGTTGGCGATGTTATATGGATAGTAACTTTTTTGTTTTGGATTGTATTTTCTTTAGTATCTGTTGTACCAGGTGTTAATGGCATTTGAATATATCCTTTAAGAAGAAAAATAGCATAATTTATATTAAATTGTTTTGGCCATTTTTGAAAATGGCCAAATTCCAGTTAAAGAAACAATCTAATTTTTTACATTACTACGCAACATCCGCCATTTTTCTTTTCAGTCACAACTTCTGAACGGGTTCTTGATGCAGTGCTTGTTGCAGAAGATTGGGATTGATAAAAAGAGTTTTGGTTGTTGGTGACTGAAGGGAGTTGGGGAGAGGATTGAGTTTCAGTTGTAGAGAGAACAACAGTTTTTCTATTGTTATCTATTTCATCCAATCGTTCATCCATTTCTACTAATTTTTTAGCTCTTGCTTGAATTTGTTTTTCTAATTCTTTGTATGCGTCACTATTTTTATCCAATTTATCTAAACAAGATTGTGCTGCATCTAAAACATTTTGTGCCTGTTCAGCAGCTGCTTCAACTACATTCCGATTATTTTCTCCTTTTGCATATTTTACAATTTCTGTTGCAATTGTAGAAAAAAACTCTGAAAAGGATAGAACATGGGCGATACCTTGATCTAATAAAGCTGTTTGAGACTCAATTAAAGCCTGGTCTTTTGCATTTTTATATTCAGCAGCAGAAATATTTTCATCGCCTGAATTAACTTGCACAACGCGGACTCGATTTTGCATTTTTGATACCCTCATTAAGTATTATTGTTTGATTAAGAATAAAGGAAAGGATCAAATCTCCGTAACATTGACACACCTAAAGGTGAACTTCTTGTGTAACAGAGACAATCCAATTTTTTTACATCACTACGCAACATCCGCCATTTTTATTTTCAGTCACAACTTCTGAACGGGTCCTTGATGCAGAAGATTGGGATTTATAAAGCGAACTTTGATTGTTGGTGACGGAGGTTGCAGTAGGTTGTTGACCTGGAGAATTTGAACTCTTAGCTGTTGCTTGTTCATTAGCTTGAGTTTGTTCTAATTCAGCAAGATCGTTTCCAACTTTTTCCAACTTCTTAGCTGCAACAAGGATTTCTTGTTCCAATTGTGCATAAGCATCCGTATCTTTTAATAATTGATCAAGATACTTTTGAGCTTCTTCAACCGCATCTTGTGCATTATTACCCGCTGCTTCAATATCATTTTCTTCACCTTTAGCTTTTTTTAAGACTTCAGCAAGTAATTTAGGATACAAATCCTTTGCAAAACGAGTAAGCGCATCAATCCCTTTATTAGCAATGGCTTTCTGACTTGCAATTAAAGCATTATTAATTTCTTGTTTATATTCATTTGCTGATTGATCGGCTTTAGCTTTAGATGTGACTGATACAATGTGAATATCTCGATTTTGCATTTTTGAAACCCTCATTTAGAATTATTGTTTGATTAAGAATTAAGGAAAGGATCAAATCTCCGTAACACTGACACACCTAAAGGTGAACTTCTTGTGTTACAGAGACAATCCAATCTTTTTACATTACTACGCAACATCCGCCATTTTTATTTTCAGTCACAACTTCTGAACGGGTTCTTGATGCAGAAGATTGGGATTGATAAAGCGAACTTTGATTGTTGGTAATTGAAGGTAGTTGGGGAGAGGATTGAGTATTTCCTGAAGAGACCATTTTTTCTTTTGTCAAATCTACTTCATCCAATTTATTTCCAATATTATCCATTGCTTTAACTGATTTTAAAATTGCATTATTTAATTCAATATAAGCTTGGCTCCCTTTTATTAGCTTATTTAAACAATCTCTAGCTTCATCCAATTTATCTAGCGCTTTGTTAGCAGCAGCATCAACATCACTTTCTTCACCTTTAGCATTTTTTATCACTTCTGCTGTAAATTTAGGAAATAAATCATTTGTAAAGCTATGAATGAAAGCACAGCCTTTATCAAAAATTTCATTTTGAGCTTTAACTAAAGCTTGGTCTTTTGCATTCTTATATTCTGTAGCTGAAATATTTTCATCGCCTGAATTAACCTGCACAATGCGGAGTCGATTTTGCATTTTTGAAACCCTCATTTAAATTATTGTTTAATTAAAAGTGAAAGAACCTATTATATGTAAATTTTTTGCTCATGTACAGGGTATTTATTAAATAAAAAAGGGTTTATAATAGTACTTAAGTTAGTAATGTTAATAAAAATATAACATATTGATTTTAAATGTTTTTGATGTAAATGCGGAAAAACTCCAACTAAGGAGTCATTATGCAGGAACCTCAGAATCATGAAGATCTTCTCATGCTGGCCCTTGAAACTGCCGCGCATAAAATCAGCAGTTTTATCAGTAACTTAAACGAAGAATTAATTGTCGCAAAAAATGATGCCTTTTTTGAATCTCCTGAAATAAAAAAGAAACGTCAAAATCAAGAGTTTTTTGATGCACTGCATAAAAGCTTTGTTTTAGAAATGATTCATATTGAAATGACTATAAAATATAATTTAGAAAAACGTTTTGAAGAATTATTGCAAAAAGAAGCACAAATCAAAAACGAATATGCACAAAAAACAAAAGAAGAAAGATATCTTGACGAATTATATTTAGAAGAAAAAAATCAATCACAACGAGCATTACACCAACAAGCCGAAAACTTAAAAGCCTATGTCAATCTTTTAGAAAATCATATTAAAGAAATTAAACAAATCCTTGCTGAAATTCAAGAATTAAAAATTAAATTGAAAGCTGATATTGAAGTACAAATGGATAAATTAATCTATCAGTATAATGCGGCGCATGTTGGGGTAAGCGAAATTAAAGAAATCACTTTACCACCCATTGATAATTCATCTCAAGAAAGGAATACATTTAAATTTGATGTTCTCGATATACATCATAAATTACGTGAAATTATTCCAGAAAAACTTCATTCTGGTGAAATTAATGCAAATGAGATAAAAAATGCTGAACGAAATATTATTAACCATTTCTTCGAAGATAAATTATTAAAACATTATCAAACAATAAATCCATCAGACACACAGGAAAAGAAAAACTTATGGGTTAAAACAACTATGGCCACTCCTCGATTCACTAGTGTCATTGAAGGAGTAGCCAAACAGGTACACAGTCCTAATCCAACGATAGCAATGGAAGCAGCTAAACTAACTGCGATGCAACAAAATTTAAAAGTAATGGAAAATGTAGCCCAAAATTGTGAAGCTGATTTGAACTCAACTCAGTTGAAATTACAAAGCGTTTCAAAAGAAGAAATAACACCCTCCAAAAATGAAAAGATAAAAAACACTCAAAGCACCTGGAGACTTCGAATAAAGAACACTGTAAATGAAGCGGATGCAAACCGCCTCGCAGTACAAGAAAGTAAACCATCCAATATTGTGAAACATAAAATTCAATCAAACCGTAACCCAGGATAAGTTTAGGATGGCAATTTAGATTAACCCCCTCCATCCCATCTTTCCCAACCAAAAACCAAACTTTTTTATTACCCACATTTTTTATTATTTATCATAGAATTAGGTCTTAATTTTATGTCTAATAATTATATAATTTAAATAAACCTGTATAAAAATGTTTGACAAGCGATGAAACTCAGGATTAGTATTCGCAAAAAAAATTTAGCAATTCATAAAAACAGTATAAAAAATCAACTCTCAAAACATCGCAAATTCGAGTGAATCCAGTTAATGATTGGATTTTATTCGTGCTCAAGGTTTAATCGCCTACTCAGATAAATCCATTTCCATTAACTATTTTTTCGAAAATATTTATTGAGGAAGTTGATTGTGAACGTACAAAATGAAATTGCGGTAAACCCATTTAAATTAATTAGTGGTCAAGGTTTAGGTTATTCTGAAAAATCAAACCATCAAGAAATAAGTGCGATTGAAAGCCGCACCTATGGACAGGCAAAATTAAAATACTATGCCAATGTTGCAACAGGTAATTTAATAGCAAAAGATCGTGCCATCAAAATAGAAGAAGTGGGCGGCCCTATCGAATTATCTTACGTTTACAATAGTTTCTCCGGTTGGACATTTTCCCAAAATTCAACACTCATAGTAACAGATCAAACAATTAAATTAAAAAATGCAGAAGGAAGTGAAAGTGTATTTATTAAAAATGCCGATGGAAACTATTATGCACCTGCAACAAATGAAGGTATCAATTACATCACCATTGATAAAAATACTTATACTTGTCATTTTCCAAAATCCAATCATAAAGAAATCTATGATGACAAAGGTAAATTAATTAAAAAAATAAATGCAAAAGGTAATGAAACCCAATATGAATACGATAATGATGGATTATTAAAAGCAATTGTTGCTGCGAGTGGTTATCGCTATGAAATCAGAAGAGACAATCAAAAAATAACTATTGTTGCGGTAAATAATAAAAAAGAAGAAACATTATTACATACCTATGTTTTTGAAAATGGAAATTTACAAACAAGCACCACCGCAGATGGCTACAAAACACAATATTATTATCAAAATGGATTATTGAATTTAATTACCCAACCCGATAGTTCGTCCATCACATTTGGATATGATGAATCCAATAAAGTTAAAACAATCCAATCCGGTTCAGATAATATTAATACCTTTATTTATGAAAAAAATAAAACGATAGTACAAAATGCACTAGGCGTTAAAACCGAGTTAATACTGGATACTGACAATCGCATTAGTGATATCAAAAAGGAAACAGATCCTGTAAAAGACAGCAAATCTAACGATGATATCCATTACGAATATAATACCAATGGACAAGTTGAAAAGATTTCTTACTCTGATAAAACTTTCGAACGATTTGAATATGATAAGAAATCCGGTTTATGCAATTATCATTTAAAACGCGATAGTACATTTAAACAGAATTTCTATGTAAATGATGAAAAGTTAAATATTAGTTATTTGATCTCCAGTATTGAATCTAATGAAAATAAAACAAAACAAGCAAAGACTCGGTTTATTTACGAATTCAAAAATAATTGTGCTTTTCTCCGATTTCAAATCAGTCCTAATGGCTTAGTAAAAGAATTGACTTACAATGAAAAAGGTTTAGTAGAAAACAGCATTACTTATCCTAATGTAGAAGATACTTATCAAAAGAATGAACATCCCACACTAGATGAAATGATAATTTGGAAAAATGAAAGAGACTTAAGGAGCGTCATCACAACACAAGAACATAATGAACAAGGAAGATTGATTAAATCATTTAACTTAGAAAATAAAAATGAAGAATTACTGACATTATACAGGTATGATACTTTAGGACATATTACAGAAACAAAAATAAAGCATTCTGGACAGGATGAAAAAAGTCATAAATACATTCAGACAAACAGAAAATTTAATGATTGCGGTCATTTAATAGAAGAAATTGAAGCTTTAGATTCCAAAAACAGCCAAATAAAAGTTATTGAATTTTCTGAAAATAAAAAAATAATTACCTATCCTAACAAAAAAGTAGAGGCGATTACTTACAATTCACAACATTTAATCAATCGTATTACATTAAAATCATCTGATACTAAGGAAGAACAGACTTCAGAAATTATCCGAGACACAAAAGAAAATTTATTGACTTACGTGGCTTCTGATAAAAATAAACATCTTTCTTATTACGACAGACAAAACAGGCTAGCAAAGACTGTGAGTCCAGAAAAGGCAGTAACAACGATTGAATATAATAATCAATACCGTTTTCAAAAAAAGATACAATATGCTACACCGCTTGATAAAGATGGAAATCTCGTCATCGATGCAATGAATGATAGAACTACTTATAAAATATTTAATGAGAATGAAAAAATACGCTATGAAATTGATGCGGAAAATTATTTAACTGAATATCAATATGACTTTTTAGGTAATCTTACTGGCTTCATACAATATTATGACAAACTTACTGGCAATGAATTCAATTTAATAACAAGCAATCAAGATCACAAACGAATACCTGATAGCAAAAAAGATAGGGCAATAAAATATTTCTATGATTTAGACGGAAATAAAATAGGAGAGCAAGATCCAGCGGGTTATGTCACAGAATTCAAGCGAAATGCAGCTGGTTTTCTTATTGAAAAAATTCAATATTCAAAGCCTAATTTATCTTTATCAGATGATTTTGAAAAAGTTAAGCCTGAATGTGATGAAAAAGAAGATAGTCATGCTTATTATTTTTATAACAATTTAAATCAATGTACCATCGAAGTAGATGCCGAAGGTTACATAACAACGCATAGCTATTATGCAGATGGAAAAGAAAAATATTCTATTCGTTTTGAAACTGGTGTTGATAACTGGGTTAACAAAAAGATTCCACCGGTACCAACAGCTTCGGTAAATGATCTTGTTAGTCATTTTCATTACGATGAATTAGGCCGATTAAAAGAAATCAAAAAAACCGATAATACAATAACCAGCTATGAATACGATAATATGAATCATCGCACAGCCACCGTCTTCAAAGATGGCCGTGTCCAAAATAATAATTTCGATAGTGATAGTTATAGAGCGACAAAAATCGAAATGAATGCTTGGGGTCAAATTGCCTCTGAATCAAGTCCATTAGTCATGGAAAGAATTGCCTTAAGCAACACGGCCTCCCGAGTCATGGCACCGAAGCCTGGCATCCAATCCCCCGGAGTCATGCCAGGAAAGGCTGGCATTCAGCAAAATACAAACAATTCCTTACGCCACGAATACAACGAAGTCGGCCTAAAAGTAAAAACCACAAATGAATTGGGAAGAATCACTTATTTTTACTATGATAAAGACGGCAACCCAGTATTATCCATACGCGAAGATGGCGCAGTAAAAGAATCTGTCTTTAATCTATTTGGTGAAGAATTAAAACATATTAAATATTATACCCCTTTAAAAATAGATGAAAAAATTAAAGGTGGTTATATATCAGATGAGATCAAACAAAAAATAATGAAAGATCCAAAACATGATAGAGAAGTTGAATATAAAAGAGATTCACGTGGACAAATTAGTAAAAAAACAGATCCGGAAGGTAATGTTAGCCTATTTCAATATAATGCTTTTAACGCATGTAACAAGGAAACGCTTCCAGTAAATAGTAAAAATCCAACACTTGAAATCAAACATGAGTTTGACACCAGAGGCAATGAAATAAAAACAACTAAAACACCCATCAATCCACGTCATTCAACTTTAGTAGATAAACACATTGTCATCAATAATTATTTTGAAGAAAAACAAAGTCCTAAATCTATAGTGACAGAACAGAAGTTTGAACATTTTTCAAATAAATTAACAGAAATTACAAAAGCCAATGGAGGAAAAGAAAAGATTAAAAGGGATAAATTAGGCAGGATAAAGAAACATGAAAAAGAGATAGAAAAAAATCAATTTAGTTGTGAATCAGAATTTCAGTATAATGCTTTTTCTAAGGTTAAAACAATTACTGATGCAGACAATCAAACTCAAACCATTCTATACGATCAGAAAAAAGGGACTAAAACCATTATTTCTCCTTTAAAAAATGACGATCTTAATATAAAAGAAAATATATTTGGAGAAACGATAGAAAAACAAATAGGAAATGATTTTAGCGAATCCATTAGACATGGAGCAGATGGACAAGTCACCGTGAAAAAGATTGGTACATCCATTTCTAGCACAGAATTCAATATTATGGGTCAAAAGGAAAAGGAAATAAATCCAAATGGTATCATTAAAGAAAATAAATATAATTTAGCCAATCATTTAAAAGACATTAATATTGACATAGATAAAAAAGGATTGAACTTAAATATTCATTATGAACCCAATTTATTTGGACAAAATGAAACAGAGATTGATATCTATAAAAGACAAGTAAACAAAGAATTTGACAAATGTGGTCACTTGCAAAAATCGATTCGTGATCCCAATGGAAGAGCAATAAAAACTTTCTATGATTATAATGCACAAGGAAATACTAGAGCTTCGATTCAAGGTGACAAAGATTGTGAAAATCAATTACATCAAGTGAATGAACATGATGACTTTAATCGAAGTGTTGCGGAAATTATTGATCCTCCATGCGAAAAATTGACAACATCGGCTTTAAATATTCGTAGTGAATCCAAACTGGATGATGAAGGCCATGTGATTGAAGAAAAAGATGCGAACGGTAATATCAAGCGTATTTTTTACGATTTGTTGGGAAGAGAACGTTTTCAATTACAAGCCTTTACCGATGGCAAGTGTTATGCGACTGAAAAAACCTATACCAGGACAGGAAAAATAAAAGGAGTTCGAATTTATTCTAATCGAGTAGAAGAAAATAAATTTACAACAAAATCCACATTAGACGATGTAAAACGTGAATTTAAAGAAGATTTAACGAATGATATTTTTTCATCATTTTATTATGATGAAAAAGGCAGAGAACGTTTTCATGTCACATTTTTGTATGATGCAACCATGGAAACCTACAATGCTATCATTGAAGAAAAACAATATGATGCAGCGGATAGAGTGATTAAACACATCCGTTATAGCAAATCGATTTTAGCAAACAATTATCTCAATTGGACAACTAATACGGTTTCTACATTGATAAATCCCGATAGTTCCAAGGATAGAATAGAGCTAAAGTGGTATAATGCTGAATCACGTGAACAATTTATTATTGATCAAAATGGTATAATTATTGAAAAACGCTATGATGGTGTTGGAAATATCATTGCACAAATTGAATATGCCAGACCGTTAGAAAATATTTCATTTTGGGGGAATAAAAATACATTAGAATTATCGTTAGAAATTGAAAGAAATATCAAATCGCCACATGATAAAATTACGTATCAATTTTATGATAGCCTCAATCGAGAAATCTATCATATTGCTCCCAATGGATGCGTCACTAAAAAAGAATATGACAATGAAAGCAAGGTAAAGATTTGTCGTTTCAACAAAGCAGTTACGATTGAGTCAACTGACGATAAAATGCTATCTATCGTCAACGACTTAAAACCCAATCCTGAAGTAGATTCGATTTCTGACATTTACTATGACAAAACAGGCGCAATCTACTGTTCAACTGATCCATTAGGCAAAAAAGAAATTTTCAAGCGAGATGCAAGCAATAATATCACAACACATACTCATAAAAATCAACAGGATTGGAATTTTGTTATTGATAGGGCGAATCGATTGACGCATGAAATTTCACCGAAGACAGACATTACTATCATTAAAAAAGATGAAAAGGATCAACTGACCAGTTTTGATATTAAAACATCCATAACAAAAAAGTTAACAATAGATAAAGCTGGAAATCACAAAAAAATGATGATGGGGATGATAGAGGAAAACAAATCTATCTCTCAGTTAGCTGTAGCTCCAAGACAGATTAACTTCGATTATAATCCTCAGCAATCCCTTTCTGAAACAGAACATCCTGAGGTCTTAATTAACGATGAGTCAAAGCCTGCAAAGATGAACAGTTTGCCTGAAAAGCCTGAAAAAATATTAACAAAAACAATCTGGAATACACAAGGCAAAAAACTTGCTGAAATGAATGCAGCCGGTAATTGGTCGTTTTCAATTTATGATAATGCAAATCGATTAGTTTATGAAATCAATACAGCAGGGGTTATTACTCAATATGACTATAATAATTTCGATCAGCATGAAAAGATTGTTCGATATGCAACTCCTTTAAACAGAGATTTGAGTGAATTTTATCAAACCGGTATTACGGAGAGCACTATGAAATTCCTGTTGAAACAAGCAGGAATATCATCTACTGATAAAGGTAATAGAACACAAGAAATCACTTATTATAAAAATGGTAAAATAGAAAGTATTAAAAAAGATGCCATCATTTATTATTCTGAAGGCGTTTCAGGTGTAGCACGTCCAGAAACACGTTACGAATATAGCATATCTGGTCATTGTACCTGCGAATCCAAACTGGTCAGACCGGGTGTATGGGCTAAACAGTACACATGGTATGATGCTTGTGGAAATATCATTGGAGAACTTGATGCCAATGGTTATCTAACTTATTTTGAATTATATCCTAGTGGAAAAGCTTTCAAAAAAACAGAATATGCCAATCGCATTACCGTTGAAATCAATTTAGAAGAAAAAATTGAAAACTTAAAAAAAATGGTTTCTTTATCTGAAAAAGATAGAGTTTATGAATATGGATATGACAAATTAGATCAATGTACTTCAGAGAAGTTAATTGGTGTCAGTTACCAAATACTACAATTAGATGAAAAAACCAAAGTTCCTACCTTGAAAACAATAAAAAAAGATTTAACAAAATCCTGGGAATATACTGCAACAGGTAAAATCAGGAAAGTAACTTATGAAGATGACAGCTTTGAACGTAAATTTTATAATGAATGCGATATCAAAATTGCTGAAACAGGGGTTGCTTGTGAACGTAAAGATAGTGATGGAAACAAGTATACGATTATACCGTTAACCATTTATAAACCGAATGCACATGGACAAATGAGTGTAATTCAAACATCAACGCAAGGCGCTGAAGTCAAAGACGGTGAGGTAGTTTTTCCTCTGTCATTAAAAGGTAAGATTATAGAAAGAATCACTGCACATGATAATCTAGGGCTACCGAAAATGATTCAAGATGCAGAAAAAAATAGTAAAGGATTTACCTTTACAAGAACCCGAAAAATTGCAAGAGAAATACAAGATCTTACGCAATGGATTCAAGATGAAAAAAAACAACTAGAAAGAACAAAACATACTGATGAAAAACAATATCGATTTGATAAGAGCGACCAAATTAATAGGGTTAGAACCTTAAGAAATAATAGTATTGAAGAAGAAACCCATCATAAATTAAATCCTTTTGGTGAGAAAGTAGGAGAAGGAGCAGACGGTGATCAATGGGATTTTTCTGCTTGGGCGGACACCCAAGGTCACATGTGGTATACCAATGGTGAACAGGGTCATGAAATACGTATTACAGATTTACGTGGTCTTGAAACACTACATATACAATCAGCCGAAGATGATTTAAGCCAAATCAAATATGAAGCATTGAATGATTTAATAAAATCAGATTCCAAAAAATTAGATCGTACGGAAACCATTAGGGATGCTTATGGACATGTTCTTTCAAAGAAAATGCCTATTTGGTTTAGAGATCAACCGAAAAATCCTACCATAAGCTATCAATTAGATAGATGGCACAATATTATTGCTGAAAGAGATGCAAATGGTAATGAAACTCAATATGAATATAATCATCGAGATCAAATAATTAAACGGATTCAACCTGAAGTTGATGTGGTTGATACTAATGACACCCAAAGTATTAAGGATAAGAAGAATCAATTAGTAAGAAAAAAATTAGTTACATTATATGGTTATAATGAACGTGGATTTAAAATTGGTTGGACAAATCCTAGAGGATTTACGTATGGTTGGGTTCGTGACGCTTCTGGACTATGGCTTGAAAAAATTTTTCCAGACGGAACAATTGAAAAAAGACGAGTGCTCAATGCAGCAAATCATTTGGAAAGTTTTATTGATTCTCAAGGAAAAGAATTTAAATATGAAAACAATTTGTTAGGAAGTATTATTTCAGAAACCAGACCAGGTGGTGATAGCAGGAGATTTGAATGTAATGAAGCACAAGATCGCATTTCAGACATAGATGATGTTGAACAACTGATTCGCTACGCTTATGATGCCCGTCATAATATTAATGCGCGTTATTTACCATTAGGACAAAGTACAATCGCTTTATCCGATAGAAACCACAAGATGAAGCAAATTACAAATCCTGATGGCGACTCATATAGTTCAGAAATGGATTACTTTGGAAAAATAAAAAAACACACAGATATTGAAGGAAGAGTTTATGAATTTTTATTAAATAACAAAAGACAATTCCGTTCCCAAAAACAAATCAGTGGACCGACTTTTAAATCTATGCAAATGGATATGCCAGTTAACTATCAACCGGAAGATGCCAAGCATGAATTTCCTAGTTTTGAATTTAATCCCAATATTGTTGATTTTTGTAAACCGCAAGAATTAAAATTTGATTATGCGTTTGGATTATTACAATCCGTTGAAGATAAAGCACTCAATCGAATGACAACTATTTTCAACAATAATGATGGAAGACCAGAAGAAATTAGCATTACTACGCTTGAACAAGTACCAAAATTATTATATCGAATTAAAACATCCCGTGACGAATTACAGCGGGAAGTACAGACAAGAGATATGAGATTATCGACTTGTGGAGATTACTCAACATCTTGTGTTGATACAAAGTTTGATGCAAATAGTAACCGTTCATATATTAATGTTGTCATAGAACCCTCTGGTTTTAGTGCTGATTGTAAAGCTCCTCGAAAGGAAAAAAATCTTTTGAATACATTTGATTTTGCCGACCGGGTTTTAATCAGTGGCGGCTTACGCGGGCCTGATGGCATTATCAAAATAAGTTCATTAGTTGGTTTACAATTAGGGTATACTTCTGGACAGAGAACGAGTGAAGAATCAATAGATCAAAACAATTGTCTGCAGAAAGCAATTTTACAATTTTACGATGATAGCACATTAGAATTCAGCAAATGTCCAGATCTCAAAGTGAGAGATGAATATGAAAAAGGAGTTTATACATCCACGTCGGAAACCAATAACGGTCATACTATTACGAGAAAAATTCAAGTCAACAAAAATAATATTCAAAAAAATGAAACCGTGACTGATAACAATGAAAAAATATCTTTCTCGGAAGTGATTGAGAAACATCCAAGTGGCTTGCCCTACAAACAAAAAACTCAATATTTTGATAAATCAAATAATGTTGTTCAAATAAACGAAATAATCTTTGGTTATTTAGGAACGGATTCAAAAACATTAAATAAAGTTACTGGTTATGGAATCAAGAATAATCAAAAGGGTCCAGAAAGTACTGCTGAATTTTGTCGAGATCCCAATTCATTTATAAATGGAAAAATTGGTTCAGACGATGAGCCTAACGAAGGCGGAAGTCCGGCTGCAGTCGCTATTGAATCAACTTACCAAGGTATTGTCTTGAAAAAGCAGAATATGATTGATGGCTCAATGAGAGAAACTAATTTTTTAACAAATATTTATGGCGAGTTATTAGCGGCATATTCTAGTGGGTATTTAGATACGAATACCAATGTAATTAGACCGTCTTTATTTTTTGTTTTTATGACAGGATCTTGGGCAGATAAGTTTGAAAAAGTATTGTCGCGTTGTAAAAACCAATATTCACCTCATGGTATTTTAATTCAAATGGGTACAGCATATGGTGCTGCTTTTTATCAAGATGGCAAAGTGATTCGAAATTCTGATAGAACGCCTATTATTTTAAAATCGGTGCTTACACCTGAAGAATATCGAAAATTACCACAAGGAAAACAAGTTGATGAAAACAGAATAATTGAAGTAGATAGAAGTCGAGATAAAAGACATGTTGATTATCTAACAAAAAAAATACTTAATTTAAGAGGATTAAATTCTGCTTATTATATGCAGCGATGTCATCATGCTTATCACCAAAAAAACGAAGGCCAAGATATTAAACCTGATATCAGTGATATTGCTATTAATGATATTATTCATCCGGTAGGAAAATTAAGACCCACAGAAAAAAATGCAAAGAACAATCCATTAAATTGGGAAGATCCTTTTCAATTACAGCAATTGGGATTACAGACATATGTTGTCAATTTTGGCGATACATTTAAATCTATTGCAAAGCGATTTGGAGGAGACATTAACGATGCAGATCGATTAGCAAGAATGAATGGATTTTTATTATCAGGAAATGCACCAAAGCCTGGAATTTTATTACGAGTTCCGCAAATTATTCCTTCCAAAAATAAATTTAATACCACGCGCCCGGATCAAGATTTTTTAAGGATAATTGCTGGAAGTTTATCACCAAAAATTGTTGCGCAACCCATTACACCGCAACCGTTATATATTAAGCGACATAGTAGTTGGTTTAAAATACTTGTAAAAGTGATTGCATTAGCTATTGTGTGTGCTGCGGCACCGCATTTAGCAGGTGTGGCTGTCAGTTTATTCGGTGGATCATTCGCAATTACTACTGGAGTATTTGCAGCAATAGGCGATGCTGCCGTGCAAGGGCTTGCGATTGGGATGGGCGCGCAATCCAAATTTTCATTTGCTGAAATGTTAGAAACAGGTGTTGCTGTTGGAGTTGGCACTAGTTTAGGGCAGGCTAAGAATGTAAAAACATTAGTGACCAATGCAATGAAAGTAGGGACTGCAGCGGTATCAACACAGCTTGTTGAAATGGCCACGGGATTGCGAAATAAATTTGATGCAGCTGCCGTTGGATTACAGGTTTCCTCATTTGTACTTTCTGCAAAGATAAATGATGTTGTAGAATCCAATCTTGCAAAGTATCCAGCGGGATCCTACGTTACAAAAACCATTGCAAATGAAGCATCAGGCGCACTACTTGGAAAAGCGATAGGTAACACACCGATTGACATACATCACTTAGCCATGAATGCAGTAGGTTCCTCGATTGGAAGTGAAATTGGATCGAAGGGCGGACATCGATTGACGGAAATGTTAGGTGGAAATGCAAAGCCTGTGAAGATGAGTAGGGGGGAGGTTGCGTTAAAGCAAGCTAATATAGAAATACCGAAAATTGGAATTGATGTAGATAGAGATGACATTGGTGCAGCAGCCGCTGAATATTTAAGTGATTTAAGCTATCGGCAACGAGCTTCACGGTTAGATCGTTGGAATTCATCTTCCACAAATCAAGCTAGCCATCATCGCGCAATTTATGATATGAAACATGAATCTTTGCTTGATCAAATTGCTAGTTCTGGTGTAGTGAGAGGGATTAATAGAATAGGAGAACAAATTGCAAATTCTGCAATCGTTAGAGGGATAAATTCAGTTAATCCTTTTGTTTTAGGTGCTAATGGTTTAAATGAAGCATATCATGCTTACCACAATGGAGATTTGTTGAATGCGGCAGCGGGTGTGGGGTTGGCAGCTTTTTCTATTTTCTCCACTGAAACTGCTTTAGGAGCGAATTTATTTAATCTTAAAAAGTTAAATTTTTATAATTTAGCTACTCATTCAAGATATTCAATATATAATATTAGTTCAGGAGGACGCACTATTAGGAATCTCCGAGATTTAGAAAGATTTGAAACCGAGGCAAAACAATTTTATGAATCAGTAAGGGTAACAAATACAAGTCATGATATTAAAAAAATTGCGGAAAAAACTGGATTTCAAAATTTCCAAATCCAACGGATAAAGAATCATTTGTTTTTTAACACTCATAAACTTGAAACTGGGGTAAGAAGGTTTGATCCTGACATTGAAATTGCAGACTCTTGGCGAAGGTTACAGACCCCAAGATTCCATAAACAAGATGTTAATCTTTTAAAGCATGAATATTTTGAATCTCGCTATGAATCACTTTACAAAACCGATTATAAAACAGCTCATAATGCTGCCATTAATTCTGGAAGAATATGGCATCCTGAGCAAATAAATGAGGAATATAATTTTATTGAGAGGAGTGAAAAAGAATGGCAATTTATGTAGAAATTAGAAAAGTCTTTGAAAATGAAGATTTTGTTCATTATGAATACAGAGGGTCTGTAAATTCAGATTGTGGAAAATTGCAAATTAATAAAAGCACAGCTGATGTTGAAGTTATTAAATATGAAAAGAATGATCCAAAAGGTTTTTATGCTAGTCGAGCCTGTATGAAACTCTACGAGCATTGGAAAAGGGGGGAATTTCCTGAAACTACTATTTGGGCTTCATGAAAAGATAAGATTCAGAATTAAGAGGGTCGCGTCCCTACATCATGCATATGAAATAAGATTTCCCTAATTAAGCATAATGCAAAGATCCTCCATTCAACCTTAAATAGGAGTCTATGATGGGAATGTTAGCCGAAGTAATTAAATCAGGAGATGAAGATAATGATTTTGCGTATTATATCTATAAATTTGCATTGTTTGATGAAAAATTAAAATACGCTCAAGGAAAAATAAAAATAAATAAACAAAATGGGGATGTAATTACTGTTGAACAAGCAGAAGGTGATGGTGGTTCATTTGCAAAATGTGCTGGTTGGGCTTTAATGAGACACTGGAAAAAATCAGAATATCCTGATAGAACATATTGGGAGTCTTAAAATAATCTAATATTTTACTTAATCACGTTAAATAATGAACGATTTAGAATTAATAACAATTGCAAAAAAATATTTGAAGCTAAATAATATTTCTTATGCTGAACCAATTTCAATCGGTGAAAGACAACCTGACCGAATTGAAGTAATATTTACAGTACCAGAGGCACTGAATCCTAATTTAGTGATTGATCCACCTGATATTCGAGTCTGGGTTAATATTCGTACTAAAGAAGTTACTTGGATACCTCAAATGTAATATGAAAAATAGTTAAAGTCTGATCGCTTTTACCCTAAGCCTCTTGTTTTGTTATGGGATACATATAAAAATTCATTATCAAACAAACCATAGGTGAGAGGAAAAAATGAAATGATAGAGATTAATCTAAATAATTATAAAAAAGTGAGAATCTGGTTTGAAGAAAATAAAGTATTAAAGGACAAAGATTCTTTGTTATTTTCAAAAGAATATAATACTGAAAAAAACATTATAAATTCGAACAAAAGGATTGTGGCGGAAGTGTTAATCCCATGTGGGGGTAGAATTGTATATGGCTTATTAGGATTTAACTATATACCTGATAATTCAAATACTCTAAAGTTAAATATTAATTTCCACAAAGAACCAGGAATATATTCTTTTAATGATTCATTAATGAAAAATATTGAGCCTATCTATATAGGCCTAAATCAAGAATATTTACCTGCAATTATAAATAGGATTGATTTGTTCCATAATGAAAGGAGACTACTACTTTCGGGTAGTTTGAATTTTTGTTATTCAGCATATGGTGAAGTTTCCTCTTCACAATGGATCTTCTTTAAATTAACTAATCTTTTATTAATACTATTAGTTGAATCTAATGAGGAAATAACCAAAGAATTCATTATAGACACTTTAAAAACGATCGGTATTATATAATATTTTAGGCCTCCAAGGGTCTTTTGTACCCATAGACTGTCTTCAGGACAAGTGCCAAGCCAGTAAGATTAGAAAATTTTATGCAATTCATTAAAGATGGTGAAGTTTATAAAGTAATTAGAATTACAGGTCCTACCCACAATATCGTGGGACTTGTCTTTTCTGATATCCCAAATTGCGAAATAAATGTCGTACCATTGGGAGAGAAAACAGAAATTTCAAAGATTTCGGCTGAAGCCGTGAAGAAACAAGTTATTGAAGGTTTAGAACTAATAAATTCTGAATTAGGTCTGCAATATAAAATAAAGGAAATCCAATTTGATCCATCAGATTCTCCATCAAAGTGTATATATAAAGAACTCACCATGGAGATTGTTAATCATGTTAATTTTGGACATACATTTATCCAACAGAAATAATTTAAATTCAACAGTAATTATATGTAAAAGAATTTGAATAGTTAAAGTCACTACGGAAGAAAAAACAATGAACAAAACCTGTGAAATGGTAATCACCGATTTTTTTAAACTCTCAACAGGTCATATTGCTTTAGTAGGGGCAATTGAACCGAATTTGAATCAATTTATTCCGGCAGGTAATGCAAATTTGGTAAGCGCTCCATCTTCCCCATATTTTAATTAATTTTTAAATCTGCAATAGTGTTGCTTTCAATTATGAGGATATCTAAATGGAAGCAAACAACAATGAATCACAAGCAAAACCGATAGAGAATGAAACTTTTTGGAAACGTCATTATGAATTACAAAAATCTAGTGGCATAACTCGAGTAAATTATTGTCGTCAGAACAACTTAAACTATGATCGATTTGGTTATTGGATAAGTAGATGGAATAAATTCCGACGTGAAGGTAATGAATTAGTTAGTGTTAAATTAAAATCAGCAACAGAACCACATCCGCAATCAATATTATGTACTATTGAATTAAAAAATGGATATTTTCTAAAGATACATGATGCACATTCACTTTCTGTTATTTTAGAAAAATTTTCATAATATGTTACTCTCATTTAATGGGTCTATTTGGCTATATCCAAAGCCAATAGACTTTAGGAAACAAATTGACGGAATTGTTATGCTTATTGCTGATCATCTGCAATTAAATCCTGCATCCGGACAGTTATTTTTATTTCGTAACCGAACGGCAAATAAGATAAAGATGTTATGGTGGGACAGAAATGGTTTTTGGTTATGCTACAAACGACTTGAAAAAGGAAAATTAAAATTTCCTGCGATTATTGACCAAGCTCTGGAATTAACGCGGGATCAACTCGGATGGTTATTATCCGGATTAGATTGCATGAAACAAATTTCTTTGCCTGATGTCAATGCGACAAATTTTTATTAAAAAATAAATAAAAATGTCGAACAAATACTATTTTTTAAGTATAATTTGCATATCAATTGGTGGATTTGAATTTGATAAATTTAGCAGAAATAATAAAAAATCAAGGTAATAAAATTCAAGCATTAGAAGAGCAGAATCTTGCTTATCAATCGGAAATAAATACCTATCAAAAGCGCTGCGAACAATACATGCAAGCATATGATCAATTGCAACATCAATTAAAAGAGTTACTCCGCAATCGATTCGGGAAAAAATCAGAACGCTTTATTGATCCAGAAAATCCACAATCCAGTCTATTTGTGGATGCCGATAAATATTCCGTAGAGAATGCGACTGGAGAAGCTATATCGGAAGATGAAATTCAAATACCAGCACATTCACGCAAGAAAAAAAACAAATCAAAAAAGAACTTGCTTTGCCGCATAGAAATTATCCCACTCAGCGAGCATGATAAAACTTGTTCATGTGGATCATGTAGAGAAGTGATTCGCTATGAAACAAAAAAATTATTGCATCATCAACCCGCAGTATATGAAATTGTTGAACAAAGACGCGAAGTAGCCATTTGTCCAAAAGGCTGCGATAGCAGCATCATTACTGCACCTGCTCCGTTACATATTCTTCCGAAAGTAAAAGCTACAGAAGAGTTCTTATCCTTTTTGGTTGTGAGTAAATTAGAAGATCGTCAACCACTGTACCATTTAGAAAAACAATTGAAAGAACGTCATAAATTGGATTGTTCACGTCAAAGCATGGCACGCTGGGTCATTGAGTTAATGTTTCCTCTGCAACCTCTTTATAATTTGATGAAAGACTATGTGATTGAGTATGACATTGCGAGTTGTGATGCAACCACACTACAAGTATTGAATGAACCAGGTAGACCTCCCGAAACAAAATCATATGTATATTGCATACGCGGTGGCCCACCAGATAAATCAGTAGTCATGTATGATTACAATGATAAGTTGCATAAACAATTTATCAACGATTGGTTTGAGGGATTTAATGGTTACCTGCATGTTGATGGTGATAACTTTTTTGATTTGATTGGTAAAATAGTCAACATAGTTAATTGTAACGCCCATGCTAGAAGAAAATTTGAACCTATTTCAAAAGACACAAAAGGGAACGGTCTTGCCAAAGTGGCGATGCGTTTTTTTAAAGAACTCTACGCAATTGAACGGGAAGCAAAAAATAATAAACTAACACCAGAGCAACGTTATGAACTGCGCCAGAAAAAATCTAAACCCCTGATGGATAAATTTAAAACTTGGCTTGATGAAATGTTTCCGACCGTGCTGCCAAAATCGCCCTTGGGAACAGCCATGCAGTATTGTATGAACAGATGGTCAGGACTGACTCGTTTTTTAAATGACGGCCGTCTTGAAATCGATAACAATCTCACAGAGCAAGAAATTAAACCGCTGGTTATTGCGAGAAAAAATTTCCTTTTCTGTTCTTCAGTGGACGGTGCAAAGGCACTCTGTATGCACTTTAGCTTTATCCGCACAGCAAAATTGCATGGTCTTGATCCTTATCATTACTATGTCAAATTATTAAAGAGCATTCCACATTGCAAATCAGTAGAAGATTATGAAAAACTATTGCCATGGAATATAAAATTAAATTATGGCGAGGAATGAAATGGCTGAATTAATACTCAAATACATGACGATATTAAACGAAAATATACCCAAAAAAGACAAGGTTATAAAATGCTTTAGTGTCATTTCTGGCATAGATATATCATCATTAAGATCCGATCAAGAAAATAATATCAATAAGCAACTTATAGCAATTAATAGGATATTAAAACAGTATCCCATTAAAACATTTGATGATTATGCATTAATATCTGATAACCATTTAAATAAATTATTAAAGAACATAAAACAAGTCTGTTTAATTTTTTGCAATTAGCGATATAGCAAAGAAATATTATTAGAAAAATGATTATCCGGAAATAACGGGGATGCTGGATCGCTTACCAAATTTGTATGTAGGCGATGAAAAAGTTCAAGCTATCTATATTATAGGTGAAGATAGATTTTCTGGCGGTGACGAAAAACAGCGAAAGGGAATAAGATCGGTAAGGATCTCGGATGATATTAGTCCGATGTTAGATAATATTGGTAATAAAAAAATTAAGTTAATTTTTCCAATAAGGTGATGGTTGGAATCAAGTTTCTTGCAACCTAAGCATCTTGATTGTTACGTAAACGTTCATTTATACACATAAGTGAACACTTATATTGTTTGATAATCCTTAAGAGAAATTTGAAAATAAAATTATTAAAAACCTAGAGAAGAAAAATGTCTGAAAAATTTAATAACTTAATAAATATTTTGAATGATAGTACAGCTAGAATTGACGAAAAAGATGACGCAATAATTTTATTAGCTGAATTAGGAGATAAACGAGCATTAGAGCATTTATATAAGATTGGTTCTGATGAAAATCAAGACTATATTTTGAAATCTTCGGCCGGAGAATCTATGGCGGCAATAATGATAGAAAATAATTATTTTGACGAAAAATATATTATAGGCCTTACAAAAGATGCAAGACATGAAGCTGTTGGTTTAATAGTTGTAAAAAAACCTGAATGGAGGAATTTTTTAGAAAGCAAGCGTATATAGCTAATTTCAACAAGTAATTTTTTGTTTGATATAATTGTATTTAGATTATAGTTAGCAGGTTTATGATGAGCTTTATTAATAATAAAATGTATACCAAAAATGATTTTAAAATCGAAATAAAGAAAGTAATAAACGACAATGGTTACGATGCTGAAATCATTGCAAAAGAAACCTATAAAATTTATGTTGAGCATGTGAGAGAAATTGATAGAGAGTTGAGAGAGAAGTTACTTGATATAGCAACTATGGAAATGGGCCCAGAATTTGAAATGACTGAAAAAGAATTTATGGATTTTCTTGATAAAATGTAAGATTTATTTTCATCCTGTTCTAAACAATAAGGACAAATGAATGATTGAAGTATTAAATAGAAATGAAAAACCAGAATGGCTTATCTATCCTCAAGAATATCTTGATTTGATTAAAAATAATAAAGATGGGCTCTTACCCTGGTATTTAATGAATAAAGAGCAAATATTAATAAGATATCGTGGATTAATGACAAGATATCCTAAAAGAGAACTTTTCCCGTTTGCCAGAGATGATAGTAGTGATGACATAGCTTGTTGGGAGAGAAATAAACCTGAAAAAGTAATTCTAATTCATGATTTTGCTTCTCCAGGTTATGAAAATAAATTGGAATTTGAAACCTTTGATAAATGGTATTTATATATAACAAATTCTTGTTGAACTTTCTGCAGGCTTGCAGAAAGTTCAAGTTTTTTTCAGACGATGACAGAAACATAATCGATGTTTGGCCTTATAAGAAGTTCTTCAGTACGTCTATTTATTCAGAAAATAAGTTTTTCATATAAGAAAGAAATGATAAGTTTGCAGCATTTCCTCAGAACTTAGGAAATGCTGCAAAAACTTTTAACGACATGTTTCAACTAAAAGATGGAAATTCAAAATTAGCTGCAGCAGCAACAGCAGCAGAGACGTTGTTTTGTATAGGTAATATTTCCATTGACCCATCAAAAAGTCTTGGGCCGCTATTTCCTTTGGATGCAGATGCTTTAGTTGATTTTACAGGATCATTTTTTGCATCTCCAGACGCTCCGCTATCCCGATTGTGTTTCCAATCTCTCTCCATTTCTTCTACGGCTGCTTTTCCAAGGTGATCTTCTAAACGTTCTAAATCTAATTTAGTAACACGGACAGCTCCTGGAACTATAAGTCCGTCACCAGCAAAAGTTTCATTATCCATTTCCGCTAATTCAGCAGATGTAAATCGATTTGTATCGGTCAAAGCTTCAAATGGGTTTTGCTCAATAAAGAAATCTTTTTGCAGTTCTAATCGATGACACATATCAAAATTTGCTGCTAAGACCAAAAGATAAGCTTTTGTAATAGTCAAAGTGTTTCCAGACATATATTTGTCAAGATTAGTTGCTATTTTTAACATTTCCAATGTTAATAAATAATCTTTATTTCTAGTAAGAAATTCAATCGCTCTACGATTATACATTTGTCCTAGCCAATGATCGCGAGGTAAATTATAAGAAGTTATAGAGTGATGTTGATAAGCAGTAGTATGCAATACAAACTTGTTTCCTATAGGCTTTAAGAAATGACGAAGTTCAAATCGACCTGTAATTTCTGGATTTACTTTTGAAACAAATAAAGTAAGAGGGTATGCACCATTTTCTAAGTATTTTTCATCAATATGTGATTTAGCATCGAGGAAAGCTGTGTTGGCTTTATAAATACGATGATCACAACACATCAATTTAACGGCTTCTATTCCACTTGCAAACATATTACAAGGATTTGGATTATTCTCTCTATGGACATGTTTAGGAGAATATGGCCCTGTTTTAAAATACATTGGCTTACCGCCATTGACACCAATTGCTTTTTGAAATAATTGGGCAACATCTTTTAGCGGTTTCCACTCAGGCAAGTCTAAATCAATTTTTTCTTCAAATGACTTATAATCAGTTTTTTCTTCTTGACCTGCTTTAAATACTTTTTTAGGTAACAATTCATTAGCTTTTTTAAGAAGTAACATCTGTTCCTTGGTTAATTGTCCAATTTTTATAGGCGCAGATTCCTTATCATAAAGTTCGCTGGCAAAAAACTCCATGTTAAAAGGGACAGAAACCAATTCATCATTTTTACTTCTTTCAGCTATTTTGGCTGCAACAACTCTTTTTTCTTCTACAATTTTTGTATCGGCAGCATCAATACCTTCACAATCAAAGTCTAGTAAACTCATGCCCATATTGAGCTGTTTCTTCTGTTCGTTCTCAAAAACAAATGCACTGGTTAATTTAGAAAAATTAGTAAAACTATTATCTTTTAACAGAATGGAAAAATTTTCGCCTGAACGATTTGGTTGATATGAATCAACTGTTACTATAGTTCCTTCATTTTCATTTTCTATTTTATTAATTGTCAATGATAATCCTTTTTCTTCCGCAAAAATTCGAAAACTCAAATAATCTAATGGGGCATTAGTACCCAAACCCTTTGTTACATATGCTCGACAAATTTCTTCGTCGCTAATAGCATTGAACGGACCTACATTTACTAAGAACCATTCTTTTGCCACAGGCAAAAGTCTAGTAACATGTTTTTTAACTTTAAGACAAGGAATAAGGTAATCAAGAAGCTCGTTTCTATCTATATTTAAAATAGCAAAATTGTCTCCACTATCAGCTTCAACATATTCTGCTCCGATGTTGTCGGTTAATACTGTTTTACCATAGATGATTTTTGGCATAGAATTTCTCTCTTTTTAATTAATCAAAAGTAGTTGAATTGTATATTATATGATCCAAACTGTAAAGCTGATATTCGGTAATATTCGGTGATTTTTCTGTAAAGTTGGATACTATACACCATTAACCTACATTAAATTTGGTTCATTTATTTATCCCAGCTCATTGATTTATATGAAAAAGTTCGCTAGTCTTTACGCCTCGATTAAATGGACAAATAAATCGCATGAGCCATGGGAATGAACTTCCAAAAGTTATAGATAAATCGCAAGCCGATATTGATGCGGCTATTGCTGCAATTAAGGCGAGTGAAATTGAAAGCGGCACAAAGGACTTCGCCATATCCTGCATTAAATTGGCTGTTTGGCTACCCAAAGCGCTGCTGGAACATAAAATCAAATTATCAAATTTACGCAAACTTATTTTTGGATTTGGAAATAAAAATAAGAAAAAGATGAAAGATACTGAAAAATCCAACACTCCAAATGATTTTAATAATAATGATACAACAATACCTTGGAATGTAGAATTAATTGAAACTGAAACACCACCGTCAGCAAACAATGAAATTTCCAAATCGAAACCTGGTCATGGACGTCTACCACATTCAGCCTATATTAATATTACTGAGCATCAGCTTTCACACGCCGAATATAAAGCAGGTGATTTATGCCCGATGATTTGTGGTGGAAAATTATATCGAATTGAGCCTGGTGTGATTGTGCGTGTTAAAGGCCAGAATCTCGCCGCTGTACATAAATATTGGATTGACAAGTTACGCTGTGCATCGTGAGAAGTTAACGGGTCGCATCTCAGCATCACGCATATTGCTTTCGAGCAAAAGCAAAAAAGTTAAATTGTTGTAACTGGTATAAATCACCATCATCACAAACTTACGCCCTAGCTTATGCATGATGCAGAGACCCCACCTTTCGCGCGGCCCACCTTTCCCTTTCACAAAATAGCACACTGCGTCTTTTGCTGTGTATTTTTCTCGACAGTAATAAATTCTTGTTTTTGCCAAACATTTATTTTTTTAAGCATGGCGAAGCCCATGTAATCTTTGATGAGTTGAATCATGTTGTTTAGTAGAACCTGAAACACTGGGATAGAAAATATATTCTCAATGTCTCTTGGGTCAGGCACAGATACTTTTCTTGAAACTTCTTGTAAAGAATCATCAAAACCACGATAACAAATACTTTTATCATTTTCATCTAATTCAAAATGCGAAGATAAACTCCACTCGGTGATAACATAATATAACCCGGCTTTTATATTCATTGCGACTATAGCATATTTATAAAAATCATGCGCCCAAAGACGGAGATTTCGTTTGTAATCTTCTCGGGAAATAGGTTGTTGTCTCAAAGCACAATAATCTTCTGCCACAAAAATAACAACTTCATCCTTGCGACGAGTCATCATAACGCAATCACCATAGTTCCACATGTCTAATGAAAAAGTGGGATGATGATTTTCTGAATTTAAATGAAAAATATTAAATATCAAACTTTTTATTGATTCATATTTGACTGTCGTATGACAAAGTAAAAGTCCGTCTTTCTTCATATCCAATAATCTATCAACATAAGGATTCACATTCAGCTTCATTATGCAAACCTTATCATCAAAACTATTAATCCCAATCATGTGTCCTTTATGCGTTTCTCTCAATCCTTCATTCACATATCTTCCAAATAAATAAGCAGTTTTATGTTCACTCATGTTTACTTTTTGCAAAATTTTATGTTGTTCAAAAGGCTCATAGGGTTCGTGAACCAGTATCATTTTGGATGAAACTCTACTTATTTCATCGCACAATGGATTTATCTCTAAAAAGGGTTGAATTGCAACGTCAAACATTCTCTCTTGAAAATAATTACACTTTAAAAGTGTCCGTTCTTTTATTAAGTCTGTATAGGATTTTTTTAATTCTGACGCTAAAACTAATCTCGAGGCTGTTCTCACTTCGCTATGCAAATCGCCAAGATAACCTCGAATAATTAAGTCGATTCCTTTAATTAAGTAAGGCGGGCAACAAGAAGGTAATAAATCTAAAGGGCTGAAACGTGCAGTATTAAGCCTAGAAAAAGCAACCGCATCGCGATTGGGGACAATAACAAAATTCGAATGACAAGACTCATTCAATTCATAAAAAAATTTACGTTGACGATCCAAAACACAAATATATTTACCCAATGCGGCCGGAAATGCCACAATAATCAACCCTGTCGATGTCACTCCTATTTGCTCGATGAATCCTATGTCAGTAAAAGTAATAAGATGGGAATTCGCTGGATTATCTATATCAAATGCGACAAATGGATTTAGATAACTTTTTCCAAGTAAATCCTCTCTCTCCACACGCTCATGACAAAACAATATTGTTTTATCATCCAGGTTTGCCATGTGCAGCACATTCTGCAAACAGACAATATGACGCATCAGTTGACAGTAAATATTGGTTCCTTCAAAAATAATTTTATAAAGATAGATATTTTTTCCATGAGAATCACGGATAACAACTTGATTATCTCTCAAAACAAGCATACTTCCGACGCCGTTGATTAAGTGAAAAAATGTCATCACGGGTACAATAGGATCATCATTTTGCGTTGCTTTTTTCGGCACTACATATAATTCCAGATTGCAATGCAAAAATGCGTAATAGTTTTCATTCAAGTCAAGAAAAGATTGTTCACGATGCGGAACATAAGTAATAAGAACAAGCGTTGGTTTGCGACGAAGGTGTTGTTTAGAAAGAATGTTAAATTGAATTAATGGAGTCGCAGGAAGGACTTCAAACGTCTCTGATTTTTCATCAAACACCCAAGAAAAAGTTGAAGCATTTGTAATAGTTATTGCACCATCACCAATTCCCAAAACGGGATGAAAATTGCTAAATTCATGAGGTAAAGGAACTGTTCGGCTGGAATACATTTTTTATCTTCTATTTCAATTTAAAAAGATCATTGGGGATTCGTTTTCTGGAGCAAGCATAGTACCCGAAAACGAAGCTTTGACCCCGTCGTTTGCGTCATTTCCGCTTACACACAGGTATTAAATCTGCAAACTCAAGAATATTTCGCATCACAAGTTGGGCGCTGTAAGCAGGGATTTTATTTTTTTTATCCTCAATCTTTTTATAATTCTTCGGCAGATTGTATGGTTTTCCATCATTGTCATTGTATTCTTTAACTTTCCACTTTTCATTGGCTAAACGATCAAAGAAACTAGAAATAGCTGGTACTTTTGCATCTTTTTCAGCTGACAAATTAATGGGACGTCCTGCAAAGAAAAATGAATTTCGAATATGCAATATCTCTTCATCTTCTTTTACCAACGTATTTGGTTTTGCAACATCAGCAAATTCAAAAATATCGCGAAATATTTTTGGCTCTCTTAAATGTGGATCACTAAACATCAAATTAATAGGAGTTACTTTGATATCATGATTTGCTGCAGCCATAAAAACTTGTGACCGACAATTTTCTTTATACATTATTCTATCGATTGCTTGGTTAACGGCTAATAATTCATTTTGAAAAAGTGTTAAGTCATCTTGAGTAACAAATCTCGTATTGTTATTTATATTAATATTATATTTTTCGGCAATATCTTGAAGTCTATTGTGGCTAGTTTCAGAAATCTGCCTGCAGGTATTAGAAGTAACAGGACTAGACATGCAATTCGAAAAGAATTCAAACGCAAGAAGAATTACCAATATTCCTTCAACACCCAAACCCATTACTATAAAATAAGTAAGCTGATCGTTAATCACGCCTGAGCGAAAACTGCAAAGATCCTTAATAAGAGAGGAACAGGGATCGACTATATTAATTGGATCAGCATAAGGGTAATCGCAACCATACCCATTATCATGGCAACCAAGATCATCTGCTCGCGTTGAATGATAAGCATTGTCCAAGTCAACACGTGAATCACAAGAACCGCCACCTCCATGCCAAGGGAAAGGGCAATCGAAAGTATAGCTTGTTTGAAATAATTCAGTTTTAAGATGATTAAAACGTCTATTGCTTAACAACATAGCTAAGCCAGTACCTAATATCAAAAAGAAAAGAGATAACCGAACGCTAACACTAGGGACTTTTTGCTTTATAAGGCCGATTCGAATAATAGAAATCGCTTCAGTCAAATCACGTTGCTGTTGTCTTAATCGTTTTAATTCCAAAATAGTTGCGGTGGATTCATCACGCTTTTTTTCAAGTGCTTTAATCGATTTGGTTTTTATTTTTTGCTGACGTTTTAATTCATCTATTTGAATAGTGACCTGTTGTTTTGCTTGCGTCAGTTCAGAAATTTGTGCATTGATCTGAGAACTCAACAGCATGAGTTCACTGGCCTGAGCATTTATTTTGTCTCGTTCTTTTTTAATTTCTCTGATTTTCATGTTAAACCCAGAAGCTGTTGTGGGATTCATTAATTTGTTATCAGAAGCAGCAGCCGTACTATTAATGGGTGAACTTTCTTCGATAATAATTTTTGTTTCTGGAAAATCTGAAGCTTGCTTGTTTGGATGAGTTTTTACCTCTCCCATTAAAATATAAGGCTGCCCATCTGCGGGAACTAAGCTCATCTCTTCCGTTAATGTAGAAGTTGCAGAATTTTGTTTTTCATCTGATTGTTTCTTATCCAATAAGCTCTGACGAAATTCTAACTGCTGGCTTGAGCGTGACATTGAAGCATCCTCGTTATATTTTAATTGGATCGACATTATACATTCATCAGATACAAATTGAAACCGATTGAAAATCACCGAGGAAGATGGAAAAACCAGACTTATGAGTGACTTAATCCAGTAAGACTTTTTTCAACATAACCACGTGGATGTGTTGTACGTTCATGATATCTAATAATTCCATCACGTAAGTGTTGCCAGGAATGCATATCATTATCTACAAAACCATAACATACCTGGTTATTATCCGTTACTCTTGCGACAACGGAATAACCACCCACACAACAATGTTCTTTAAATATTTTACTGCAATCTTTTTCTTCATGATTTTCCGAATTCATTGTGATATTTCTTTCTGTTTTAAAAAAACCTAAACTCTGAGAAATGGATTTCACATCAACACGGCAAGTCTTTGAATCTTCTTTTTTTGAATATATGAATAAATCAACTTTTCCATTGAAATGATTTGGCAGAACATAATTTTGAAATTCATTTACTACTTTACTTGGGATTAACTTATAAAAGTCTTCATTCGTATGCAAAATATTAGCCATTATAGTGCAAGAACTGCTGAGTCCCATCTTGTCTATTTCATACAAGACTCTTCCTTGTGAACCAAATTCTTTAAAATGTACAGGATTCTTGATCCAATTTCTTTGTTCCGAGAGAACTTTATTTTCAGGGAAGCCAAACTCATCTTGCGCATTCTCTGTTTTACCTAAAACGAAACGAGTCACAGATCCAAAAAAATATAAATAACTAAAAATTAATTTCTTTGCATCTATTTTTCCTATAAAAGGAATATAAATTTTCATGGTTAATCCTTAAAATAAATGGCCCCTCATCGCAGCTTTTCTCTAACTTATGCATGATGCAGAGACGCGACCCCACCTTTTTCTAACTATGCATGATGCAGAGACGCGACCCCACCTTTTCATGCATGATGCAGAGACGCGACCCCACCTGTACCACGCAGCTTAAAAGAAATCATTGAGGAAGTGAATACACTAGACAAAGAAAATGCTAAACTTTTGAAAGCAACAGAAGGACATTTATGAAAAATGATTTGGCTATTTTTGAAGAACATGAAATTCGACGAGTGTATGACGAAGAAACTGAAACATGGTATTTTTCAGTCATCGACATTATTAGCGTTTTAATCCAACAGCCTGATTTTCAAGCCGCTAGAAATTATTGGAAGGTATTGAAAAATAGGTTAAAAAAAGAAGGCAACCAGTCGGTTACAAATTGTAACCGACTGAAACTAGAAGCCAGTGACGGTAAAAAATACCTAACAGACGTCGCCAACGCTGAAACTCTACTTCGCCTTGTTCAATCAATACCCAGCCCTAAAGCCGAACCCATCAAGCTTTGGCTAGCCAAGATTGGTTACGAACGTATGCAAGAAATGGCTGATCCTGGCAAATCCCTCGATAGAGCAAGAGAAACATGGCAGAAACACGGATACAGTGAAAAATGGATTCAGCAGCGCATGATGAGTCAAGAAACCCGCAATAAATTAACAGACTACTGGAAAGACAATGGTGTAGAAAAACCAGATGAATTCGCTATTCTAACCAATATCATTCATCAAGAATGGACTGGTATCAGTGTCAAAGACCACAAAAAATCTAAAGGATTGAAATCAGAAAACTTACGAGATCACATGAGCGAAGCCGAACTCATCTTTACAGCACTTGCAGAATTATCTACGAGGCAAATTGCTGAAACCATGAATGCTAATGGCATGGAAGAAAATACGCTGGCAGGCAAAAAAGGCGGCAGCATTGCGAAGAAGGCACGCTTAGAACTTGAAGATAAGACAGGTAAAAAAGTTGTTACAAAAAATAATTTTTTACTGGCACAAACAAATCCTAATCAGCTAAAAGTTAAATAAACCATATAGCGACCACTAAACAAAAAATTCAATGTCCTAGCTGCGCAAAATCAATTTCTATTGATGACAATGCAAAAATCACAAGATGAAGTTTTAAGGCTTCAGTTAGTTTATCATTTTTAGGATCAAGCACCATCCATCATCACCACAACGCTAATGCATGGACCTGATTCAGAATTTATTAATAATATCAATGAATTATTTTAACATGGCCGCTGCGAAAGCTATCTGCTATAATACTATAAATATTACAATATACCATAAACAAAACGAGGAAAAACGTGACATGCAAGATAGAAAAACGGCTCCTGCAGAATTTAAAATTGTAGAAGTAATAGAAAATGTTTTAAATCCAAAAGTTCAATCTACTGCAAATACCGCAACTACAGCATCTACTGCAAATACCGCAACTACAGCATCTACTGCAAATACCGCAACTACAGCATCTACTGCAAATGCTCCCAGGTTATTTAGCATTGTGGACTTGAGAAAACAATTACTTTTAGATCCGACACTATTAGAAATTGTAAACTTTCTATCACCTTTACTTTACTCAGGCAAAATTACCTTTCCATTAGAAAAACTAGCTGAAATAGCCTCTCAAATCAAAAATGAAAATTATACCGAACAACAATTTAATAACTTAGCTTCTTTATTTTCTTTAATTAAAGGCGGAAAACTCAGTCTTCCTAAAGCACTGCAGATGGTAAAAGAAAATAAAAATGAGACTATTGATAAACTGGCAAATACTGCATATTTAATCTTAACAAATGTCATAACCATGGATGAGGCATTAACATTAGATTTAGAAACAACGCGAAGAATCAATAAAATCGATATTCTTATTCCAAAAATATATCGTTTGGAAGAAACTAAAAAAATGTCTAAACAATTACTTGAAGGCCTGTATGCTTTAAAAGCTTTACTTGCTTATGGACGTATACAACGAAAAGAAATATCTAATTTTACTGATAAACAAACAGGAGTACTTTATAGACTTACACCACTTATACTGGCTAACAAGTTAACTATTCAAGATGCAATAAAATACACTCCAGATCAAGCTGATATATTAGCATCGGTATCACATGCTATCATCAATAATAAATTATCAGTCAGTGATGGCAAAGAATCCCTCTATGATGCTGGGTCAAAATTGATTGATGAAATACTTGATACAAACAATACGTATGCTGATGAAGGAAGGAAATCATTTCGACTATTTGATAATTTAAAAATTTTCATATACACAGGCATTCTTACATTATCAGAATGTAAAGCATGGGTTGAAAATTTAAAAGTACAAAAACAAAATGAAGCCCTAGCTCAAGCCTTAAATAGAGCGCATCCTTTAGTCTTAGCTAATGCCATAACACTTGAAGAACTTAGCCAAGTATTAAAAAATAATAAACTAACTTTACTAGCTGGGATTCAACCTTATCAACTTGGCTTGATTTATAAAGTAGCTGAAGATCACCTACAAATTAATTTGGAGAACATTATTTCAGTGAAACCGGTTGCCGCAATTATTCAGGAATATCATAATTTGAAATTTGATTGAAGGCGGGAAATTATTTCGGATCAGATTTCTTCAATCACTCCATTGCGTCCAAGCAGGGAAGAGGGGATATGATAAAAACAACCATTCTCCACCGATTTGGAAAATAATTCTGATTTTGTTCTACACTTAAATTTATCTTTTATTTTTTCAATATGTGCTTCTACTGTGCGATAAGAAATATTCAAAATTTTTGCGGTTTCTTTTGCGCTTTTTCTACGAAGTAAATAAAATAAACATTCTTCTTCTCGTAAGGATAAATTTAAATTATGGTTATTATTCTGGTTCGTTGAATAAATTGTATTTTGAATTTTTTCTAGGGATTTTCCAGGGTCACTGTGTACTAATGAATTCAGCATTTTTATAATTTGAACATCAGTAATGATAGTCCCAACAAACAAAATACCTAAAGTGTCTCCATTCGTTGCTGTGATCACGGATTTATTTGAAAAATAATACGTTATACCTTTTGAAAACTTGAGGATATTAAAAGAACTCCAATTCCTTTTGGATTCTAAAACTAATTTATCTTGTGCAACAATTTTATCAGCAAGACTTACTGCATCACATTTCCATTCCGTATCCTTTCTTCCAATATAGCTATCAATATCTTTATAACCCGCTAATTCTGCACACAGTTGATTTGCACTGGCATAAACAGAATCTGGTGTCTTCCAAGCAGCAAATCCTGGCATTTGTCTTATCATGTGATCGAGGATAAGACTATTTTCACACTTCTTAATCATCATCTCAGGGCTTTGGAAGTTCCGGTTCCATACCTTTTCTATCCAATACCCTTGGCGCATGACACAACGCATCTTTGAAAAAGCTAAGACTGCGTTTGATAACAGGCATACCAGCCATGCAAAGCATTAATGCAGTATAGTAAACAAGATGGTGCATGTTCATGTCTTCTTCTTTTTTATAAGGAATTAGCGCACCTTGGTTACTTCCAAAGAAATGTAAGCCGCCTGTGTCTATTAATATTGTTGTTGCTAATGCTAATAATTCAGATGTTTCTATGGAGAAACCTTTTCTTTTTAAAGTGTGTGCAATAGCTTTATCAACTACACCACCGATAAGACCACCAACGGGTCCTTCTTTAAAACCAACAGTTAATTGGGCATAACTACCAGCTATGAATCCAGCTAATGCACCGTCTCGAATCGTGTTTTTGAAATCAGCATTAATTATTTTTTTTGCATCATCATCTGTAGAGAGTGCAGATGAAGAAACACTTTTCACTTCAGACACTACACTTGCTTTAGAGTCAGAGCATAAATTACCTACTGCAACAGCAGTCATTCCTATCGGGAGTGCCGCTGTACCGTAAAACTTTAGCGTATCTAAACATGCATTATGTTGATCATAACCATTACAAGGTGATGCAAAACCATATGCTATTTCCGTCATCCTGCCTGAAAATGCACCCGCTACCATACTGGTTAATCCCGTAATAGTGGAACGTGCGAGAAAAGGATATCGTTCCGTCATCCTATAAGCAGCTTGTGACATTGCACCAACAACTGCACCTGCTGCTCCATAGATTACTGTTGCAAAGACGGCACCACCTGGCCCCCCAATCATGAAACCAAAAGCTGAGGTGCCAATTACACCAACAACGCCGCTTGTTAATATTTTTCTTGCAGTGCTCATTTCTTCATCCAAACTAATTAATAAAGGACGCAAATTATACATAGAGAGCTACCGTTTACCAAGCTTTCTTTCTTAAGCAATGATAGGTATACTAAAGCACAATTTTCCATTAAGAGAGTAATATTTATGCGGCCTCGTCATCAAGATCATCAAGATGAAAAACCTGTTCTTTCTCATATCCATGGAAAAGCTGGTGCTGAATTGGTTGATCCTTTGTGTTGCGTTGCATTACCTAATGGAAATATCGCTATTTCACAATCCAGTTCTAGCCAATTAACATTTTGGAATCCTGAAACACAACAATGTATTAATACTATTGATACCAAATCAGAAATTTGTGATTTAAAACTTTGGACTAATAATCGACTACTTGTCACTAATACAAAGGGAAAGAAGCCTTTTATTTATGATATTACTACAGGACTTGAAGATTTAAAGGCACAACCTTTTGATCTTAAGTGGGAAAAGAATCGTACTTTTGGGAGTGTTGTTGAATTCTCAAATGGAAATTTATGCGAATTTTTCAAGGGTGGGCTTGGTTTTTATAAACCCGCTTTTACAGTAATCAACTCTCCTTATTCAGGACTGGGTTTCAAACCTACATCATTATCCAATAAATGCCTGATTACTTTTCGTGAAGAAGGAAATAGCATATTTATTTTTAATATGGAGCAAGAGAAATTTGTAAAAGAAGTCAGGTTGAGAGATGATAAGTTCAAATATTATGATGCTGCCATTGCTGTATTACCCAATCAACATTTTGCATTAACGCTGCGTAACCAAAAAAACATCGAAATTTATAGGGTTAATGAAATTTTTGATTTGGCTTTAGTAAAGATCCTACCTACTATTCAGCTCAATTTATGTGTCGCTGCTTTGCCTGACAATAAACATTTCATCACCACGAATTGTGCAGGTCAAATAGAACTTTGGAATTTACAGTCTGATAAGCAAGTAGATACTTTTCAAGTGGGAGCGGATGTGAATAATATCAATTATTTAAAGCTTATCGCAGTTCGTCCACATGATGGGAAAGTAGTTTATATCACAGAGAAATATAATATGGGCGTTGTTGAATATGCTTGTATGAGAGATTATTTATCCGCACTTGAATTAGAAAAAGTATTATTTGAAATGCAAAAAGTGCAGTCTGGAACAGCGTATTTCCCAGTCGATATTGTAAATTTGATAAGACAATTTTATTATGAGAATAACTGTTTTCAAAGCATGATTCCAAGTTCTCAGTTTTTTAAAACAAAAAAATCAGACACAACATTGCAAAATGAAAAACCAACACCTAAACCTGAAGGTTGTACTATTTCATAGAAATCCGTTCTTTTGTTATTAAGCAACATCGCAATAATTTGAACTCTTTAGCTTTTCTGAATAGTCTGTGAAAATCTGGTCGATTTCTTTTTTAAATTGTGGCCAGCGGGCGATTAACATGCCTAGCTCAGCGCAAATCTCATCTCGTCTTTTTTGGCGTACATCTTCTCTATTAATATAAAAATCAATTTCAGGATGATAAAAAGTATCGTCTAAATCATTTTGTAAAGTTTGCAGTCTGTTTTTAACTCGAGAAAGATTTCCATTTTGAACAACAAAAGATTGCTTTGCTAATACATTGGCTGATGCTGATAAACTTTTCTCGTCTTTGCTACTCGCTACTTTTTCATTTGATGCAGATGCTGCAGGTGGAGCTAAAGCAACATCAAGGTGTGGGGCACTGGGTAAAATATTAAGATTGGGTTGGCCTTCTTTTTTCTTATCAACAATGGATTGTAGGATAGCATTATACGATTCTATATTAACGGATTCAGCTTCTAATTTTTTTGCTTCTGCTTCTTGACGAGACTCTATTTTAGCAAAAAGATCAATAAGAAAATGATAATCGGATTGGAATTGTTTTTTTAAATCTTGCATTTTTTTTGCGAAGGCCAATTGATAAATTTTATTTATATCCTTATCTCTATAAGATAATATCGTTTCTAAAAATAGGATTAGAGAATCCTTAAGACCATCTTTCCGATCTTGTCTAACTTGGTCAATGAGGGATTCAATTAAATTTTTTCGTAAAAGATAATAATGACTTTGTGATAAAATAGATTTTATTATATCCATGTCACAATATGAAACAGCATAATATAAACATATTGGAGCTCGATCTATATCGATAGAACGGAATTTTGACTCTATTTGTCCAAGCTGCAAATAATATTTAATACAATTTTTTTTATTTTTTTTAAATGCGAAATCGATTAGTTTCTCTTTTTCTATTGAAAATTCATTTTTTTCATCGAAATGATACTCTTCTTTTAACATAGCAAGTGCATCAGCATCATCTACATTAATCACTAAATTAATATCTTCCGGGCGCCATTCCGAACCGTGATCCAATAAAAGTTGAATGATAGCTTTTGTTTTATCTTTTTGGTTTTTATGAGGAATACAACCACCATCACCAATATAAAAAGCAAGCGCCCAAGTCAATGGTGACCATCCCCTCTTTGTTATTTTATTGGGCTTTAAATCTTCATGTTTAGATTCTAATAATTTCGAAACAGAGTATAGTGCACCATTACAGGCTGCAGAATGTAGAGGATAGAAATTTGCTGTAGTAAACAGTTCTTCTCCTAATCTTGACCAGATAATCTTTGACATTTCCTCATGATCTGCTTCAACCGATAAAATTTTTATTCGAATATCATCATTGATAAATTTTTTAATGATATTTTTTGCATTTTTCTTAACGTGTAAATGATTTAAGAAATAGTCAACATAAAGTAAATTTCCTGAATCAATCGCTTTTAAAAACGCTTGTTTATAATGATCATCGATATCAGATTGAGTTAATTTGCTGAATAAAGAACTTTCAATTGGAGTCTGTTTTAATAATAATCTTAAACATTCAATGTTTGCCAGATGCTTTTTTTCTTCTTTGTTATCTTTTGCTTGAGTTTCATTAAACTTTTGCAGATTTTTATGTTGAACAGCTAGATCTAATGGTGAGTATCTTTTCTCACGCGTTGCTTTAGAATCGCCGCCAAGCAGAAACACATCCGCCTTGTGATCAATACACCAACGCAATGCAGTCGGTTGACCCGCACAAATTGCGGCATGTATAGCTGCATCCATATCTGCATTAAGTGTATTTATATTTTTATTGTTCCCCCAGTGATTTTCTAAATGCAGAATTATTTGTTGTTCTGACCATTCATTAGGAGATCCCACGGGTGGTATTTCAACAATTGCTTCAGCAAGAGTTTTGGGGGTTAGTAATTTTGATGCAGAAGCTGCCATATCAATGCCTCGTTTCCAGGATTATATTAATGATGGCCTAAGATGTTAATATAAGAAAAAACAAGGATCAATCCATTTATTATGGGTTGATTAAATATGGACAAGGTCTAATGATGTAGGGACGCGGCACCCTTTAGGAAAATCGCATGGAGACAAAAAATGACATTTGCTTACGCGTTGCTTCAAATAAAAATCTTACTTTAGCATATTAATTTGCTTGTTTTCTAAACTATTTGCTAAGTTTATACTCAAAATGCAAAACAAAGTCCGATGAAGCTAAATACATACTGACTTGATCAAGTATCGATGCGAAAATACCTGTTTTTGGAATCCTATAACGGTAGATGAATTAGGTGTCTAAATGAGTTTCAATAGAAATGCTTCTGTAGAATTTGACGAAAGATTTCCTGCAATACCAATCGCAAATGGTGATTGGATCAGAATTAGGAGCTCTCGGTCTCAATATCAATACTATTTAATAAGAATAAGAAAAAATAAAATAATAAAAATGCGCCCATGGAATGATATGCCTAATTTGGAAGTGTGGCCTAAGCCATCCTACTTTATAAATTGGAATGCTTGTTATCCAACTTCTGTCTATATAAGAGATGCACAGTCTTTTTTAAGCAAAGCTCGCTTTAATCCAGATATCGTTGTTTCTGCAATAACAGTTTCTCATGATGGTAAAAAAATCTATGTACACGCAAGAGATGGGGGCAGAATACAAGTCTGGAATAGTGCCAATCTAAATAAAATTAAAAAAATTGATGAGTTTGTTTGTGAAAAGACCCCAATGGTTTCTTCAATGGTTGCGGATAGAGATAGATTATTCGTAGCTTATCAACATTATAAAAATCAATATCTAGATCGAAGCGTCATAGCCGAATATAATTTAAAAACTAAAATTTTAACCAAGGAGTACTTGTTACGCAGGCACATACGGCCTACAAAATTAATCGTATTGGATGATTATTTGATATTTGATCATTATTATGATGAGGAGCCGCTGACGGTTATCCACATAATGGATTTCAAATTAAATATGTTTATAGACGAAGTGTTAATGCCTAACCATGATACTTGGGCATTGTCTCATCAATTAAAATTCATATCGAGTGGTGATGCAACGTACGAGTCCTCATTTTTGAACGATTATTTTTGTTATGTCTTTGATAGAGCAAATGAGTTATATAAAGTATTAAATACAATATTTTTAAGAGATGAGATTACCTCAGTTATTAGAAGTTTTTTAAAACCGGAAAGAAGAATTGATTCGCGAGCTCCTGAATTAGGTACTTTTGAAGCAGAAGATATTCATTGGAAAGCGCGAGTAACTAAAATTCCACTTTATAAAGCGCCCTCATCACTTGGCGATTTTGATTTTCGAGATCCTTCATATTTTTTTCGATCCCCTGAAGATGAATGGATAGGTGTAACTAGTTTTAATAGAAATGATTTTCTTATTAGTTGTAAAGAACAAGTATTAACTCGACAAAAATGTGTGACGACATTATTTCAATCAGGCGGATTTGATAATTATCTTGCAATGGTTCCAGCTAAAGCAGCTTTTTTGCATGCGCAACATGATTATTATACTGTTGATCCGAATAGTACGTATTATGCGAGCGAGAGAACATCGACTGTTTATTTGCGAGATTTTAATTTTTCTTGTATGGGTCAATGTCAAGTTGATTGTAGGGTGTCATGTATGACCAGTTCTCCTGATGGAAATAGGGCATATCTTAAGGGTAAAGATCAGTACTCAGTTGCTGAATGGGATATCTCAGATCCACATCATATCAAAAAATCAAATGACGATTTTCCATTGGTTAATGGTTGGAACATAACTGGTATTATCGCAAATGATAAGTATTTGTTTGCTTTTGGCAACCAAGAAAATGATTACCCTTGGCCAGTTGATATATTTATTTATGATTTGTCAACAAAACAATGTGTATCTCAATTTAATATTGGGGTAAGAAATAATGAGAGGAATAGAGACGACGATGTTGTTGTTTATAATTATCCCAACAGATTGATTCTTTTAAATGATCTCTTGGCTGTCAATAATCGAACTGGAATCTCTATATTTAAAATAGATGGCACTCAACTACATTATTTTGATGATGTACCTATCCCCGAACATCAACAAGGCAGAATTGATTTTGATCTCACTTCGGATTTGAAGATTTTATCGAGAACAGGCTTAGTTTGGGAAACTGAATTTTTAAATGAGTATTATGTTTATCAATTATGTATTAAGAACAATTTCCTAGCTGATTTATTACAGAAAAACTCTTCGAATGGAGCGCATAGCATCCCTAAAGAAGTTTCTTCTATTATTATTGGATTTTTTAAACCTGTCAGAAAAACTCCAAAATCGATGATGCATTTAGCAGAAGAAATTTTTATCCACCGCGCCGTAAAACCTCGTCATTCATGACGGGGATATCAGGCGCACCTCTTAGCTTGGCTTTGTTTGTGACTGAATATAATGTTTAATGATCTCAAGCGGAGCACCTCCACAACTGGCAGCAAAATAACTTGGAGACCAAAGCATTCCATTCCAATAATGCTTGTGAAGTGTTGGAAACTCTTTTCTAAGCATTCTGCTGGAAACTCCTTTAAGACTATTAACTAATTTTGAGAGTGAGATTTTTGGTGGGTACTCTACTAAAAGATGCACGTGGTCGTTTTCACCTTCCATTTCTTTTAGTGTTGTTTCAAAATCGTTACAAACAGATTCAAATGTCTTCTTCATGCGTTCGAGTATAGATTTAGTAAAAACTTTTTTACGGTATTTTGTTACAAAGACCAAATGCGCGTGTAATTGAAACACGCAATGTCTTCCAGTTCTAAATTCTGTTGTTTTTCTCATTTTTAAAGGATATCATGCCTAGATGATAATTCGCAAAGCCTTTCGATTTCGATTAAAGACCAATTCTGATCTCGCACAAAAGCTGGATCAATTTTCTGGCTGCGCACGATTTGTATGGAATCGATTTTGGAGTATGAACAAAGATAGACTCAATCGTAAACAACCTATTCTCTGGTATAACGAAATGGCTTTTTGGGTGACTGTCTGGAAAGATTCGGTTGAATACGGATTTTTAAAAAATTGCCATTCGCAAATTCTTCAACAAAGTTTGAAAGACTTAGATAAAGCCTATCGCGATGGGTTTGATAAAATGCAACCACTAAAACGAATGCCAAATAAACATAAAAAATCATTGCATAATAGTTTCCGTTATCCTCAAGGATTCAAGATTGAAGGAAACCGATTGTATTTACCAAAAATAGGCTGGGTCAGATTTTTTAAATCACAAGAAATAATAGGCAAAGCGAAAAACATCACCCTATCCAAAAAAGGTAACCATTGGTATGCTGCAATTCAAGTGGAATATGAAGCACCTGTGCCTGTTCATCCTTCACAATCAGACGTTGGAATTGATGTGGGAATAAAAAAATTTGCAGCCTTATCGACAGAAAAATACATTAATCCAATAAATAGTTTTAGAAGTGAAGAAAATAAACTACGTAAGTATCAACAAAAACTTTCGAGAAAAGAAAAGTTTTCAAAAAATTGGCAAAAAGCCAAATTAAAAGTATCCAGAATACATGAACGGATTGGTAATGTTCGCAGAGATTTTCTGCATAAGTCTTCAACGATTCTCAGCAAAAACCACGCGATGATTGTAGTTGAAGATTTGAAAATTGCAAATATGAGCCGATCTGCAAAAGGTTCAAAGGATGAGCCCGGGAAAAATGTTGCAGCGAAATCAGGATTAAATAAATCGATACTTGATCAAGGTTGGGGAGAATTCCGTAGACAACTGGAGTATAAACAAGAGTGGAGCGGTGGAATATTCCTAAAAGTGAATCCCAAGAATACAAGTATCACGTGCAAATGCGGAAATATCGATAAATACAATCGTGTTTCGCAATCTGAATTTTGTTGTACTGAATGCGGACATCGAGAAAATGCCGATATTCATGCAGCAAAGACCGTGTTAGCGGCGGGTCACGCCGTGTTGGCCTGTGAATCGAATCTTAGTAAAGGTCGGAAGCAGGAACTACTGAGGAAGCGTGAGCTACGCTCAGTCTGATGTAAAAATCAGGAATCTTCGTCCTTTAGGGCGGAGAGGATGTCAACTTTCTGGGAATAATATTGGTGATGATGGAGCAATAGCTTTGACAAAATCGTCAGAAATAATCGGGCTTGAGTTAGAAAATTGCAATATTGGTGATCTTGGAGCAATCGCACTTTCAAAGATGGTGATTAACAATCTGAATATAAGAAAAAATCCTATCAGTAACCTTGGAAAAGAAGCGTTGAAAAATAGTAAAACTATTGTTGCACTTTCCCTAGATGAAGATGATTTTTTACAGCATTCTTACCAAAAATCATCACATAAACATATAAACATTTTTTATGACTATTTAAAAAATCATAAAAGAAATTTAATTAAATAAATTATTACAAATGGAATACCAAATTCGAAGTACGCGGCTTATTTACGTCTCCATTTTTATCGTTTAAAATGGAGACAAGAATAGTGATTACTTTTCTGAAATTATTGATGCTGGGAAAATTTTAGGAATAGAGCGATAGAAGATAGGAAGGTGCATCTTCGCATCATCCATATGGGAAAAATTCACTTAATTATGCATGATGTAGGGACGCGGCACTCCTTTTTCTCTCCTTGTAAGAATCCTTGTCGTTTCTGTCAGGAAAGCTTTCAAAAAATAAAGAAAATATAGGTTTTTGGACCGGTGCCTTTAAAGTTAATTCCTGATACAGAATGGGTAATATTATTTTACGTATAGTTTGCATTTCTTGTTTACTTAAAAAATCAGGCGGAAATCCAAGTCCTTCCGAAAGTACATGAGCAAGAAAAGCAATGCGAATAGGTCTAGTTAATAGATGCATATGACTATGCGGCACAGTTTGCCCCGCTTGAACGCCATTTTGCACATAGGCAATCACATCATCTTCTTTGCACTGACTATTGTATTGAATTGAATTGAATGCGTTAAACTTGTCACAACATAAGGAAGATAACTTTGTACGCTTACATCTAATTCGGACCAATCTTCTATATGACTTGAAGGTAAAAGTAAAAAACGCCACTCGGAATCTGTAGTAGGAGCATAGTTTGCAAGTATTAGCAAACCACCACAATCCATTATCATTTGATTGTGCTTGATATGTTCTTTACAAAAAGCGCAGCCATTGATTTTAACATGCGTGGTTTTGATGTATTCATAATTACTTGTTGGGATATAGGTTATTACGTTTCTTTCTTTTAGATTTTGAAAAAGTTTCATTTCAGTATTTCGATTAAATAAATCTATGTTATTCCAAATCGTTTCATATTGGAAATGTAAACCCTTATTAGCTGGTTTATGAGATGAAAAAATTGAATCAGTCGTTAGCAAACTATCATCTTGCCAGAACAAATAATGCAATCGAGCAACTTTTGCATTCGCATCAACCATTTTTCCTTTTTCCCGTATTGGTAAAAATCGCATTGATTTTTTATCTCGATAAAAAAGATATTGACGATATCCTTGAAATCTTAAATATTGCGCTCCCCATCTCATTGCTTTATTTATTTCTTCAGTTTCAAGAGCATTTAAAGCAATTTCTTTAATTGATTCAACTTGAATTTGATATGGATTGAAATTCAACTTTATATCTAAATAATTTGTTCTATAAACAATATATGTTGATGGCTGATTATGAGGAGTTTGTGATTGCAAGGAATAAGTAAATTCATATGGCATCTTGTCAAAGACAATCTTAAGCTTTCTCAATGTTTGTTCAAATCGTCTAATTTCTCGTTCCGTTAAATAGAATGATAATTTTTTATAGTCAATGAATAGAATTTTTTCATCTCTTGTTTTCATTTTTAAAAACCTGAATTTATTATTTTATATGCTATGCTACTTCATTATTACAAAAAAAGTAAAGATAAAGTAAACCCCATTTTTATTGTGACTGCGTATGCTTGTGATCCATATTTTTGATCATATTTTTCAGACTTGTGTTCATCTCTGTTAATATTCTTATTGCAGCTTGTTTGGGTTTTGGAGATGATTGATTATCTGATTCTATTTCAGTTATTTTTTTTCCTACCAAATCTATCATTTTAGTTGCTAATTTTTCAGCAAAGGTAGTGAAATCTAATTTATTAGATTGTCCCATTAAATGATATTCAGGAATAATTTTGTCTAAATTAATAATGATAGAGTAAGCATTTTTTTCGTCGGATAAAAATATTTTTTTAAAAATATCAAAAATATATTGATCATGTTTACGCATACCAGGATCCAAATATATATCAGCTAATGCAATTGCTAAACAAGGACTACCTTTGATATCCTTCCATTTAACATTTTCTGAATCACTATCAATAAAATCATGATGTTTAACATCTTCCTTCATATCTTTGGTATACGGTGTTAAAGCAACTTCCATAAATCGATTAATGCCAGAAACTACTTCTCCTTTTAATTCAGTATCCATGCCTTTTGAAGGTTTATCATGATGAAATAATCCTGATCTATCGCTAGAAGCCATAATAATATCCTCGTTATTTGTATATTACTTTAATTATAGGGTATTTTTTTAGTTATTCAAAGTTCATATGTTTTTGATTGTATTGAAATAAACTTTTAGTATTTAATTTTCATTTGAAAGGTAGAGGATTGTTTTATTTCATCAAGGCATGATTTATGCAAGATTGAATAACAATCGCCAATTTTTCCATAAGGTAGTTTTTGTTCTGCTAAAGCTTCTTTTATATAAAGTGCAGATAATTTTTCTTTAGAATCTGTAGTGATAGAAATCTGTTGAGGTTGTTTTATTGCTATATAATCCACAAGCCTATTCCATACTTCCATGACTTCTGTGACACTGTGGTGTCCACAATAAACAAAATAACCCATCAAACAATTTGTTAATAGTTGTGCTTTATCAAAATCAAAATTTCCATCTGCTTTAGTAAAAGCATTGATATCCAGCAATGTTATTAAAAGTCTAGCCGTTGATTGAGAAACACTAGCGATTAAAGGCAGAGATTTTCCCTGTATTTTCGAAAGTTTTTCAAACCAAGGTTGATATCTTTTGGCATAAGAAGAGGGTGGTCCTTGATCTTTAGCAGATAAAGGAATTTTATAATATTGTAGTTTTTTTTCTAACGAAGGTTTTTTGTCTTCATTCGAATTTAAATTATATTGTTTTAATAAGAGAGTAAAGCGATCCTCTGAATTGAGAACTGTAAATTTAGATTTTCCTGATACCCAGCTTTTTTTATTTTTATCTGAAGTTAAATCAACATTCAGTTCCGTACCAATACCATGTGTAAGAGAAAAAACGTTTTCTTCGCGCTCACATCGCATATCTGTTTCTTCTTGGGTTGGAAATATAATGCCTCGTAATTCCTTGAAACGATCAGATGGATTTGGTAAAGCATTTTGAATTAAATAATATGCATAACCCACATCATCCAAAGTTTTAATCAAGGAGAGTAGCTCATGTAAATTAGTTACCTTTGGATTAGAAAGCCTTTTTTGAATGGCATCTAATAAATCAATACGTCTTTGTTGTTTCAATTCATCCCATTTAAATTCTGGTAATAAAGCACCAATCTCTGCGTCACCTTCAGAATGTTTGCTAGACCAAGAAAAAATAATGTCTTGATAGGGTCGTTTTAATTTGGAATAGTCTTTTTCTTCTAATAATGTAGACTTCAATGGAAGAAATACTTGATCGCGCAATTTCATTGCGATTTCGCAAAGTAAATGAATAATCGTTTGATTATGAAGAGCATATTGCAGCATATCTGCTGCTAAATTATTTTCAGATGTTATGTGTGACTTCATTCGTAAGTTCTTTTTTATTAGTTAGCATGGTTTCAGTTTTCATATCGGTATGAGAACCCGTTTTTTCTCAAGATAGTAGATGGAATATCTCACACGAGTCAATCTCTAACAACCAGATCCTTCTTATGCATGATGCAGAGACGCGACCCCGCTCTTACTTCTTATGCATGATGCAGAGACGCGACCCCGCTCTTATCGAGACGCGACCCGCTCTTACCTATTTTTCGAAAAATTCGACTTGAGGAAGATTTTTAAAATGTTTGTCAGAAGTTACTAAAACCGCTTTTTGTTTTTGGCTAGTTGCATACACAATAGCATCAGCCATTGCCAATCCATATTCTTTAGATAAATCTGCAGAGTAGAGTGCTAAGCTGGTTTCTAGAGAGATAACTGTTGCTCTTTCTGTGACACCAATGACCTCAAGAGCCAAAGCGGAATTTCTTTCTCTTGTGATCCATTTATAAAGTTCATATTGAATAAGTGTTGGAACAATGAGTTTTTCAATATGTAAAAAATGTGGCGTATAAGATTTAACTAACTTTCCTTCTGTTAACCATTCTATCCAACCACAAGTATCAACCAGATATTTCATGCGCGATCGCTTCTGTCCCGAATATTGCTGGTATTTGCGCCCTTTAATATTCCTCGCATTTTTTTGATGTCGCGTTTAGGGACCAGTTCTAAACAATCACCTTTTGTAATAAAGATGAATTCTTGTCCTGGACTGATATGTAGTTCGTCTCGAATTTTTTTCGGAACACAGATCTGAAATTTTGCGGAAATAGTGGCGGTTTGCATATTCTTACCTTTTTAATATCGATGTGATCTATAGTAATATAGACGAAAAACAACAAAAATCAATATATTTATGAAATGTCAAAATTGGCCAAACCCTAGTGGGAAATGCTAGTTTCAATATGTTTATGATTATATTAAAATTATTTAAGCTTATTTTTTGCAATCTTCATTCCTTCGAATATTGGAGCGTATATTTTTTTTGGAAACCGGCTAGGTAGTTGATCTGATACTTGTTCAATAACAATATCAACTTTATCTAGCATATTATTAAGTATCTCTTCTGCTTTCTGTATTGAATAATTTGCAACTTTGGCCATGCTTAAAAAGTGCCTATGTTGCATATCGTACCAATGATAATGATTATTCTTTCCTTTTAAAGCCATCGCCATTTTTATTTTTTTAGCTTGCAATTGTTTATTTGCAATTAATGGATATGCAGACATAATATCGTAAAATGGTGTTAAACGATATTGACCATCTGCTTCTATACGAACACTAAAATTTTTTGCATGTCCATCGATTGCTGCTAATAACCAAAATAATACTTGAGAACTAAAAAACGTATCTCTATCCATTGTTGATTTTGAAGAACCTAATAATAATCGCATTATATTTTCAATACCTGGACCACCATCGAATTGATATTTCAAATTAGGAGATATCCCTAATGCCTGACAAATATCTTCCTGAGGTAATCGCATAATCCAACTGCCATCAGTCGCAAGTTTGCGATCAAATCTCTCTACTATTAATGTTTTTACATCTTCAAAATATTGAATTTCACATTTAGCAACAGGTAAACCAAAAGCATCTGTAATTTGTGCACATAACCATTCGTTTTCACAACTATCGCTTAAATCCATATGTTGATGTTGAATATAACCTATTGGTAATTTAAAAATATGAGTAGTAGGAGTCATACCAACTGGTTTATTCCATTTTCCATCCCAATTTAATAAAGCAGTCTTTTCTTGTGCTCCTGCAATAGAAATACGAAAATCATCTGCCTTTTCAGTCATCCCAAGAGGGTGTTGTTTTGTGTTCCTTAAAATAGATGCAATTTGACTTTCGTTTAATGGTTGACACACAATTTGATTTAAAGTATCTGTATTTTCAGTATCAAGAATTTGTATTGCACCTACACAATCTCTGCCAATGATTTCAAGTAAATCAAATGGCTGATCTGTTGAAACATGAAATTGTGTTTGAATGCGTGATCTTATCTGAGGATTATCTGGAAGTAAGTTGTCAAAAAAATTATAAACAATATCTCCTGTAAATTCTTGTGAAATTAATGGTAAAGATAACGAAATAGGTCGTGCACCAGGCGTATTTAACCATTCTGAATCATACTTATATATAAGACCACCAGTAATTGTTTTTTCCAGTGTGCCGACTAATATTCCATTCATTAGAATATTGAGAATCCGTTGACGAGATTTCGTTTTTACCATTCTTCTTTCCATTCTGTTACTCTCTTTTGATTTTTATCTGCTATTCTGACATCTAAATTCACTGCAGCTAATATCAAAAATAAAGTTTCTAGTTTTGTGCTTTCTGGTTTGTTTTCAAATGCTGAGATTGTCTTTTGTTTTAAGCCAACTAAATTAGCAACATCAGCTTGGCTTAATTTAAGTTTTTTGCGCTGGCTAATCACTTTTAATGCTAAGTCTTTTGGTGATCGGGTTAACAACTTGGTCTCCTTTTGGATTATACCCTATGGGGTATATTTTTAATTTTATACCCTATGCGGTATAAAATCAACTTTATACCCTACAAGGTATAAGAGAAGATTGTTCATGTGTATCAAGTTCTTAACAAAAAACCTGTATAATACCCAAAAATTTTTAAGTGAAAACGAGGAATTATGAACACTCGATATATGGAACCTGTGATCAAATTGCTATTTGATATTGTGAATCAGGATCCTCACAGAGATGAAAAGCAATCTACGCAAAAAACTCATGAAGCCAAAGAGTATATTAAATTCATTATTCAGTTAGAAAAAAACAGAAAATTAGCTTATGAAGAATTAAGTAATACGGTAGGAAAAAAAATTCCATCTGATCCTAATATTAGTCTTAATGTATACCATGAAGATGGGTCAACTTTTTTAATAAAAGCCTGTGAAAAAGGTCATACTCACATTATAGAAGCCTTACTGGAGGCAGGTGCTGATCCTGATAAGCCCAGTGAAACATTTAAAAATTATCTTGATATCTCGACTGCTAACCGGGGAGAAACTCCGCTCATTTTTGCTGCTCGTTTCGATCGTTCTCACATTGTTGATTCATTACTGAAAGCAAAAGCGAATTCGAATAGAGCAAACGAAAACACAGGAGAAACTCCACTCTCTATGTCTATTGAAAGAAACTATCGAGGCATCGTTAAAACATTACTCCTGGCAAAAGCTGATTTTAATAAACCCAATAAAAAAACGGGTAAAACACCACTCACCTTGGCTATTGGAAAAACTGATCCTGATTTACTCATCGTTGAAGCATTACTCAATGCGGGTGCTGATCCTAACAAGTTGGATGATAATCGCAATAGCCCACTGGGCTGGGCTGCGTTCCTTAACCATTTAAGCATAGTTAATGCATTACTTAGTGCAGGTGCTCAGCCTAATAAACCACAAGTAGAAGGTTTTACTCCGCTCATCTTTGCTGCTGAAAAAGGTCATGACCTCATTGTTAATACATTACTCGAATCTGGAGCTAATCCTAATCAAACAACAGAAGACAATAAAACTACTGCTTTACTCGATGCTGTTCGTAAAGGTCATGTTCTCATCGTTAATACATTACTCAAAGCTGGGGCTAATCCCGATCAAGGAAATGCATTAGAAACTCCTCTCGGCCGTGCTTCTTTTGACGGTAAAGCATCTATCGCTGAAGCATTACTCAATGCGGGAGCTGATTGCAATAAAGTAGTAGTTTCTGATAATCAGGCGACTGCACTCTGCTGTGCTGCCCAAAAAGGACATGTTGATGTAGTTAATTTATTACTGAAAGCAGGAGCTGATTTCAATAAAACAACTACAGAGGGTTGTACTCCTTTAATGTTTGCGATTCGTAATAATAAAAATCTTGCAATTGCTGAACGTTTATTGAGACTGGGTGCAGACACAGAAAAATTAGACAAAAATGGAAAAACGGCTCTTGATTATGAGATAGAAGCTGGAAACATTAATAGGATTTCATTTCTACTGGAATATGGCGCTGTCATCAGACATCCTGAAAAATTAGAAACTTTTTTAAATTCACAACCAATCAATAATGAACAAGTGCAGTTTTGTTGGGGTGTATTGTATGAAAGGAAAGGAAATTATAACAAAGCAAAGGATTGTTATAAACGTGTATCATCATTTCATCCTCCCGCTTGTAGAAAACTAGGTGAAATAGAAGAGAAAGAAGGATCATTATCGCGCTCTATTATATCTTATAAGGCCGCGTTAAAACTCGGAGACTGGTTTGGCTTGAATCGTTTGGTATCGGTTGCACAGAAGTTACTGACAAAAAAAGATAGCAAAATGGTGAACGAGTATACGAACTTAATGTCAGATATCTATTCGCATTTGATTTTAACCAATATGCAGGCTAATCTTACAACAGAGCAATGGATTTTTCTTGCGGCAGATGCGATGGGAAATTCTAATTTCAAATCATTCGATCAACAAAATCAACATCCATTATATGGTATTCATTTTGCATTAAGAGCTTCTAGAAATGCAGAAGTGCAAGCTAAAACAGAATCAGATAAACATGATGCAAAACAATATAAACAAAGTGCCTGGAGAATGTTTTGGAACGCAACTAATAACAGTGCAGGTTATCAGAAACAATTAGATGCTTTAACAAAGATTGAAGCGCTTGAGTCAACGAGTATTATCGGTGATTATCTAGGTGATAAAAAACTTGGATCTCAAATCGGAAATATGATTTTTAATCTGCCCATTGATGTGAATAAACCAATTGCAGATCAAAAAATACAGAAATCGCCTACAAAAGACGGTTGTTCTATTATGTAAGCAATCCTGATTTCTGTTTTAAATTAGGCATGATGCTAAGACTCGGCGCTACTTTTTTCTTTGGAAATAAGGTTAGCCCTGGCATTCCTGTAAACTCTGCAATTAATCCTGTTAACGGTACAATACTATTTTTTATCGCGCTATTTTTATTTGCAGTATTGGAGGCCATTCGTACATATGTCAATTCATCAAGATGCAATTGTTTCATCTTGACTAAACTGTTATTAAAAGCACTGTTGGGTGTAGATTTCTTTATATCCTCCAAAAAATATCGTTCTATTTCATCAAGTTTTCCAGCATATCTCATTAATTGAGTAAAATTATTTTGATTTACAATTTTGTATTCATGCACACACTTTAACATCGTGCAAATTTTACCTGTAAAACGGGTAACTTTAGAGTACATTTCCAGATTTCTTTTGCCTTGTTCGCCTTCTAAAAGACGATAATGATTTAAATATAATAAAACATCGAACATGTTAGCAAATATATCTTGGGTAAAATTATAGGGATAATGCACTGATGTGACTCTATCAACTACAGCCTTTATTAACTTCTTGTTATTGCATTTGATAAGATTGTTTGGCTGTAAATTGAAATTTGCATTTTGTAGTAATTTATCTTCCAGGAGAATGTAGTGCTTCATATCTTTGTAATACCAATATGATTTAATTATCTCACTATCATTCCAATATAAGTATATATGTTTGCTATCCGATGGAATATGTTTTTTATCACTGGGTTGCGACATTAAAAAAAGATCAAAATCAATGTTATCTTCATCATTCATATAATTAGAAATAAATTTTGCTATTTCCTTGCCATTGATTCCAGCAAATAATAAAAAAACATCTGGCTTTTTAAAAGCTTGAGCATAATGCAATGCGTGAGTGGGATTGTTAACTATTAAATCTCGTGGAATTTCATTGCCTGGATAGTTAGAGTCTATCCATGCATTGCATATCTGTTCTGCATTTTTAGCGTGATCATCACTTTTAAATAATAGATTAAACATGTTTTGTGCTTGAACAGGATCGTTGAACATCTGTGAATGGTACTTTAATAAGACAAATCCTCCTGTCAGGCTAGATGAATTTTTATGTGTTGCATATTGTAAAATCTTATTAAAATTACTTTGTGCATTTGCATTTAATAATAACGAATTACATTTTGCCCATATCCAATCTAACATGTGAATAACACTAGCGCGCTCCGAGCGATCCCCAATATCCATTATTTTTTGCAGATTAAGCTTGCCTTGTTCACCTACTAACAAATGAGCTTGATCTAAAATTTTACGGACTTCTTCAATTGGATTTAGATTGCTGTCGACACGTCCCATGTTTACCTCATAATAATTCCATGTAAAGTGTGACCATCATAAATCGTGTATGCCGTGATGAAAACAAATTTATATTGCAAGCGTAAAAAAAGTCTGATAGAAATTGATCTTTGGTAAGAATAGAGGTTATATTTTATGCAAGACAGAAAAACTGAACTTGAGACTAGAAAAGCAGAACTAAAAAAAATAATCAGCGAATATGGTTCAAAAAAAGAGGAAATTCGTACTCAATATTGTGATGATAATGCTGCTCGTAACTGGTGGTTTGAGAAAATCGATTGTGAGACAGACAATGCTACTAAAGAATTGCATCAAATAGAAAATCAAGAAGCAGCCGAACGTACACTTGAAGCGAAAATCAAATTGATTGTTGCTGCTATGACACCCACAGTTGTGCATCACCATCATTATTTTTATCAACCTGCGCCGGTTAAAGTAGATGAGAAAGCAATAGAAGCTCAAACAAAAACGGGTAATAATCAGCATATCCATCATTATCATTTTCATCAACCTGCACCAGCTAAAGCAAATGAGCCTACAACGGTACAAACAAATGCTTCATCGGCAAACAAAAATAACAAATAGCATTGGAGAAATAAAATGTTCCCGGCACCCAAAAGTACCACAGATAGTAAATCAGAAACATCCGCTAATCCTTGTCATTTGACTCTTGACCAAAAAAAGCAACTGGGGGAATTAAAATTAACGAAAGAAAAATTGAGTAAAGAAAAAATTGAACTTGAACAACGATTAAAACAAATATCACAACAATTATCAGCGACAACAAAAAAACTGAATGAATTTACTAGAAAACCGGATGTGGAATTAGAAGCGCTATTAAAGAAAAAAATAGTTGCGTTTCATTGTCACGCAAATCTTGAAAAACAAGTTATTGCAATTGATCTTTATCAAGTTGAAGATCTAGAAGCTGTTAAAAAAGCTTTTCATTCTTTTGTTAATCCTAAATCAATGAAAATTTCAGATCAACCACTTGATGGAACAGGGATGATTGCTGGTTCAGCTGCATTTCTTGAAATTGATATGAAAGAAAGAGCTAATTTAATAAAAGGTCTTCAACTTGCTCAAACAGAACTTGATATTCCAACAACACGTTGGATTATGAAATGCTAAATCAGATGAAGAATCAAACTTTTTGTTATTGGCTGCAAGGATATTTTGAAATTGCTTCTAAACCTGTATTAGAAAAAAAACAGGTCGTTGCCATTACGGAACATCTTTCAAAAATATCTGAGCCATTCGGTATTTTTACTGGCTGGTTAAGTGAAGTATGTGACTACATTAAAGAACAAGACTATAGACAGGCGACTATGGATCATTTCATGCCTATCATTCGATTTAATTTGAATGGGATATTTGAACACGTAATAGATGTTTCTTATGAATCGGATAAATCTCAAAGTGAATTACAAGATATACATGATGGAAGAGCTCTATGACTAATGAAGAATTTCGTGCCTGGATAAATGGGTATTTAACATTATCCGATGAAACATCTTTTAATGATCATCAAATTAATATCATTAAAAATCATGCAAATT
>Ga0207151_1003_pt1 | contig 87629 bp, 72 predicted proteins | sample Alteio_BWMinHeat_29_FD_153523 | JGI IMG/M metagenome (GOLD analysis project Ga0207151, IMG submission 153523) | Enriched cells from forest soil in Barre Woods Harvard Forest LTER site, Petersham, Massachusetts, United States -... | ecosystem: Environmental > Terrestrial > Soil > Temperate forest >... | reverse complement strand
GTATTCACAGCGATAAACCATATTTCCTTTTGGATTAACGCGAAGAATAAATCCAGTGAGCTTGTTATCCCAAATATCATATGATTTTTCTCTCGGTTTTATCCGAGCAATTAATTGATTACCAATGAATGCTTTCATAAATCCATTTCTCAGGGTGCAATTAGGGTGTAGCGCGAGTATAAAAGAGTGAGTTATGAGAAACAATCAAAAATAAATAAATTTAAAAATACCCCTATTTTTATAGGCTATTATTATCATCTGTGCTCACTGAGATTTACTGAGAAACATTTAAAATTAGCACTCATAATGCTGAGGTAGGTGGTTCGAGCCCATCCGTAGCCACTATATGTATCAACGGTTTTGTTTGATTTTATAATTGAAAATATGATTCATAGAAATTCATTTTTTATTTTGTATGTAATATTTTCGCTTCGGATCCATTGGGCTAGAACCAATCTCTACTACAAGGCCTCGCTCAATTAAAATAATCAGGCGTAATCGTGTTGACCGCGACGAACGCCCAATTTGATCCGCAATATTCTGAGTAGATAGACCATTACTACGTTTCAAGAGTTCTAAAATAGATTTGTCAATTTCATCTAAATGCATAGAAGATGCTTCTTTACGTTTAGTAAAGAAAGTGACACGGAAATGTATTCCAACCTCTTCCAATAAAGGTTTTTCTAATCCAGCATCCAGGCAGGCCTCTACCATTCTTTTTATACCACTGCCCCAACGCTCAATTAATTTAAGTTCATGAAAAACCCTACCCATTACAGGGTTACGTAATTTAGATACCCCTTGATACAAATCATCTAATGTCAAATTAAAAGGTATTAGACCAGGATTTTCAATTTCAACTCGATCATCAAAAATGGCAATCCGAATCGGAGAACCTCGCTGAGCATAATCCGCATGCACAATTGCATTAATAATGGCTTCACGAATAGAGACTAATGGAATTGTCCACTCCTCTTTTCTTCTCAACTCACTAATTTGAACTGATTGCATAAAGTGTTTTTTGATAAAACCAACTGCGTCATCGACTGCTATCACCGGATACGAATGTATTTCTTGTGAATCCAGAATATCTTTTTTATGAACTCCCTGAAAACGCCCTGCTTGAATCCAGGCATCTGGAAAATAATGCTCTCGCTCTTTTCCAAAGAGAATCATTCCACCTACAGTAGGTACAATTTTACCTTGGTATTTTGCAACTAACTTTAATGTTTCCAAATCAGATGGTTTTAATTTCCGATACTCTGAAAACAACTCTGAAGCAGCTCTGATATCAATAGCTTCAGAGTTAAGACCAGGCATAACCTCTTCATCATAAGCTTCTGATCTTGTTATACGCTGAAGTTCTTTAATCAGAATAGAATCAGCCCTACGATTGGTTGACCCTACACGAATAAAAGTTCCTTTTTCCAACCCTTTACTTTTTAAGTAATGAGGCCGACTATTGCTTGGATAAACCTGCACCAATACTAAATATGTATCTCGCCATGGGGTAATCTCAATATTGGGCACGAGTAATGGAAAAATATTATCACTGATAATATTCGCAAGTCGTTCCTCTAAAGCTAATGGATCCCTAATGCCACGAATATCACGCGTTTTATCCTCTACACCTATTACTAATATCCCACCCGATGTATTTGCAAATGCGATTAATGAACGCAATACTCCATCTGGCGAAGACAGATCACGCTTAAATTCGAGAGTTTTACTCTCTGGTTGCTTGAGTACCGATAGAATGTCCATAACTCTGAATTCTACTCTGAATAAGAAAAGAAATCCATGCTTCAGAGTAAAATTCAGAGTGAAAATTACTGTAGCAACTTTGTAACAAACCAAGACCGTTTTCACCAGTATTTAGATGGATCTATAAGATTTTGTTAAACTAAAACATCGCAAGTCATTGATTTTAAATAATGTTAATAACTACACGCCTGGTTCATAATGCTGAAATCGGTGGTTCGAGCCCACTCCTAGCCACTAGTATCAATAAGGGGCAAATCAAATTTTTTTAGATGCCTCTTCCAGTCATGTGAAACTTGTATTATTTTGGACATACCGTATCCTTTTTGTTTGTTTTCGATTAGCCTCCAAGGAAATGTAAACCAGGAAAACAATTTTTTGATAACTGATCGACCAATTTCAACCCACAAAATATAATGCTAGAATCCAACCTTTTACAATACAGATTACGGAGCAAAAAATGCAAAGGAAAGAAACGGTTTTACCACCAACTAAAGAAGAATGGACAAAATACTTTGTCAATGACATCGAATGCAAACGGGATGCTATTTACCAAACCATTCTGGATCACAAATTTCACAATGGCAACGTTGAACTTGGTAAAAAATATCATTACAAGCTTCATAAAGAAAAAACAATTGAAATTCGACAGAATGATGGTTATGGATCCTCCGTGGAAACCCAAACCACAAAAAATAATGAGGAAAAGAATAGAAGCGCCAACTTCAGTTTAGATACAAAAGTATTCGCAGAAAAAATCGATGCAAAAAGCGCGGATTATAAATTACTCACTGAAAAAATGTCTCTCGCACTTGATCTATTGGATGAAGCGCAACGAGACAATGCAAAACATTCAAACTCACTGCGTGCTGCAATAAAAGATTGCATGAATTTTTTTATCGAGAAATCTGCAGACTCAAAAGGACCATATGATAATATGGTAAAAGAAATCGCTGTAGAACTTTACGCTTTCTTATTTGATACACTCACCTTGTTTTTGTCTACGCTAGATAAAATTGATATGGAAAAAAATAACAAAGATTCAAAGCAAGCTGAACAGCCCAGCTTAAATTACGATACTTCCAGTTTGGAAAAATGGGATTACACCTGGGAAAATAATAAAAAATCTAAATATGTTCATAAATATTTAGATATAATGTTAGATCAGACAGATACCATATTGAAACGCTGGTTTAAACATCCAGTCTTCGCAACTACATTTGACAGTAACCAGATCCAAAAGAAATTCAATGATTTTAAAGATGTTTTAAAACCTCTTCAAAAGAAACTGAAAGAACATGATGAAGCCCTGGGAATAAAATCAGGTATAGCTGCATTTTTTTCATTCTTTAGTAGAAACCATACGCAACCAAAAACGAATGATGCCAAACAGAGTGCAACACCCGCTTTAGTTCGTCCAAAATAATATTTAGAGTGCAACTATCAGAAAGTATCCCTCACTTAGATGGGGGATACCTGAGATGAATTGTAGAATGTCCCTATACCAGATCCCGGCGGTTTCCTCTTATAAATAATCTTTTTTACTTTCCCATGCCTATTTCGATAAGTAATCACAAGATGATGATGTCGAATACTAGCTTCATCTGCATAATATCCTTTAAGTGGATGAATAGTCATTCGTAACTTCCTTGGCATCTGAAACACAATAACATTATCTTCCGCATAACAAACATACATTTTTTTATGCGGCTCAATTATCAAAGGATCATTATTATAAAAATCCGGGGGCTCATCGGGATTCAAATTTTCAATTCTATATTCATGTATTGGACAAACAATATTTGTTGATGGAGCCATAAAAATGACCGATTGCGAACACCCAGTTCCACAAGATCCTTTAATGTAAACAATTGTATTTGACTTCCATATTGATAAAGCACTATTTTCCTGCTGGACAGCTTTTTTGCTTAGATTTTTCTGGCATGATAAATCTCGTTTATTGTCTGATAAACTCATCTTTTTACTTCCTTATCTCCCAGATAAAAGCTGTCCAAAATCAATTATTTTTGCAAAATAACCACTATCGACCACAGCACTATTAACACCGTTCACGTGAATAAGCACAGGACGATACGAAAAGTTTTTGGGTATATTTAATCTGCTAATTTTTTGTTTAGCTTCATCAATAACTGATGCTGTTATCTCTGATCTGGAAAATTTAATCTCACACACATATAAACAATTAAATTTCGTCTGAATCAATAAGTCAATTTGACATCCTGGATGTGTCTTTGTCATTTTCTGAAAGTATGGATTAGAAAAAACAATCTCTTCGGATGGAACACCTAATAGCTCCACGATAGATAAATCATTATTTAATACAAGATTCTCAAATTGCAGTGAAATAATACTTTCCCATCCTGTCAACGCTGTAACTGATGTTTTTTTAAAAGCACCTTTCTCAATTTTAGTTTTGTTTGGCTGTATATACTTCAAATAAAATCGCACGTAATTGTCTTTAAGACGGTAACGGCTTAATTTTGAGGTTTTGCCATCTTTCAAATGCCAAGTAAAATCTCTTGAAATAAAACCAGCCGTACCTAAATCCGTCAAATACTCACTAAAATCTCCTGTTTTACTTCGCCCACAACTTGTTAAAATTTCTTCTTGATTTGCAGGCCCAATTACCAATCGATCAATAATTTTTTTATATAATTCGCTACGCTCACCAAAAATATCAGAAAATATTCGTTCAAACTCATTCAATAATGGAGCATTTGGAGAAAAACACAGAGCTCTTATATTGTCTTCTGCGCTCTTATTAGGATTTACTAATTCAAGATACCTCGGAACACCACCCGTAATCGATAATACTTTTAGTTTTTCGTACGCAGAAATTCTTTCACGATAAGTTCCCCAAAATTCATCACAATCAGCAACCAAAACAAATTTTATTGATTTGGTGCGCCCAATTAAAAGGGAATTTCGCCGCACCAAATCATGTAAATCGATTTTGGTGCGCCTAAAGTCAACCCGGCACCGCCGCACCAAAACTGATAACCGGGGTATTGACTCGTTTTCGGTTTCTTTATTATCATGATAATCTCCTATTACTATCCAGAAATACCTGTCCAGTAATCTCAACTACCACTGTTACACCATTAATTCAATTTCCAACTTTTAAATTAATCAACCTCCCGAAAATGAATCTTTGACCCCTCTATTATAGTTGATATACTGCGCAAAAGATTATTAACTAAATGCAGGGTTATTTGATATGTTTGGCATGAAAAAAATTGGTGATAAACCCATTGTTGCGGAAAATAAAGCAGCACCGCCCAAAACTGACTATGAGCTGTACGAGTTAAAGCGAAAGGAGTTGCGCGAGGTCGAAGCAAGGCTTAGGTACAATGTGGAAGTAGGCATAAAAAATAAAAAACGAGTATATTTTCAGCCCTGCGGTATATCACTATATGAATATAAATTAATGAACTTAAAGACAGGTGAAGTAAAGCTGGAAATGGAACAAAATGATGCAATAAGTACGAAGAAAAAACAAGCAGAAAAATACTTGCCAATATTGGCAAAAATACTTTTGGGTGACCAACCTACTATTACTCAGGCAGAGTTTGATACGCTTGGTGAATCTAATATTGAGTATATGAAAGAACTATATGATAATTTTTTAAAAATATTTAATGGAAAAGTCGAAGCGAATAGTTGCTGTTTTGGATTGTGATGAAGCGGTCTGACACCTTCGTTTAATCATGACGAATCTAGAATTATAGTGCCGGTCCTTTTTTGTCATCTTTACTATCTTTAGATGTAGATGCGGAACTTGTAGCCTCGGCTGATTTTTGGGGAGAAGTTTCAATAATCGGGGATTTACTATCCGATGCGGCAAAAAAGGATCCTGAAAAATTCGACAAAGACGGGGGTTTTTCATCTTTTTTTGTCTTTTTAAGAATTTGATCTACCCTATCCAAATTAAGATTTTTTAAATAATTATTAAATTGTGATTCTATTATTTCTTGTTTGGTATCTAATGAAACTTCAAGAACTAATTGTTCAATTTTATTTATCAAATTTTTTGGTAATGGAAAATTGGGCTGGAATGCTGATAAATCATCTAATAATATTGATAGTTGTTCAAAAGGGCTTAAATTAAAAAAGGTAGCTTGATCGAGTAAATTTGTATATGCATTATCAACGAAATCATTAATCATTTTTTGGTTAGCTTCACTGATAGGTTGACTATTTAACAATAACGCATGCAACCCATGCCAAAGAAAAATTCTCGGTCTCAAAACTTCCACAACATCTAAATCATATTGATCAAATTCGTAAAATTTCAACTTGCTTAATCCTAATTTAAATATTTCTGGATCTGATATGATATCAGGTGGAATAATGAGGAGTTCCGAAATGGAATATTCCTCGTTTCTATCATTTTTATATATTTAAAGTATAGATTATAAAGGAATATCTATTTTGATAAGTTATTGATTATGATGCACAAAACCTTGGCCACCTTACAGATCGCGTTTATTATCCTTTAAAGGCTTTTCTTCTTTAGATTGCGCCGGTGGGACTGCTGCGGGTTTAAACATCATAACAGCAGGAATTAACAATGCAGGCCTAACAACATCTTTTATATTTTTTATTTTTAAAGGGATAATTTCTTTTTGCTCATTAGCAGATTTTGATATCTTATCCAAAAATGCTTTTTCACGTCTCTCATTGGCTTCTCGAATTCTTTGATGTAATACATCATTTGCAGGATGCCGTGAGAGGTCATGCATTTCAAGCGGATTTTGCCATACCATCCAACCGTTGATTACTACACTACAAGTTTCACATCGACATCTATCAAGTTCAGATGGTGCATTAGATGAAGTATTATGAGAAAACCCGGCAGACTTAATTGATTGAAGAGCTGTAGATGAATGCGGCCATCTAAATTTTAATTCCTTAAATTCCGCTCTTCTACCATAATCATATATTGTCTGCAATGACCATAGAGCATCATTAAATTTTTTGATTTCTTCCTTAAGATTAAGACTGCCGGTCATAATAATTAAATAATAAATTATATTACTATAATTGGCAGTATGTTTATTTTGAAGAAAAGTTAAATATAGCTTATCTAACCATGCTATATATTGTAAATATTGATTTAAAAGTTCATTTGATTTGGTAATTAGCCGATCTGAAATTAAACTGGCTTTCGCATCCTTCTCTTGTAATGGTTTAGTATCGTTATTTAACACCCGATCAGAAGGCTCTTTACATAATTCTTTATACCATTCGGGATTTCTTATATAGACCTCATAGAGTCTTTTACTTCTTACCACACGGAAATTAGAAAAAAAATATAATATTTCATCTGATAGAAATTTTATTCTATCTTGTTGATCTTTAGGTAATTGACCCATTGTTTCGCGACTTTTGTAATCAAGAATATATCCATTTCTAATTAGCGACAAAAGCTTTTGAAATTCAGCCTTGCACTCTAACCCAGGTGGAGGAGAAAACTCTTGAATATATGATGTTGTGATATAAGTTTTTCGTTCTTTATTGGGAATTTTAATTTTATTTAATGCCTGTTTATTATTCGATGTTATTGCTTTGACAATATCTTCCCAAGTTAATAACGAATTACAATAATCATTATAAAAATCATCTATTTGTTTTCTTAAACTAGATGACTGAATAAATTGAATAATTTCCGATTGATTGTTTAAATCTTTTCTTGCTTGAAGGGATTCCAGGGCTTCATAAGCATAAATCAAGTTTAAATTTTTAACATTCGATAATAGCTTTATTAAATTTAAATTTGCTTTTTTAATGGCAAGACTGAATGGCGTTTCTTTATTCCATTCGAAGTTTTTCAATATTTCTTCATTATTTATTAAAAGCGTGATCACTGCTTCGGAAGCATTAGTTTCTATGGCTGTAATTAATGGTGATTTAATATCAGTTGATGCTTTAAATGATTTGCTTAAAAATTCAATGTTTTTTTCATCTAATCGCAATTGAATAGCATAAGATAATAAGCATTCTCCATTTTTAATAGGTGCAAGTGAAAAAGATTGATTAGATAATTTTTCCTTATTGATAGATAACTCTTCTAACAATAATTTTTTAGCAAAAGCATTATCACTCTTGACAAACTCATCTATATAATCATAAAAAAATACGTTTTTTATTCGAATAGAAATTGATTCATTACAATCTGACAATGCTTTTTTAATAAAAGTTGTTGTTTCTTCTTTTGCATCTTTAAATTTATCATAATACTCTTTAATCAAACTGACTGCTTTTTCAATATCATTGTCCCTAGCGTGTTTCTTAGCGGCTATCAAGAACAAATCAATTTCATTAAATAATAATTCGATACTTTCTAAGTCATTGATTTTATTTCTTTCGTGTTTTAATAAATAATAAACAGGTGTAAAATCGACAGAGGGATAATTTTTCAATAGAATTAATTTAGGCAAGTCATTATTTTTGATTAAAATGGATAGCGCTGTTTCTCTTTCCAAATGATCATTTTCATTGACATTAATACATAATGTCGTTTCATTTTTGGTATCCCAGATGGCATTAAGATCAAATTGTTTTTGCTCTAGCACCCATAAATAGGTATTATATGTGACTTCTTTTTCTGTAGCAGTGATTATCACTGGTTTTGATAATTTTGGATAGAATTTTTCATCTTGAATTAATATTTTTGCCAATTCTAATTGATTATATTTGACGGCATAATTTAAGGCACTGAATTGATTATCAGGAAAAAAATAATTGATTGAAGGTTTGACATGTATCAATTGTTTTGCAATATTGAATTGTTTCGCTCGAATTGCATGAATCAGCACAACTCCATAACCTTCTTTTGAATCATCTAATTCAATGATTGGATCAAGCTTGTACTCTTTTATCTTTTTGAATTTTAATTCGAGAATTTTTTCAACAACATTCCATCTTAAAGGATCACTAGCAGCTAATTTTGTTGCAATCATAATAGCTGTATTTCCATCTTTATCTTTTATTTGTAATTGTTTATCTAATTCTAATTTTAACAATATTTCAATTTCGTTTATCAGTTGATATGATACCGCGTAATGTAATATCGTACTTCCCTTTTCATTTAATGCAGTTGTAATATGCTCATTAAAAATTTCACGATTATGATTTAAATAGAGCTTGAATTTTTGAATTAATAATTTAAATATTTTAATTTTTTGTTCGGTTTTTCGCGTTATTGATTGATCTATCTTTATAAACATTGAAAAAATTGTTTCTAAATAAGAACGACTTAAAAGATCCAGAAAAGAATCAATATGATTTTCACTCAACAACAAGTCAAAATGATCAAGGCGCCTCATTATTTTATTGAAACTATCCTTGCTATGATCGGATGCACAATTTTCCATATTTTTTTCATCTTCTATAGGCAGAGTTTTATTTAAAAGCCCTGGATGCGACGAAATGAATAATAAAAAAATTGATAAATATTGCCATTTTATATTAGCTGCTATTGTTAAAAAAGCATCCGTAGGCTGACCATAATAATGGTTAAGATATGTTTTAATAAGATCAAATGATTTCTCATCGATAATACCTGCAGATTTAAATTTTTCATCCGGGATACTATTAGGATTCCTTGAATCTAGCGCATAAGGTTTTTTCCAATATTTTTTAATAAGCGCATAAAATTGTCCAAAATAACTTCCAGCATTTCTAAGATTAAAATAATAAGATTTATCTAAATCTTTTTTGCCATTAAAGTTTATTTCTAAACTATTAAACAATTCTTTTTGCAACGTTATAAGATCAGCGTCTTGTTTAATTTCTTTTTTGTATGCATCAGAACTATTCATCATCATTTCACAAAAAGTAGGTACCTTCCCTAATTTAGACACATAATCAAATGCAGAACGTGTTCTTGCATCTATGCACTCTCCTCCTAATTTTTCACAAAATTCTTTTACATTACCATGTGCTTTAACTTCTTTGTAAGAAGTAATAAATAATTGCAGTAGCGATTCTTTTATTTGATTTTTTCGGATTTCACCGGACTCGGGATAAGTAATTAAATGTATCCCTGTCGCATTATTTTTACCCCCCTCTATCCCCCAATATTGATCTAATATTTTAATTTTGGTGGTATGTTTTTGTTTATGGGTAAATTCTAATAATTCGGCCTTGATTTTTTTAAAATTTTCATCGGTAAAGGGATTGGGTGCAGGAATAGTGGTTGGTGAGCTTTCAATGACTTTTTCATTAGGCGCGACAACCGTATAATGAATCAATCCATTAATATTTTCTAAATATATTTTATCGATTAAATATGTTTGATTTGGTAATTTTGTTTTTAAACAAAGCTCATAATCACGTTCAATTTTACGTAATTCAAATTGCATAATTGGTTTCATTTCTCTAACCAAACCACACATGGAATTTAATACAATCGTCAAATTCTTATTATTATCATCTGTTAAATAATAAGGATTATTTGAATTGAGAGCGTCAGCCCTAATTTCATCTAGACCTTTAAGAATTTCTTGGTCTGTCATGATAAAAGTGGATTTTGCATCGCGAAACATTAACTCTTCACCCAGTCATAAAAATAAGGGCTTATTATAGCCTAGTTAAATAACGTTGTGCAAAAAATATCACTTTAGTTTGCCTTTTGATCGTATTAAACTGCAATTCACTTAACTTAACTCTGTACAAAAAAGAGACCAATATGTTTTCAAAATCGTTTTCAAGTTTAAAAGAATATGTTGCAGATGCTAAAGCAAACAAACAGGGATTACTTATTCAGATTGATCGTCTGTATAAAGGAAAACCGATTCCTGATAATGACTTGGTGGCTACTTTTACTCATGCATCTACAACCATGCAAGGGGACATCATTGAGTGTTTTTTTGAAGATGAGGAGAAAATTAATAAAATAGGTGCTTTGTATTTAAGGTATTGTGCGGAATGTGCAGCTAAAGCAGCAAACTTAAGTCTAGTAAAAAAAATATTATCTAAAACTTATACCTGGGGAAAGTTTTTTTATTTTACTGGCGCTGATGCCAAAGAGCGTAGATACAGTAATGACTTAAATTTTTCATCATCAGGCGATGGTCAGAATATTTTAGCTTGTGCCGTTAAATCCGATTCTAAGGATATTGTGGAATATTTATTAAAACTTGATGGGCAAATTTCAATTGATTCAGCTCTTATGAAAAATTTAGATTATAATAAACTTGAACTTTTAAAAATAATAATGGAAAGTGAAAAAATTGACAAAAGAAATTTGTATAACGTCCTAAATGAAATATTAATAAATAATGTACTAGATCATTCTATAAAATATAGACTAGAACAAACTAGCGCTTTTTCATGCACCCTTGAAACATTCAACGATTTTTACAAAAATAATTTAAAATTATTAGCCCTGGGCGGCCAAGAGCTTTATCAGCAAATTGTATCGATATCTAAAGAATTTGATCCCATTCATTGGTTAAAAGATTTACCTAAGCAACTTCCTATTGAATTCTTTGATGAAAAATACATGCCCGACAAAGCAACTTTAAGCGATTTACGTCGACTTTATTTTTTATTAAATACCGTATTTGTACAACCCTCCTTCCCCATTGGAAAACCTGAATATTTACAATGGAAGCAAGCAGTTAAATCCTGCTGTTCAAGTGATAAATGGTTTGATGACATTAAAAATCTTGCTCGCTTTACCACAGAAAATTTATTAAAGACTCAACTGAATAATCCAATCGCTAATTTATTTTTAGGATTGTTTTTTGAAAAACATTTTGCAACAAGAGAAAAATATTTAATTGCAGCAGGACCGTTATTTTGGGGTTTATATTTTAATGAAGCAAAAATAAAAATCTTATTAAAAGATGCTCAACAGTTTAAACCTATACCTAAAGCAGTTGTTGCTGATGATAAAAAAGATGTTAAGACACCAGCAGCATCGGCGAGCGCTGTTGAACAAGTTGTTAAAAATCCAGCTGCCTCCGTGCCTGAGGCTCAAAGCCAACCGAAACCATGCGCACCACCACTGGAAGGCAATCCTCAAGCTATAGTACAAAATGCAAAACCTGAAGGATTACAAGCAAATGATGCTAAAAAAACAGATCAACAAAGAATTTCGGAATTAGAAAATGAAGTTGATCGATTGAAAACTGAGCTTACATTAGTTAAAGAAGATTTTTCAAAATTAATAAAATCATTAGACATTAATTCAAAATCTGCTGCGCCATTGTCCTTTAATTTATTTGCGCTTAAACCAGACGTTGTTAGTGATGCTAATCAAAATGATAGTAAATCAAAGGGCGTAGAACCCGCTTAACTACATAACAGAACAAATCCCAGACCGTCGTTGTCTTGAAAGCTCTAATTGTTTTTCAGGTGATAAAGCATAAATAAGATCGTATTTTATTAATAATTCTTCCGCTTTTTCTATGGCTTCATATCTATAATCTTGTAAAAATTTAAAGAATGAATAATAACTGTGTAATTGATCAGGTGTTTCTTCTTTAGGGGTCTGTCGGTTAAAAAGTCTTGATTTAATTCAGCGTATTCTTCACCCAAAATTTGATACTTGCGATCATCATCGTAATTTGAGTTAGGCATTTTATAGCACCCCCCGTTAAAATCTACCCCACCAAGATGGCCTTGATGCAACATTATCACCAGGAGAAGCTGCAGCAGCAGTGCTTGGTCCTGCAAAAAAATGCGCCTGCGATGTGGCACTGGCACTACTTGTTGATGCAGAATGAGGTATATGTTTATCATCGCGTTGGGGGCTAAATTCATTATTAACATAATGATGTTGAGATACACCATGACTCCTATTTGAAGAAGTATTAGCCTTATCATCGTCGCGAGTCATTTTTGGCCGCAACATTGCTAATATATTTTCTAAATGATTATTTATCCTTTTTAGTGCAGCTTTTCTTTCATCTAAGTATTCTTTTATTAGCTCACTATTAGCTGCATCTGCATGGTTAAAACCAGTGATTGAGTTAACACGTTTTAATTCTTCTTCCCTTAATGTTCTTGGTTTATCTGTTGGTTTAAATTCATTATCAAAAACCGTTATAGCAGCCTCAGCAATATCTATAGGAATCACATAATCATGGGAGTAAGGAAGATTGCAGTAATATAATTTACCATCATGGCGAATAAAAGCGGCATTGACATGTAAATCTCGTAATAATTTTAATCCCAATGATTTATTGGTCTTAATTACAATACATTCATTAAGCGAAATTGATATTCTTTGATTTGGTTCTGCTGTGATATATCGGTATCTTTCTGGTTCTATGCAATCCTTTAGCGCACCCGCTGTATATGCCCCACAACATGCAGTACTCGCACAACACACATTCAATAATGGCATACCAGTTATACTGAGGCAGTCAGTTAAAATATTGTTTGGGACAAATAAATAACTACTACGGCCTTTGTAATCACAATTACAAGCATAACGGTCTGGATTGAAACCTTTATAATTGCGAAATTTAACTTCATCACCATTTTCTATCGGTAAACAACAACAAGAAACAATTTTACAAGAAGCATTTGTATTAGTACAACATGGGCAACATATTCCTGTGGGTAAAGTGATAAAAAGAAATTGAGTTAGGCTGAACAAACTATTAAACGGAGTCATCCAACAAGTATTTATTAAATGAGAACTACAATCAGTTAGTAAAGTTTTTTCATTTGTTTTTTCAAGATATTTGATATTGTAACAACAATTCAAATATTGAAACATTTTTGCATTACAACTACTCACACGGTAATCAACATCATTCAAACCTGCACCTAATGGTACATAGACACAATTGTAAGCTCTTGCTCCCCATGGATTTCGATAAGTTAAAAATTCTTTTCTAAATAATTCGGCTGTGAAATCTTTTACTGCTGTTATCCATGCCTTTCGTTCGTCACCAAATGAAGTGTAGCTCGTAATTATGCTAGCAATTTCAGGAACTCTTAACATTTCTGAAAAATTCGTACGATATTCCATTGGAACATCATCAATACTGATTGCATTTTTTGATTGGGCGCTTATTCGCAAGCTTTCAACTTTTTCTGCAGCAGTCTTATCTTTTTCAGCTATTTCTGCTCTTTCTGCTATTGCAGCTATTTCTATGCTAGTTAATCCTTTTTGATCGTTAGCATGTGTAATATAAGGCATATCGTTTCTTGTTGTAGACATGACTAAACACTCGTTAAGTTGTTTATAATAGGCGAAATACTAACATATTAACCGGTTTTTGGGTGAAAAATATTCAAGCTTTCGTTTATGACTTCTGTTACTTGGTCAGTTTTTATGCTTTTAAGTGAAAAACTAATTGTGCGGAATCATCTGCAAAAAAATAACATTTTGTTTTTGATGGTAAAAAAGGGAAATGCCAATACATGTTAACCCAGACCTTTCAATTAAAGATTCCAGTCGTTATGACACTCTTTTATCTAAAAAATGAATTTAAGAATGCAATGGGATGACCATTCCAACTCAACTACTTGTTTAACCCTGATTTTGGTTTGAGTTGCATTAATGCTTTCCTAAATAACTCTGCAATTTGTTCGCAGTTTAAACCTGATTTATATGCACTGCCGCGCCAAACAATTGAAATTCGAAACGGAAGGGAATTAGCTTCTAATAAAAGTGATACTTGTTTTTGATCTTCTTTCAAGCTATTTTCTAAGGGTTCAATTAATTCTTTTTTGCCAGGCTCATTTGTTTTAATCCATGCAATACACTCTTTTTTTAATTTCACTTTGTTTTCTTGTTGCCATAATTCTAAAGCAGTAGCATTAAATTCCGCTTTGTATTCTGCTAATAATTTGTTTTTTGATTGTATTGTTATAGCATTTGCTAATAAATTTATTTTATCTTCTATTTTTTGTAATAAATGACTTATTGGTTTTTCAAATAAAATCTTCATTTCATTATTAATTAAATGACTCATTTCTTTTGAAGGAGTTGATTTATTTTTTTGTTTATTTTGTAAGAAAACCTTATACGCTCCTTGTATTTTTTTAGCTGCATCATTTTGTTTTTTTATATCCCATTCTTCAGTACCATGCAATGCATAGCTTGGAAAAACAATAATAAATGGTTTATCATAATGAATATCAATATAAACAGCCTCATCTTTTTTTTGATCTGAATAATTCTCTTTCGGGAAAAGTAATCTTTTTTTATCTAATTGCGAATACACTTTGTTGCAAGTATAAACTGCAACAGTAAAGTTAAAATGACCGTCTGCTTTTTTGTTATCAATATGCAGACCTGCTATGGTATTATCTTTTGCGCCAAAAAAGGTTGGTGCTAAATTAGAATTTTTTAGATCAGCAATACCTCTTTGAGAATAATAATTAGTTAAAAAATTGTTATTTGCTACAAGAGTTTCAATTGTGCAACCGGTTTGATTAGAAATGATTTGTAATATGCTTAAAATATTTTTTAAAAGAGGATGTTCTTCAGGTTTATCTTTATTTAGAGGTGACTCGGCTGAATCTAAATTAATTGCGGGTAAATCTCCTTTTTCTCCTCTGCCGGTTAATACTTGATTGAATAAATCCATATTATTTTTTACCCATGAATTAATTTCATTACGTGATGATAAATCGATGGGAATAATAAATGCTTTATTATCTTTATTGGTTACAAATGTTTTGTGTTTATTTGCTAAATTAACATTAGTAGGCAACTCAATTTCTTTTATATCATCTGGCAGAATAGATTTCTCATTCTTAGGATCAAAGCTTGACAGCTTAGCTTCTGCTGTTTCAAGATCAAAGTCTAATATTCTTTGCATGTCCAACTGTCTTTTGATCGACATGGATTCATTCCTGGCTTAATAATTTTAAGTATAGTAGAAATAAGTGGTCCTGGTTGGTTAAATATTCGCCTAACTAGGCATGGCATGGAAACCTTAAAGAGCTGCAGTTTTTAGTAGACAAGCGACAAAAAATTTTTGATTAATCATTTACTTATCTAAAGCAGCAGAAATGATTTATTTGTATGCAATAAAAGAATAGCCTAGTATACTTAAGAGATGACATTAGTTCTAAAAAAGGGCATCCCCATGGCAGACTCCAGAAAACAAACGACAGACTCCAAAAACTCTTTAGACAGTCCGGTAAATGAATACAATGACACTGCTCTTCATAAAGCAGTAGAGGATTTGGATGAAAAAGAAGTTAACAGACTGTTAGATGCGGGAGCTAACCCAAATGCTCAAAACGTACTCAAGCGTACTCCAATGCACACATTAGTTAATGTTCGGTTAGCTGGAGATAATGAAAAAATAAAAAAATCAGTCAATATACTTATTGCGTTAATTTTACACAAAGCGGACGATACAAAGCAAGATCGTGTTGGAAATACTCCATTTGATTTTGCATTACGACTCCAACCCCAAGATGTGTGGTCTATCCTGATTAAAAGAGCAAGTAATAAGGATATTAAGGAAAGTATTTTATGGAATGATACCAAACATTTAGATGCTGTTTTACCCTGTTGTAATGCGAGTCAATTAAAAGATCTTGGTAAATATTTATTATTCAAATATTCAAATTTTTGGACTTTTGAAGATAATAAAAGAAACTTACTTTTTTTAACTCTGGTATTTAAACATCTCACATCGTCCTTAAATAAAGAAGAACTCAAAGAGATTTTAGAATCAAAAGATAAAAATGATAATTCGATATTGCATTGTTTACTTAAAGGTAACTCAGACAATATAGATAATATAGCGCTCGTTTTATCCAATTTTAAAGCTTGCAGTGCCAATGTCGATATTCCCAATAAACGAGGCTACTCTCCTTTAGCATTCTTACTAGATGAAAATTGGGTTCATCGTTTTATCACTAAAAGCAAAGATTTCTATCAAAAAGTAAAATTGTTATTGGAGTATGGCTCTAAAAATGAAGCTTATCATTTTACAGACATTGGTAAAAAAACCATTTTAGAATTTATTTACTTAAAGCAAACTCAATTTCCTGAAGCAGTTATTCAATTATGTAATGAACATTTTCAAAAAGCTAAATTAGCTAATAATCTTGGGGATAGCAGATTAACAGCTTCAACATCAACAGTATTTCAACCACCAGCTAACACAGCATCCACTGCGGCGTCAGCCGCAAAAACAGATGTCGACCCGGTGTTGAAAAAACCTCCTCATAAGTAACAATAAATGGTTATCAACGCATTGAATTTGATGAACTTTGTTGAAGTATGTACTCAATACTTTGGTACAATTGCTCATCACTACACTCAAAACAGCCACCCCTAGCTGGCATTGCACCTACTCCATTGATGGTAATTTTTAATAAATGATTCATGCCCATTTTACGTTTAATGTTCCAGGTTTTTTTATCACCTATTCTAGGAGCGTTTACATTGATTGCAGGATGTTTTGCATGGCAAGAAGCACAGAATTCCTGGAAGATTTTTTTTCCTGCTTCTTTGTCATTTTTTAATTGTTTTACAAAAGAAGCAGGATAATGATAAGTTTCTCGATTGTGGACTGTATTTTTTTCTGGGTGAAAATAAATATAAGTGAAAATCCCTAATACTCCACTCAATGCAAACAATAAGGTAATCAATAAAATGCGAAATAAGTTTGTCATTTATTCACATCGAATATTTTAACCTTGTAAATCATTTATTATCCCCAACAAGGATTCTTGAGTATTGGTCCCAGGAATTTCTCTAACTACTTTTCCTTGGGGATTAATTATAAAAGTCATGGGCAAGACTTCAACTTCGGACAAATTCCAAATCAGCGAAGGATCTTCTTTGATAACAGGAAATTGTATATTGGTTTTATTAATCGCTTCCATTAAGGCATCATCGGACAATCTATCAAAATTAACGCCAATAAAAATAATATTTTTATCTTTTGTATTTTGATAAAACTTATTTAATTCAGGAATTTCTTTAAGACAGTTATCACACCATTCCGCCCAATAATTAATAACTATCCATTTTCCTTTTTGTTGCGACAGATTAATAGAATTTCCGTTAACATCATGCAAAACAGTCGCTTCATTTCTGGAACAACTCAAGATAGCTAAGGTTAAAAAGAAAAATAAGAAAAACCGTTTAAATACCATAAATACTTCCTTTTTTAATTTCCATTGATACATATTACGCCGCCAAAATTAACTTATAATCTTTAACCATTTTCTCCGCTTTATGTGGATATGAAAAATAAGCTTTTATCTTCCCGTCTGGGTTAATTAATAAAATTTCAGCACTGTGGTTAATACTATAATTATTTTTAGCCATCCCATCAGCCTGCATTTTTACTGCTGCAATACTAAATTCTCTTTCTAATAATAAAGTTTCAGCAAGTTCGGTACGCGCACCAATAAAATGTGAGTTAAATGCATTAACGTACTCATCCAATTTTTCTGTGGTATCTCTTTCAGGGTCAACGGTCACTAACACCACTTGCGGAAGCTTGTCAGCGGGCAATTCTTTTTCTAACTCCTTATACATCCTATTTAATGCAGCCATCGTCGTAGGACAAACCATACCACAATTTGTAAACCCAAAAAACAACATAGTCCAATGGCCTTTCAAATTGTCATTCGTAAAGGCATTACCATGATTATCTGTTAACTGAAACTTTGCAATCTCTTTACTTTGAGGCAAAACAACCCCTTCAATTTTTATATTCGATGCATGATTTATTTTAATCCTATGTCTAATGACTCCAAAATAAATAGCAAACATCGTTATTATTGTCATACCTATTAAAATAGCAAACAAACCTTTAGTTCCCGGATTCATATCATTCATAAAAACTCCGCTCCCCTTTCAAGTAAGTAATGATCTAATAACAACAATAAAAATAAAATACCTAAATAATATATGGAATATTTAAATGTTTTTATCGCTTGCGCTTTATCGTCAGAAAAATATAAACGCATAGTCTGATATAAAAACATCATATTAGCCATAGTCACACCAAAAAAATAAACTAAACCTGACATATTAATCACATACGGCAAAGTTGTCACACAGGACAATAAGATTGTGTATAAGACAATGTGCAGTTTGGTATAAGATACGCCATGGGTATGAGGCAACATAGGCACATTCGCCTTTGCATAATCCTCAAGACGATAAATGGCCAGTGCCCAAAAATGTGGTGGGGTCCATACAAAAATAATTAAAACTAAAAGCAAAGGACCCGCGCTAATAGATCCAGTCACTGCCGTCCATCCTAACAATGGAGGAACTGCACCCGCTATTCCTCCAATAACTATATTCTGCGGGGTAGCATGTTTTAAATAAAGTGTATAACAAACCGCATAACCCACCAGAGATAAAAAAGTCAAAATAGCGGTCAGTTTGTTAATGACAAATATTAAAATCAACATTCCTACTAATCCAAGCACGGCTGCAAATAACAAACTTTTTTTTGTAGAAATTTTTCCTGAGACAATGGGTCTATACTGTGTCCTACGCATGATCTTATCAATGTGTTGATCAGCAACATGATTTAAGGCCGCCGCAGCACTTGCCACTAATGCAATTCCCAAGTTCCCAAACAATAGCGCTTTATAAGGAAAGGATACTGAGGGTGCAAGACACATTCCTACAATAGAAGTAAGAATCATCAACATGACTACTCTCGGTTTGCATAATTCATAATAATTTTTGATTAATGAATTCATGCATAAATCCTTTGCGAGATGAGTTGATAAGTAAACGTAATCAGACTTAGCAATAATAATACGGCAATTAAATTATGACTCATTGCGGTGATTAATGGTAATTTAAAAATGATATTGATTATCCCGATACAAATTTGCATAAACAATAAAACAAAAATCACATAAATGATGCTGGTTAATGCTTTATAACTTCTTAATTTTAAAGAAGCATAACTAAAAAAACTAATTGCATAGATAGTTAAAATCAATGCTCCTAATCTATGTATCATTTGTATCGTTTGCCTGACGGTTTCAGGTAAAACACCGCCTTCATAATTAATACCCGTTGGAGAAAATAAATTAAAAGCAGCTTGTAAATGTAACGCTGCAAATGGATTTTCTTTTACACAAAAAGGAAAATCAGGACAACTCAAGGACGCATAATTGGTGCTAGTCCAGGCACCTAAAAAGATTTGCAGAAATAATAAGATTAATCCGAATAGAGAGCCGGTGATGAGGGTTCTATTTAGGCCTTCGCTGGGCACGGCCAAAAAGCTGCCTTTGCCCACCCTACAATCTTTCGCTGGCATGACAATTGTTCCACGAGACGAAAGAAAAACTAGCCACAATGTCGATAATATTAAAAAACCGCCTAATAAATGCTGGGTCACAATAAAAGGTAATAATTTTAAAGTAACAGTCCATTGTCCAAGCAGAATTTGATAAACAAGCAATAGGATTAATGCACTAGCCAAAATAATATTAGTTCGCTTGCGTAATGCTTTGATACTAAAAATCATAGTCACTATGACTAAGATGAAAATACTTAAACCGCCGACTGCATAACGATGAATCATTTCAGCCCATGCTTTATAGACAATACTTGCGCTAATGTCAGAAGGTACAATGATATGACCATAACATCCTGGCCAATCAGGACAACCCAGCCCCGCATCCATTAAACGTGTAAAAGCACCAAGCCCTATTACAATAAATGCAAAAAAGCTTGCGAGCAAAGCCGCTAGAGAAAGCAGACGTTGTTTATCCAATTTGTGACACCTCTAATACTTTTTTTAGATCTTTTAAAACATCCATAGGATCAAAAGAATCTTGATAATACATAAACAAATTTCCAATGGGATCCACTAAAAAAACTTTTTTCGCCACATTAAAGGTATGATCAAATTTAGTTTGTAATTGCTTTGCTTTTAAATCATTTTTATCGAATGAAATGATACGGATACGATCATAGTTTTTGCCTAATGCTTTTTGTACTTGTAATAATTGATAATTTAATGTCTGACAAGATTCATTGCACTGCGCATCGGTCACATAAATCACTTGCCATTTTTTTTCATGCGAAGGGTTTAAAAAACTCACTTCAACGGGAGGATTAATAAAATGACCTTTGTTGGTGGTCTTAAATTGAAAATGATCATGAAAATAAAAAAGCAGCCAACCCAATATCACGGGCAAAGCGGTGACTAAAATTAACAAATAAAATTGAAATTGAATTTTTTTAGTTTGCATACTGACTCTCATTTAATTCTACACGTTCAAAACTAAAGCATAAAAATGCAATGCATAAAACAAAAGCCATACAAAACCATTGCACAGCATAGCCCAAATGTTTTTTTGGGGGACTTACATTGATTACCCATTCACGTAAAAACCCGTTTGCTTCTTTAGGATCTAATCTTAAAACAAAGGGGAAAACTTGTTTTTGAGAAAGACGACTCATTTCATTTAAATCAATTTTTTGCAGAACGATAGGATTTTTTTGTAAGATATTATTACCTAAAATAAATTGATATTCGTTTATATATTTTATATAACCTTTCATTTCTTGTTCATCCTTTAATAATGGAATGTCAGGTAACTCTTTATCTAAAGGTTTTTCTATCCATCCCCTGTCTACCAATAAAATTTTATTTTGATTTTTGACCTGCAATGCAGAAAAAATTTGAAAACCCATTTTATTATGGTGTATTTTATTTTGGACAAAAATGTTAAAAACATAGTTGCCTTGAATACTCACTTTTTTAAAATCCAAGTTTTTATTATTTTCAATTGTAGTCAATGGTTGAAAGGGTAATGCTAAATTTTTCTGATAATCCAATTCCAAATTTTGCTTGAAATGATAACGATGAATCTGCCATACGCCTAATTGACATAACAATATCAGTAATAATAAACAAACGATAAAAAACCCTACTCTAAAGCGAAAGAGATAGCATCGATTGCCTAATTTTAAGTACTTATTCATAAATTAATTCTGCCGCTTGTAAACTTAGCTTGTTTGTCTTTTTTCGGGAAACCGCTGGCGTCAAATAAAGTATAAGATAAAGTGACTTCTTTAATTTCTTTAGGAACACTAGGGTCTATAAAAAAATAAACTGGCATATCGGCTTTTTGATTTTTGAAAAAGAATTGCTGAGTAAAGCAAAAACACTGCGTCTTCTTTAAAAATCTGGCTGCGTCCATTGGCGTTATACTGGGAACAGCTTGAACGGTAATTTCATGTCCTGTTGTATTTTCAGCAAAAAAATAAATAAGTTTAGTCTCACCAGGGTGAACGGTGATATGTCTTTGCAGCGGAATAAATTTAAATCCTAATGAACCATGAATAGTCGTAGTAAATTCTACTTTGATAGTACGTGTAGTATCCACTTTCATGTCTGATGCTTTTAATGCTGCGCTATTTGCCCCTTTTCCATTGATTCCTTCTTTCTTGCAAACAAACTCATAGAAAGGTACAAGCATGTAACAAAAGCCAAACATAAAAAAAACGCCACATACTAAAAAAATAATGAGGCGTTTATTACTTTTAATCTGTTTATTCGATGCCATTTTCGCTATTTAATAATAGGCGCCGTTTCAAATGTATGATACGGAGCAGGTGAAGGAATAGTCCATTCTAAGCCCTTAGCATCTTCCCATACCCGATCACTCACATCAGGTTTGCTCTTACTGAAACAGGATTTAATAATGATGTATAAAAAGATTAATTGTGCAAATCCAAAGATAAATGCACCTACAGTACACCACTGATTAAAATCGGTATATTGCAAAGGATAATCTGGAATTCGACGCGGCATTCCTGCTAATCCTAAAAAGTGCATTGGTAAAAATGCTAAATTCATTCCAATAACCGACAACCAAAAATGAAGGTGTCCCAGCCTTTCGCTATACATTCTACCCGTCCATTTCGGCAGCCAAAAATAGACTGCGGCAATAATAGTAAATAGCGAACCTGATACTAGAACATAATGGAAATGCGCTACGACAAAATAACTATCTCTATATTGATAATCAGCAGGAACTAAAGAAAGCATTAATCCTGAGAATCCACCAATCGTGAACATAACAAGAAAACCTAATGCGAATAACATGGGTGTTTCAAATGTGATAGAACCTTTAAAAAGGGTTGCAACCCAGTTAAATACTTTAATACCGGTTGGCACTGCAACTAACATGGTGGCATACATAAAGTAAAGTTGCGCAGAATAAGGCGCACCCGTAGTGAACATGTGATGCATCCAAACTAAAAATCCAACGATAGCGATTAACACAGTTGCATACACCATTGCGTGGTAACCAAATAATGTTTTTCTCGCAAACGTTGGAATAATTTCAGACATGACACCAAATCCCGGAAGGATAAGAATATAAACTTCTGGATGGCCAAAAAACCAAAACACATGTTGAAATAACAATGGATCACCACCCCCAGCTGCATTGAAAAAGCTGGTATGAAAATGTCTATCCATTAACATCATAGTGACACAACCCGCTAACACTGGCATGACCGCCAATAATAAAAATGCAGTGACCAACCAACTCCAAACAAACATAGGTAACTTAAACCACGTCATGCCTGGTGCACGCATATTAAAGATAGTGACAACAATATTTAGCGCAGCCATGATAGAAGATGCACCCATCATATGGATGGAGAAAATAAAGAAGTCAGTGCTCTTGGGTCCATAAAGCGTGGATAACGGCGCATAAAAAGTCCAACCAAAATCGGGAGCGGGTCCACTCATCAATTGCGTACTCATTAACATAGTAAATGCAAAAGGCAATAACCAAAAACTCCAGTTATTTAATCTAGGCAATGCCATATCTGGCGCACCTATCATCATGGGTATCATCCAGTTAGCAAGGCCCGCCATCGCTGGCATAATGACCCCAAACACCATAATCAGTCCGTGCATAGTTGTCATTTGATTGAAAAATTCCGGATTAACAATAACCTTGCCCGGTTCAAATAATTCAACACGGATAATCAAAGCCATGATTCCGCCAATGAAAAGCATGATCAAACTAAAGGTTAAATACAATGTACCAATATCTTTATGGTTAGTCGTAAAAAGCCAACGTTTAAATCCTTTTTCAGGACCGTGATGATCATCATGGTGGTGTGCATCATCATGTGTATGGACTATTGCTTCGCTCATAAAAATTCACTCCACTATTTTTTGCTAAGGCGTGCGTTTTTAACATCGATTGGCTGCACGACAATGGATTGTTTATGTTTTTCAGTTAATTTATCGTTACCCCAAGCTTGTCTTGTGTAGGTAATAATGACAGCAAGTGTTTTATCATCTAATTGATCGCCAAATGCTTGCATTGCTGTACCAGGTACACCTTGTGAAACGAATTTAATATTTGCAGTCGCAGGACCTGTTACTACACGACTGCGTTTAAGCGCTGGAAAAGTAGGTGGAACACCCTCTCCTGTATTTTGATGACACATTGCGCATGATTTTTCATACTCTACTTTTCCAAGCGTGACCAATTCTTCTCTGGTAAAAGTCTTATAACTATTCGTATTATCTACAGCTGAAGCAGACTGATGATTCTGCACCCACTGTTTGAAATCTTCTTGCGAAACCGCTTCTACTACGATGGGCATGAATCCATGATTCATTCCGCATAACTCTCCGCATTGTCCGCGATAAATTCCAGGATGTTCTGCATAAATCCAATTTTCATTGATGAACCCAGGAATACCGTCTTGCTTTACACCTAACTCAGGAACCCACCATGCATGAATGACATCATCTGCTGTCACTAAAATCTTCACTTTGGTTTTCACCGGGATAACCATAGGCTTATCCACTTCAAGCAAAAACCATTCATTTTTAGGTGTTTTATTATTGATTTGATCTTGATTGGTGGCCAAGGTACTAAAGAAACTCACACCTTGATCTAAATATTCATATTTCCATTTCCATTGATATCCTGTGACTTTAACAGTCAACGCCGATTCATCGGTATTATGAATTTTTTTAAGTACTATCGTCGCTGGAATGGCAAGACCTACTAAAATTAAAAAAGGAATCACTGTCCAAAGAATTTCAATACCAATATGTTGATGAAAGTGAGCTGCTTTAGCACCCTTTGATTTACGGAACTTAAAGAGTGAATAAAAAAGAACGCCAAAGGTCAAAGTTCCTATCACACAGCAAATCCAAAAACAGGCCATGTGCAAATCATAAATTTGCTTACTGATAGGAGATACACCTACTGGCATATTAATGCCAGGAGTAGCAAAACCTGCTATCGCGAACAAAATCAAACAAACAAAAAGAGATATCCGACCGATATAATGCATAGAGAAACCTTAAATTGTCACTGTCCGGGCCCGAGTAGAACGCGCAGTCATTAAAACATATTTTGCAAATAACTCAAGCATAAAATATATACCAACCTCTTGAACATCGCGCCTAGCAATAGGCGCAAGGGTTGCCGCTCAAGATTCTTGTTGTACCGACCCGGGAAAAAACTATATACTTTGCGGCGGCATCGCCTAAGTTCAGAATATTTTTTTACAAGGATTTGCTTAGTGAGAGAATTCATTCGTCAATTTTTATCTAAAACAAGAAATGTGGTTATTCTAGTCATTTTGGCTATTGTAGCTATTTTTGCTGCATACTACGTTATTAAAGGTATTCAACAAAATGTTGAATTAATGAGCAGCTCTGAAGAAGAAGTCACTTATTTCCCAGAATATCCAAAAGTTGCTGCCGTTGGTCCAGATGCAGACGCAATAAAACGTGGAGAGTATTTAGTTAAAGCTGGCGACTGTATTGCTTGTCACACAAACACTCCTGAAAAAGGACAAGCTTTCGCAGGCGGACTGCCAATGCAAACCCCCTTTGGAACCATCTACACTTCAAATATTACTCCCGATAAAGAAACTGGAATCGGCAACTGGACTGATGAACAATTTATTCGAGCCATGAGAGAAGGTATTTCTCCTTCTGGATATCATTACTATCCTGCTTTTCCTTATCTTTATTTTAATAAAGTAACAACCGAAGATTTGTTAGCAATAAAAGCCTATTTAAATCATTTGCCAGCTATTACCCAAAAAAATAAAGAAAATAAAATGGTATGGCCATTCAATTGGAGATTTTTACAATCGGGTTGGCGTTTATTATTTTTTAATCCGGTTAAAACGGGTCCTTTTCAACCCGACCCTAATGAAACTGAACAATGGAACCGTGGTGCTTATTTAGTAGAAGGTCTGGGACATTGCGCAATGTGCCATACACCTTCTTATCATATTTTAAGCGAAAAACTGCCGTTAGGTGCTCCAATTCGCCAATATAATCTCATAGGATCTAAAATTCAGGGTTATCTTGCACCCAACATTACTAAAGCGAATTTAGAAAAAATTTCTGATGAAGAATTAATTAGAGTATTCACTCATAACGAACTTATTGGCGGGGGCAAAGTAGAAGGCCCTATGCTGGAAGCAAATCAAGATAGTTTAAAATACTTAAGACGATCTGATTTATTAGCGATAGCAACTTATTTAAAGTCCGTACAAAGTAAAGCATTGCCAAAACCCACTGGAAATGTAGGTAAAGCAATTTATCAAAATTATTGTTCGGGTTGTCACACTTCAGGCGGTGGTGGTGCACCACCTTATGGTGATGTTGCAGCATGGGCTCCGATTCTTGAAAAAGGGAAAGAAACCATTTACAAGAATGCGATTGTAGGAATTGGCGGAATGCCAGCTAAAGGGACCTGTGTGACCTGTGAAGATAATGAAATTAAATTATCTGTAGACTACATGCTGGCAGCAGTTGAAGGTAAAAAAGCCACCGCTGTAGAAAAACCCAAGAAACTGACTTTAAAAGATGGCGAACTTATTTATGATAAGAATTGTAGTGTATGCCACGCCACCGGTTTTAAGAATGCTCCTAAACCGGGGGACATGAAAGCTTGGGAACCTATTATTGAAGCAGGCTTTTTACAAACATATGAAAATGTAATGACGGGACAAAATGGTCATCCTTTACATGGCGCATGCCCAGATTGTACTGACGCAGAACTCATTGCTGCTATAAAATATATGATGACGAAAAGTTCCAAGAACAAAAATTATGATTTGTGGTGATGTCATGACGAATAAACAGAGGTTTGCTAAATGATACAGAAAATCAAAGGATATTATTTACCTGCGCCTAGCAGTTGGCCTTTAAAAGGTTGTATTGCATTAATCTGTCTTTTAGCCGGAGCGGCTAATTGGATGCACGACTCTTCGCTGGGTCCTTATTTGGTAGCCTTTGGATTTGCGATGTTGTTCTACACGATTTATGGATGGTTTGGAACTGTGATAAAAGAAAATCGAAAAGGGTTATTACAAGATCCCCAAGTAGATCGTTCTTTCCGTTGGGGCATGTGCTGGTTTATTTTTTCAGAAGTGATGTTCTTTGGTGCTTTTTTTGGGGCATTGTTTTATGTGAGATTAGCAGTGATTCCTGCTATTTCAGGCGCTGGCGCACACATGACAGAACATGTTTTATTGTGGCCCACTTTTCAAGCGACCTGGCCTCTTCTAAAAAACCCTAATCCAAGTGCTTTTATCGGTCCAGAATCTGTGATGAACACCTGGGGTGTTCCTGCTTTAAATACGTTAATCCTCTTAACCAGCGGTGTAACTATTACTATTGCACATTGGAGCTTGTTAAAAAATCATCGCAAAACAATGTTAATTTCACAGCTTTTGACTGTGTTATTAGGCATCTCCTTTTTATGCATGCAAGCAATAGAATATGGTGAAGCATACATGGAAAAAGGTTTAACGCTAGCCTCTGGGATTTATGGCACAACATTTTTTATGCTCACTGGTTTTCACGGTTTACATGTAACAATCGGTACCATAGGTTTGATAGTGATTATGTACCGCATGTTACGATATGATTTTAATCCACATAACCATTTTGCTTTTGAAGCCGTTTCCTGGTACTGGCATTTTGTAGACGTGGTTTGGTTATTTTTATTTGTGTTTGTCTATTGGTTGTAATGATAAATTTTTTAAAATTTTCTCATCTTGTTTTCATATTAAGTTTATTAGGAACTACACTTTATAGTGTAGTTTCCCCTAAAGTAAAAAATACAGCGTTAATTTTTTGGTTGAGCGGCCTTTCAATTCTTACTGGAACACTCTTGGTTCATCCAAAACATTGGACATTTCATACTGAATGGATAAAAGCAGCCTATCTTTTCATATTTATTTTTTTATTGGGCATTGTAGCGCAGCATTTTATTAAACTAAAAAACCCCGCTCTTTCCAGGGTTTTTGCGATTTTTTTAATTATTATTTTATGTTTAGTTGTGCGTGATGCTGTGACCAAGACCACTCTGATCTGAGCTTTGAGTAATAGTCGTCGTGGGTGTAACAGTCGATCCTGAAGGTTTTTTCCAAGAGGAAAAAGTGCTTCATGGTAAGCTTCTGATACTTCATCAAAAATCGTCCGGGTCGTCGTCATCGTTGCCTCCCTGGTCAAAACCATCGTTTCAACTATTTTAACGCCATCAATAGAGTTAAAGCAAAAAGGTGTGTTAGAGCAAATTAGAAATGTCACCTAGTTCGGCAAGTTAGAAATGTCACCTTGGCCCTTGGGTTAAGTATCCTAATAAGGACACCTAACCTCAAGGAAGAGAACCATGCCAAGCGGACTACTAACTATGAGTGATAAAGAGATTGAGCGTGTAGCTGTTATTAATAAGGTTGTTGGTGGGCAACTCAAACAGAGAGCAGCAGCCAAACTATTAGATTTATCACCACGTCAAATCATTCGCCTTGTAAAAAAATACCGTAGAGAAGGTGCAGCAGGTCTTGTATCAATACGTAGAGGACGAATTAGCAATCGTTTTAGAGGTCATGAATTCAAAGAACAAGTAAAGCAATTAGTTAGTCGTCACTATTATGATTTTGGCCCTACGTTTGCTGCTGAAAAATTATTAGAAAATCATGGATTAAAAATTAGCAAAGAAAGATTACGCCACTGGTTGATAGAATGGAAGTTATGGCATGCCAAGCATGAAAAAATAAATATTCATCAAAGCCGAGAACGTCGTGCTTGCTTTGGAGAGTTAATTCAAATTGATGGTTCACATCACGCTTGGTTTGAAAATCGAGGAAAAAAATGTTGTTTACTTGTATTCATTGATGACGCAACCAGTCGCATTGTTGGATTGCGTTTTGAGAAAAGTGAAACAACAGCCGGATATTTTAAATTAATGCGAGAATATATAGAACGTTGTGGTAGACCTCTAGCTGTTTATAGCGATAAAGATAGTATATTTCGCATTAATCGCCCTGGCATGGAGTCAGTAGAAACACAATTTGGTCGTGCAATGAGAGAGTTAGAAATAAAAACTATCTGTGCTAATAGTCCACAAGCGAAAGGTAGAGTTGAACGCGCAAACAAAACATTACAAAAACGTTTGGTGCGGGAGTTACGCTTACGAAATATTAATGATATAGAATCAGCTAATATATTTTTACAAACGTTTATTGAAGACTATAATCGACGCTTTGAAAAAGTAGCTCGTGATTCATTGGATAAGCATTGCAGTTATTTGCCATTAAAAGAAATGCTTGATTTGATTTTTAGTTTTCAAGAAGAAAGAACAGTAACAAAAAATCTCGAACTGACTTATAGAGAATTTATTTTTCAGATTAAATCTATTCATGAAAAAAGACGATTACAACACAAAAAAATTATAGTGTGTGAGCACTTGAATGGCGAGGTGACGCTACTGCATGAGTATCGTAAATTAGATTACACAACCATTAAACGGCAAAAGCATGTCGCTCAAATTGTACCGTTAAAGCAGGTGGATGAAATCGTCGAAAGACGTGGTGGATTTCGCCATACCCCATCTGCAGACCATCCTTGGCGACACTATACGCAAACCACAAGGGTAGGCTATCGACGTTAACTATATGTATATAGTGGATTTAATTTAAACACCTAAATAAGAGGTAAAATTAAGATAATAAAGGTGACATTTCTAATTTGCCAGAAGGTGACATTTCTAATTTGCTCCTACATTAAAGCAAAAAGGTGTTCCCATTTCTTATAAAATGTGTTAAATTTCACCACTATTTCTACTATAACCTGATACTGTATATGTTATACGATTTCTTAAAAATCTTTCATATTTTAAGTGCAACCTTGCTACTCACAGGTATTGCTTTAAGCGTTATAGCGTGGAAAAAATCCAATGATATCGCTGCCTTATTCCAAAACATTCAAGTTAAAACGTTTGCTCTGATTATTCCGTTTGCCGTTCTTCAATTAGTCACAGGGTTTACGATTATTAGCTTAGAGGAATATGATTTATCTGAAATTTGGATTATAGGAAGCATCTCCGCATTTATCATTGTGATTATCAGTTGGTTCGCTTTCTTGTTTTTTTTATCCAGTTCTTTTCACAGACGTTGGCAAGCCGCTATGTTAGGAGTTTGCGTACTTTCTTTATTTAGTATGATCTTCTTCATGGCGAATCGAATATGAAATTGATTGCAGAAAATATTGGATATGAACGGAACTTCCAAAATTTATTTGCCAATGTGAATTTTGAATTAAAAAAAAAAGAATGCATCATCATTCGCGGAGCTAATGGTTGTGGTAAATCTACCTTGCTCAGAATTCTTGCTGGTTTAATTCGACCAATAACAGGCAATATTTTTTGGAATGACAAATCCATTATTGAAGACAAAGATTATCAACATGAAATTCATTATCTAGGTCATCAAAATGGTGTAAAACCTTATTTAACCGTAGAAGAAAATATACATTTAAATTCTACACTCGCCGGTTTTAAAATACTTAACATAGATACTCTATTACAAACATTAAATTTATTGTCCGTACGGAATAAAAAATCACAGTATCTTTCTGCTGGACAGCTACGTCGTTTAGCATTTGCTAAAATCATGGCATTCCCCCGAAAATTATGGATACTCGATGAACCGACAACCGCACTGGATACAGAAGGCCAAAGACTTTTTGATGATATGTTACAGTCACATCTTAGCCATGACGGGATGGCAATCATTACATCCCACATGAATGAAATAAGCGATACTCATAAAACTCTTATCCTGGGTGACAATAATGTTTAAATCTTTATTGATTATTTTACATTATGAAATCTTAACAACCTTGCGCCAAGCTTATTCTTGGCTTACACCCGTATTATTTTTTATCATTGTGGTTTGTTTATTTCCTTTAGCAATTGGCCCTGACAGTACGTTATTAAATAAAATGGCACCAGGAATTATTTGGGTTGCAGCGCTGCTGGCTGTATTAATTTCCATTGGAAATCTCTTTAAACAAGATGCTCATGATGGCAGCCTGGATTCTATGTTATTGAGCCAGCATTCTTTAACACTACTCGTGTTTTGCAAAATATTAAGTCATTGGATAACACATTGTTTACCGCTTATTTTAATAAGTCCAATATTAGGTATTTTATTACAGTTAAATAATCAGCAGGAATTAACATTAATAATAACTTTATTTTTAGGAACTCCTGTATTTATTTTATTAGGTGCAATAGGATCAGGACTCATCGTTGGAATTCGCGCTCATGGATTATTGTTGCCAATTTTAATCATGCCGTTTTATATCCCTGTTTTAATTTTTGGAACCAGCAGCCTAATTGCTGTTGCACAAAATCAGCCTTTATCTGCTTATTATGCCATCATGGGAGCATTGTTATTGTTGTCTCTAGCATTTGCGCCATTATTTACAGCGTTTGCATTAAAAATTGGAGTGGATCAATAAAATGTTTTTTAAATTAGGATTAGATTGGTTAGGAAAAAATTTTCTATCACCTAAAATGTTTTACGCTAATACCACTAAACTACTACCTTGGTTAGCCATCCTATTTATGAGTTTTTTTTGCTATGGATTGATTGATGGTCTGTTTTACGCCCCCGCTGATTATCAACAAGGTGATGGTTTTAGAATAATATACGTTCATGTACCTAGCGCATTTACAGGAATGGCAATCTATGCGGTCATGGCTGTTTGCGCTGTTATTACTTTAGTATGGCGTATTAAGATTGCAGCCATTTGCATGTCTTGCAGTGCCTCTATCGGTGCCTGGTTTACATTTCTTGCATTAGTCACAGGATCTATTTGGGGAAAATCCATGTGGGGCACATGGTGGATTTGGGATGCAAGATTGACATCTGTTTTAATTCTTTTATTTCTTTATTTAGGATTTATCGCGCTACAATCTGTAATCGATAATCAACAAACTAAAGAGAGAGCAAGTGCATTAATTGCGATGGTCGGTGTAATTAATTTACCTATTATTCATTATTCAGTCATCTGGTGGAATACATTGCATCAAGGACCTACAATTAGTCAATTTGCAGCTCCTTCGATTGCACCAACCATGTTATATCCTTTGCTTGCTATGATTGCAGCATTCTTGTTTTTTTATGGTTGGATGGTGTTAACGCGTATGCGCAGTCAAATTTTGTTGCGTGAAATGAAAACTGAATGGGTAAAAAAAATATATGAATGATATTTTCTGGATGGGAGAATATGGTACGTATGTATGGACAGCATACAGTATTACTCTTTTTGTTTTTGGATTGAATATATTTATGACGTATAGAGAAAAACACAAAATAAAAAAATTATTAAAAACACTACGCGATGAGTCAACATGAATCGAAAGCATAAAATTAAATTAGCCAGTATTTTAACTGTACTTGGTTTAATAGCATCTGCCATAGGTTTAATTTTATATGCTTTGAACCAAAATATTAATTTGTTTTATACACCCACACAATTACAACTTGCCCATATTCATCCTAACCAAAATGTTCGCATAGGCGGTTACGTGAAAAAAGCCAGTGTTCATTATGATGCGACGGGACAAAATGTGCATTTCATTGTTACTGATAGAAAATCCGAATTAACGGTAAATTATAATGGTGTGTTACCCAATTTGTTTCGTGAAGGACAAGTAGTGGTTGTCACAGGAAAAGTATCAAACAATCAATTGAATGCCTTTGAAGTATTAGCTAAACATGATGAAAAATATATGCCAAAACCATTAGAAAAAGAATTAAAACAAGGAGCCTCTCATGTTTCCTGAATTAGGACGGTTTGCATTAATATTGGCATTGTATTTTTCACTGGTTCAAGCTCTTTCACCCGTATGGGGATATTATAAAAAAAATTCTGTGTACTTTAAATTGAGTAAAATGGCTGTCATTGGACAATTTATTTTTCTATCCTTTGCAATGCTGAGTTTAATTATTTGTTTTATCAATAATGATTTAACTGTTTTATATGTTCGAGAACACTCACATGATTTATTGCCACTTATCTACAAAATGGGTGCAGCATGGGGAGGACATGAAGGATCGTTATTATTATGGTGCTTGATTTTAAGTGCATGGACACTGGCATTTTCTATTTTTTCCTCTTTGTTTCATCCTGATCAAACTGAATTACAAGAAAAAATTCTCATGGTATTAGGCATTATTAGTTTTGGATTTATATTATTTTTATTTGCAACATCGAATCCATTTCAACGAGATTTTCCTGACAATGTAATCATAGGAAATGATTTAACACCTATATTGCAAGACCCAGGGCTAATCTTTCATCCGCCTATGCTTTACTTTGGTTACGTTGGATTTGCTATTGGCTTTGCATTCGCAATCGCTGCATTAATTGAAGGAAAGCTTGATAAAGAATGGGCAGCGATGTGTCGCCCATGGATAATATTGCCTTGGGCATTTTTAAGTTTAGGTATTGTATTAGGAAGTTGGTGGGCATATCGCGAATTAGGCTGGGGAGGATGGTGGTTCTGGGATCCAGTAGAAAATGCTTCATTATTGCCATGGTTATCTGCAACAGCACTCATCCATACATTGATTGTTAGTGAAAAACGCAGTGTTTTTAAAGGTTGGACAATACTATTAGCTATTGTTACCTTTGCCTTAAGTTTAATTGGGACCTTTTTAGTTCGTTCAGGTGTATTAGTTTCCGTACATACTTTTGCAAGTGATCCAACGCGGGGAATATTTTTATTAAGTTATTTAACTATCATTATTGGCGGTGCATTTTTATTATTTGCTGCACGAATTAAATATTTTTATCAAGCCCCTCATTTTAAATTATTTTCCCGCGAAACATTTTTATTAGTTAACAGCATCGTTCTGCTCTCAGCCGTTGCAACCATCGTAATAGGTACGCTTTATCCTATTATTCTAGATGCACTCAATGCAGGTAAGATATCCGTGGGAGAGCCTTACTTTAATACTGTTTTTATACCTATCATGTTACCCCTTTTATTTTTAATGGGTTTAGCACCGCATATGAATTGGGGACAGCAATCATTCTCTGACATACTGAAAAAATTAAATTTCACTTTTTTCTTTAGCTTGATATTAGGATTTTTCAGTCCATTATTATTGGGTTTTGAATTCCATCTATTAACGGGATTGGGTTTATTCTTTGGAATTTGGATTATTCTTGCAACTATTCAATATGCTTACCAGATTTTTCGCACACAGCATAAAATTCCTTTGCAAAATTGGTCCATGATTGTTGCGCATTTAGGAATAGCAATATTTGCTTTAGGCATTACCATTAATAAATCGTATAGCACCGAAAAACAAATTAAAATTGCTCCCCAAGAATCCGTTCAAATTGCGGGATATCATATCCTTTTTCAAAATTTAGCGACGTCCAAAGGACCCAACTACAAAAGTATTCAGGCAGATTTTTTAATTAATGGAACAAGAACATTAACTGCAGAACAGCGCCTATACACGGCACATCAAGAATTCTTAAGCAAACCCGGCATATCAACGAATATATGGCGAGATATTTATATTGCTCTTGGTAATTCAATATCTGATGATTCGTGGTCAGTAAGACTTTATTATAAACCTTTTGTCCGCTGGATTTGGTTTGGAGGAATTATGTTATTGATTGGCGGTTTTATGTCCTTGCTAAATTATTTAATAAAACGACGAGTAGTCAAACATGAAATTCATTAAATACTTTTTTCCTTTCATTCTATTTCTAGCTCTAATGGTTTTATTATTGCGCGGTTTATCTTTGCATCCTAGCGAAGTCCCTTCTCCGTTTATCAATAAACCTGCGCCATCTTTTCAGCTGCCTTCTCTATTCGATCGCAATAAAATGACATCAAACCAGGATTTTATCGGGCACGTTACTTTATTAAATGTTTGGGCAACTTGGTGCGTCGTTTGTGCGGAAGAACACAGTGTATTATCTGAAATTGCTAAGAACAGCAATGTTGTTTTAATTGGGTTAAATTATAAAGATAGTCAAGCTGAAGCGATAAAGTGGCTAAAAAAACGGGGAAACCCTTACCACATAATAGGAGTAGATCAAACAGGTAATTCCGCCATTGATTGGGGCGTATATGGAACACCAGAAACTTTTCTTATCGATAAAAAAGGATATATTCGCTATAAACAAATTGGTCCTATTTCTCCACAAACCTGGGAACAGAAATTAAAACCCATGGTGGAAAAACTGCAAAAGGAAGAATGATGAGAATTTTTTTTATTATATTATTATTTTTTTCTTTTAAAGTGTTTGCAGCACAGGACATTTATCAATTTGACTCCATACAAAAGCAACAACGGTTTGATGCACTCACTTCCCAGTTACGCTGCTTAGTTTGCCAAAACCAAAATATTGCGGAATCCAATGCGGCGTTAGCAATCGATTTGCGCAAGCAAGTCTACGAAAAAATTCAAAAAGGTGAGAACGATCAGAGCATTGTTAATTATTTAGTTGAACGTTATGGTGATTTTATTTTGTATCGTCCGCCTTTTAATGGATTGACTCTTGCGTTATGGTTAGGACCTTTTTTATTTTTAATCGCAGGTTTAAGTTATTTATTTTATTACCTGCGTCAATCAAAGATGCGTGAATAATATGTTAAGTTTGTATCTCTTCTTAAGTTTAATGTTGTTGATCGCTATCAGCATGATAGCATATATTCGATTTTCTATTCTCAATATCGTCACTATCACCGTATTTTCATTTGGAATATATCATTTCACCGCAAATACGAGTGCGATCAGTGAATGGCTACTCCACGGAAAAAAACATTATGAATTGCAACTTCAAGTTAATCGATTAGGCGGCATAGAAGGGATTATTCAACGTGTAAAACAAAAATTAGAGAAAGACCCTACAGATGCACAAGGCTGGCTTATCCTTGGAAAAATGTATTTAATGCAAGGGGATGAGAAAAAAGCTAAGTTTGCATTTGATAAAGCAAAAGAACTATAGCTGTATGCTATGCCAAAACCGGGGCCAAACTTCTATGAGGTGACAGGTAAGATTGCAACGTATTATAAACAGCATCCAGTGATTGGACTATAGATAAACGTAGAACGATGCTTGAAGAGATTAAAACCGACATTTGTTCCCATTTCCAATTTTTCGATAGATTATAACCTATCCTATTTAAAATATAACTGGGTTCGAATGATTTTAAAGGTTCGTATGTTAATCTTAAAAAAGTTTTTGGATTATGGACTAATTCCAACTGAATGTATTTAACCAATAATCTATCCATTATTACTTTATTATTTAATAGTTGATTGCATAATTTAACTAATCGTTTTTGATGCTCGCAGGCAATTCTAAACAATAAATGATTGCTATCATAATATCTCATTGTATTGACTTCTATCACAGGTAACCCATTTTCTACGTACGCTTCTCCTTTTAAATTATGGGTTTTTAAACCAACAAAACTATATTTAACAGGACAAGCAGGCGAAGGGTTGGCTTGCGCCAGTGAACATTTTATTTCTTCTAAATCGGCTGGATTCATTTTTTGGTATGCCGGGAACCGGTCGGAGTGAATGAGCTTATATTCATTTAAAATCAGATTTAAGAAACGGCGGTTAGAATCAATAATAAACTCGTTTTTTTCTTCTTGATATCCAGCAAGATAGGCCATTTCATTATTAGATATATCGCTTAATTGAGCGGTCTTAGCCTCATAAAAAAATACAGGCATTTTTCGTTTTAATATACTTTCAAGTTCCAGTTTATATTTTATGGCTGACTTTGCATATAAATGATAATCAGAAAAAAAGACTCCTATGATTGATTCAGGCAAATATGATAATAGAACTTCATTATGGTCTAGATAGGGAGCAGCATAACAACGATTATAATTGTCCCATTCTTCTCCGCGGCGCCTTTTCTCATTCTCTGTTAATTTCTCAATCAGCTTGGATAATGAACCCGTTTCTTTTGCCCCTCCTATTGGACGACTAAATTCAAAATCACTAGCAATGGCATGCGATCTTATATTTCTCTTATAAAAATGCGTTGCCCATGTTGCGCTTGCAAATGGATTGATCATTAAACCAAGGGATGATATGTAGGTATCTATTTTAAACCCTTCTTTAATAAACGTTGCGGGTCTATATAAGAAACCAGGCAGAAGATCATTATTTCCTTTTTTACCACTGTTACAAAAATACTTTTTTAATTGCGCTGAATCTTTTATCCCTTTTTCATTCAAAACTTCTTTATTTTTGTTTAAGGTTTTTAATTCCAACTCTACGCTTTCAATAATTCTGACAAATATCCCTTTTTGTTTATACAATTCATCAGCATTCATTTTTTTATCGGATTCTTTATCATAAAGCGCTAATCGCTTATTTAACGCTATCATTGTTTTGTTTTGCACATAAGGAAGATAAACTTCTAAAGGATTTAGCTGCAAACTTCCAAGGTACTTATAAATTCCTTCTAATTTTGAGAAAAGACTAAATTCTTGTATAGTGCGAGTAACCGTTTGATAACAATTTTTTGATAGTTCACATTCTTGATGTTTATTAGAATCTTGATAGATATATTGCAATAAATTAAAATATTGCCTTGATAGTTGATAAATATGAGAGAGAAAATTTGTAATCATTTGTGTTGTTGAGTGTTTTTTTAGTAATTTAACAATATCTAATTCTTCAATATCAAATTGATCAGAACTGGGTAAAACTCTATTAATTTCCAAACAATCTCCATCATGAATAATCATTTGAAAAATATTTTCTTTTTCCTTGGAATCTTTAGTCATCATTGAAAATGCAAATTTCTCAACAATCTTTTCCTGGAATCCTAACTCTAACATTTCTTTTTTAAAAATGGCGGCATGCGCTTTTTCATCTGAAAAACATTCACTGGTATTTGCGATATCGTGACAAAAAAGGGCGTACTTAGTTAATAGAAAATCTTCTTCCGTCAAATCATTGCCGTAATTTAGTTTTTTTATAATGTGAAAGAAATCATTAGGCAGGAAACTTTTCAACAATTCAATGAACAAGCCGCCGTTATAAGAATTTTTTTCTACATGCCTTTTTAAACCAAATATGACTTCCGCATTATCTGCAGTCAATGTCGCACAAGAAACATGGGTTGCACCGTGCAACTGTCTTTTGATTTTTCGTTGACTTTTATCGCCCGGATAAGGTTTCAAATAATATTTTTCAACAAGATATTGGGTAACCTCGTGAAAAGGCGATTGCTTTGTTAGAGCTGGTGACTTGGATTTAATAATGGCAGGAAATAGATTTGATTTTGGATTGTCTGTTTTTACCTTACGATGTACTAATTTTAAAGGAATCCATTTCCCTTGTAACTTGATAGAAGACGATTTATTTTTTTCATGTGATATTCGAATTTGTTCGCAACGACTTGCTGCTATGTCAATTTTAATATGATCATCATTATCTGAAAAAGTTGGTATCTTGCACAAGGTCCAATTTTTTTGTTTTTCACTTTTATACCAAACTTCTACTTTTTTAATCTTTTTATTGAGGTAAAAAGTTAAATCTACAGTGATATATTTAAAAATGACATCATTACAAATAAATATTCTTTGTATTATCATTTTAACTAAATCACTTTGGATGTTCTTCTATATATATTTGGCAGTAAGTTTCTTTAATGAAGTAAGTTAGGATAATACCCACAACAATACCAATAGGTACCACACTTAATGCCATGGTATATGCGTGATCTGAATAGACACGCGCTCCATTTACTATAGTACCATCCCAGTTTAAATCTAATAATTTACCAATTAATGGAGGAAAAATAATCCCCCCCACCATGATTAACATATTAATTAATCCAATAGTCGTTCCTGAAATTTTTATAGGTGTTAATTCCCGGCCAATGGCAAAAGTGAGAATCTGCGCGCTGGACATAAAACCAAATAAAAATAACAACACATAGATTGTATTTAAAGACAGATTAGGAACATAGAGAATGGTACAGATACAAATTAAAGCGATGGAAGTCACCATCATCATTGGCAAACGACGGCGGCCCATAAAATCGGAAAACCAGCCAATAAACGGTGAACCTACTGCACACCCTAAAAAGACGAGAGAATTTGCATTCACCGCGTGTCCTTGTGTTAAATTATGAGCTTCTCTTAAATAAGAAGGTCCCCATAATTCAGCAAAAGCCGTTAAGAAAAGATATAACAAACATCCCACAATACCCGTTAACCAGATTTGTGGGTTTTTTAATGCTACCATTAATCCAGATAATACTTCTTTTAATGTTGGCACATGATGAGAATGATGATTTGGATGAAATTTATTTACGTCTCGTATCACAGTCCATAAGATAACTGAAAGAACAACACCGATTGCAGCAGCACTATAAATGGTAACTTGCCAATTACTCATTTCAATTAATATGTGCATGAAAATTCCGCCAAACATCGCGCCTAACATGCCCAAACAAAAAATAATTCCAGAGACTAAAGCAAATCGTTCCGGCGGCAACCAGATTGTTGCTAATTTTGCAGCACCAACAAATGCAAATGCAGATCCAAAACCCACTGCAAATCTTCCTATCATTGCAATCGTTATACTATCACTACAAGCAAAAAGATAAGAACCTATTGCACATAACATACAAGCAAACGTCAGCAAACGACGGGGACCAAATCTATCCATTAATAATCCCACGACGATTTGCATAACCACATAAGAATAATAATAAAAAGAACCAGAAAGATTACCGAACTGTGCGCCTGTCAAATGATAATAACGCATCAATTCTTGAGTCATCACACTGGGAGAAATACGTAATAAGTATTCGTAACAATAAAAAATTGCGCCTAATCCACAAATGACCCATGGTAATATTGTTACTCGATTTATTATTTTGTTCGTCACTATAAGTTCCTCTTATTATGATCAATTATTTTAACTGCCCTACACCTGATGCTATTGCTGCTTCCGCCACCGCAGCTGTTACTTTTTCTTTTAAACGAGGATCCATCAACTTAGGAAGTATATAATTTTTCCCAAAAGATAAATGTTTTTCTTGGGGGTAGAGAGCTAAAATTTCTGGAAGAATAGGCTCTTTGACGAGTTCTTTAATAGCAAATACACAAGCAAGCTGCATCGCTTCATTGATACATGTGGCCCGAGTGTCAAGAGCCCCTTTAAAGATATAGGGGAAACATAAAGCATTATTGACTTGATTTGGAAAATCACTTCGACCTGTTGCCATTATTAAATCGTCCCTCACAGATAAAGCTACTTCCGGCATAATTTCCGGCGTCGGATTAGATAATGCAAATACAATGGGATTTTTTGCCATAGTCCTTAGCATATCAGGTGTCATCAAATCTGGTCCAGATACTCCTATAAATACATCTGCATTTTCAAGAGCATCCCCCAAGGTCCGCTTGTCTGTTTTGAGGGCAAATTCTTCTTTATAAGGATTTAAATCTTTTCTATCACTATGAATGATCCCCGCCCTATCTATCATATACAGCTTGCTGGCGTCAGCCCCTAGCTTTTTTAGCAAATGCATAGTTGCCAAACCCGCAGCGCCTGCCCCCGCGCAAACAATAGTAACTTCTTTAAGGTCTTTTCCTTGAACATCTAATGCGTTTAATAACCCTGCGGCCACTACAATTGCTGTACCGTGTTGATCATCATGGAAAACAGGTATTTTTAATGCGCTTTGAAGCGTTTTTTCGATAATAAAACACTCTGGCGCCTTTATGTCCTCAAGATTAATTCCCCCAAAAGTAGGTGAAATATGCTTTACCGTTTTAATAAAATCCTCGGCATCAGTACAATCTATTTCTATATCAAATACATCTATTCCGGCATAGGTTTTAAATAGAACCCCCTTACCTTCCATCACTGGTTTGCTTGCTAACGCTCCTACATTTCCCAGCCCTAAAACGGCTGTTCCATTGGTAATAACCGCTACTAAATTACCTTTGCTGGTATAGCGATAGGCATTAAGAGGATCGGCTGCGATTTCTTTAACCGGTTCAGCAACCCCGGGGGTATAGCAAAGAGATAAGTCTTGTTGGGTATGGGTAGGTTTGGTTGATATCACACTGATTTTCCCAGGAGTTGGGAATTCATGATAGTTTAATGCTGCTTTGCGTATATTTTCTTTCATTTTTATTTTCCAAAAGAAAAAGGCGCTGTGTCCATGACAAAGCGCCTTTTAAATTCCAATTTATCGGGTTCTGCACCCCTCGTTTCAAACTAGTATTACTTGGTCTTACTGTCTTGGTGCTCAGCTTTAGCAGATGTTTTAGCTGCAGCCCCTCTACGCGCATACTTTTGCTGGAAGCGGTCTACTCGGCCAGCGGTATCTACAATTTTTTGTTTACCGGTATAAAAAGGATGGCATTTTGAGCATACTTCCAGGTGCAAATCGCGCCCTGCAGTAGAACGGGTCACAAATGATTCGCCGCAGCTGCAAGCTACTTTAACTTCTTTATATTCCGGGTGGATGCCCTGTTTCATACTAAAACCTCTCTAGTTAACCTTCCTCAAATAGGTGGGCAATGATAGCCGAAGATGGTGGGTTAAATCAAGCCCAATTACAGGTAATCTAGCCCTTCCTAGGGCATTAGTATGTTTTTCAAAGATTTAACCCTGTTAGGAAAATTCAGCTACCACTACGGCATGGTCAGAAGGCCTCTCATGGCTGCGAGTCGATTTATCAATACGGCAATGAGCACAATCTTTAGCAAAAGCTTCATTCACTAAGATGTGATCTATTCTTAAGCCCAAATTTCGTTTAAATGCATTTAAACGATAATCCCACCAACTATAAGATTTCTCTTCTTGTTTATGTAAACGAAAGCAATCTTTGAAACCTAAATTTAAAATATCTTGAAATGCTTGCCTTTCTTTATCACTGCATAAAACACTATCTTTCCAGGCAATCGGGTCGTGAACATCGTCATCATTAGGTGCAATATTAAAATCACCCAGCACCAGAATTTTTTTATGTTTTAACAATTCATTTTTTAAAAAAGATTTTAAATGACTTAACCATTCTAATTTATAGATATATTTTTCTGATTCTACGCTTTGACCATTGGGGATATATAAATTAATAACCCGTTTATCATCCATTGTGACAGCCAGTATACGTCTATGAATATCGTTATATTCAGGAAAATCCGTTACTATGTCCTGCACGGGTTCACGGCTAAAAACAGCCACACCATTATAAGCTTTTTGTCCGCTAAATGTGATGTGATAACCTGCATCACTAATCGCTTGATGAAAAAAATCATCTTGCAAAGATTTTATTTCCTGCAATGCAAATACATGCGGCTTTTCTGCCGCAAGCCAATCTAAGACTTGAGGTAATCTTATCTTTAATGAATTGACATTCCAGGTTGCGATTTTAAACATATTGTTAATACCTATTTAAACTGAGTAAGAGATAAAGAAGTTGGAACAATATAATCTTCCCTGATGCTAGAAAGCAAGCTAGGTGATGGAGGAGGACTTTTTGATGTTGGTTTTGTTTTTAGTAAAGATTGCGGTGAAACTTGTTTGGATTTTGCAAACAACACAAACAATCCTGGAAAAAATAAGGAGATAAAAATATCCGTTTGGTGTTTTTGATAAAGCAAAGAAATAGGCCTTGTGTATTGCTCATAAAGCTCGCCTTCAGCAAAAAGCTTGGCAATAGAACGCAACAGTTCATCAGCGCCAGGAAAGCTTATCGCTCCATTTTCCCATAATTTATGAATGACTTTATTAAATAATTGTTCCCTCAATTTTGAATCCTGATACTCTTTAATCGAATTAATAAAACTAAAGGGATATACATTTTCATAGCTGGCCAATAAATTCTCTACGTGTGCAGAAAAATTAGCAAAATCGTTTTCCAGAGAAGCCTTGACAATTGCGGTAGATGAAAAGGAAAACTTGTTATCTGCTGGCGATAATACAGGTGCAATTAATGCTTTTTTATATATTTCAGCTTGTAATGCAACCACACGTGGGAACACAAAATTCATTGCTTCAGTAAAATCTAACGGCTCCCATTCACTATTATCAATCACAATGATCCGGTTTTTTTCTGTTGGTTTAATATCAAATGCTTCTTTCATTTGACTGATAAATTCTTTGGTAGCAAATTTTGCTGTGCGTAAGTTTACTATGTAATCACTTGCTTTTTTAAAGTAATAAAAAGGTTTTTCTTTATTTTCAGCAAACTCTCTGGCTATTGTTTCTATGATAAGCCGCTTAGAGATATCCTGATGTAATTCTTTTTTTAAAATGGGCGCAACATGAATGAAATGAGTTGCTAGTTCTTCATAATAAGAAGCCTGCTTTTCTAATTCCTTAGCCTTCGCGTGAAAATCGAGGATATCAAACCTTACATTACTCATTAAACCCCCAAAAAAGAAAGAATTTTATTATCATTTCCTTAAAGGATTATTAAATACAGGCGTCACTGGTGCAGCCTGTGTCGTAGCAGTAGCATTCATAATAGTTGGAGCTAGATTAAACGCTTCCAATTCACGTTCGTACCCGCAAAATGTGGTATCGGAAATATAAAAATCATTTTTTATCACTTGAATAAAATGATCTTTCATCGCATCTAACTCAGCAGATGTAATACCAATTATTTCAGAATAATTAGGAATAGTCTTTTCATGCAAAAAAGAAAGTGCTGTCGCCCACAATTTATGGATATTCCAACAATTCATGGGTATAGTCAGAACGTATCTGTCAATTAAAATGAGTGCTTTAATCCATATCTCTTTGGAAAAAAAACAATTTTTATCGATACGTAATAGATAACGACAAAGATCAATATCGGGAAGATTAGAACTTGTTACAGGAGTCATTTCTATAGATTTAACAGGTGCGCACATACGCAAATGAAGTTCCGACATTTTTTTTAATAAAACGCTTAAATCAGTTTCTTTCAATTTTTTTTCAGTCAAAGCAAATTGTTCTGGTGTAATCATTAAATTGTATTTATTTTCACGGCTCAGAAAGAATCGATTCAACTCTGAAGTCATTCGATTCAATCTCCCCAAACCTCCAGCTGTATAACGCTCATGTATCTCTTTTTCTTGTTTTAATTTCTCTAAATCAGCTCGAATCTTACCTCTAATAGTTTCATTTTCAATTATCGTAACTTTGGAAATGGCATCGTCAATGCCTGAAAAAGAATTCAAGAGAGCAAGATACTCTTCTATTTTTTCATGATCAAAATTATTTCTTTTAAAATGGTTATAGACTAAGGAGTAGATATCTTTTTGTTTTCTTCTTAATCTATAGTAAGATTGATAAAGACTCTGGTATGCTGTGTTGGTCGCAACACTATCTTCTATCATAGCAAATTCATTTGCTGGTATAATGGAATCAAATTGTATCCTGTGAGCAAGATAGATACTTGCTACCATTAATCCGCGCACTTCATGGGTAGCTAAAAATTTATTATTTCCTTTCAAATAAGAGTCTATATAAAAACAAGCCATCACCAGGATTTCTGAATTGAGCACATCTTCTTGTTCCCATAAACTCTGTAAATAAACTTTTTTAGAATATTTTATTGGCGTATAAAAAGGGGATTTTGAATAAAAATGAGGTTTTGAATCAAGCCTTTTGACCTCCTTCATATTTCTATTTAAATACAATACAAACTGATTAATAGTCATTCTTGCAGAAGACATTTCTGCAGCCCTTTCTGCTCCATTTGTTTGTGTTTCTATGCCTGAGCTGTCCGTTTTATTATCTTGCGCAACTTTTTGCAGGCTTTCTGTGGTTAAAGAATCTTGATCCAGGTCTCTTAATAAACCACGTGCAACCCCGATTGAAACCGAATAAGAAATAGCTTCTGAAACCGCTTGTGGCTTTTTTTCTGCAACAGCACTCGCAAGTGATTCTGATAATAATTTTGCAACATTCCGTTCTTTAAAAGTCTTTTCAACTAAAGCAGCTGAAGTTTTGGCAGCAAACATCCCCACCCCTCTGTTCTATTAAAATAATGGTCATATTTTAATCTAAACAAAGAATTAATGAAAGCTATTTTTACATATGGTAAGCTATGTTCCAATGAAAAATTAACAAAATGGCTTTTCTCATTAAAATGAAGAACCCTAGTCTTGCTGATCTATCAAGTGATGAACTCCCAGATGATTTGCCTATTTTGAACTTAACGCGATCAGATACTACCCATTTACCTGCGTTACACCTTTTTGCATCATTAGAAAAAGTCTCTCATATCAGCGTGGCCCCTGAAACCCAAAATCTGCAGATTTTTTTCGATAACCAAGCTGTTGAATTTAACGGTAATCATTTCTCTCCTATTCATTCCCCATCCACGAGTATAAAACGACAGAAAAACCCTTGTGCTCCAGACTCTCCTGAGGGTGCGCATATCGTTCCATTGAACAGTCATGATGAATTTGAAAAGCCTAAGTATAGATTGGTTTTATTGCTACCATTACCATCAGGGAATACATTACATTTTTTATCAAAAACCACCCGGTGGAAAGTAGCATATCTTGATAAGGAGTTTGAGTTACCCGCGTTACCTTTATCTGCGCACATCATTAGTGAGGACCATTTTTTTATCCGTTTTTTTAACCATAGTGGGTGTATTTATCATCTGCCAGTTGAAGAAAAACAGTTGATTTCTCGGAGAAAAACCACTCTTTTTGAAGCCTTGAATCAAGTATTATTACCCGATTTAATCAGGATAATTTCTTCTTTTTTAAATCCTAAATTTTCTTCTGCGGAAATATCCAAGTTAGTCACTTTTACGAAAAACTATGGGCTTTTCTCTGAACCTCAAAATGTAAGTAGTTGCGCGATCAAGAAGGACCAAACCTCTAAAGGAATAAAATTTCACCCTAAATAGCTATTTTTAAGTTAGAATAGCTCACCTTTAACTACAACTCAGGTACCAAAACGTGTCAGAACAATTACGAAATATTGCTATCATTGCCCATGTAGATCATGGAAAAACGACTTTAGTCGATAAACTATTACAACAAACAGCAAGTCTTTCTAAAAAAACGACTAATACAGAAAGGGTCATGGATAGTAATGATCTTGAAAGAGAACGTGGGATTACTATTCTTGCAAAAAACACCGCATTAATATGGCGTGATTACCGTATTAATATTGTGGATACACCAGGGCACGCTGACTTTGGTGGAGAAGTTGAACGTATTCTTTCTATGGTAGATTCCGTACTATTGCTGGTGGATGCAGTCGATGGTCCTATGCCGCAAACTCGTTTCGTCACTCAAAAAGCCTTTGCTCAAGGATTAAATCCTATTGTTGTCATTAATAAAATTGATAGACCGGGCGCAAGACCTGATTGGGTAGTAGATCAAGTTTTTGATTTGTTTGATCGTTTAGGTGCAACAGACAAACAGTTAGATTTTCCAATTGTTTATACATCTGCATTATTAGGTTATGCGATTTTAGATTTAGACCAAGATAGTAAGGATATGACTCCTTTATTCGAAACGATAGTCAAGCATGTGCCTGCTCCTGAAGTGGATCCGACTGGACCGTTCCAAATGCAAATTACGTCTTTGGATTATTCCAGTTATGTTGGAATGATAGGAATTGGCAGAATTACTCGAGGTCAAGCTAAAACGAATATGCCTGTGAGTGTCATAGACGCAGAAGGTAAGGTACGACAAGGACGAATCTTGCAAGTATTGGAATATCTTGGTTTAGACCGTAGTGAAGTACCTTTAGCGGATGCAGGGGATATTATTGCAGTCACTGGTATCGAAAAATTAAATATTTCTGATACCTTGTGTGATCCTAACAGTGTAGAGGCCCTCCCTCCTTTAACTGTAGATGAACCTACTGTTAGCATGACTTTTCAAGTGAATACGTCTCCGTTTGCGGGCCGCGATGGAAAATATGTCACCAGCCGAAATATACGTGAACGTTTAGAACAAGAGCTATTACATAACGTTGCTTTACGCGTTGAAGATACAGGTGATCCAGATAAATTTAAAGTTTCCGGCCGTGGTGAATTACATCTTTCAATTCTCATTGAAAACATGCGCCGTGAAAATTACGAGCTTGCTGTTTCCCGTCCTGAAGTCATTACAAAAATGGTTAATGGTGAACTACACGAACCTTATGAAACATTAGCAGTGGATATCGAAACAACACATCAAGGCGCCATCATGGAACAATTAGGCAGCCGCCGTGGTGATTTAAAAAATATGGTTTCTGATAACAAAGGACGAATTCGTTTAGATTATATTATTCCATCCCGTGCATTAATTGGATTTCAAACAGATTTTCTTACTTTGACCTCTGGCACTGGGTTATTGCATCATGTGTTTAGTCACTATGGACCTGCAGCAAAAGGTGAATTTGCAAAACGTCAAAATGGTGTTTTAATTTCAAATCAAGAAGGTGTTGCTGTTGCCTTTTCGCTCTGGAATTTACAAGAACGCGGACGTATGTTAATTGGTCCTCAAACAGAAGTTTATGAAGGTATGATTGTTGGAATTCATTCACGTGATAACGATTTAGTTGTCAATGTTTGCAAAGGTAAACAATTAACAAATATTCGTGCTGCCGGTTCAGATGAAAATATTCAATTAACTCCATATATTAACTTTTCATTAGAACAAGCTTTAGAATTTATTGAAGATGATGAATTGGTTGAAGTAACACCAAAAACTATTCGCATCCGTAAAAAATTCTTGAAAGAGCACGAGAGGAAGAGGGCTTCAAAGAACTAACCTTGTCATCCCGAGCGCAGCGAGGGATCTCCCGCATCGTCACAGGAGTCAATGGGGATCCCTCGCTGCGCTAGTGATGACAGTTAACCCGCTCGGGATGACAGTTAACGCGCTAGTGATGACTTCCTTTTCATCTTTTATTTCTTCTATTTTAGCTTTAAACATTCCTGCTTTTTCTAAATTAGTTTTTGCAGCAGGCTCTTTAAATGCACCATAAGCATTAAAAACAAGCTTTAAAAAGAGATCTAACAAACCTAAGGTGACAACCATAGTGCTAATATTCGTAGATTCTCCCTGGAATGCATAATTCACCATAGCCATCACACCTGCATAAACAAGAGTACCTAATAAATAATAATTTAAAGAGTTTGATTCCCCCAAATGCTTGTTATCAGCAGGTAAGTCCGCACTATCGATTATTTCAAAATAAGAAATGCCTAGCCAAATTAAATCAAAAACCACACTACACCAATGCTGTTGCCACATTTCTTTAACATCATTTACACCAAAAGCTTTGACTAGTTCAAAACTCATTTTACTGCTTTTTAATAACAGAGCGATACTTGGTTTTTCTTGAGAGTTAGCTAAACGATTGAATGAACGAGCAAGTGTATTATCAGCCAAATGGATCTCAAATAAATCGTAAAAAGATTTATTTGTTCCAGATAATAATTGCAATTGTTTATCATTTAAATTTGCAAATTCATCAACTCCAGGCGCATAAGATCCATCTTCCGCAAGATGCGCAATAACGGTGTTGGCTTCTTTCATCATAGCCACATCATTTGTCCCATCTCCGTTTGCGACCACAAAATAATCATTTTCTTTTAAATATTTTGCTAATATACCTTTGCCTTCGGTGCTCATTTCAGAAAAAATAATATTAGGTCTTTCGTTAATTCTTACTTTCATTAATCTTTCAAAAATAGTTAATATTTCTTTATTAATTCCTGAAAAAATAATCGTTGAGTTTGGATTGATTTCTTTAAAATCTATATTTAAATCCTCGCCTTTTAAAGTAATAATTTTTTGGGTCGCCTCAGGGCATAAGACTTTTGCAATATTTTCAGCACTCTTGCTTGTATCGCCCGTAGCTACAAATACAGGCACTCCTTTATGTTTACAATTCAGGATAAATTTTTCTGCGCCTTTTTTTACAGGATTATCAACGATAAAAGTTGCATAATGTTGTAAACTGTTGGCGAGGTCTAAATTTGTAAGATAAGATTCAACAGCAACTTTATCATCTTCATACGCTAATTCTTTTAATTTGATGAATTCATTTTTGGCAATTACCATGCGAGAAATACACCAATCTCTTGACAATACCCCTACTCGGGTTTTCATTTTTTGATAGGCATTTAATAACTTAGATTCTTTAAACTTCTCTACTCTAGGAATTCCGCAAAATAATAAATAATAAGTATTATCATCATCAACTAATGTAAATCTACCTCCAAATTTTCGATATAGACCCAAATGATAGGTATCAACCCATTTTTTTTGATTATTTAATTGCAATTGCTTTTTAAAATGATTACTTCCTAAGGTATCGATATGCAGAATAGAAACATTGGTAGAGACTGACTGAAAGTATTGTAATAATGCGAACTCTTCGGGTTCTAATTCTTTTTTACTATTCGTATAGGCAGATGCAAACAGCTCAAAAATCTGAATCTGCTTATCAGTCGATGGTGTAAATTTTTCATCTTTTATATTTGCTTGAACATCAGAAGGCATATCTGATGTCCATAACCCTAAAACATTCATATGAGGTGTAGTTAACGTTCCCGTTTTATCAGAGATGATTGCTACGCCATTCTTAAACTTGTCTTCATAATAGCCTCCAAGTGCATTGCACAAGTCCACCATACGTAATGCATCAACTGAAGAAATTTTGTTTTGTCCAAGATGACTATTTAATTCGCCAAGCAATCGTCTATTCACCATTTTCCTCAAAAATGTTTCTGAGAAAGGAATCATCATTTGAAAAAGATTAAACATCAAATAAATGGATTGTAACGAAAAAGATGATAAATCTTTAAAAAAGAAGGCAGCCATTCCGATTGAAAACATTAAGGAATGTTTTACACTTCTTTTTTTATGCTCGACAATTATTTGATTGATGACTGATAATTTGTCTTGATTATTATTTATGGGACGTTCTTCTTGTTCCTTTATCCGTATTAAAAAATTATTTCCGCCAAACAAATTTAATTTAGACCCCGTTAAAACACCTGCATGTTTTCCATCACGTATTGGATGTAAGCTAATTTTTTTAAATTTTTTTGCATTTTCACTATCTGTTTTATGCTCTATCCAAACATCTTCGCCATTATGCGTTTTCAAGTTAATACAAAACTTTTTTTCTTCTTCGATAGGTACATAAAAGTTTTTTTCATCTTTTTTTAAAGAAATGACGTCTCCAGAAACTGGAACTGAATTAACATCAAACTGATCGTCACAGATAATCATATTGCCATTGCGTAGCTTATGGCGCTGCACATCTTTAATCTCTGGAATCCCATCTTTAAACCACACGGTTTTTTGTTTGGTCGTATTAAACAAATAATCTTTTTCAATTTTTTCTCGTTGGACAATAAGATTTTCGACAATTTGCGGACCGGCATCTGCAATGAGCGCGGGTAAATTTCTAAAACGCTTTAAAGCCCCTTTTAAATTTAAAATGTTGTCCGAAATCAAACCTAACTGAAACTGACGTGATGCTGGTATCATTTCTGATAATAAAAAATGATTGTATTGAAACCATGTATTAGAAACTGGGGTAATACCAGCAGGTATTAATGCGGTATCGGATCGTTGTGCTCCTTCTTGATATAGTCTTTTTAGTTGATATCCCTGTATTAGTCTGGCTATAACAGACATAGCACCGGGTGCAGCTAATGTACTTACTCCTAGACTTGCAATTAAAGTGTAACTATCATTTAATCGCGGTTCAAAAAATAATTTGCTAGCTTTGTAGCTTGAATAATATAAATTAACAATGCCCATTACTTCAGTTGTCACCGCGCTATAGAATAATAATTCTGATTGAATCTTTCTGTCAGTAATTCTATGTAATGCCGAAAAGCACATAATTGCCGTGCCTAACAAAAATCGGTATAAGTAATTAGATTCCTCTGTATCTGAAATATTTTTTGCAAGTGAATATCTTGCGTATTCCGTTATAAAAATAGGAATGGCAGAAACAGCAATCGTGTTAAAAAACTTGGTAAAATCTCTAATTTGATTCGTTGCATTCGATGGGATTAATTTTGAAAAAGCGTTATATAATTCATTTTTCTTTTGGATAAAATATTTATTTAATTTTCGCGCATGATTTTTAAAATAAAAGGTGTTGTCTCTATTTTTATTTTTAATTTCTCCGAAGGTAACTAAGTTTTTTTTAGAATCCGTACTAAGCAACTTATTTCCTTGCATGCTAAACACTCCTTGTGTTGTTAATAATAATTAACACTCAAGAATTAGCATAATTTTCTTAAGAATTTCTTAATATAGGGTATGGTAGAATTTTGATCACTATTTTAAGAATACGAGGAGAGAATCAAATGAGATTGTTATGTTTGCTATTATCGTTAGTTGTCTTTGTATCTTATGCTTTTGCTTCAAATGGCGCTAAGTTACGAATAAAAATTGCTGGTGTAAGTGCTAATAATGCATATTTTTTATGTGTTGGGCATGCAGGCTGCTTAAGTATTAAAGCGGGTAATCAAGGACATGTATTCACCATTGAGCGCGGTGAACTCAACCGTGTTTATGCATCAAATATTCGAAACTTACGCTTATATCCCCAACCCTTACCAAAATCTTGTAAGATTAATGTTAAAGAAAACCAAACAGTCACTATCACAGGAAAGATAACAAGAACGGCAAAAAATGAAGTTTATATCGGCAATTTGCAATGTTCTGTTGTGGCTTGAGAATAAAACGCAGAAATAGCGGACATAAAAAAACCCCCAACCGTTAACGAGGAGAAAACGGAAGAGGGTTTTGGAAATAAAAGCCTGGCAATGACCTACTTTCACATAAGAAACTTACACTATCATCGGCGCGGAACGTTTTCACTTCTGAGTTCGGGATGGGATCAGGTGGTACCCGCTCGCTATTGTCACCAGGCAAACTAACTTTTGGATCTTGTTACAACTCTACTATGCTGGCTATAAACCAGCGATCTTCTGCGCTTCGCTGCTCATTTACCACCAACGTAAACTCTGCTGCGATGCTCGAACATCGCCGGTTTCTAGCTCAGCCTAGCGAATTGTTAACAAGATCCTTTTTTTCTGCAATGATCGTTTATAGATAACTCTATTCAATTTTAAAACCATTTGGGTGTTATATGATCAAGCCTCACGGTCAATTAGTACTGGTCAGCTTCATGCATTACTGCACTTCCACACCCAGCCTATCAACGTTGTAGACTTCAACAAACCTTTAGGGACCTTACGGTCCGAGAGATCTCATCTTGAGGCAGGCTTCCCGCTTAGATGCTTTCAGCGGTTATCCCTTCCGTACATAGCTACCCGGCAGTGCCATTGGCATGACAACCGGTACACCAGAGGTACGTTCACTCCGGTCCTCTCGTACTAGGAGCAACTCCTCTCAAATCTCTAACGCCCACGGCAGATAGGGACCGAACTGTCTCACGACGTTCTAAACCCAGCTCGCGTACCACTTTAAATGGCGAACAGCCATACCCTTGGGACCAGCTTCAGCCCCAGGATGTGATGAGCCGACATCGAGGTGCCAAACACCGCCGTCGATATGAACTCTTGGGCGGTATCAGCCTGTTATCCCCGGCGTACCTTTTATCCGTTGAGCGATGGCCCTTCCATTCAGAACCACCGGATCACTAGAACCTGCTTTCGCACCTGATCGACCCGTCAGTCTCTCAGTCAAGCACCCTTCTGCTCTTACACGCAACGCGCGATTTCCGACCGCGCTGAGGGTACCTTCGTGCTCCTCCGTTACTCTTTAGGAGGAGACCGCCCCAGTCAAACTACCCACCATGCACTGTCCCCATCCTGGATCACAGGATCAGGTTAGAACTCCGAGTTTTTCAGGGTGGTATTTCAAGGTCGGCTCCACGTAAGCTAGCGCCTACGCTTCAATGCCTCCCACCTATCCTACACAGAAAAACTCAAAGTCCAGTGCAAAGCTATAGTAAAGGTGCACGGGGTCTTTCCGTCTTGCCGCGGGTACACTGCATCTTCACAGCGATTTCAACTTCACTGAGCCTTGGGTGGAGACAGCGTGGCTGTCGTTACGCCATTCGTGCAGGTCGGAACTTACCCGACAAGGAATTTCGCTACCTTAGGACCGTTATAGTTACGGCCGCCGTTTACCGGGGCTTCGATCAAGAGCTTTGCCTTGCGGCTGACCCCATCAATTAACCTTCCGGCACCGGGCAGGCGTCACACCCTATACTTCCTCTTTCGAGTTCGCAGAGTGCTGTGTTTTTATTAAACAGTCGCAACCACCTGACTATTGCAACCACCTTCAGCTCCATTCGCAAGAACTTCACCTAACAGTGGCACACCTTCTCCCGAAGTTACGGTGCTATTTTGCCTAGTTCCTTCACCCAAGTTCTCTCAAACGCCTTAGTATTCTCTACTCGTCCACCTGTGTCGGTTTCCGGTACGGTTCAATAACATCTATCGCTTAGTGACTTTTCCTGGAAGCCTGGCATCAGTTACTTCATCACCTTTACGGTAACTCGTCGTCATGCCTCAGAATTAACAAGGTCTCGGATTTGCCTAAAACCTCTTCCTACACACTTAAACCGGTACTACCAATCTCCGGCCAACTTAGCCTTCTCCGTCATCACTTCGCAATGTTATCAAGTACGGGAATATTAACCCGTTTCCCATCGACTACGCTTCTCAGCCTCGCCTTAGGGGCCGACTCACCCTGCGCCGATTAACGTGGCGCAGGAAACCTTGGACTTTCGGCGTGCGGGTTTTTCACCCGCATTATCGTTACTCATGTCAGCATTCGCACTTCTGATATCTCCAGCACACTTCTCAATGCACCTTCGCAGACTTACAGAACGCTCCTCTACCACTCAAACACACCGTAGTATGTTTGAATCCGTAGCTTCGGTGGATAGTTTTAGCCCCGTTACATCTTCCGCGCAAGCCGACTCGACCAGTGAGCTATTACGCTTTCTTTAAAGGATGGCTGCTTCTAAGCCAACCTCCTGGCTGTCTCGGACTTCTCACATCGTTTCCCACTTAACTATCACTTTGGGACCTTAGCTGTCGGTCTGGGCTGTATCCCTCTTCACGACGGACCTTATCACCCGCCGTGTGTCTCCCGTGTTGCACTTCTCGGTATTCGAAGTTTGCATCGGTTTGGTAAGCCTTTAAAGGCTCCCTAGCCGGCACAGTGCTCTACCCCCAAGAGTGATCACACGAGGCGCTACCTCAATAGCTTTCGAGGAGAACCAGCTATCTCCGAGCTTGATTAGCCTTTCACTCCTATCCACAACTCATCCCCTACTTTTTCAACAGGAGTGGGTTCGGACCTCCAGTCAGTGTTACCTAACCTTCATCCTGGTCATGGATAGATCGCCCGGTTTCGGGTCTACTCACATCGACTTATCGCCCTATTCAGACTCGGTTTCCCTTCGCCTCCCCTATTCGGTTAAGCTCGCCAATGCAAGTAACTCGCTGACCCATTATACAAAAGGTACGCAGTCACAGAATAAATTCCGCTCCTACTGCTTGTACGCACACGGTTTCAGGTTCTATTTCACTCCCCTCACTGGGGTTCTTTTCACCTTTCCCTCACGGTACTGGTTCACTATCGGTCAGTAGAGAGTATTTAGCCTTGGAGGATGGTCCCCCCATCTTCAGTCAGGATTTCACGTGTCCCGACCTACTCTTCGATACCACTCAAAAATCCTTTTCACATACAGGACTATCACCTTCTACGGTCGACTTTTCCAAGTCGTTCTCTTGAGTTTCTTTGAGTTTGGTATCTGGGCTCTTTCCCTTTCGCTCGCCACTACTTAGGAAATCTCGGTTGATTTCTTTTCCTCCGGGTACTGAGATGTTTCAGTTCTCCGGGTTCGCTTCTTGCACCTATTGATTCAGTGCAAAATATCCCGCAAGCGGGATGGGTTTCCCCATTCAGATATCTTCGGATCACAGTCTGTTGCCGACTCCCCGAAGCTTTTCGCAGGCTACCACGTCTTTCTTCGCCTTCTACTGCCTAGGCATTCACCATGTGCGCTTAATTACTTGATCATATAACCCCAAATAGTCTTTTGTATTAACCCTATTTAGTTACTTCGGTCCAGCTTGCGCCAAAACCTCTGCAGTTATTTGTATAGTGATTTGTGAGCTGTCACATTCACTACACTGCTTTCATAAGTAACACCCATTTTTACATTTTGAAATTGAATTACAGTTGTACTTCAGCGTCGCTTTTATTCTCTGCATACCAGCCTTCGCTAGTATCTCAGACATAAAACAACGCTTCCGCGCTTTCTATAAACTTTCATTGCCATATTTTTAAAGAACATTTACACCAAGCTTTCCGTTCCTCAGAACAGATAAATATCCTCTAGCTCTTTTTCCTTCTCTCGCTAGAAACCATTTATCTACTCTCTGGATTCTTCAGGTTACAATTTGTTGTCGCAATTTCTTCTCTTTCTGGTGGAGCCAGTCAGGATCGAACTGACGACCCTCTGCGTGCAAGGCAGATGCTCTCCCAGCTGAGCTATGGCCCCTCTTCTTACGCTTCCTTTTTTCTGCATCTCCGCTCCCTTACGGTCGCGGCTCTGTTACAGTCGCAGCCTGTTACGTCCCGGCTCAGTTTTTTGGTGGGCCTGGGTAGACTTGAACTACCGACCCCACGCTTATCAAGCGTGTGCTCTAACCAACTGAGCTACAGGCCCTCTCACCCTTATCTCCCGCTTCCTCTCGGGCGCGGCTCTGTTTCTTCTTTTTCCCAAGCAACCTGTGAGAGCATCTGCATCTCTATGTCTTTATTTCATGTAAGGAGGTGATCCAGCCACAGGTTCCCCTACGGCTACCTTGTTACGACTTCACCCCAGTCATGAATCATACCGTGGTAAGCGTTCCCCAATGGTTAAACTACCTACTTCTGGTACAACCCACTCCCATGGTGTGACGGGCGGTGTGTACAAGGCCCGGGAACGTATTCACCGCGACGTTCTGATTCGCGATTACTAGCGATTCCGACTTCATGAAGTCGAGTTGCAGACTTCAATCCGGACTACGAGGCGCTTTCCGAGATTGGCTCCCCTTCGCAGGTTCGCTACCCTCTGTACGCCCCATTGTAGCACGTGTGTAGCCCTACCCATAAAGGCCATGATGACTTGACGTCGTCCCCGCCTTCCTCCGGTTCATCACCAGCAGTCTCCTTAGAGTCCCCACCATTACATGTTGGCAACTAAGGATAAGGGTTGCGCTCGTTACGGGACTTAACCCAACATCTCACAACACGAGCTGACGACAGCCATGCAGCACCTGTCTCAGAGTTCCTTTCGGCACAGCCGCATCTCTGCAGCTTTCTCTGGATGTCAAGGGTAGGTAAGGTTCTTCGCGTTGCATCGAATTAAACCACATGCTCCACCGCTTGTGCGGGCCCCCGTCAATTTCTTTGAGTTTTAATCTTGCGACCGTACTCCCCAGGCGGAAGACTTATCGCGTTAGCTTCGATACTAATAGGTCATGCCTACCAACATCTAGTCTTCATCGTTTACAGCGTGGACTACCAGGGTATCTAATCCTGTTTGCTCCCCACGCTCTCGCGCCTCAGCGTCAGTATCTGTCCAGGTAGCCGCCTTCGCCACTGGTGTTCCTTCCGATCTCTACGCATTTCACCGCTACACCGGAAATTCCACTACCCTCTACAGTACTCCAGTCACACAGTCTTAGTTGCAGTTCCCAGGTTAAGCCCAGGTATTTCACAACTAACTTACATAACCGCCTACGCGCCCTTTACGCCCAGTAACTCCGATTAACGCTCGCACCCTCTGTATTACCGCGGCTGCTGGCACAGAGTTAGCCGGTGCTTATTCTTTGGGTACCGTCAAATTTGCCATCTCTTAAACTGCTAATCTTCTTCCCCAACTAAAGTGCTTTACAACCCGAAGGCCTTCTTCACACACGCGGTATTGCTGGATCAGGGTTGCCCCCATTGTCCAATATTCCCCACTGCTGCCTCCCGTAGGAGTCTGGGCCGTGTCTCAGTCCCAGTGTGGCTGATCATCCTCTCAGACCAGCTACCGATCATCGCCTTGGTAAGCTTTTACCTTACCAACTAGCTAATCGGACGCAGGCTCCTCCTAAAGTGCCAGGTTGCCCCAGCTTTTCTCTTTCGAGTTCATGCGGTATTAGCCCGAGTTTCCTCGGGTTATCCCCCGCTTTAGGGTAGATTCCTACGCGTTACGCACCCGTCCGCCACTCGCCACCCATATGTATTGCTACATACCGTGCTGCCGTTCGACTTGCATGTGTTAAGCATACCGCCAGCGTTCAATCTGAGCCAGAATCAAACTCTCCAATTTTTTTCAAATCTTTAAATTTCATTCAGCTCGAATAAGTTACTCAAAGTTAATTGACAGTCTTTAAACTGTCTTTCTTCTTTAAGCATCTTCGTCGTTCTGTTTATTCTTACTTAAACATTATCAACGCAAATGCTCTCACAAATTGCTTGGCTTAATTTTTAAAGAACTTTCGCTTCGATTCTCTGCCTTTCTCTGCAATCCCTCTCCGCGTACCGGCTCATTCACCAGAGACCGGCATTCTACAGCCTTCTCTTTCAGAGTCAACTGCATTTTTCAAAAAATTTTAATATATTTTTAGGCCTCTTAATAATTCGCTATATAGTAGAGTTATTAACAGGGCCTATACGAATTTAACTCGGGCAAAGCGACGTTTTCCAACTTGGATCACTACTTGCTTTCCTGCATTTATGAGTATAGCACGGTTTAAAATTTTGTCACCATCCACCTTAACTGCTCCTTGCTTGATCATCCTAACGGCTTCAGCAGTGCTAGCGGTTAATCCGGTATCCTTAAGTATATGAGCAATATCAACTTCTTCCTTATCTATTTTGATATCAAACTCAGGCATTTCTTCTGGTACCATCCCTTCTCGAAATCGGTTTATGAAGTTTTCTCTCGCTTTAACTGCTTCTTCTTGACTATGAAAGCGAGCTACGATTTCTTCGCCTAACAGAAACTTCACATCCCTTGGATTTAAACCATTTGCCACTTCATCTCTTAATTTGGAAATTTCATCGATGGACTTAAAACTAATTAATTCAAAATATAGCCACATGGTTTCATCAGAAATTGACATGACTTTCCCGAAAATTTCATCAGGAGATTCATCTATTCCTATATAGTTTCCTAACGATTTAGACATTTTTTTGATGCCGTCTAATCCGGGAAGCAGAGGCATCATAATGACTGTTTGTGGTTTTTGTTTAAAATGTTTTTGTAATTCACGGCCCATCAACAAATTAAATTTTTGATCTGTGCCGCCTAATTCAATATCCGCATGCATAGCAACAGAATCATAACCCATTAATAATGGGTAGAGAAATTCATGAATCGCGATGGAATGACCACCGGTGTAGCGTTTATGAAAATCATCACGTTCTAACATGCGTGCTACAGTATGAGTCGAAGCTAATTTAATTAAATCCACTGCTGTTAATTTATCTAGCCATTGTGAATTAAATGCAATTTTTGTTTTTTCAGGATCTAACACTTTAAAAACTTGTTTACGATAAGTCTCTGCATTTTCAAGGACTTGCTCACGTGTTAAAGGAGGACGGGTTTCATTTTTTCCTGAAGGATCGCCTATCATCCCAGTGAAATCACCAATTAAAAATGTGACGTTATGGCCTAGATCTTGAAACTGACGCATTTTATTTAATAAAACAGTGTGTCCCAAATGAATATCAGGCGCTGTTGGGTCAAAGCCTGCTTTGATATGCAAGGGTTTTCCGGTTTTCAATCGTTCTATCAAATCTTCTTCTAGCAGCAGTTCTTCCACACCGCGCCGTATGATTTTTAAAGATTCTTCGACTGAGACCATGCTTTACTCCTCACACAAAAACTGCAATTATGGCACAAAGATTATTTCTCGGAACTACTTTTTATGTCTGAGTTTTACATTGGCTTGATGTCTGGAACTAGTATCGATGGTATTGATGCAGTACTTGTTAACCTGGAAGGTAATAAGCATGAAATCATTGCCTCTCATTATGAAAAAATGCCCGACGTTTTACGTCATTCTATCCTTGAAATTTGCACACCAGGAAATAATGAAATTAATAGGATGGGTGAACTCGATTACGCTATAGGAAAGCAATTTGCTTTAGCTGCAAATATCCTGATAGAAAAAAGTAATGTGAAACGCGAAAATATCCTTGCCATAGGTAGTCATGGGCAAACGATTCGTCATCATCCTGCAAAGAATTTTACTTTGCAAATTGGTGACCCCAATGTGATAGCTGCAACAACAGGAATAACGACAATTGCTGATTTCCGTCGGCGTGATATTGCACATGGCGGTCAAGGCGCCCCATTGGTTCCTGCTTTTCATCAAGCGATTTTTTTGGATAAAAAATCAAATCGAACCATTTTAAATATTGGCGGAATAGCGAATGTAACTTTATTGCCAACCATAGGAAATGTCTTAGGTTTTGATACCGGACCAGGAAATACTTTATTAGATGCCTGGACTGAAAAACATTTACAAAAAAAACACGATGAAAAAGGTGCGTGGGCAAGCAGAGGAAATATCCATACACAATTGCTAGAAAATTTATTAAACGATCCTTATTTTAAATTAAATCCACCTAAAAGCACCGGAAGGGAATATTTTAATATAGCTTGGCTTGAAAAATACTTATCATCTTCAATAACACCTATCGATGTACAAGCAACTTTAGTGGAATTAACAGCGAAAAGTATTTTCAATGCAATCCATCCTTTTTTTGAAACAGGTGAAATTTTTATTTGTGGCGGCGGCGTACACAACGATTATTTATTGCTTAGGTTAAAAACATTAGCAAACAAGCATTTCATTGCTTCTACGGCCAAGCTAGGAGTGGATCCTGACTGGGTAGAAGCAATTGCATTTGCTTGGTTAGCGAAACAAACGTTAGAAAAAAAACCAGGCAATTTAACAGCAGTCACTGGCGCCCAAAAAGAAACTATTTTGGGTGGCGTGTATTTTGCTTAATCAAACATTCCTTAGAGTTTTAGACCCCGGCCTTTAGGCCGGGAAAAAATATGGTTTGGAGGAGGTGCAGACCTCCTCCAAACTTAAATTGACTCCGAAGGAGACATTGTTGCTTATTTTTTTAAATCAAACAAAGCAACTGCTTTTTCATCTTTCTTTGCATCCTTAGGGAATATTCTTTTAAAAAAACCAGAATAGTGGGCAGTAGATAAAAGATAAGGCTCTCGATGAAAAGATAATGTCATACCGGAACCCTTTATTTCTTTTTTTCTAACAAATGAAATAGCTTGCATCAATTCTTCTGCTGAAATCTGTAAACCTCTTTCCATTAATTTAATTAATAAACAATCGGGTTCATTTAAAAGATAGGCTAAATTCAAGGGAGTTAACGAAGGTAATAGAGAACAAAGCCATGGACTTTGTTTTTTTAAATCAAAACTTTCTTGTTTCAATAAATATTCCAAACTTTCTACTCTAGGATAAGTATTGCGAGTAAATTCTTTTTCCACCAAATATTCAATCAAATCCCGTTTTATCAATTTCCCCTTAAATTCCCCTGATTCAACATCCAATTCTTTTAACTTTAACTCTTCAATGATAAAACGCATTAATTTGAAACTTATTGCAATGTCTTTCAATAGTTCAGACATTAAGGTTAAATGATAATTCGGCTTAGTCTTTCGATAAACTTTTTGTATTTTATCGAGAATAAAACGAATCAAATTTAAATACTCTTCTTTCAGCGCAGCTTTGAGCAATAGTTTCCAATTTAGTTTTTCTAATTCAGCTGTAGATAAATTTTTTGCATAAGTATTGAAAACATATTCAAAAAACTCGGCTTTTCCTGAAGCTTCAGCTAATAATAAGTGTGATTCTTTTATTGTAAACATGAAATATGAACGCAGAACATATTTTAATAAGTTTAAATGGCCTTCTCTTAAAGTATGCTCAACTAATGATTGATGGAACTTGGGAAGCAATTGAAAGTTATACAGAGCATTTCGATTAATATCCGTCTTCATACATTCATAATGTTCTGGTTCGCTAATGGCATCCATTAATTTACAACTCAACTCCTTATCTTCAAAAAAACTCTTATCAAAAATCAAATCAATGATTCTCTGTCGCTCTTTTTGATTGCGATGTATGATTGCTTTATAAAAAGTACATCTTTCAGAATCAGACCTAAATGAAAATTCATTTACACTATTAAAAGTTCGATAAAACCAACGTATATCCCCAATCGGCCATTCAGAACAAATGGCTGTTACAGTATTTTCTATTCCGTAAGCAGGTTCTTTTACAGAATACCGCAATGCTATGTCGCTTAATCCAGGTAATTGCTGTATCTTTTTTATGATTGATTTTTTTCCTTGCTGAAGAGCGATAGTCATTAAGGCTGCAGCGAAATTGGCTGAATATTTTGTTATATCTTCTTCTTTCACTTGTGCAAAAATATAATTAACCATAGAGGTTCTATTTGACCAAATAGCAGCACGCAATAAATGATTATTTGAATATTTTTGTTTTTTAGTTATTTCGTAAGCCTTATGTATTATTATGGAAAGATCATTTTGATTTAACAGCTTGAGAACACATTCAACCATTGGTATTTCACCACTCAGAATTGCGCTCTGTAAAAAAAGGAATTGTAGATGCTCTAAATTCATTGATAATCTTTTTTGTGCTTCAAAAGCTTCACTTACCGCCGTGACATTTCCACTGATGATTAACTTGATGAGTCGTGCAGCGTTATAAGGATAGTGATTATCTTCAAAATATCCATTAATCAATTGATATTCTTTTGAAGAACAATCTATATCACCTGAGAATAAAATAGCTTGGTAGGCAGACGCATTGCAAAAAATGATATCTAAAACTTCGTGTTCAAGCCTTTCAACACTCTGTACTTTTCTTAGTTTATTTTTTGACGCTGCATAATGCCTGTAATCAATTCGAGTAACATTTTTCCTTAACATATTTTTCAGCTGAGCAATGATTTCTACTTGAGCATTTAAAGGTTTTAGCAGTTTTTGACGACTTTCCGCTTCAAGAACAGAAGCAGTAATTAAACATTCATTCAATTTTTTAAACTTTAATATTTCTAATACATCATCCAGGCTTTGGGAACGAGGCAAGAATGTTTCTTTCCATCTTTTTGCATCCCGAGTATGTGAGAAGAGAAATCTATTAACCGAGGAAAAAGAACCAAACTCTGATCCTTGATCTCCTAGTAAATCATAAATCATTTGCACCAAATTGCGATCTGCAAAGATTCTCTCCCCTATTGTCTTAATCTTAGTCTGATTAGGAATATAAAGACTTTGTAAGATTGTTTGACTCAATTTATTGTGGGATTTCATATTAGATTATTCCTATTTGTACGAATTATGGCTCATCAGATGACAAAGGGAAGCGCATAGTAGCATGATTATTATTTATTTTGAACAAATTAGTACAAAGACAAAGGCCGTCTGTCCTATTGGAAATTGCTATAATCTGTGCAGAGAATAGTCTTTTGGGATATTATTTAGGGATGAGTGCATTAAGCACGGTCTGATTAAGGCATATCAAGGGAGTGAAAGCGATGAAATTAAAAAAAATATTTCAATTGGCACTTTTAATATCTCACAAAAAGTCTGCTTGCTTAGAAGAAATAGAAAAAAGAGTTACTCCATTACTGTTACCTACCGTAAACATAGATCAAATTTATGCAAAGTGTATTTTAGAAACAACATCAAACATTGAAAACGAACAAGTAAAACATGTTTACGATATATTAAAAATCTGCGCTGAAGCGCAAATGAATCCTCCCGTTAATTTTGAACCTTTAAATAAACTACAATCCTTAAAAAACATTGAGCTATTTAAACATTATGAAACCGACATTCAAGAAAAATACGCAGAATTTTATGATGAAGCTTTTCATTTTGTAAAAGAAAGAAAAACTTCTACTGCAACAAATAAATCAAACCCTAAAAATACAGAACCTGCTAAAGGCGGCTTTGTGAGTGATTTAAAAGCTGCGTTATCAAAAAGGCCTAAAACAACTGTTGTAACCCTTGATAAAAAAAATGTTTCTGAAAAAAATAACGAAAAAGAGAAACCACCAGAAATCCTTACTCCTGCTTCAATTAATGAACGTGCTAAATTAATTGTGGCTTCACTGAAAAAAGATACACCAAAAAATCCAACAACAACATCACTTAAAGTAACATCCGATGCAAAAGCTATTCCTAATAATAAAGAATTCAACCTAGAAAAACAGAAAAATGAAACACTTCAAAAGGAAATGAAGCAATTGAAACAAAAATTGGAAACGGCACAAAAGAATTTAGACGATCAACATAAAGTTATTTTAATGTTTCAAGCAGATGCAAAAGAAAATAGTAAAAAAATTCATGAGATGGAGAATGAAATAATTGATATTTATTCTCTCTATTATTTAATTGATCCTTTTATTGAAAGTGCCATTACGACTAAAGAAATTGCTGAACTCGTTCATTATATTGCACAGGATTTTAGACTTTCTTTTTTGCATAAAAGTGCCCTTGCATCATTAGCACCTGACGATAAATTAAGGGATTCTTTCAATAAACTCTACGATGAATATCATAAGGTGAATCAAGATATTTTAATGGGCGATAATCAAGAAAATTATGCTAAAGAAGATAAAAAAGCCTTTGATAGTAGTAATAAGGAAGTGTGCATTGCTCTTCAAAGAACTTTCCACGTACAAGATGATAAAAGCAAGCCAGGAGAAAAAGAATGGCGCATCACTTTTTTATCGGAAATTTTAAAACGGATAAAAAACCTGGAACCTAATTCTCCCATTTCTAAACTGGCAGCGAAATGTGGCAGCGCCTTTATTCATAGGAACATTAAGAAACTGCTTGAAGATGCAAAAAATATTCAAAAATATTTGAATTCACCTACTAATAAGAATTCAGCAGGATTCTTTAATTCTACAACGCAACCGAATAACTCAACTGCTACAGGATATACTTCGCCCTACATCACCGCGATTACGAATTTATTAGCTAGTGCATATTCTAAGGCGTTTGGATAGATTTTTCCCGGCCTAAAGGCTGGGATCTAATACTCTAAGAAGTTTTTGATCAAGTGTTTGACAGTCAATTCAAGGCGGTGTAATATTTGGCCTAGTTAACTTCACATGAACATATTACTAAAGGTATCTGCTATGTTAAGAATATTATACCCCTCAAAAAGCAAGCCTATTCAAAAAAGTCATTCTGTAGGATACAAGTCTAATCAATTAAATATACCTTTAGAAATATGGTACATAGTTCATGAATTTCTTGCAGATAGAGAACTCAACGGCATTAAATGTTATGTCATAGAATTTAACAATAAATTTGAATATAAAGGGATGTGTAAACCTATTGAACTTACTGTTGATGCAATATGGTCTTTTGGCTATACGCCTATAGGGAGGTCTTTAGAAAAAGCTTTAACACCTATAAAGGATACAAAAATAACCACGGGTATATTTTATGGTATGATTATACCTCCTTTTCTTCTAGCAGCTGCCACATCACTCACAGCGGGTGCTGCCGTTGATGGAGTTCGTCATGCTCACCACTCTACTATTAAAAAACATAGGCAAAATAAACAGCTAGAGTATGTTTACACTTTGTTTGGTAAAACTAAAGCTGACTGCCAAATAGTTGAAGACCATCGCACAAACCAATTACATGTTCCATTGCGCCGCCAACCCATAAAAAAAAGCTAAAATGGTAAGTGTTTAGCGCCACGTCAATATTGGTTAAAAGCATGCCTAGAATTATATTTGATCCTGGATTTAACACAGTCAATTTACACAGTGTTACTCTCGCTGAATCTAAACAAAACCCAGAATATTGGCGTTTGATGCAAAATATGTATCGAGAGCAATCAGCGCGTATTATTCAACGACGGTTTCGCAAAAAAATTGGCAGCACATTTTTAGGTAAGTATTCTGAAACGCTTAATGGTCCTTTGTCATTAAAATTTATTAAAGAACCTGATGATAAAGAATATTTATTACACGCTGAGAAAATTAAAAAAGGTCAATATATTGATCTTGATTTCAATGAACCTCAATTTGTTCGTAATATATATAAAGCATTACGCTTAAAAGAAATTAATGTTGAACAACTTGCCCTTGCGATGATGTTGTATGATGCACAAGAGCAATTTGAAGATAAAATAACATATACCTGCCCAATGATGAAGAAATATTCTTATGATGAAAAAGGGCCATATAAGTATAAATCATTAGATTTTGTCACTGCTAAGCAATATAAAAGCTTTGAAGAAAAATTAAGACAATTGCCAGAAGAAGAAAGATGCTATTACAGTATTCATTTTACCAAAAGCAGTTTGCTTACATTTCTTTTTATTTCCTTACACTTTGATGATACAAGAGGAGGTCTAAAATATCTTTATATCAATCATTATAGTGATACTTTAAAAAAATATATTAAACAAAATGCATCTCCTGATAAAATGCAGGAATTAATTCAACTTACAAACGACCTTTTTAATAAGGATAAAAACATCACTGGACAAGCAGTTGATAAAATGAAAACTTTTTTAAAAAGTGAAATTATTAGATTTCATTTTCCAGTTAACACCCTTTTAAATAAAAAAGATAGCGGATTAAAATTCATAGTAATGCTAATAACTTCCGCCCAGTTAGATTGTAATCTGTATTTATGTCCGCAAGTTGAAAAAAATGATAATGATCCTGAAAATAATTTTTTATGTTTAAATCTTCCAACCATTTCTTCTTTTAATCTATTTCAAGAATGTATTTATGGCAAAGAACATGTATCGGTTCCCTATTTTACAGCAGGTCAAATCGGTACTCGTTTCATTCGAGAACTTGATGAGCACCCGGAAAAATATGGAATAAAACAACAGGCTCGTCCTGTTGAAATGTGCCACCCTGACTTAATTTCAAACCCCAAACCTCACGGATTAATTTCAAGCAATTTTATGATTACATGGCATGATTTTGCCGTACATTCTACCCGTAATAGCTCTCAAAAAGCTAAACCTGTAGTCCGGTATCTTAGGACTATGTTAGAAAAGGAAAAAGGCTTTGATATGTCAAAAGCGATTTGGAATTTATCTGATATGGATACCAATGCTGGAATAGTCGACAGACAACATTGCCACCTTATTTCACCTTTCAGTTTAGGCGATGTATTAAGGAAAATTGAACCCGATTTTTTTATAGGCGCAAAGAAAAGTGACGTTGAACTGCTTATTATAAATGATTTTATAACTCATAGGAAAACGTGGAATGTTCATTTAAAAAAACATCCCAAAAACTTTTTCAACCCAGAAGCTATTGGTAACCAACAATGGAGTAAAAACTTCAAGGAAAAATTTCTCAATTTAAAGAAAACGTTTGATGCGGTAAAAAAAGAAAATATTTCCAGTCTTTCTATATTTAATATTTTAATCTATCGTTTAAAGAAACATAAAGATGCGATAGCTTTATGTAAATCCATTGATAACAAAATTGGCTTAAAAAATCTATTTTATTGGGATAGAAATAATGGTTTGAAATTTAATCCAGAATATTTTGTACTTAACTCTCTTTCTACTAATTTTATTGTGAATTGTAAATATAAAACCTTAGCTGATTATAAAGATGATTTATACGTTATCCTGTCAAGAATCAATGAATGCTTTGATTCTAAAAATATGCTAAGCACAAAACCTTTGAGCTTGCCAAGCCAGGGTAAAGACTTAAAAGATAGTTATTTGGAAAGCTCTTTGTCATGGAATCATTCGGATCAAAAACAAAGTATTGCAGACAATTATCAGTGGAAAATTGATAGTCTATTACGCTTGGAAAAACATCACGAGTTAGAGTTATTATATAAATTAGCCGATAAACATCAATTACCACAGAAAAAACACATTCAATCTTCCTTAGAAAATTCTATTATCACCGACTTGAAATATCTACCGAAGATGGAATTCAATATAAATTTCTACGCTAAATATTATAGAGAGACATGTTATAAATTTAAATTGTTTAGATCCAATGAATCAAAACAACTTTTCGTCAATGAACTCTTAAAAGATCCTATCTGGAAACCCGAAAGTTATCATTTACAACTTAAAACATTATGTAAATTTAGAATCCTTTTTAAGGAAGATAGATATTATCAATTATTAAAAGAAAAAGTTTATAGTCAATTTCAAGCATCTCAAGGTGTTGGTTTATTTGCGGTTAAAAATGCCAACAGCTTGTCTACGACGGAGAAGGATAGCAAAGAGCTAACACGGCCGTTATTAACGAGTGCTAGATTGTTGTAGAAGCTATAACAGGTACTGTGGCTAATCACACATGCCCATATTTTTCATTTTTTCCCAACCAACGGTTAATGATTAAAGGAATTATTTCTGGATAATGATTTTGTAAAATAGTTGCGGCATCTTGTACTTGCGGTAACAAATCATTATCACGAATTAAATCAGCAATGCGTAAAGTCACATCCCCTGTTTGTCTTGTTCCTAAAACTTCGCCGGGTCCTCTTATTTGTAAGTCTTTTTCAGCGATCTTAAAACCATCGTTGGTTTCGCGCATAACTGCCAATCGTGCTTTGGCAAATTTTGATAATGGAGCTTGATACATTAACAAGCTGTGACTTGCAATTGCACCCCTGCCGACTCGTCCACGTAATTGATGTAATTGTGCGAGCCCCAAACGTTCTGCATTTTCAATTACCATTAAACTGGCGTTGGGAACATCCACCCCCACTTCAATGACAGTTGTTGCAATTAATAAATTCAATTCTCCTTTTTTGAATGCTGCCATTATGTGTTCTTTTTCTTGTGATTTCATGCGGCCATGCAGTAATCCGATTTTTAAATTAGGTAATGCAATCGTTAATTCTTGCGCTGTATCTTCAGCCGCTTTACATTGCAGTACTTCAGATTCTTCAATCAATGTACAAACCCAATAAGCTTGCTTTCCTGAGGCACAGGCTTCACTGATTCGTTGCAAAATTTCTTCACGTCTTGTATTGGGTATTACACTGGTTGTTATTGGCGTGCGTCCAGGCGGTAGTTCATCAATGATAGAACAATCTAAATCTGCGTAAACACTCATGGCAAGTGTTCTTGGAATCGGCGTTGCAGTCATAATTAATTGATGAGGGAAATGATTTCCTTGTATGCCTTTTTCGCGTAATTGTGAGCGTTGTTGGACGCCAAAACGATGTTGTTCATCTACAATCACTAATGCTAATTTTGCAAATTGAATGTCTTTTTGAAAAATAGCATGCGTTCCTATTACTAATTTTGCTTCGCCGTTTGTTATCGCATTTTGAGCTTCTCTTCGTTCTGCGATTTTCATTTGTCCTGAGAGCATGACAGTATTGATTTTTAAAGGTGAAAACCATTTTTGAAAAGTTTGATAATGTTGTTCCGCTAATAATTCGGTAGGCGCTAATAATGCTGCTTGATATCCATTTTCTATGGCCTGCAAAATCGCCAATGCTGCAACTACTGTTTTCCCAGAGCCTACATCACCTTGTACTAAACGCAGCATGGGATAAGGTTTACTTAAATCTTCTTGTATTTCTTCAGTTACTTTTTTTTGTGCGGCAGTTAATTGAAAGGGTAGAGATTGAAGGAAGTGTTTAACTGGATGCGAGCCTTCGGTGGGCACGGCTAAAGAACAGCCTTTGCCCACCCGAGCTTCCCCATGACACGTTTGTGAATTAATTAATGGGATGGCTTGATGTGTTTGAAAAGATTGTTTTAAATTTAATAAACTTAATCGGTGCGCTAATAATTCTTCGAAAATCAATCGTCTTTGCGAAATATGCTTGCCTTCTAATAGTAAATCAACCTGCGCATCACTAGGTGGTCTATGTACATATTGTAATGCTGTACCTAATGAGGGATAAGTTAATTTTTTTAAAATAGTTTCAGGTAAAATATCTGCTAATGCTGCGCCTTTTGCTAATAAGGTCAATGCTTGATTGGTTAACTTTCTAAACATTAATTGACTTAAACCATCTGTGGTTGGATAAATAGGCGTAAGATTTTCTTCAACCGGTATAAGATCATTTTCTAAAATTAATTTATATTCGGGATGGACCATCTCCAATCCATTCGTACCAATTCTTACTTCACCATAACACCGGATTTTTACATCGGGTATTAATGACAATCGTTGTTGCGCATTAACATGGAAAAAACGTAAATGTATCCGGCCGCTATTATCTCTTAAACGGCATAACAGTCGTGTTTTTCCAACGCGTGGTGCCGAAATGGACTCTATTTCTCCCTCGATAACAACATGATCATGGGGTGAGACATCTCGTATGGAATGAATGCGTGTTCGGTCTTGGTAACGCATGGGTAAGTGAAATAATAAATCCTGAACTCGCATAATACCCAAATTCGCCAGGCGTTCAGCTACCTTAGCACCTACGCCAGTTAATCGATTGCACGGGATTTGGCTTAAATCGTTGGTCACTTTGAATCCGTTGATGAGTTTTGACTAATATACTTTGATAATAGAAAAATGGGCAAGAAACACTTTCGGTGGGCACGGCTAAAGAGCAGCCTTTGCCCACCCTACGATCTGGCATGACAGGAAGAGGTTTCGCTGGCATGACGCGCCCCCCGCAGGCGCGGTTATTTTAACGTTAGAGGGGATATTTCATCATCGCTGGTATTGGTAGAACAAGCGGGTGTTGCTGTCTGTAACTTAATAGGTGTTGGTCGTTTCACAAACATTGAATTTGGATGCGGTGTAGTCTTTTTTGTTTTCGTTTTAGCGTTCGATTTTGCTTCTGGTTCAAGAAATGCTTGTTTATTATTAACAGGCACAAGAGGTTTATTAAGTTCTCTGACTTGTTCTTCATAAAATACAATTAATCTGTCTATATCTCTGGTGACTTTTTCAACGGTATCTGCTGTCACATTAAGTGCTTCAAATGTATTGTTATAAATCGTTCTTGCTTGATCTTGTGAATTTGATAATTGAATAGTAGCATTAGTGCGTGTTACCACCTGCACACATTTTTCAGCAATTTTTTCAGCTATTGATTTAAAGTTTTCATCAATTGATATTAAATGTAAAACATCATTAATCATCAATTCTAATTGTCGTACATATTCTATTGTTAATAAACTTGCTTGAATGATTAAGTCTTTCGCAGGGCCTGTGTTCATTTGACCTTTTAATAATTGCAATTTTTTATGCGTTTCCTGCATTTGTTCATGCGCCTTTTCACCGACTTGGCGAATCGCATCACTTAACAGTAATTGGCTTGATTTATCTTTTAATTGTTTAATTAAGTGTTGTACATAACTTTCAGATTTTTTTTCATCTGAAACTTTTGTTGATTTTGCATCAACTTTTGAATTTTCAGGAACCAATGCTTTTTCATCTGATTTTTTTAACTTAGAAAATAAATTAGGTAATGGACTTAAATCATCATCATCTTTTTTTATCTGTCGTATCACTGCATTCAATTTTCGAATTTTTTCTTGTAAAAGTAAAAATTCCTCTGCTTGGAAATTTTTTGTTATCAATGCAAGTGGTGTTAAGCCCTGACCCGTCACCGGTCCAGGAGGCAATATTCCGGTAGGTTGATCAACAACAGTTGCGGTGCCTGCGGCAAATGGATTTAAGTAGGATAAAATTGAATAAGAACCAGACATCGACAACCTCCAATGTTTTCAAATAAAAAATGCCTTATCTTTTTATCCTATTGGGTTTTGCTTAAGGAAAAATTAAGAATTCTTAACTATTCATTAAACTTTGACTTTAATAATAAAAATTATTAAAGTCGTGACCTTAGCCGAGATGGTGGAATTGGTAGACACGCAAGTTTCAGGTACTTGTGGGAGAAATCCTGTGGAGGTTCGAGTCCTCTTCTCGGCAAAAATTACATCCTTTCATCAGTCAAAGCAGTTTCTTTAGTACAGGGTTCAAAAGGATGACTCAAGATAATGGTATCGTTTCTATCAGCACCCGTAGAAATGAGATCAATAGGAACACCCGCCATTTCTTCTACCCTTAATAAATATTTTTTGGCCTTTTCAGGTAATTCGCTGAATTTTTTTACACCAACCGTCGAGGTTTGCCATCCTGGAAATTCTTCATAAATCGGTTCGCATGCTGACAATTCATTCATATCTGTTGGCAACTCAGAAACTTCTTTTCCATGTAACTGATACTTGGTACACACTTTTATTGTTTTTAATTCATCCAAGACGTCTAACTTTGTTACACATAAGCCAGAAATGCTATTTAATTGGATTGAGCGGCGTAAAATAACCATATCCAACCAACCGCAACGTCTTGGTCTTCCTGTGACCGATCCAAATTCGTTACCACGTTGTGCGATTTGTTTGCCGATTTCATCATGTAATTCTGTTGGGAAGGGTCCTGCACCCACTCGTGTGGAATAAGCTTTCATAATTCCTATGATGGCATTCAAATGCAATGGCCCAAAGCCGCTGCCTACACTCGCAGCGCCAGCAACCGTATTAGATGAAGTCACAAAAGGATAGGTACCATGATCAACATCTAAAAATGTTCCCTGCGCACCTTCGAATAAAATATGTTTTCCTTGTTGACGAAATTGATTCAATAAAGCAGAAACATCTGCTTTCATTGGTTTTAATTGAGGTACTAATGCTAATGTATCATCACGCACTTGATGAAAATCAATGGGATCATGATGGTGATAATTTTGTAAAATAAAATTATGGTATTCAAGCACTTCTTCGAGTTTGGTGCTAAATCTTTTTTCATCAAATAAATCACCAAAGCGTAACGCACGTCTTGCTACTTTATCTTCATAAGCAGGCCCAATACCACGACCCGTTGTACCAATTGCAGCTTTGCCTTTTGCTTTCTCTCGTGCTTGATCGAGTGCAACATGATAAGGGAGTAGTAATGTACATGCTTCACTAATACGTAAGCGTTGACTTACAGGTATATTGCGACGTTCTAGTTCTCCCATTTCTTGCAACAATGCAGTAGGTGATAAAACAACCCCATTTCCAATTAAACATGTGACATGAGGATGTAAAATCCCAGAAGGTATTAAGCGTAAAACTGTTTTCTGTCCATTGATTACTAATGTATGTCCAGCATTGTGACCTCCTTGAAAACGTACTACAACGGAAGCTTGATCCATTAATAAATCAACTATTTTTCCCTTTCCTTCATCACCCCACTGACTACCTAAAATAACGATACATTTTCCCATGAGATACTCCAACAAACTTTTAACGCATTAAATACAACCAAGCTAAACCAATTAACATACTCATTAAACCAAATATTCTTAATGTCTTATCATTTTGCAAAGTGATTTGTATCATCATCCGCCGCCAGGTACCAGGCAATAAAAAAGGCATTAATCCTTCTAAAATAAAAACTAGACCGAACGCCATCCATAATGAGTGACTCATATGATATTTCCTAAAATCTAGCCAGCTGGATGCCAGCCTTATTTTTTCCCACCGCTATTTCCGCCTTGTGCATTGTGGAAATAACTAAAGAATTGACCTTCTGGTTTTAAAACTAAAATGTCATGCTTTTGATTAAAACTTTTTTCATAAGCTTCTAAGCTACGATAAAAATCATAAAATTTTGGATTTGAACCGTAGGCACCTGAATAAATTTCTGCTGCTTCTTTATCACCTAATGCTCGTTGATTGGCCGCTTCCATTAAAGCTTGTGCTTTAATCACAGTCACTCTTTGATCAGCCAAGGCTTTAATTTCTTCAGACTTTTGTGATCCTTCAGCTCTTTTTGCTTCTGCAAATTGTTTTCGCTCTGCCGCCATCCGTTTGAAAACAGAATTCATCACATCTTCAAGTAATGTAATTTGTTGAATACGAACATCTAATACATAAATTCCTTGATCTTTGTTTGCTTGATCCTTATTAGCTTGTTCTTTGATAGCATTAACCATGGTAGCACGTGCAGAAGAAATCGCCTGATCACTGGTATATTTACCATATTCAGCACGTACAATATCATTAATTCGTTGTTCTAAAAGATTTTCAGCCCAACTCACACTACCACCACCAGTACTAATATAAAATTTAGGAAGATTACTAATTTTCCATTTAGCAAAATATTCCACTACCAAATAAGTTTGTTCTTTGGTTACAACTACCAGTGGTTTAGCAGGAGATGTTGAAAGTTCTTGTAAACGAGTATCAAAAACTAATACATGATCTAATAAAGGAATTTTAAAATGTAATCCCGGATTTAATACTTTAGGTTCTCCATCAGTTGTAACAATTTGTCCTAACCGTTTAATTAAAGCACTTTCACCTTCATTGATCGTAAAAGTACTTAATAAAATTAAAAGAATTATTGCAATAGCAATTATGCTGGTTAGCATTTTAGTTGGTGTCATTTTTCACCTCTTCAGTGCTACTCGAATTATCATTGCTAACCAAACCGCTAATCGGTGTTGGTGTATTGGTTGAACTATTAGAAGCATCATCATCTTCGATTTGTTTCATTAACTTATCTAGCGGTAAATAAATTAAATTATTTCCCGAGTTTGAATCGATTAAAATCTTACTCGTGCTCTTTAAAATATTTTGCATTGCATCCAGATAGAGTCTTTCTCTAGTCACTTCAGGCGAACTTTCATACGCTTTTAAAAGAGCTTGGTAACGTGCAACATTTGCTTTTGCATTCAATACAACTTGCTGACGATATCCATTGGCATCCGCTGAAATTCGCGCCGCTTGACCTTCCGCAAGAGGCACTACCTTACTAGCATAGGCCTGCGCTTGCTGTATGGTGGTGGAACGGTCTTGATCCGCACGGTTTACGTCATTAAATGCTTCTCGAACTTGATCTGGAGCTTGAACTTTTCTAAGGGTGACAGCAACAACTTCTAATCCCGATTGATAAGTCGATAAAATTTGCTTACTTCGATCTAACACCCCAGCGCTTAACACTTCTCGTCCTGTTGTTAATACATCGTCTAATTTCATTTTCCCAATGACATCAGATAGTGCGCCAGAAGAAACCTGTTTCATCGTTTCATCAGGGTTCACAATGTTAAATAAATACGCCCGTGGATCCGCCACTCTATATTGAATATTTAATTCAACATTCACTAAATTTTTAGATTGATCGGGTGAGGTTGATTTTTTGTTAGCGTCTACTTGAATGTACTGATTGGGTAAATCACCTTGTTCAGAAGATTTTGTTAAAAAATCTCCGCTTAATGAAAAAGAAAATACTTTACGTACATCAACGGTGTATTTAGTATCGATAAAACGCGCAATCCAATGTAATCCAGGTTGTAAAGTATCATTATATTTGCCAAAGCGGAGCACTACTGTTTCTTCAGCTGGATTGACAATAAAAATTCCAGATAAAAACCATAAAACTAAAATGCCTGCTAAAACAAATCCCGCAATCACTCCATAATCTTTTTGAGCAGGTGCTTGCCAATTTCCTGTCGTTTTGCCCGGTTTAAAAAAACCATTACGTAATTTTTTTATAAAATTACTAATTATTTTGTCTAAATCAGGAGGGTTGGAATCGCGTTTTCCACCCCAAGGATCTTGATCATTTTTACCGGGTTCATTCCACGGCATAGGCCATACTCCAGTTTCAAAACCAAATAGGGAATTCTAGAGGGCATTGAGAGTAGAAGCAACTTAATACGTTATTTTGTCTGGTTGTTTTAGCATCATAACCCTGCTCTAGCGCCGTTTCTGTAACTTTTGCCACTGCATTCTAGGTAATTTGATTTTTAAATGATAATTACCTTCATCATCTATTTTTTCTGTTTGAACAGCATTTAATTGATAAAGATTTGCCCGTAATTTAGATTGATCAGGCGTCAAAATTAATGATTGACGCAAGATATCCTTGCTTAAAATTTTAACAATTTCTTGTTGGAGCTGAGAAATACCTTGCCCTGTGACAGCAGAAACAAAGATGCGGCTAGGCTCTTTAGAACCCACAATTTCAGACTCAGTGCATAAATCACTTTTGTTAAATACCATTAATTGCGGGACTGTTTCTGCATTTATACCCTCTAAAACATGATTGACTTGAGTGATATTGGATTGTCGATTTTCATCACTCGCATCTACAACATGCAACAATAAATCTGCTTGCGTGACTTCTTCTAACGTTGCATGAAATGCTTCAACTAAATCGTGAGGAAGGTGACGAATAAATCCTACCGTATCAGCCAAAATAACCGAACCGATATCTGGAAGCTCTAAACGGCGTAAAGTAGGATCCAATGTTGCAAATAACCGATTTGCAACATAGACACCTGCTCCCGTCATTTTATTAAATAATGTGGATTTTCCAGCATTGGTATAACCTACTAATGCAACTGTTGGAATAATTGCTTTACGACGACTTTTTCTACCTTGATCGCGTTGTTGCTTCACTTTTTTCAACCGATCAGTAATAAGTTGAATACGTTTTTTTATTAAGCGCCTATCGGTTTCTAATTGGGTTTCACCCGGTCCTCTTAAACCAATTCCACCTCGCTGTCTCTCAAGATGAGTCCATCCTCGCACTAAGCGCGTGGACATATGTTTTAATAAAGCCAATTCAACCTGAAGTTTACCCTCAAAGCTGCGCGCTCGTTGTGCAAAAATATCAAGAATCAATCCTGTTCTATCGATAACGCGACAATTAAACAAATGCTCTAAATTACGTTCTTGTGCAGGAGTTAATGTATGGTTAAAAATGACAAGCTCTGCTTTGTGCGCTCGAACAACTTCATTGATTTCAGTTGCTTTGCCAGTGCCTATAAAATATTTTGATTCGGGAAGTTTGCGAGTACCGGTGATAATTTCAACTGGTAAAGCTCCTGCAGATACAGCAAGATCCTTAAACTCAGTTAAGTCTTCTTGCATGACACCTGCAGGAAAATTGATATGTACCAAGACTGCTTTTTCACCGCCTTCAGGGCGATCGATCAACTGTTACCTCTATTCTTTTTCTTTATCTGGTGCCCGGTTTCCATTTCCGTTGCCGTTACCATTACCATTTCCTGAGCTTCCATTGCTATTGCTGTAATCCATAGGAGAAGAAACATTGCGTGAAGGTACTACTGTGGATATCGCATGTTTATAAACCATTTGGCTTACTGTATTTTTAAGTAAAACTACAAACTGATCAAATGATTCTACAAGTCCTTGCAATTTAATACCATTAACTAAGTAAATAGAAACGGGAATCTTTTCTTTACGTAACGTATTTAAAAAAGGATCTTGCAATGATGGCCCTTTTGTCATGATTTTTATTCTCCATTTTATAAAAAGTATCTTTAATCAAAGCGTTGAGGATACATAATCTGCCCAATACAAGCAAGAAGTTCCTTGCATTAAAAATGCTAAAACGATTTGATATCTGTATATCCTTAGGCTATTCTTTATACTGGTGCATATTCACGTTTTTGTGAATAATAGATTTTCTTTTAACCAACTTTCGATAGATTTATATGGAAAAACCAAGTCAAATTAATCGCGCCTGTTCTTCTTGTGGAATTCAAAAACCATTATCTGCATTTTTGCAACTTGAAGGTACTCAAGGTGCAAGCTATGGGAATGTTTGTGCTTCTTGCCGCGGGAAAGAAGTCAAAACCGAATCATCAGATAAAGGTGATGATAAATCAAAATTAGAATTAAAGCTTAGAATCGGCAGTGCGGAAAAAATGTACGCTGATAAACAGCAAAGAATACAAAAACAAACTGAAATCGAGGATTATCAAGAAGAAGTTAAGAAAAAAGAAGAATTAAAAACCAAGAAAACATTTATTTCAGAGATAAAAGAAAAAGCTGAGAAAGAACATCACAAAGGGTATTTGGAAGGTAAAAAACAAGCTTATTTAGATAAAACAAAATCGTTTCTTTCAAAAACTGAAAAAGCATTTCGCCCCTTAACTGAAGCTGAACGTGCTCGCGAAATCAGAAAACTGGAAGCTATTTTTCAACAGCATCAACGTTTAACGACCGCCGACCTACAACAATCGCCACTCTTTCATGAAGCCAGGTATCAATCCTCTGTATTACAACAAATGATTATTCGATTTCTTGGTCCTAGCTCTCCCCTAGGAATGTACTTGGCAACAATTGGCGGTTCGAATCCAAGCATGTTTGTGCAACCCACTGCACACCCAGTGGAGCCAAAAAAAGATATTTTAGACGATTATATCGATAAAACCATGGGGCCTTCTTCTAAAAGAGGAAGATAGAAGTCTTCAAGGTTTAACCTAGAAACGGCAGGAATCAACTGCCGTTTCTAGGTTTTACTAATTCACCCTTTTCATTCAAAACATATTGCTGTTCGTTATGAACAAAAGAAATTAACTTTTCTATTTTTAAAGAGCCTTCTTTGACTTTTATGACTGGGTTGCCAATAACATCTTTCATTTCTTCCGTAGCAGGAAGAATCATTTCTTTTTTCACTGCGACCATCAAATAACCATGCTGTTGTTTATTTGCTTTAGTTCGTAGTAAAGAATCGATGAAAGATTTTTCAGCATAGATTGGACGATTAACGCTGTATTCATAAAAAACCTTAGGATTTAACATATTTTGCCAAGTCTTAAATTGTAGACCATGTGCATTGTAAAGATACACATAAACAATAGCATCCCCTGAAGTAATTTCTTGAGAAGACTTTTTTTCTGCTTGGGTTACTATTGGCAAGCTTTTTTCTAAGCTATCCAATATGGCGTTTAAACGGTCTTTAACAAAGCGAAACCTTTCACCAATTTGATGCTTTTCTCTTAATGCTTTGTCTTCTGAAATGAGATCTTTTATTTCATTGATTAATGTTTCTAATTTTTCTTTTTCAGTAGACATTTTTTTATCCTAAAATTACTTTAAGGTATTTTGAGAACTTGGAGATGGGAATAATCCTTCAATTTTATGAATTTTTTCATCTATTTTACCGTTAAGCTCAAGTAAATATTGGACCGAATGAAGCGGTTTACTTTGCTCTTGTGGCGGTGCCGCATGCAATAAACCAGCAGCTAGATTTTCAACATGAGAACCTATTTCAGAGAGTTCGTTTTTAACTGATTGTACGTCAGCCATGCCACTTACCTCGATGTTGTAATATTAATTATATATATACATTATAGCGTCATAGCATAAAACTAGTAAACCCAAGTTGACGTAATGCTTCATAAGTAACTATTGCGACAGCGTTAGAAAGATTCAGGCTTCTAGAGTGAGGTAACATAGGAATTCTAATCACATTTTTCGGTGGCAATTCAGAAAGCAGGGCCTTAGGTAACCCCCTTGTTTCTGGCCCGAATAAAAAAACATCATTTTCTTGATAGGTCATAGCAGTATAATTTTGCTTTCCGTGAGTTGAGCAAGCAAATAACCTAGCCGGGGTAACTTCTTTTAAAAAAGCATCATAATTTTTATGATGAACAACACGCGTCCATTCATGATAATCAAGACCCGCTCTTTTTAATTTTTTATCATCTACGGTAAATCCTAATGGATGAATTAAATGTAAAATAATGCCCGTATTTGCGCATAAGCGAATAATATTTCCTGTATTAGGTGGTATTTCTGGTTGATAGAGTGCAACGTGTAACACTTAATAAGCCTTAGAATTTTTTTCTAAATAAGGATTGCCTAATTCATTATTGCGTTGAATTTGATATTTTCTACGTTGGGAGTATGCATCACGCATAAAAAGATACCTATCAAAAGCAAGTTGTTCGATTGTGCCTTGGAAATGGAGAAGATCAGCTCTTTTTGAAATAACACCCACCCCATAAATAGTATAACGAACATTTGTGGGGTTAATATAAGGATATATACTTAAAAAATAATAATTCACAGGCCAACCAATTACCCCATCTCTAAACGTAGTTGGTCCTATAAATGGCAACACTAAATAAGTTGAATCAGTATAACCCCATCTTGCTAAAGTTAATCCAAAATCTTCTGTATTGGGCTCTAACCCCATATTAGAAGCGACATCAAAAAAACCGCCAACACCAATGGTTGTATTCAGTATGAATCGCCAAGCATCACTAGTACCTTGATAAAAGTTACCTTGTAAAACATCATTTAAAACAGTGGGAATAGTATCAATATTCGCATAGATATTACTGATCCCTTTTGCTAAAGGCTTGGGAACAATATTGGTGTAAAGCATGGCAACTGGCTTTAATACAATCTTGTCCAACACCTCATTAAAGCCAAACATAGCCCGGTTAAATTTTTCATGAGGATCTTTTACAGGAACCTCATCTGTACTCTCATCCGCATCTAAAGGAGGTACATCGTTTGCCGTGGTCAAAATAGACTGTGGATCTTGTTTTAATGAAACATCAGCAAATGCTGCAGGAGCGAATCCTAATGCGATAAGAAGCAAGGAACATTTGTAAATAAAGATAAGTTCTTTACGCATAGAATCCTTCCAAAAACCAATTCAAAGCATAGTTTAGCCTTAGCTGGGCAAGATGCCAAGGACAGGATAGAATCCAAATGTTAAAGTGAGTTAAGGAAAAAATTATGTCAGTACATCCACGCCCCTTGGCCTTAATTATTTTAGATGGATGGGGCTATCGAAAAGAATCTGAATTCAATGCTATTGCTAATGCAAATAAGCCATTTTGGGATCATTTATTAAAATCTTATCCTCATACTCTTATTTCTGGCTGTGGAAGATGCGTTGGCTTACCTGATGATCAAATGGGAAATTCAGAAGTCGGACATTTAAATATGGGCGCAGGACGTATTGTCAATCAAGATTTAACAAGAATTGATTTAGCCATAGAAAATGGTGACTTTTATTCAAATCCCGTTTTAACAGATGCGATGGATAAAGCAAAAAAAAATAAAACTGCAATACATGTTTTTGGTCTAGTTTCACCGGGTGGTGTACATAGTCATGAACGACATTTACACGCTCTTTTAAAAATGGCTGCTGATCGAGAAGTCGATGAAATATACATACATGCGTTTTTAGATGGAAGAGATACACCGCCAAAAAGCGCACAGAAATCTTTAGAAAAACTAATTGAAACATGCACACGCTTAAAATGCGGAAAAATTGTTTCTCTTATCGGTCGCTTTTATGTCATGGACAGAGACAAACGCTGGGAACGAATACAAGCTGCTTACAATCTCTTCACCCAAGGTAGTGCTGATTTTCATGCCTCCGATGCTATTACCGGACTTGAAAGTGCTTATTTACGAGGAGAAACCGATGAATTTGTAAAACCTACTACTATTGGTATTGCTCCAACGCTCATTAAAGATGATGATACGATTATTTTTATGAATTTCAGAGCCGATCGTGCACGGGAAATTACAAGTGCTTTTGTGGATGCTAATTTTTCAGGATTTGAACGCAAAGTTTGGCCTCAGTTAAAAGAATTTATTTCTTTAACTGAGTATGATGTTAATCTAGCCACTACCATTGCTTTTCCCCCTGAACGTCTTAATAATATTTTTAGTCAGTACATTAGTGAAAAAGGATTAAAGCAATTAAAAATTGCAGAAACTGAAAAATATGCACATGTCACATTCTTTTTTAATGGCGGAATTGAAAACCCTTTCCCTGGAGAAGAGCGAACTTTAATTCCCTCTCCTAAAGTTGCAACCTATGACTTGAAACCAGAAATGAGTGCCTATGAAGTTACTGATAAATTAGTTGCGGAAATAAAAAATCAAAAATTTGATGTTATCGTTTGTAACTTTGCCAATCCTGACATGGTAGGGCATACAGGTAATCTAAAAGCAGCAACAAAAGCAATAGAAGTGATTGATACTTGTTTGGAAAAAATTATTTCTGCATTAATCAGTGTGGGAGGTGAGGCGCTCATTACCGCTGACCATGGTAATGCTGAGTTAATGTTTGATAAAACGACAGGACAAGCTCACACTGCCCATACACATGAATTAGTTCCATTTATTTATGTGGGACGTAATGCAACAATCATAAAAGAAAATGGAATTTTATCAGATATAGCACCCACTATGCTATATCTTTTAGATTTACCAAAACCCAAGGAAATGACAGGACAATCACTTATTAGGATAGTGTAATGAAACAATTAACAAGGATAGTCATCATTGTTTATATGTGTTTTCTTTCTCTCAATGGGTATGCTGACGCTATTGATAATAATAAAATAACTCTACAGAAAATTAGCAATCAAATCTCTAGAGTCGAAAATAATATTAAGAAACAGTCGAAAAAACAAATTGATTTACAAAGAGACCTTGAAACAATTGAAACCACCCTAGGCGAATTAAATAAACAAGTTTTACATCTTTTACAATTACAAAAAAGCGAGCAGCAAGAACTAGTCATTTTAAATCATAAGGAAAAAAAATCGCAATCAGATTTATTAAAACAACGTGCTTTATTATCAGAACAAATACGCAGCGCTTATTTGTTAGGGAACACAAATGAAATAAAAATTCTCTTCAATCAAGACGATCCAAATATTTTAAATAGGCATTTACAATACTACCGATATTTAACAGAAAATAGATCTCATTTAATTTCAAAAATAAAAGAAACCTTAGACCAACTTTCCAATACTTATATTGCAATTAAACAACATCAAAAAAAATTAGAATTATTATTAAAGCAAAAGCAAAATCAACTTAACCAAACACTTAGCGCTCAAAAAATCAGACAAGATTTACTTGCAAAAATCAAAGATTCTGTACAAGACAAACAACAAGAGCTTGCTAATCTGATTTCAAATCAAAATACTTTACAACAAATGATCAACCAAATTGAGTCACAAAAGATAGATATTTTGCACAATCAATCCTTTTACAGTTTGCAAGGAAAATTAAATTGGCCAGTGAAGGGAAATTTAGCTGCTCAATTCGGGAGCAGCATTGATGTGGCTGATAAGCGTCTTTCTGGTGTTATTATCAATGCCCCAGCAGGATCGCCCGTGAAAGCCATTTCTTCAGGAAAAGTGATGTTTGCCAATTGGTTACGTGGATTTGGACTCTTAATTATTCTAAATCATGGAAATGGCTTCATGAGCTTGTATGCAAGGAATCAATCCTTAAATGTCAAAATAGGTGATATTATTCAACAAGGTGAGACCATAGCCACCGTTGGCACTAGCGGTGGGTACTTAACCCCTGGTTTATACTTTGAAATTCGCAGGAATGGAATTCCTATAAACCCTAGCCAGTGGTGCCGTTATACCTAACGTTTCCAAACACCCGAAGGGTGCAAAATCAGTTATACTTGAGGTGTGAGATATCACTTCCTTTTCTTTAAAAAAGGTACCTTTATGAATCATCACATCTCTTCAATGATCAAACTCGTGACCATAGCGTTGCTAGCATTTTGCTTTGCAGCTTCTTCATTTGCGTTAAAAGAAGAAAAAAATCCTGCTGATGCAACTGTTGCAGCGGGAAAGGCGCAAGCATTAGATGATGAAGATATCACACGTTTCAGCAATGCGATTACAGAAATTAAAGATTATTATGTGCAAACAGTCAGCGATAAAAAATTATTAGAAAATGCAATTCGCGGAATGTTAAGCGGACTAGACCCTCATTCAGAATATTTAGATGAAGATTCTTATAAAACATTATTAATGACTACCAATGGAGAATTTGGTGGTTTAGGCATTGAAGTAACAAGTGAATATGGGGTCTTAAAAGTTATCAGTCCTATTGATGACACCCCAGCATCTAAAGCTGGAATTAAAGCGGGTGATTACATTGTTGCAATTGATGGAAAACTTGTTAATGAAATGACATTGCGTGAAGCAGTGGATGCAATGCGTGGAAAAAAAGGTTCTCCAGTATCACTCACTGTTATACGCAAAGGTGATAAAGCGCCTATTAACTATAAACTAGTGAGAGATACTATTCATATTGCAAGCGTTAAAAGTCAAATGTTAGAACCTGGTTATGGATATATTCGTATTAGTCAATTTCAACAACCTACAACAGAACTCATGATTGCTGCAATTGAAGCATTAAAAAAACAAAGTGGCGGTCAGTTAAAAGGATTAGTTTTAGATTTACGTAATAATCCAGGTGGTTTACTTGAAACTGCTGTTCAAGTAACCGATGTATTTTTAGATACTAAAACCATCAATCCTAAATTTAATAAATTAATTGTTTACACCGAAGGAAGATTAAACAAAGCACAATATAGTGCTAAAGCTTCTGGAAATGATATTTTAAATGGAGCACCGATAGTAATACTCATCAATGAAGGTTCTGCTTCTGCGTCTGAAATTGTTGCTGGCGCATTACAAGACTATCGTCGCGCATTAATTGTAGGCGTGACCAGTTTTGGAAAAGGCTCTGTTCAAACTGTTTTACCTTTAGATGACAAACATGCTATTAAATTAACTACCGCGTTATATCACACTCCATCAGGCCGTGTAATTCAAAACATAGGGATTATTCCAGATATTACCGTCGCAAATTTAAAAGTGGATAATAAAACAGATAATAATCCTGTTTTAGAACCCATCAAGGAATTTGAGTTAAAAGGACATTTACCAGGTAAAAATGGAAATACAAACACAAGCGCCAATAAAACGGATGATAACGAAAATACAGATTCTGTACGCCTAGCTCAAGATGACTTTCAACTCTACGAGGCAGTTAAGATTTTGAAAACAGTTGCAATGCTTCATGATAATTCAGCAGGTACCGCACAACCTACCAAAAAAGCCGTTGCCGTAGCACAGTAAATAAATCGTTTAATATAAAACCCCCAATGGGGGTTTTTTTTTAACAAAGTATACCTTCTATTTCAATATCAGCCCCTTTGGGTAAACCAGCTACCGCAATAGAAGTGCGTGCAGGGTAAGGTAGCTTAAAATAGTTAGGCATTATTGAGTTAACATTTGCTAGAAAAGCGATATCAGTAAGAAAAACCGTTAACTTAACTATCGAATCCAAATTTTTTCCAGCTGCTTCTGCTACTGCCTTTAAATTTTCAAAAACTTGAGTAATTTGGTTATTAATATCACCCTCAACCAATGTCATGGTTTTTGGATCTAAAGGGATTTGACCCGACAGATAAATGGTATTCCCAACTTGGATAGCTTGGGAATAACATCCAATTGCAGCAGGTGCATTCGAAGTTTGTATAGGATTTTTCATTTCTTACTCTATTTCCATCCTTTTATTAAGGTGTTTTTTTCGTATCACAACAACAAGAGCAGCGGCAAGAAGAACAACGACAGCAACGAGCTATGCCATTATAAACCCAACCTACGATGAGACCGAATATAAACCCTTCTAAAAGGCCCCAAAGACCCCCAATTAAACCGCCTATCAAAGTAGGTGCATAGCCATAATAAACCGCAGCATATTCTGTTGTAATGGCCGTTCCATAATTCCATAGCCATCCTGACCATGCAAAAACGATCATAAACAGGGCACAAGCGATACCAAAAGCCAGGCCCAAACCAGGTGCACACAACCGCGTTCCACATTTATTTTCTGTCATTTACAAGCTCCTTTTGTAAAGTGATAAAGAGATAAGTTATCAGTATACATTATTTTAAATAATTGTAAGACTAGGGAAATGGAATTTATAAGGATTAAGATATGGAATCATCTTTAAGGACCCCTGGTGTGGCCCTAGCGACTAAAGACATAGATGAAAAAGTAATAGAGATTACAATTAGACCCGAACAAAATAATTTATCAATCATCCCTATATGCAATTTAAAATATTTATCCGTTTTTTCTGAAAAAGAAGTAGAAAATTTTAATTTAAACAAATCCCCACATGAATTAGATGAATTAATAGAACAATATTATAAAAGTTATCTCTATTATTTTGCTAAAACTCTCATCGCTTGCGGTTCAAATTGTTTATATGTCATATTTCAAATTAATACTAGCAATAGCGGTGTTAAAACTTTTGCTCAACTATTTCGCCCTGACATCATCGTTCCAGATTCCATTGCCTACGGAATAGGTGCACCCGGAGCAGTTTTAGATGGATTAAAATATTTTTTTGCGGTTGAATATAAAAAAGAAGCTTTAACTTCTACTTTAAAATATATTAAAAGAAAAGCAAATACTACTTCTACTCTTACGCATATTCGAAATCATCCGCTTGATACCCTTGAATCTTGTTTACATTGGTCTATCTTATTTGCAACCAATCTAACAGGTGCCACTTCATTAGTTATAGATATATCAAACAAAATGATGTCGCTCCCTTTACCTGTTTACATAGGTCTTGTTTGCATCATTTTAGAAGCCAGTGTTTATTACTATAAAAAATATTTGAATCCAGACTATTATGCAGGATATAAATTTTGGGGTGACAAAAGACATATCCTGGAATTATTTAAACCTTACCTAAAAGGAAATATCTCTACTTCAACCCAAATAATCATTCAAGGTGCAAGTGCGGTAGGATTAATGACATTTCCTACGTATTGGTACTATGCAGTCGGTGCAAAAGAAACTTTTGGTTGGTGGCTTCCTGTGGAGGCAGTTGCTGCATTAACAACTTGGCGAAACATATGCGTTCTTTTTCCCTATACATATCATTTTTATAAAGATAATGAAGAAGAAAATTATTCATTACTCGCACAACAAAATAATGATGCTGAAATTCAACAAAAATATATTCAATTACGATCCGCACAACCTTATTTTTATGTTTTTCGAAAGGAAAGCATAAATATTTTCACCGTTAGTTATCGTACTGTTTGCAGTGGAATATTAGGTTTTCAAGCTGTATCTAATATTTTAAGTTCTAACCCTTGGGTAAAAGCAGTAGGAACAATATCATGTGCGAGTTTAGGGGGAGGATTATTATATCGTGCCGAAAAAAACAGACTAGATGAAAAATTAATGAAGGAACAATTAACAAAAAATGCCATTCCCAAAAAAGAAAGCTGGTCTACCACTTGGGTATTAACTTATCTATTATGTACTGCAAGTGAAATTACTACTTATATGGCAACTATGGGTGCAGTACGTCTATTAGGTTTGGATACGCCTACTATTTCATCATTAACTGCCATTATTGCCGGAGAACGATTTCTCAATAATTTTCGTTTTAATAGCGGCAAAGTTTATAAAGCGTTAACCGGATTGTTTGGATCTTCGAAAAAACCCATTGAAAATAATGAAGAAAATACTTCTTGGTGTTGCTGGAAACGCAAGCTTACGACACAGAATTGATAGGATAATTTGCTTAAATTATATCAATTTGGTAAATTCCCACAATTCAAGAAATTAAGGAGCATCGCTTAGATGTTTAAAAAAACTACTATACTTATACTCTCTATCATCTCCTGTGCGAGCTTTGCAAAAGAACCTAAAAATATAGAATTCGCTAAAGAACAATTAATCAAATACTATGAATCAGGTGAATTTGCAAAAGATCAAACTAAAATCATTGATAAAGCAATGTTATTTTTAAAAAACCGCATTGCCGCTGAAAATAAAAAACATTCCGGTAAAAATCTAGCTGTTGTGTTAGACATTGATGAAACTTCTTTGTCAAATTATCACGACATGAAAGAATTAAATTTTGGCGGTACTGATCTTGAAATCGATGAACGAGAAGGAAAAGGGACTGATTCTGCCATTAAACCCACTCTAGAACTTTATCGTTACGCAAAAGCAAATAATATTGCTGTATTTTTTGTTACTGGCCGTCATGAAAAATATCGTGAGGGAACAGTCAAAAATCTGGAAGATGTTGGGTTTAAAAATTGGGATGGATTATTTTTAAAACCAAATGATTACTCAGAAAAATCAGCATCGCCTTATAAAATTTCCACGCGTAAACAAATCGAAGATAAAGGTTATATTATTGCCTTAAATATAGGTGATCAAGAAAGTGATTTAGTTGGCAAACACGCGGAAAAAACCTTTAAATTGCCAAATCCATATTATCATGTGCCTTAGCGGTATCCGTCATCCCCGAGAATGCGGGGATGACGAGAATAGTGGGGATGACTTCTAAAATAACTGTTTTACTTTTTCCGATATATTCTCATCTTCACTATCAAAAATATTTAAATCAGGCCAGCTGCGCAACCAAGTCATTTGTCTTTTTGCTAACTGTCTGGTTGCAATAATTCCACGTTCTTTCATTTCCTCATAAGTCAATTTACCTTCAAGGTATTCCCAAACTTGACGGTAACCAACAGAACGTATTGCAGGTGTATTAATTGTTAAATCACCACGGTCAAATAATTTTTTTACTTCTTCCACTAAACCTTGGTTTAACATGTCTGTAAAACGCTGGGCAATGCGTTTATGCAAATGAGATCTATCTTTTGGAATTAAGGCTATATTAAGAGAATGAAGCTCGTCCATTGCAGATTTTTTTTGCCACGCCGATAACTTTTTTCCTGTTATCATGAAAACTTCTAACGCTCTTTGTATACGTTGCGCATCGTTGGGATGAATACGTGCTGCTGATTCAGGATCTAGCGTTTGTAAACGAAAATGCAATGCCGGCCAACCCTGCTCCATTCCTTCTTGATACAATTGTTCTCTTATTTTTTCATCCGCTGAAGGCATTTTTGCAAG
>Ga0207151_1002_pt1 | contig 95547 bp, 84 predicted proteins | sample Alteio_BWMinHeat_29_FD_153523 | JGI IMG/M metagenome (GOLD analysis project Ga0207151, IMG submission 153523) | Enriched cells from forest soil in Barre Woods Harvard Forest LTER site, Petersham, Massachusetts, United States -... | ecosystem: Environmental > Terrestrial > Soil > Temperate forest >... | reverse complement strand
ATCGTTAGATGAGTTTTTAAAAACTCAATTTCCACTTTCCCCTTTAATAGAGTTATCTCCTACGCAATCCATTAGAGACGTTAAAAAACATTTAATTAAATTATTAAAAAATACTTCTTATCTTTTTATTAACTCACCTGACGATTTTAAGCGATATCTTTACCCTTTTGCCTTAGAAAACGGTCAAAGAGTTCGAAAGCAAGGTCCATTGGCGGCGATATTAAAAGAAGGCGGTACTCTCATAGTAAATTGGTCTAATTTTACAGATACACAATTAGCTAGCTATAAAAGCATTATTGATAAGGAACCTACTTTGTTGGGTGAATCGCTCCATCATGTAAAAGTCATAGGATTGAAAGGACCAAAAATGGAGACTTGCACTGCATTTTCTTCCAGATGCCAACCGTGTACCTTAAATTCTGATGCCTTAAAAACAACTACTGATAAAAAAACAGAAAATAAATCAAAAAATGAAATCATAGAATTAGATTTATTTGAACGTCCTGATTGGCGAGAACATTTATTAGGATCTATCAATATAGAAGGTGATAAATTAACATTAAAAGAAAGCCCAATAATGGAAGCATTCACTAAAAATAAAACTTTATTAATTAATAATCCGCCCAAAGATGATCAATTTTCTTTGATGCTGGAACAAATCGAAGATGAGGGTAGAATTTTAATTAATGGAAAAATGGTGGATGTCAGTTCATTGCAAATTAAAACTGCTATAAAAAAAAATATCAGTGAAGCCAAAAATGTTAATGTTAAAATCGTTGAGGAAAAAGAATTACCTAAATCATTATTCTTCATTGGTTTACATAATTTTCATGAATTATTAGAACAACTTATTATAGAAAATAAAAAGGCGAAAACTGAAAAAGGTCTTTTAAATCAATTTAATCAATTCTATATTACAGAATCAATTCCTGAAAATTTTTGGCAACGACTAATTAATTATATTAATCATCACTATCCTGAGAAGCATTTTGAATTTTTTCTTGCTCCTGGCGTAGAAATTCAAACTATTTTAGAAAATAAAAAACAAGCACTTGGTAAGTCAGGCAACATTCATTTATCCAATGATACTGATTACCTGGTATCTAAACTGCAAGAAGACATGAAAGAGTCCCCTATTGTCATTGATGTTACTCCAAACATGGGATTTCATGATCTGATTGCCAAAATTCAAATTCAACCTGATGCAAAGGATAAAAATAAAGTTATTTTTGACTTAGAAGAAAAAGCGATGTTCATTGAGTTATTAAAAGGAAAAAATATTATTTTAAATGGTGAAATATCTAATAGTCTTTATCAACAATTATTACCACTATTATCATCTCCACCGCAATTTTATCATAATGGAAAATTAACCGAGGTAACAAGCAAGTTAATTCTTGCAATGCCTTTTACGGCTAAAAATAATTTGAATTTATCTAAATGTACTGAGCATCTTTCTCATAATTATATCGGTGAGTTTAAATTATCTGATCAAAAGTATGTAAAAAAGATCAATCAGTTTTACGAAATGGCGAATCTATTACCTCACAGAGGTTTAGGATATCCTGAGAGACCTGTCATCACCTATCACCATCTGAAACGTTTGGTTGAATCGTTAAAAAATCCTAAATTGCATTTGCGTAATCCGATTAAGGGATTGTTTTTATATGACTACCCTGTTTATAGTTCAGATTATGCCTATTTAAATGTTATCGCCAAGTATTTGTTTAATCCATATGATGCAACATCAATAAGAAAAAATAAATTAATTAGATTAGTTAACAAATTTAACATTACTCGTGAAAATTTTAATTTATATGCCTGGAAAATCCTAAATTGCTTTAGCGGAAAAGATATCAATAGAATATTAGCCCATGATTTTTCTAAAACCATAGCTTTAAATAATCAGCCCATTCAGTTAACGGAAAAGGCATTAACCTTACTTTGGGCAAAAGTTCAACGTATTATCCTTAAACCAATGCCAGCTGCCACACGTGTGTCACATATTGAAAAACGCTCACTTCAATTGCAAAAGTTAATTGATGATAAAGAAACACCTTTTATCATGATAAAAGGTTCGGCAGGGGTAGGAAAAACATTTACTGTCAGCCAATTAAAAAATGTTTCATTGCATGAAGGAGAAAAAAACATCAAGGCTTGGTTAGAAGACTCTAGTAATAATCCAAAAATTTTATTATTAGATGAAGCCAACTTGGCAATCCCTGGTACTTGGGATTTTTTAAAAGGGTTATCTCGTGATAATAAAAATATTTACTACCAAGGTAAACATTATTCTCTTTCACCTTTACATAAGGTTATTGCCACTGGTAATCCCGAAAACTTTCCTGGTAGGCATTACCATACTTTTTTCCAACGCTATTTTGAAACATTGCATTTTAGATCTCCAGAAGATGATTATTTAAAACATATTATGGAAAATATATTAGGGGAAAAATATAAATCTAGCAGCATTCCGTTATTAGATGCGTATAAATTGATTCAAGCACATAACCCTACATATGTGTATTCTACACGTGATTTAGAAAATTTAACCAGAAGATATTTGATTTGCGCAGAAGATAAAAGTATTTCAAATGCTATTTTAAAAGCTTGCATATCGGAATTTGCAGGTACTATTCCGACTCTTGATAAACGCAACCATTTTATAACTGAATTAGAGTCTAAATTTTCTAATAAAGCAGCTGATGATAAAAGTGATGATGTCATTGCAATTTCACCCACCCAGTTTATTCCTAGAGAGAAATCTTATCTTGTCGAAGGCATAGAACAAGATTTAAAAATTCGTTCTGTCGCTATGTCCAATAAAACATATCAATTTTACAAACAAGGAATCTTGATTGATGGTGAAGCAGGACTTGGAAAATCTACATTATATAAATTATTACTGGAAAAAAATGGTTTTACTAAAGATTCACTGGATACCCAAAGAAAATATTATGAAATCACTGTCGGTGATCATTCCGCTTATCAAATTTTGAAAAAAGCATTTCATGAAGGTGCTGCAGTCATATTAGATGAACTGAATTTAGATTCCAATTTAGAAACACTTCTTAATCAGTTATTAACCGGAAAGGACATGGATGGAAAACCTGCAGATAAACCGGGTTTTCTTGTTCTTGCTTCCCAAAACCCAAGCTATGAAAAAGGAAGAAAATCCGTCTCACAAGCTTTACGCAATCGCATGCATGTAATGTACATGAACCCCTATTCTGAAGAAGCACTTCTTTCTATCGCGAAAAAATTTAACGTACCCATGCCAAATGATTTTGTCACTTCTTTTATATCAGCTAAGGAAAAGTATCCTCATGACATTAATATGCGAACGTTTTATACTGCAATATCTGTCGTTTTAAACCAAGCAAGAATTGATGAAAAATTATTTTTGGATTCTAAAAGTGCTTTCTTTAAATCCGTAGAAGCAACTGACACCGCGTCCACTGCATACCAACCTCCTATGGGTACTGAGGCTGAAAAAAAATCAGCCCCTCCATCGATAAGTTTCAATATTAAGTCAAAGTAACTTTAGGATTATTTTTCTAACAATTTTAACTTATCAGGGACGTTTGCCCATTCATCGGCATCGGGCGGAGCTTTTTTTATTCGGGTGATGTTAGGCCATTTTGCAGCGAGGTCTTTATTTAGCTGTAGATAAACTTGATATTTTTCAGGAAGATCGTCCTCGGAATAAATGGCATTAACAGGACATTCTGGCTCGCATAAAGCGCAATCTATGCATTCATCAGGATTAATAGCAAGAAAATTAGGACCTTCGTAAAAACAATCAACCGGGCACACTTCAACGCAATCCGTGTATTTGCAACGTATGCATTGTTCAGTCACAACGAAAGTCATTGCGCACCACTCTTGAAAAAATGGTGCCCGAGGCCGGAATCGAACCGGCACGGGAGTCGCCCCCCGAGGGATTTTAAGTCCCTTGCGTCTACCTGTTCCGCCACCCGGGCACATATACAAACAACACTAATACTCTCTCCACAGGTAATGAGAAAGTCTGGTACGATGAGGCTGAGGTCGGAATCGAACCGGCGTCCACGGCTTTGCAGGCCGCTGCATAACCACTCTGCCACCCAGCCAAAATGAAAACCCCAGCCATTACGCTGAAGTTACAATTCTGGAGCGGGAAACGAGACTCGAACTCGCGACCCCAACCTTGGCAAGGTTGTGCTCTACCAACTGAGCTATTCCCGCACATTAAACCTCTTTCGAAACCTTCGTCTTTTGCCATTATCCTTCGTTGCATCTGCGTTACGCTGCTCACATACCACCCACGTATGCTGCGCTGCGTTACTCGATGCGCCTTGACTAATGTCAAAATACTCGGTTTTGAAGAAAGTCATTAAACCCCAAAAACACTGGTTTTAATCTAAAACTGACAAGGCGTCATTCTATCGAAGGACCTTGAAGAGTCAAGCACTTTGCTAATTTTTTTTAAGTCGGTTCTTTTAATTCAGGCCACGCTGCTTTCAAATAAATAAACATAGACCATAATGTTAAAACAGCTGCAATGTATAATAATAAATAACCAAGTAAGACTATTACAAAGCTCGTAGTTGGATCACAATATAACAGAATAATTAATGCAATCATTTGAATCGTTGTTTTCACTTTACCTAAATGAGAAACTGCAACACTGGTTCTTTTCCCTAACTCAGACATCCATTCTCGTAAAGCAGACACAATGATTTCCCGGGTAACGATGATTGCAGCAGGAATTGTTAAAGCAGCAATAGGTATAGAAAGAACCGTTTTATGCAGATTAATAAATTGAAATTGAGGCTCGCCTATAATCATCACTAAAGCAATACAAACTATAATTTTATCCGCAACAGGATCTAAAAAGGCTCCAAGCTTGGTAGATTGTTTTAAATAACGGGCGAGATACCCATCTAACCAATCCGTGACACAAGCTAAAGTAAATATGATTGCAGCAGCAACGTGCCCCCAGGTAACGGGTAAATAAAAAACTAATACAAAAAAAGGAATAACTAAAATCCGTGCAATCGTAAGAATATTTGGTAAATTCATCATAGTAAAAATAAGTAACTCATCTTTTATCAACAAACCCTAGTGTAACGCATCAAAAATCCGTTGAGCCAATTCTCGGCTAATCCCCGGGACTTTTGCGATGTCGTCAAGACTAGCATGATTAATGGCTTGAATTCCACCAAAGTAACGTAATAATTCTCTTCTACGCTTTGCTCCTACTCCCGGAATAGTTTCCAAAATGGATTGCTTACGTTTTTTATCGCGTCTTAGGCGATGCGCAGTAATAGCAAAACGATGTGCTTCATCGCGAATATGTTGAATTAAATGTAAGGCATGCGAATCGGGTGGCAGATGCAAAGGGTCTTTGCCAGGAATAATTAAGGTTTCTAGGCCTGGTTTTCGGCCTTCTCCCTTAGCAATTCCTACCAGCATGATAAGATGTATGCCCAATTCTTCTAATACATGTTCAGCAATATGCAACTGAGCTTTTCCACCATCGATAAATAATATATCAGGGAGCTTTGTCGTTTCTGTTTGTGCTCTTTTATAGCGTCTGGTTAAAGCTTGTTTCATCGCTGCAATATCATCGCCCGGCGTGATCCCCGAAATATTAAATCTCCTATAGTCAGATTTAAGCGGACCATTTCTATCAAAGACGACACAAGATGCTACTGTTTCTTCTCCCATCGTATGACTGATATCGAAACATTCTAAACGCGCTGGAGTTTCTGCCAGTTTTAAAGCTTCTTTTAAAGCATTGAATCGTTCTTCCATGTTTGTTTTATTTAACATTTGGCTTGCGATGGATTGTTTAGCACTATTATTAGCAATCTCTAACCATTTGTTTCTGTCGCCTCTAACAGTATGCGAAATTTCAACTTTATGGCCGCTTTCTTCTGCTAAAACACTTTCTAACCAATGAAGTTCAGTAAGCTCTGCATCGATAATCATTTCTTTTGGAATATCGTTTTCTGCGCTTGTTAAATAATGTTGGGTGATAAATGAGGTAATAATTTCTTCTTTCGTTGTTTCATTGGGAAAAGAAGGAAAAAAAGCACGGCTTCCTAGCACTCTTCCTTCGCGTATCACTAATAACTGGATACAAGCAATTCCTGCATTCGATGCAAACCCAATAACATCCACATTTCCTTGATGCGCACTAACATATTGTTTTTGTTGAATTGCTCTTAAATTTAAAATTTGATCGCGATAAAGTGCAGCTTGTTCATAATCTTTATTTTTAGAAGCTGCATCCATTTTTTCTGTTAATGCACTAATCACTAAATCATTTTTTCCCTGCAAAAATAACATCGCTAGTTCTGTGTTTTGAGCATATTCTTCTTGTGTTATATGGCCAACACAGGGCCCAGTACATCTTTCAATTTGATACAACAAACAAGGGCGCATGCGGCTATTAAAAAAATGATCTGTACAGGTACGTAATCTAAATATTTTTTGAATAAGTTGAATGGTTTCTCTCACAGCCATCGCGCTAGGATAAGGCCCAAAAAAATCTCCACTGCGTTTTCTATTCCCGCGGTAAAAATCAATGCGGGGAAATTTGTGTTCTGTCGTAATTAAAATATAAGGATAACTTTTATCATCGCGAAACAGGACATTGTAATGCGGTTGATGTTTCTTGATAAGATTCGATTCTAATAGCAATGCCTCATTTTCTGTACGGGTTACTGTTATATCTACATCAACAACATGTTTGAGTAAGGCAGACGTTTTTATATCTTTTTGTTTAGAAGAAAAATAACTGCTAACTCTTTTTTTTAAATTGCGCGCTTTTCCAACATAGAGAATATCTTTATCTTTCCCAAGCATTTGATAAACACCAGGGAGTGAGGGCAAATTTTGTAAGAAGGCTTTTAGATCATGCATGGATATAATTATATCAAAATGAAGAATAAGGGCAAAAGACGAATGCACTCAAAAACCGAGTATTTTGTCCTTAGTCTAGGCGTATCGAGTAACGCAGCGCAGCATACGAGGTTGGGTATGTGAGCAGCGTAACGCAGATACAACGAAGAATAAGGGCAAAAGACGAAGGTTTTATTTAGGTTTCTTCGGTTTGAGAACGATGCCCCTCTACCAACCCCAATCGTATCGCCAACAAAGTTAATTCCACATCGCTATTGATATTTAATTTTTCAAAAATACGATAGCGGTAACTATTTACCGTTTTGGGACTTAAACATAATTTGTCTGAAATTTCTTGGACTTTTTGTCCACTCGTAATCATCAACATAATCTGCAATTCACGTTCAGATAAAATATCGACAGGCGATTTTTCATCCTTAGCAAATCGTTTTAAAGCCAGTTGTTGTGCAATTTCAGAACTGATATAGCGTTGGCCAGAGTGTACAGTGCGAATTGCTCTTATCATTTCATCTGCACCACAGCCTTTGGTAATGTAACCTGCAGCCCCCGCTTGCAAAAAACGGGATGGATATGGCTCATCATCGCAGACTGTTAACGCTAGAATTTTAATATCAGGGTTATGTCGTAACATTTTACGAGCAGCTTCAAGGCCGCCTATACCAGGCATTTGTACATCCATCAAAACCACATCAGGAATAAGATCTTTAGCCAATCGTATGGAATCTTCACCAGTGCCAGCTTCCCCTACTACTTTGATCCCATTGACATCCTGTAGCAGACGCTTGATACCGATTCGTACCAATTCATGATCATCTACCAACAAAACTTTAATCAAATGTGCACCCCATTAATAAATTGGCGGAGAGAGAGGGATTCGAACCCCCGGAGCCCGTAAGAGCTCAACGGTTTTCAAGACCGCCGCTTTAAACCGCTCAGCCATCTCTCCTGGTCTACGACATAAGTCCTTTATATCGAGCTAAACTCGTTTCGATTTAGTGGGCACATCTTAACGCTAAATGTATTCTTTATTCAACTTAAAATTTTAAAAATCAACTTCTTCTTTCAACTTGAAATTTAACTCGATTCACCCCATATTATATCTAGATTCTTAAACTGGAGATTATATATGCGATCCTTTGGCCAATCCTCGATTGTCAGATCCGAGTCTTTATTACGGACGAATTCTGTACTAAGAAATACCTATTTACTATTAAGCCTCACTTTACTTTTTAGTTCAGGGTGCGCCGCTTATGCAATGAGTATATCAGCAAGTTATGGTTCTTCTATCGTCGCCATTATTGCCGGTTTTGTTTTATTATTTGTTACCAGCAGCTTGCGCAATTCCGGGTGGGGAATTTTATCTGTATTTGCTTTCACAGGATGCATGGGTTATTCAATGGGTCCCTTGTTAAATCATTTTGTTCATGGTTATAGCAATGGAAGCGCTTTAATTTTGACAGCCTTAGGCGGAACAGGCTTAACATTTTTTGTTTGCTCAGCTTATATTTTGACAACTAAAAAAGATTTAAGCTCTATGGGTAAGACATTAATGATTGGTCTTATTGTTTGTATGGTGGGTGGTCTGGCAAATTTATTTTTGAAAATGCCTGCAATGCAATTAGCCATTTCAACTATTTTAACTTTTCTTTCTGCGATGTTAATGATGTACGATACCAGTCGTATCATTCATAACGGCGAAAATAATTATATTATGGCGACCATTCAACTGTATTTAGACATTCAAATGATGTTTCAGAATTTGTTAATGTTGTTGGGTGTGTTTAATAGTAAAGATTGATAATAGTTGAAAAATGCTCTTTTTTGGTAGGGTGGATTAGGCGCTTCTTGCCGTAATCCACCAAAAAAGGTGGATTGGCATTAAGTTGACATAGGTTTTGACTGGATGCCAGCATCCGCTGGCATGACACTCCAAACACATTTCCCGTTTTTGCTTAACATCTGCAAATGCGCTTCATGTGCTTGTAATTCTTCTTGATTTGCTTTGAGGACAATCAAATTTCTTGGCTTTAAAGTTCGATCAACCGAAAGTACTTCGTTTTTATTATCTTCATGCTTAACGATTTCATCAAATAAAGCACCTTGCCCTCCCGTCATTGACAAATAAACTTGGGATAACAAATGTGCATCTAACAAGGCGCCATGAAACTCTCGATTTGAATTATCGACGTTATAACGTTTGCATAATGCATCTAAGCTGTTGCGCTGTCCTACATGTCGTTTTCTGGCAAGAATAAGAGTATCAATTACTCGACAGTAACTTTCTAATGGCCGCCATTTTTGTTTTGTTAGAGATAATTCATGATTAATAAAACCTGTATCAAAAGGTGCATTATGAATAATTAATTCAGCGCCATTGATAAATTCCATAAATTCAATAACAATATCTTGAAATAAAGGTTTATCTTGTAAAAATTGATTTGTGATTCCATGTACCGACAAGGCACCTTCTTCCACTTCACGTTGTGGATTTAGATAATAATGAAACTTTTTACCTGTAAAACGCCGATTAATTAATTCTAAACAACCGATTTCAATGATGCGATGCCCATCGGTGTATTGCAAACCCGTTGTTTCCGTATCAAGAACAATTTGACGCATTTTATTTTCCTAAATGTTTATCAATAGCAAGGTTTGCCAGTGCATCTACTCTATCATTTTCTGGATGGCCACTGTGACCTTTTACCCAATGCCATGTAATTGAATGACGGCTCGCTTCCTTATCTAATTCTTGCCAAAGATCGGCATTCTTCACTGGTTTTTTATCTGCTTTTTTCCAATGACGTTTTTTCCAATCTACCATCCACACAGAAATACCTTTTTGAACATATTGTGAATCAGTATACAATTGGATTTTACAAGCTTCTTTTATTTGAGCTAACGCTTTTATTGCAGCTAAAAGTTCCATACGATTATTGGTTGTATTATCTTCGTACCCAAAAAGAACTTTTTCTTTATCGCCATATCTTAATAGAACTCCCCAGCCTCCCGGTCCCGGATTGCCGCGGCAAGCACCATCTGTAAAAATCATGACTTCTTTCATGGAGAGTTCCGTATGCTGGATCCTGGAATAAATTTTGTTGCCACCGTCGTACCCGATAATTCTTGTTTCCAATGTAATCTAATGGGTGTTAAAGGAACTACTTTAGCTTTTGCTTGTAGAAGATAAACACCACCAAAAGGTTTAAAACATTTGCTTCCTATCCATTCTAAAAATTTTAATCGATGGAATAAATTTTGATTTTGCATTGGCGGTCTAAAAAAAATTTTTGTTTGTTTAATTAATTCAAAATCCGCTAGTAATAACCAATTATTTATTTTGGCAGAAGGAATAAAATGCCCAGACCACGGCTGCATTTTAGAATGCATCCATTTTTTTTTCAATCCCCAAAAACTATAGGGATTAAAACCAAGTATAAAAAGATACCCTTCTGGTTTAACGATACGGCAAGCTTCTGATAAGAGTTGATGAGGATTATCTGTATATTCTAGTGTATGAGGAAGAATAACATTATCTACACTACCTGATTGAATGGGTAATTCGTGTAAATCTGATTCAATATAAGGAACTGACCTATCTTTATTAATTAACGGACCCAGCACATATTGAGAAGTCATTTTCCCCGGTTTTAAAAATCGATGCTGCTCAGGCACACCAATAATAACGGTGTGCTTACCAAAATTATTTGATAAGAATGAAAATAAAGCACGTTGTTCAGCACCCAGCAACGTTTTTCCTAAAAAATGCTGCAGCCATTGATCCCAGAGTTGTATTGCCCGATAAACTTTTACCAAGAGACCATCCTTGTATCAAATTAAGAATCTTTTCCCATTCTAATGACTTTTGTGATAGACTTCCACGTGCACTTTTTCCTTACGATCATTCTTGAGATTGTCTTAAATGAAAAGGTTTCTAATAATAATAAGCAACCTACTTATCAGCCTAGGCTGTATCACGTTTTATTATCCCGTTTTCGCAGCTCCCAACGCTGAAGGCATCCAAATCTATCAAAAACATAGCACTCCTGAAATCAAACAGAGTTTAGCTGACGATATCGATCGATATCGCAATGCGGAAAATATTTGGGATGTATTACGTGCTGAATTCACTTTACCACATTATGAAGATAATTATCGGGTGCAAGAACAAATTGAATGGTTTATGAATAATCAAGATTTTCTTTACCGTTCAGCAGCACGTGCCGCACCTTACCTATATTACATTTTACAACAAGTCAGAATACGACATTTACCCGCAGAAGTGGCTTTATTGCCTGTGATAGAAAGTTCATTTAATCCTTTTGCTTATTCGCCAGCAGGAGCCGCTGGAATTTGGCAAATGATGCCAGCAACTGCAAATGGTCTAGGCATAAAGCAAAGCTGGTGGTATGACGGACGAAGAGATGTAGTCGCTTCTACCAAAGCGGCATTAAATTATTTGGCTTATTTAGGAAATTTTTTTGATGGAAATTGGTTATTAGGCATCGCCGCTTATGATACAGGGGAAGGAAATATTTTATCAGCTATAAAACGCAACTCACGCGATGGAATCAGTACTGATTTTTGGTCTTTGCCTGTGGCACAAGAAACTCAACTCTATATTCCTAAATTATTGGCTTTGGCTGCCATTATTAGCAACCCGCACAAATACCCGATACAACTCCCTTATGTACGTAATGCACCCTATCTCGCACAAGTCGATTTAGGCGGTCAAATTGATTTAAAACATGCGGCGCATCTTGCTGGATTAAGTATACATGAATTAAAACAATTAAATTCAGGATACAGTCGATCTGCTATAGGACCCAATGGCCCTTTTAAATTAGTTTTACCCATTGAAAACGTTGAAGAGTTTACGGAAAACTTATCGATTTCACCTCAATTTCAACAAATTGCATGGGTACATCATAAAATAAAAAATGGTGAAACATTAAAAGTAATTGCACAAAAATATAATGTGAGTGTCAAAGAATTAAAAAAACTTAATCCTACTTTAGCTAGAAATTTTAAAGTTGGAACTAAATTAACAATTCCGCGCACCGGAGAATCCATCACCAATACAATATTAGAATCTACTCCTATTGTTGAGGTATCAGAAAAAAATAATATTCAAGAAGAACCTGTCGCTACTTCTTATTCGTTAAAAGCGGGTGATACTTTATATATGGTAAGAAGAGGAGATACGTTAGAAAAAATTTCCAGGAAATTCAAAATCCCAAGTCAATACTTACTTGCCATTAATCAATTGCGCCAAGGATCTACTTTAGAACCCGGCAAACAATTAATAATTCCCACTCACGCCCCCGCCGTCAAAAAGCAAAATAACAATGATGAATATGCGCTTAATGCTGGGGATACTGTCTATATGGTCAGACACGGAGATACAATTGAAAAAATCGCTAGACACTTTCATACCACACCGGATGACATTCGAGTTACCAATCTTTTAGCGAGTAATCAATTAAAAGAAGGTGACCAAATTGTTATTCCTACACCGGTATAACTAACTACTCTTCAAAAAAGCTATCTCAGCCTCCGTAGATGCACGACCTAAAATGTGATTTCTTTGCGGAAAACGTCCAAATTCTTTTATCACACGAAAATGGGCATAAGCATAAGCCAGAAATAATTGATAAACCTGTATTGTTTCAGTCATGGAAAGTGAAACCAAATGTTGAAATAATTGTATAGATTGTTCTTGAATTTGAGGATCTTCAGCGTGTACCAATGGCATATAAAAAAAGACGCGCTCGATTAATGTCAGTGATTGATCCATTTTTTCTCTAAGACCATCTGCACATAATTTTTGTGCCATTTCATCATGTTCAAATGCTTTAGTGGAATTGCGATAAAAACTACGAGAAAATTGATCCAGTAAAATGATTAATGCTAATCTTCCTCTCGGTGTATTAGACCAATCATTTAATAAACCTTCGGTTGCAGATTTATAATATTCTCCAAATAATTTCCTCATTTCTTCTTTTAATTTTTCATTTTCACCAAACCATAAATTGGTTCTATCGCTATTTGGAAGATCTGCAGAACCAAGATCTCCAAACCAAAAATTCAATAACTCATGAATTTTATCAGGCATAGAACCCACCTCTTGCTAAGCCTTTTCAGTATCATCCTACTATTAATATAACATATAAGAGTAAGACGATTTTATTCATGAATAAAAACTTTGCTGTAAACAGGAATTTTATTAAATAATTCAATGAGTTCGAGATTACGCATGCGTATACATCCGCGGGAGCCCGGTACTCCCATCTGCACTTGGTCAGGTGTACCATGTATATAAATATAACGACGCATGGTATCTACTTGATTTAAACGGTTCTTTCCTTTCTCTAAGCCGCTTAACCATAATATTCGAGTTAAAATCCAATCACGATTAGGGTTTTGTTCTTTTAATGCTGGAGTATAAATTTCACCCGTTTGTCTTCTTTGAACAAAAACTGAATTAATAGGTGCGTTATTACCAATCTTTGCCCTTACAATATGCCAACCTCTTGGAGTTTGCTCACTTCCAAAGATTTCGCCAGGACCATTTTTTGCAGAAGATATTAAATATTCTTTCAGGATTTTTTTATTATCCTGAAGCTGTAATGTTTGTTTGGATAAATCAATTTCAATCATCATATGATTTTTCCTAAAGTAAACGCGGCCATTAATCGCGAAATTAATTTTTCTGTTATGTGTTCTTTATCTCTCTGTGGATCAAATTCAGCAATTTCTGCACCAAAAAATTTAGATTCTTTTGCCAATAGCGTTAATGCATCACATAACTCTACACTAGAAAGACCATTTGGTTCACGACAACCTGTGCCGGGAGCTTCTTTTGGATCCAGGCTATCAATATCTATGCTAACCCCAAAACCAATTGTATTTTCAGAAACCTGTCTTATCGCTTCTTGCATGATCACTTTAAGACTGCGTTCCTGGATTTCTTGCATATAATATATTTTTACATTCAAACGTTTTAATAATTCTAATTCCCCTTTTTCAAAACTGCGTATCCCAATTAAACAAATATTTTGCGGCTTTATTTTTTTCTGACTAAAAAACATTTCCGTGAAATCGGGTTCCCCCTCGCCTAATAAAGAAGCCAAGGGCATTCCATGGATGTTTCCTGTTTCTGAAGTAACAAAAGTATGACTATCCATATGCGCGTCAATCCAAATAAGGCCTATATCACCTTGCTTATGTTTTGCATAAGCTGCTGCGCTCCATGTTCCTATCGCACAACTATGATCGCCGCCAATGACAGTAAAAAATTCATTTTGGTTGACTTTTTGGATAATTTCATCACCTAATTCTTTACATATTTTTTGAATCAGTTTTGCCTTTGGTTCCCCTGAAACTTCAGGTCTTACTATTTTTTCCCAATGAAGTTGTATGTCATATTGATTTAATATTTCAAGATACTTAGACTGTTTTAGTATTTCTGGACCCTTTGCGGTACCTTGGGTTGAAGCACCTAAATCACTTGCGTAACCAACCATATAAATGTTCATCGTTAGAGCTCTTCAGATAAATATTTAGAATAGCGACACCTGCGATTTTTTTCAATCAGAACGCATTGATCTCATGTCAATCTGAGCGCTATAATTCCAACATATTTATCTGATGAACTCTCTATACCTTTTTTTATAGACTGAGTTATACTTTGGCCGATCAAAGTATATGTCACAAATGACAACTTTAAAATTACAAAATAAATATGCATAACTTAACTAATGAAACTCTCTGCAAAAAAGCCCTAGCCCCAGAAGCATTCATTAAACAATTTCCACTGACTTCGGATTTATACCAAAGTGTAAAAAATCATAGAATATCTATTAATAATATTTTAAAAGGTTTTGATAAACGGTTGTTAATGGTTATAGGCCCTTGTTCAATTCATGACCTTGATTCAGCTAAAGAATATGCCGCTTTTTTGAAACAAACCAGCCAATTATATGAATCCAAGTTTTTAATTGTCATGCGGACTTTTTTTGAAAAACCGAGAACAACAGTGGGTTGGAAGGGACTTATTAGTGATCCTTTTTTAGATGGGACTTTTGCAATTCATTCTGGTCTAGCGCTTGCCCGGGAACTGTTATGTCATATTGGGAGAATGGGATTACCCACAAGTACTGAATTTTTAGACACCCTAGTACCTCCATTTTTAAGTGACCTTATCTCTTTAGGTATAGTGGGAGCACGCACAACAGAAAGTTCAATTCATAGAGCTTTGGCTTCTGGCTTGAATATGCCCGTCGGATTTAAAAATAATACGGATGGAAATATTCAAGTTGCTATTGATGCTATTCAATCAGCAAGTGAACCTCATCATTTTTTAGGTTTGGATTTACAAGGTATGATAAATATTATTCATACCCTGGGAAATCCAGCCTGTCATCTTATTTTACGTGGATCCAACGCTGGGCCCAACTATTCTGAAAAAAACGTGAAGCAAGCAATTAACTATTTAAAAAATGCTAATTTAAATTCACGAATTGTAATCGATTGTAGTCATGGAAATAGTATGAAAAATCCTTCACAACAATTTGTAGTGATTGAAGAGATATGCAGACAAATTAAAAATGGATCAACAGCAATAGCAGGAGTAATGATTGAAAGCAATCTTGTCGGCGGCAGACAAGAAATTTCTTCTAAAAAAAATTTAATTTACGGAAAAAGTATCACTGATGCTTGTTTAGGTTGGGATGAAACACTTAGCATCATAAAGGAATTGGCAAACGTTTTATAATCTTGAAAAAGGAAATAACAAATGGATGTACAAAAAAATAAAAAATATGTTGAGAATCTTTGGAATACTTCTATTGTTCCCACACTAGAAGAATACATTCGTATACCGAATAAATCTCCTATGTTTGATACCGATTGGAAAGCAAATGGTCATATGGATAAAGCCGTTTCTCTACTCGTAAAATGGTGCGAACAACAAGCCATTCCTGATATGAAATTAGAAGTTGTAGAATTACAAGGCCGCACTCCTGTCATTTTTATAGAAATTCCAGGTAAATCCGATAAAACAGTTTTATTGTATGGCCACTTAGACAAACAACCTGAAATGACAGGATGGGACAATGACTTAGGTCCCTGGAAACCCGTCATAAAAGAAGATAAATTATATGGACGCGGTGGAGCTGATGATGGCTATTCTACTTTTGCTTCTCTTGCTGCAATCAAATCATTACACGATCAAAACATTGATCATGCGCGATGCATCATTTTAATTGAAGCTTGTGAAGAAAGCGGTAGTAAAGATTTACCCTTTTATATTGATGCATTAGAAAAACAAATTGGGCAACCTGATTTAATTATTTGTTTAGATTCAGGATGTGGTAATTACAATCAACTTTGGATGACAACTTCTTTACGCGGATTAGTGGGCGGCGTCTTAACAATAGAAATTCTAAAACAAGGTGTACACTCTGGAAATGGCAGCGGCATTGTTCCTTCTTGTTTTATGGTGTTGCGTGAATTATTGGATAGAATAGAAGATAAAACTTCAGGAAAAATTTTATTAAAAGATTTATTTGTTGATATCCCTATGCAACGCAAACAACAAGCTGAATTTTGTTCTGATGTTTTAAAAGATGAAGTTTATTCCTTTCCTTTTGTTGAAGGTGTTAAACCCGTTTCAGAAAACCTTTCCGAATTAATTTTAAATCGTACCTGGCGGCCTGCTTTATCGATTATTGGGATAGATGGATTTCCAAAACCTGAAAATGCCGGTAACGTTACGATTCCATCAGCAAAAATAAAATTATCTATGCGTATCCCGCCTATGTGTGATGCAAAAAATGCCTTACTCGTATTAAAAGAAACGTTTGAAAAAAATCCTCCTTTTGGAGCAAAAATACATTTTGAAATGAAAGAAGCTAGCAGCGGATGGAATGCCCCTGCTGAAGATGAATGGTTAACACAAGCAGCGAATACCGCATCGAATAACTACTTTGGTAACGATGCTGTTTATATGGGTGAAGGCGGTTCTATTCCATTTATGGGAATGCTAGGGAAAAAATTTCCTAAAGCACAATTTCTCATTACAGGAGTATTAGGGCCTGAGTCAAATGCACATGGTCCAAATGAATTTTTACATATCCCAACAGGAAAAAAATTAACATGTTGTGTTGCTGAAATTATTTATAAACATTATCAAGAAGGGTAAGTTATGCAATCTTACCCCATTTATTCACTACCCATACACCAAAAAGTGCAATTAATCCTCCAATCAGGGACATGATCACAGGCACCTCGCCCAATCCTATCCATCCTAGCAAAGTTGCCAGGATGGGCATGAAATATAAAAAACTCACCGCTTTAGATGCTGGAATTTCCTTTAAAATAAAACTCCAGGCAATATAGGCAATTGCCCCAGGAAATATTCCTAAATAAATAATTGCTAAAGTGGAAGCAAGTGATGCATTGGCATAATCTTGTTTTAAATCGGGAAAATAGATAACTAGCATGAATGTTCCACCCCAAACAAGATAAGCGGTGATATCTAATAAATCATATTTTTTTAAAAAAGGTTTTTGTATTATCGAATAAAAACTTCCTACCACTGTCGCAAATGCAATATAAAATAATCCTTTATCGAAAGAAAAACCTTGTGTATGGCTAATAGAAATCAATAATACGCCAAATAAACTAATTATCATGCCCAAAAAGCCAAATCTCGATACACTTTCACTTAAGAATAACACTGCAAAAATGGAAGTAATGATAGGAGATTGGCTTATGATAAAACTTGCAACACCCGATGGCACTGATAACTCACCGTAATTTAAAGCGACATGATACAAACCTATGCCGACAGCACCCGTAATAAGTAATAATATTTTATCTTTTAATGGAATATATTCTTTTTTAGAAAATTTTTGGTAAAACAAAAACATACAAACAGAAGCGACTATAAAACGCAACAACCCAGAGCCACCCGGAGAGTAAGTTTGTAACCCCATCCGTATTCCTACAAATGCAGATGACCAAAAAGAAATTGTCAGTAATAACGCTATCTTTGTTTTTAACGAAATTGAATTTTTCATTTGTGTTTCCAATCAAATTCACCAGCAAAATAATCAGTAGATTGCATTTCCAATAACCTGGAGTTTGTACGTGTATACTCCGAAATCATATAACCACGACTATAAATTTGTGGTACCGGTTCAGCAGCTGATATCACTAATCTTACACCTGCATCATAAAATACATCAACTAAACTAATAAATAAACAAATCATATCTTTTTCATTGGCTGCTATAATAGGAATATCGCTAATAAATACGGTGCGATACACTTCTGCTATGGCTAAATAATCTTTTTGGCTGCGCGGAACTTTGCAAATTTCAAAAAAATTAAACCATATGATATCATCCACTTGTTTTAAGATTTTGATTTTTCTACCATAAATTTCAATTGTGCCTGTATTATAGGGTTTCCCACTGGTTAATACTTCAAATGTTTTTTCCATATTTTCGCGGTTTTCTTCATTTAAAGGAGAATAAAAAACCCCTGCTTCTTTTAAATGTCTTAAGCGATAGTCAATTGTCGTTGATATATGTATTACCGCAGTCTGTTTTTTTAATAATTCAATAGCAGGAATAAATTGGCTGCGCTGCAAACCGTGTTTATATAAATCATTAGGCGCTGAATTGGAGGTTGCGACCAGACAGACGCCACGTTCAAATAATACTTGAAGCAGTCTCTTGAGCAGCATTGCATCCGTAATATCGGAAACAATAAATTCATCAAAACAAAGCACTATCACCTGCCTGGATATATCGTTGGCAATAATTTGCAAAGGGTCTTTTTTTCCCTGATATTTAGTGAGTTGATTATGGATATTTTGCATAAACTGATGAAAATGCATACGCATTTTATTTTTAAAGGGTAAACTGTGATAAAAGCAATCCATCATCAGCGTCTTACCTATCCCTACCCCACCCCATAGATAGACACCTTTAATGAGTGCTGGTTTTCGCACAAGGGAAAGGATATTTTTTCGTTTTTTTTGTTCAGAAATCAACTCAAAATACACCCTTTCTAACTGAGTCAAGGCTTCCAGTTGCTGGGGATCTTCAAAGATCGCACCTTCTTTGCATTTTGCTCTGTAATATTCCAATGGTGTCATGTAATCATCTTTCCAAATCAAACTTTGAATATAATTTTATCATATTCTAACAATAATTTGCTTTAGAAAATAAGGCTGATAAGATGTTTTTCACTAAAAATGTGGAGATAGTCATGCAAAGTACCGCTCAACTTGAATCAGCTAAACGCCTGGCACAATTAGAAAAAGACCTTAATAAACAATTGATTCACCAGGACTGGGAAGCGCTATATAAAATAATAAATATGCATCAAGACTCCGCGGATGAAAGCTTGATTCAAAATGCAATTACCAAAATGATCAATCAAATTATTCTTAATTATCGTGCTGGTCAACTAGGTTATGAAAAATTCGAAGAAATATTTAAAAATTCTTTAGACAACAAAAATCCCTTTTATAAAATTGCCGTAGATTACTTACTTCTACAAAGTAAGACAAAATCCATTAATACTTATTTGAGTTTTGAAATTTACGAGTTTAGGCGTAGAGCTTATCGTAGTATAAAAAATAAAGAGCTAGCGAATGAATCATTAGCAATGGCCTTAAGTTTTATAAAAAAACATTATGAAACCCAAGCATTCCCCGAAGATATTTTTGATTGGCTTATATTTGTTGTAAAAGATGAATTTTCTAATGATCAAAATATTAAATCGATCAAAGAAATTATTTTTGAATCCGCACGCACCGTCAACGATAAACAAAGAATAATCTACCTTGCAAAGCTTGATTTCTTACCTGCTTTATTCCATTTAGCAGAACATCACGCCAAAGAACGAGGCATCTTTAACAAGTCACCGCATGTCAGACGCGCACTTTCTACCTATGCAAAGTATGTCATTGAATCCCAAATGCAAGATGTTAAGAATGATCCAAATATTAATATTGCAAAGGAGTTCATTAATAAATATGCATCCGATGCAAAACATGATTATCATTCCTATGCTAAAGTTTTACAAACCATTTCTGCATTAGTGGTCCCAAAAAATATAAAAACTGATACATTTATCATGGAGTATTTACAAAAACAAAAAGATGCCGTGAATTTTAGCTTACACTACTCTGAAGGCGTTTCATACACATTGAAAATGATTCGAGATGAATGGCTAGCAAAAGAAAATTTAAGCCGGCTCGATGCTAAACCCTCACTTGGAAATCAAACACTCTATTATGGCGACAGGCGTTTTAAAGAATCTATGTTATTAGTGGAAAAAGAAAATAGCCAGGAATACATTCCTGTTTCCGTATTTTTAGCTTCTATTAAAATTCCTTCACAAAAATCTCATTCTGCTGCAACAGATTTTGCTCCAAACTTACCAGGGCATTCTTTGAATAAAAAATAAAAAGGAATTTTTATGACGTTATGTGTTTGTGGATCACAACTTGCTTATTCTCAATGTTGCGAACCATTTCTTATGAAAAATGCTTTTCCAGATTCTCCAGAACAGTTGATGCGTTCTCGATTTACGGCCTATGCGCAAGGTAATGTCGATTATATATTTGAAACGATGGACGGCTTAGCGGTAAAAGATTTTGATAAAGAACAGGCAAAAGAATCTTCTAAGCATATCCATTGGGAAAAACTTCATGTGATTTCAAGTTCGAAAGAAAAAGATACTGGAAAGGTTGAATTTATTGCACATTTTTCTTTAAATGGAAAAAGAGATTTTGTTTATGAAATCAGTGAATTCATTTTAAAAAATAACCGCTGGTATTATGTTGATGGCTACTCTCCCAAGATTGGTCGTAATGAAGAATGCCCTTGCAAAAGCGGTAAGAAATTTAAGAAATGTTGCGGTTAAAAAAGGACAAAATATAAGGTGGATTAGGGGTTTTTGCCATGGTCCACCTTATACTTTATATAGATTATTCAATTTACGCCGAAGGCGACATTAATAATCATCATCACCAGTAGCCGTATCAGCACTCATATCATCATTGGCATTACCGCCGTCGATTGGAGTTGGAGCGCTTGCATTGCTTGAACCATTGCTAGCTAACATATTTTCTGAAGAACCCGTAGTGGTTGTGCCAGTGGAATTCAATCCTGCTGGATTAGCATCAGCAGTAGCAACATTCATTGGATCATCAGCGCCAGCCATATCAGCAGGAGCAGCAGCAGTTGCAGCTGTGGTTGCTGCAGCAAACGCCATAGAGGTAGCGAGTAAAGAAGCTGCGACAGTCGCAACTAAGGTTTTCATTTTCATTACAGTTCTCCTTGAGGGAATTTTCTAAAGTTCAAAGCTATAATTTAATATTAATTAACAGTTTATGCCATCATTTTGTAAATATTCGGTGAAATTTCTCGAATAATTCACATCATTTTTCTATGCATAACTTTTTTTGACCACCCTCCTGAAATTGCTTTTATATTTTTATTTTGATATAAGTTCCCCCCATATCAAAAACTTGGATTGAAAATAAACTTTAATACAGGAAAATATCATGATTAATAATCGAAGCTCAGGATTATTTTATAGCCTGTTTCACCCTTGGATCATTTGTAGTATAGGCATGCTTTTTTATTGTTATAACTACTTTCTTCGCGTTTCTCCTAGTGTTATGCAAGCTGATTTGATGCAAGGATTACATATTACCGCATCACAATTTGGCACCTTGGCGGGCTTTTATTATTTTATTTATACCCCTATGCAAGTCCCAGCCGGAATGATTTATGATCGATTCGGTGCGCGTTTTGTACAGTTTGTAGCATGCCTTACCGCTGCATTGGGCGTAGGTTTGTTTATCTCAGCCGATACCTTAACTATGGCCTATGCTGGTCGATTTTTAATTGGTTTAGGTACCGCTTTTGCCTACATTGGCGTTTTAAAATTAGCTTCTGTTTGGTTACCGCCTAACCGTTTTGCAATGGTTGCTGGATTAACAACTGCTTTTGGTATGTTTTCCGCTATTTTTTCAGTTGAATATCTCACTAAATTTGTACAAACAGTCGGCTATAAAAATGCTCTGCACACCGCATTAATCATTGGCGTAGTTCTGAGTGTCTGTATTTTACTTTTTATGCGCAGCAAACCAAAAAATCAATTAGCAAACGTAAAAATACATCGTTCTCCAGCTAACCTTAAAGAAATGTTTGCAGCACTCTGGGTAGTTTTGAAAAAACCACAAATGTGGTTAATTGGCATCATTGGCTGTTTATTCTACCTTCCAGCCTCAGTATTTTTAGATGTTTGGGGGATTCCTTATTTAAAAGCCGTTTATCAAATTACGCCTGAGCAAGCTGCTTCTGCTGTAACCATGGCATTCATTGGATGGATTATTGCTGGCCCAACCATAGGTGCTTTATCTGATAAAATAAAACGACGTCGTTTACCTTTAATCATTTCTTCTTTGATGGCTACTCTATTAATATCAGCCATTTTTTATGTTCCTGGATTATCACTCAATACTCTTTATGTCTTATTTTTCTTAGTAGGCGTTTTTTGTGGTGCACACCCATTATGCTTTGCCTTAGGAAAAGAAAACTGCCCAAATGAAATTTCTGGAACAGCTGTTGCAGTAACCAACACTCTTATTATGTGTGGAGGAATGATATTCCATCCGTTGGTTGGAAAATTATTAGATGGTCACGCAGTGAATATACAAATGGTCAATGGAATACCGATTTATTCTGCAAGCGATTACAATTATGCGTTAACCTTAGTACCAGTAGGTTTAGCAATTTCTATTGTACTTTCATTTTTCTTAAAAGAAACTTATTGTCAATCACGTGTACCGCAAAAACCAAAATTGGAATTAGTTACTAATAATAATTTAGCATTTGAACAATAATAGCGTGTCATGCCAGGGCAATCATTGCCCTGGCATGAATATTAAACCCATTCTTTTCGCACTAAAAAATCTTTATATAATCGCTCTTCTTCACTGCCTGGTTTCGGTTTCCAATCATACTTCCAACTCACTTCAGGTGGTAATGACATTAAGATAGATTCGGTACGTCCTCCTGACTGTAATCCAAATAAAGTTCCTCTATCATAAATCAAGTTAAATTCAACATAGCGTCCGCGTCTATAACGTTGAAAATCCCGTTGTATTTTTGAAAATAAATGCGATTTGCGTTTAGCCAGAATGGGTTGATAGGCATGAATAAAGGCTTTTCCTATTGTTTGCATAAATTCAAACGATTTTTCAAAACCCCATTCATGTAAATCATCAAAAAATAAACCTCCAATACCTCTGGGTTCATTACGATGTTTTAAAAAGAAATATTCATCACACCATTTTTTGTAATGTGCATACACGTCTTTACCAAATGGATCACATGCTTTTTTTGAAATAGAATGCCAATGTATACAATCTTCTTCGAATCCATAATAAGGAGTAAGATCAAAACCTCCGCCAAACCACCAATGACTTGTTCCATCTTTTTTTTCAACCACAATAAAACGCACATTCATATGCGAGGTAGGAACATAGGGGTTACCTGGATGAATAACAAGCGAAACACCTAAAGCTTGAAATTGACTTTCTGCTAACTCAGGCCTTTTTTCTGTTGCTGCTTTCGGCAGCGTATTGCCGTGAACATGAGAGAAATTCACACCTGCTTTTTCTAGTACTTTTCCTTCCGTTAATACTCGAGTAATTCCCCCGCCGCCTGTGTCATATTTCCAGATGTCTTCCTTAAAATGAGACAAACCATCTTCATCCTCTATCATCTTACAAATATCATTTTGCAAAGAGAGTAAAAACGATTTGACTCGTTCTATGGCTTTGTTTATTTCTATTTTCTCAGACATGTTGAACCTCTTTTAAAAGGAGTTACACAGAAACTTAAAACGAGTATAATATACTACACGAAAAAGGAGCATTTATGACTTCAATCGATACCTTAAAGACCCGCCGTACACTGACTGTTAACAATATTAATTTCGACTATTATAGCTTGCCTGCAGCAGAAGAGGCAGGATTAAAGAATTTATCCCAACTACCCTTTTCCCTGAAAATTTTATTGGAAAACTTATTACGCTTTGAAGATGGGAAAACAGTTACTTTAGAAGATATTAAAGCGATTACTCAATGGTTAAAAAATAAAAAATCGGATAGAGAAATAGCCTATAGACCTGCCCGGGTTTTAATGCAAGATTTCACGGGTGTACCTGCTGTTGTCGATCTTGCAGCCATGCGTGATGCCATCAAAAAAATGGGCGGAGATCCTGAAAAAATAAATCCTTTATCCCCTGTTGATCTCATCATAGACCATTCCGTTCAAGTCGATTTTTTTAATACTAAAACAGCAGAATCTCAAAATTCAGAATTAGAAATGCAACGTAACCGTGAACGATATGAATTTTTACGCTGGGGCCAAAATGCCTTTGGAAATTTTCGTGTTGTTCCGCCTGATACTGGAATTTGTCACCAAATCAACTTGGAATATTTAGCAAAAACAGTATGGTCAGATGAAATCAATGGAAAAAAAGTAGCATATCCTGATACCTTAGTAGGAACCGATAGTCATACCACTATGATTAATGGCTTAGGCGTTTTAGGCTGGGGTGTGGGTGGAATCGAAGCAGAAGCGGCTATGTTAGGACAACCTATTTCTATGCTGATTCCAGAAGTCATAGGCGTAAAATTAACAGGGAAATTACGTGAAGGTGTAACAGCAACAGATCTTGTTTTAACTATCACCAATGTTTTACGTAGAAGAGGAGTTGTAGGTAAATTTGTAGAATTCTATGGGGCTGGACTTCATGAATTACCTTTAGCAGATCGTGCAACCATCGCGAATATGGCACCTGAATATGGTGCAACCTGCGGATTTTTTCCAATTGATCATGCAACCCTTGGGTATTTAAAATTAACCGGCAGAGATGATAATACCATTGCATTGGTTGAAGCCTATGCTAAAGCACAAGGTATGTGGCACGATAAAAATGCAAAAGATCCTATTTTTACAGATAGTTTAGAAGTTGATTTAAGCAGTATTGAACCCAGTTTAGCTGGCCCAAAACGTCCTCAAGATAGAGTTTCCTTAGCTGAATTAAATAATACCTTTGATAAATTATTAGCTGATTCAAATCGTGCAGAAGAAAAAAATAAAAAAATAAGCACTGACGCAGGGTTTGATTTAGGTCATGGCGATGTTGTTATTGCAGCAATAACCAGTTGTACCAACACTTCAAATCCAAGTGTTTTAATGGCTGCTGGATTATTAGCAAAAAAAGCAACTGAAAAAGGTTTAAAACGTAAACCCTGGGTTAAGTCATCTCTTGCACCGGGATCACAAGTTGTAACACGTTATCTTGAAAATGCGGGCTTACAAAAATATTTAGATGACTTAGGTTTTTCACTTGTGGGTTATGGCTGCACAACGTGTATAGGAAATTCAGGCCCTCTCTCCGATGAAATTAATAATGCTGTCACAAAGAATGATTTAATTGTGTCTGCCGTGTTGTCAGGAAACAGAAATTTTGAAGGCCGCGTTCATCCCTTAGTCAAAGCAAATTGGTTAGCATCTCCTCCTTTAGTCGTTGCATTTGCTATTGCCGGTACGACTCAAATTGATTTAACCAAAGATGCTTTGGGTATGGGTACGAATGGTCAACCTGTTTATTTAAAAGATATTTGGCCATCTAACGCTGAAGTTGCTGCAACGGTAGCAGAAATTAAAAGTAACATGTTCAAAGAACAGTATGCTGATGTTTTCACCGGCACAGAAGATTGGCGAAACATGCAAATCACGCAATCCCAAACGTATCGTTGGAATACAGATTCTACTTATATTCAAAATCCACCTTTTTTCGCTGGCATGAAAGCCAATCCAGAATCCATTCACGATATTAAAGGGGCACGTATTCTTGCACTATTAGGCGATAGCATTACAACAGATCATATTTCACCAGCAGGATCGATTAAAGCGGATTCTCCAGCGGGAAAATATTTATTAGAGCATGGCGTCAAAAAAGAAGATTTTAACTCCTTAGGCGCGCGCCGAGGAAACCATGAAGTGATGATGCGGGGTACATTTGCAAATATTCGCATACGAAATGAAATGGTTCCCGGAGTTGAAGGCGGCTTCACAAAATACATTCCAGAGGGTGAAGTGCTTTCTATTTTTGATGCAGCCATGCGTTATAAAGAAACGAATACACCATTGGTTGTGATTGCGGGCAAAGAATATGGCACAGGCTCATCGCGCGATTGGGCTGCAAAAGGTCCTAAATTATTAGGTGTTCAAGCGGTTATTGCAGAAAGTTTCGAGCGTATTCATCGATCAAATTTAATTGGCATGGGAATTTTGCCATTGGAATTTAAAAATGAAGAAACCCGAAAAACGCTGGAATTAAAAGGCGATGAAACCATAGATATTGTTGGTTTAACTGACCATATTAAACCGAGAATGAATATCAAAGCCGTCATTCATAGAGCGGATAACACGAAAACCGAAGTGGATTTGCTATGCCGTATCGATACCTTAAACGAAATTGAATACTATCGAAATGGCGGTATCTTGCAGTATGTCTTAAGGGCTATGTTGCGAAATCAATAGGTAGTAGGGTGGGCAAAGGCTGTTCGTAGGGTGGGCAAAGGCTGTTCTTTAGCCGTGCCCACCTATCCGTGCCCACCGGAAAACGCTGGATTACGGCAAAAAGCGCCTATTCCACCCTACTCTTGGCCTGGTTCTGTTCATTTTTTAATGCTTCTTTAAGCTTTTCCTCATATAATACTCACAACTCATTGTTTTAGAGACCCTTTTATTATGATTACCTCAAGAGCTACGGCCTCCGCCGCTGCTGAACCAGTAATAGACAGTAAAGCTGAACCTGTTGATGCATTCTCTATTGATTATGATGGGGTACTCAGCTATGACATAAGTACCCTTAAACCTATCCATGAATTTGCTGTTTATAATAAAAAACGTTTTAGAAATTTTATTAAAAATCAGATAAAAAAGCATAACCCCAAAAAAGCCATTTTAATGATAGGCAGTGCAAGACAAACTTATCATCTCGATGCTTTAAATGATGAATTCAATAGGAATGGTCTTTGTTTTCCTGCTTTTTATTTACTAGCAAAGGATCTAATGGATAATTGCCTTTTTGATCCTTATTTATTACAAGACAGTTGGTTGGGAATAAATCACGGTACGACTTATTGTAAAGCGATAGCAGATCCTTATAATAGCTTTAACCTCGATCAAAAACCGTCATTACCCATCTATGATGAAACTAAAAGAAGTTTACTGTATGCTCAAATACATAAATTTGCTACAGAGAATCCTGGTGCGCGTTACTTTAGTTTTTTTGACGATAATTCAGAAATTATTAGATCCGTCGTTCAATTTTTCAAAGCAGAAAACGGCCTTCGCCTACCTAAGGGATTAACATTAAAGATATACCATATTGAATCTCGCCATACTTCTATTGCTAAATTAGAACCTTGTGTTGAAATTAAAGGAACAGGCATTATAGACTATCAATGGGAAAAGCATTCACAAGATATAGCATTTTACGCGGATCGATCGTATTCAGAAAAAGATTGCAAGGAAATGCCAAAACCAAAAAATATCAATATAGAAGAAGAAATCAATAAGTATAACCAACAAATTTACGACCTAATAAGAAAACGAAGAGAAGCAGAAACAAGAAGAGCTGCGCGCTTGGCAAGACAAAGGCGTTTTGAGTACGTTAACTGGCTTAAAAGCAATATAATATCCCAGATCAACACTGAAATTTTAAGATTGAGTCAGTACGAAGATAAAGTCAGTAAAGAAAAAAAAGAATTATTTATTTCTGCCAATACAACTATCAATCAATTAATAAAAGATGAACGTATCGATAGCGCTACTTTGTTACATCATGATGTTAAAAAGGTTTTAACTCATTTTTCACAAAGCAATATTAATCAGAGCAAAAATCCCGTAAAAGATGTATTTCGTTTTCTATTAGGCTTTTTTATCAGCGCCTTTACCGGTTTTACCATTTGGGGTAACAAAAGTTTTCGCAATACATTTTGGCATACACAGGCAAAAGCGAAAGTTAATGACTTGGTAGAAAAAACGGAGGAATACCGGTATGAGCATAGATCGTAAAGAACTACCAGAAACAGATTATAAACTAGATTCATTTTCTGAAGAGTTAATCAAAGATTTTAAATATGCTAGAAGCATTCCCTTGATTCATTTAGCAAATCAGTTTGTTAATCCAGGTATTCCCGATGACAAAATACAAATCGATTCCAAAAAACCAGCTGAAAAAACCAGGATAGATTATGAAAATTTAGCACCAGACTTTACTCGAGAACAGGCATTTAATCGAACAATTGTAAGATTATACTCTGTTGTACCTGAACATGAAAAGGATAGATTTATCCCTTGGATTGAAGAGATAGAAAAAAAATCAGAAGAAACTATCACAGAATATGAACTTCTCATTTTAGTACTTTCATATCAACATGAGTTAGGCGTCAAGCGCGACAACAATAAAAGTTTCAATTTGTTAAATAATAAAAAATTCAGTCACAATGCTTATGCCCTGTATCTTTTAGGAGAATGTTATAGCCAAGGCAGGGGAACAGAAATTAATCGGACAAAAGCGTTTATTTATTATGCCAAAGCGACTGTGTTTGAACTAGGGCAAGCTTATCTTAAGATAGGATACATTTTACAAGAAGGCCCAATAAAAGATCCAAAACTTACCCTTGAGAATTATCTATCAGGATCAGAAAAAAATAGTGCTTTTGCCTTAAATAATCTTGGATCCTTATATTTTAAAATGGATCCGGTGAATAATCTTCAAAAAAGTATGGATTGCTTTTCAAAATCAATTTGCCTTGGCACTGTTATTGCATTAAACAATTATACTTTACACATAATTGAAGATAAGGATCCCAATAAAGCCTATCTTTTTTATAAAATTGCAGCAGAGTATTCGCTAACTGACAGTTCAACTTTTAATTTAGCAAACCTATTATTAAACCAATTAAAATCTTGTAAAAATAGCACTCAACAAGCTGCATTTTATTTAAGAGTTGCTTTATTAAAAACACCAAAAAATGATGCTGTCACTCTAAAAAAATTAGAAGATCATTTTCACGATCACAAGCAAGATTATGAAATCACCTATCACTACTCCATGACAAAAAATGATTTGAAAACGCTTCTTGCTGAATTACAGAATGATACTGTCACTTTTAATTCATTATGGTGTAACGATATTGATTCAAAAATCCCTGAGATCAAAGAACAAGCTTTGCAACGCGCAATTGATATGGTTCTTCCAGATAATCCAAAAATAGGTACCTTCCCACAGCGATTAAGAGCCCATCTTGCAATACATCATTTTAAAAAAGAGAATGAAAAAGGCATACAAGATGGTTTGCGTTATATTGAAAATATGGGTTTAAAAGAGTTAACGGCTGAAGAAAATTATCAGCTTGGGTTTTGGTTGCATTTGATATCTTTGATACCCCTACAAACGGATGGATTAAGCAAACATCATTTGATAGATAGTGAAATAACAGAAATCGAAGAAGATTTATTTAAATCGAATCATCAAAACCCGATATTAAAACAAGCTATGTATTTCTTACAAGAAGCAACGAATAAAGGTCATACTGATGCTAAAAAGTTATTAACTCAAAGTCAAAAAAATAAACTTATCGCTAACCCTTCATCACAAGGTTTTTTTAACAAAGACTCAAAAGATTCCAAGCATATCAAAGATGAAAAAACGTCAGTGAATAATAGCACAGCATCAGCTTCTTTATCGTTGGAGTAACTATTTTTTTCTTTTCACATCCAGGCTAAAATCATCATTGTCTGAATCTGAAACGGATGCTTGATGATCACGGATAATAGAAGGTGTGGATGACTTTTCTAATTTTACAGACTGCTCTACTTTTGAGTTAGCACTTATTTCCTTTCTTGAAGCAAGGCCAGCATTAATTAAATTTTTTGTAGTATCTCCAATATTAAATTCAACTGGTTTTTCCATCGCAATTGGGCTAACGGTAGAAACTGGCGTTAATTTTGTAGGTGCATCACTACCACTTTTTGCAACCGCTAACAACGCTATCGGTACAACAGCAAACAAAGCAAAAGGCATAAAGACAGCACACACTGCAATAGCGGCAGCGAATAAAGTAGCAACAAACATTCTTTTTTTATTCCGTTGCCAAAAGGACGGTATTGTATAATCACCAAATCTAACGATGCTAGGTCCATTGATTCCCAATGTGATGGGTTTTCCTCCTCGTGCAGCGCTTTCATTTGCCCTTTTTGCATCGGGAATACCTTCATTTCCGGTAACTACGACAGGAATACAATGATCTAATTCTTTCTTTATCGTATTTGCATCCGGTAATCCACCATCATTAATTTGGGGTATTAATATCTCAGGCACTTTTTGTTTCCAAAGAGATGCGTCTGTTAAACGTTCATCTAAAGTTGTATCCAATTGTAAATCCGTTATTCTATCTATGACTCTACCCAGCATCCAACTGCAAAGATAGCCGCAATGTGTATCATTAGCCATGCTTTGATAACCAGCAAAACTTGCTTTGCTTAGCATTAAATGATAACCCTGACTTTGTAAAATATCTCTTAAAGGAGTTAAAGAATAATAGCTGGAACCCAACCAACTTTTAGGATCATAAAAATAAGCTTTATCATTATCAATAATTAAGAATGTCCAGTGCTGTCTTCCTTGATGAGATTCCGCTAAGGGAATCAAAGCAAAAGTATTCTGATGAGTTTTTTCTTTTTGGATTGCTTTCACTCTGGTTAAAATATCAGGTAAAGAAGCAGTACCCGCACTTACATTCGCAATTACCTTTGTATCATCCACCGCGGGTTTCATTAATAAAAATTCTATGTCACTTTCCCCTTGAGCAAGATCCTTTTTATCGCTAAAAAGTGAAAATTCAGCACCGTAGACTCCCATTTCATCAGCTTTTATTTCTCGGTGAAAAATAGATTGAATCTTTACAGCCGATTCTCCTGCATCAAATTGAGGTCTGTTCGAAACAACGGTCTTTAATGCAGATGAAATAAAATAAAACGCATGATCAAACATTTCACTCGAACCAAAACGCAATTCGGGTAAAGGCTGTGGTAATAGAATTGTTTTTTCTTCATCTTCTGGACCTAATAATGGAACCGTTAAAGATGTTTTTATATCATCTTTCCAATCGGCATCAGTCGCTGAACTCTTTCGTGCTGAAGACATAAAACCTCGAAACTCTATCTGTTTGATAATATTATAACCTATATCTATGATTTTTGCACAAACTTTGACGAAATCCTTAGTCTGCCTTCACGGGCAGAGTTATTATTTTTTAAGAATATGGCTTACAGACTTGTAAGAAAAACTCCTTAATATTTTCTTAAGATTTGGTCAGGTAAGATGAAAAATATGACGTGACTGACGGAGGCTGCAGGATGTACCGAGTAAAAGCGCTAGGCAACTCATGGGCAGCTCTGCATGAAAAATTAGATATCTACCGTGAAGCAAAATCGGTGGAAAAAATCAAAGAAGTCGAAGAATTAATCCTACAAAAACCCGATGGTTTGAGCAAATTATTAGAGGATGTAACCAGCTATATTAATACCTATGGTAATCTACCCCCCGCCACGAATCTGTATGCTCCTTTAAATTCGATATTTAATTATAGTTGTTCTTGGGTAGGTGTTAAAACTAATCAAAGACAAGCTTCTCAAACTAAAGAAATTGTTGATAAAACCTTAGAAAAATGTAAACAAAATCATTTGTTAAGTAGTTTTTTTATTTGTGACGCCCTCAAGGAAATTAAAAAACTGTATGCCGAATTAGTAAAAGAAGGAAAAGCAGGCGGCACTATAGGCAAAGCAATGAAAAAAGCATTTGACGACTATAACATCCCGATAGACGATGAACCTTACAAAGCTAAGATGAAAGCTTATTTCTGAAAACACAATTCTACTATGCTGTCCGTAAACAAGCGATATTCTGCGCTTCCCATGTCATCCAGAGCGTAGCGAAGGATCTCCATCTACAGGTCTCGTGGGAGATCCTTCCTCGCTTCGCTCGTCAGGATGACGGCTGTGATGCTCGACTAGTGACGCACAAGTTTCCATGTTGTCCCCTTTTCACTATCTTCCAGGACAATAGACATAGCGGATAACTCTTTACGTACTCTATCTGCAGTTGCCCAATTTTTATTGGTTCGTGCCTTATTTCGTTCTTCAATCAAAGCTTCAATTTTAGCAACATCTAATTTATCAGCGTTACGCTGGAAGAATTTTTCAGCATCCATTTGCAAGATACCTAATATACCGCCTAATCGTTTTAATAAGGCAGCATATGCAGCAGCTTTATCTTTGTCTTCAGCGCGCATACGTTGAACTTCATGGGCTAATTCAAATAATATGGAAAAGGCGATAGGCGTATTAAAATCATCATCCATGGCCTCTATGAATTTTTTTTCAAAATCTGTACCTTGAGCAGCATTAGCCTGTGGAAAGTCACGCAGCGCGGTATACAAACGCTCTAAGGCATTACTAGCAAGATTTAATCCTTCATCTGAAAATGACAATTGACTGCGATAATGACTGGTTATTAAAAAATATCGCACAATTTCAGGGTGATATTCTTTTAGTATGTCGCGTATCGTGAAAAAATTTCCTAATGACTTAGACATTTTTTCTTTATTGATTTGCAAGAAACCGGCATGCATCCAGGTATTCACAAATTTATTGCAAGAAACAGCTTCAGATTGCGCTAATTCATTTTCATGATGCGGAAAAATTAAATCTTTGCCGCCACCATGCAAATCAAAATGTACCCCTAACAAATCCATAGACATCACAGAACATTCAGTATGCCATCCTGGACGCCCCTTGCCCCACGGAGAATCCCAGGAAGGTTCTCCAGGTTTTGCTAATTTCCATAGCACAAAATCCAAAGGATCACGCTTTACGTCGACAATTTCAACTCGTGCTCCGCTTTCCAATTTATCCAAATCCCTATGGGAAAGTTCACCATAATGCTTAAACTTTCGGACTTCATAATACACATCACCATTATCCGCAATATAGGCATAGTCCTTATCAATTAATTTCTCAATCAATGAAATCATTTGCGGTATATATTCAGTGGCCCGTGGAGCATACGTTGGCTCTAATAAATTAAGCGCCTTGAAATCTTCATGCATGGCTAAAATGTTGCGATCAACAACATTCATAAAAGGTTCATTGTTTTCATTCGCACGGTGAATGATTTTGTCATCAATATCCGTGATATTACGAACATAAGTGACTTCAAAGCCTCGCCACATCAGGTAACGATTAATGACATCAAATGCAACATAAGTACGAGCATGTCCTAAATGACAAAAATCATAAACAGTCACTCCGCAAACATACATTTTCACTTTGCCGGGATGTATGGGTTGAAAAGGTTCTTTTTTGCTAGTTAAGCTGTTGTAGATTTGGATCATATGTTATTCCTTCACCAACTCTTGGGCGCGCAAAAAACGTTTTTGCATTTTCTCTGCACCTAATAAATTAGCTATATTGACCATTTCTGGCCCGTGTTCTTTTCCTGTTAACGCTAAACGCACAGGCATAAATAAATTTTTTCCTGAAACATTTAATTTATTTTTTAATTCATTAAAAATAGTTTTAATATCAGTCTGATGCGCTTTAGTCGCTTTTTCCAATTCGCTAAAAAACAAGGGACCAGCGTTTTTTAAAGCAGCTAATTGTTCTGATGTAAAAACTAATTCATCGCCAAAAAATATTTCTTCCCAAATTCTGGCTTCATCCGGAAAAAGTACGTTATGTCTTACCACATCAATAAATAATTCACGTGCATTGCTAGGCACTTTATCATGGATTTCTTTACCCAACCAATTCCAGGCAGTTTGTGAATCCAATCTCATGACCGTTTCTTTCTGCCAATGTAACAATTGATTTTCATCAAATCGTGCAGGTGCGCGGCTTAATTTCTCTAACTTAAATTGATTCGCTAATTCCTGGAATGTCATTAAACGTTGCTCATCATAAGCATGACTTAATCGCGCTAAATAATTCAAGACGGCTTGTGGCAAATACCCTTTTTCACGTAAATCTTGCAGACTAGAACTGCCATGGCGCTTAGATAACGGGCTTCCGTCATCACCTGTAATTAACGATAAATGACCATACGATGGTGTCGGCATACTTAACGCTTGTAATATCATTAATTGTCTTGGTGTATTAGTGAGATGATCCTCTCCTCTTAATACATGAGTCATTTGCATTAAAGAATCATCGATGGCATTACAAAACATAAATGAAGATGAACCATCAGCACGACGAATAATAAAATCACCTATGTCATCACTATCAAATTTTTGCGGCCCTTTTACTAAATCAACAAATTCAATAAACGTTTGTTGTGGAACACGAAAACGTAATGCGGGTTTTAAACCTTTTTCTAATCTTTTAGCAATTTCTTCAGAGGGAAGAGAACGGCATGTTCCTGGATATCTCGGCGCGTGACCTCGAGATAATTGTAATTTTCGGTTTAATGCTAATTCTTGTTCGGTACAAAAACAAGGATAGGCCCGATTCATTTCTTCTAATTTTTTATAATAATTATCATAAATCGCTTTTCGCTTAGATTGAAAATAAGGTTCTTGCGGTCCTCCTACTTCTGGACCTTCATCCCACTTCAATCCTAACCAATGTAAATCGTTTTGTAATTGTTCTACAAATTTATCTTCGGATCTTAAGGCATCGGTATCTTCAATGCGCAATAAAAATTTTCCTTGCCTATGAGCGGCATATAAAGCACTAAATAATGCAGCACGTGCATTCCCTATGTGAATATTTCCTGTTGGACTGGGTGAGAACCGAGTTCTTATCATAATCTTGCCTCTATCATTAATCTTTTCATTTCACGTACCGCATTTTCTAATCCCATAAAAATAGCACGGGCAATAATTCCATGACCTATATTTAATTCATTAATTTGCGGAATCCGCGCAATCTCTTGTACATTTTGATAATTTAAGCCATGTCCTGCATTCACAATAAGCCCTGCATTCTCTGCTATTTTCACAGCTTCCATGATACGCTGCATTTCGAATTTGCGTTCTTTTATTGTTTTTACAGCAGCATAGCTACCTGTATGAATTTCAATGGTAGGAGCACCGCATCTAACAGAAGCTTCAATCTGTGCAGGATCAGGATCAATAAATAATGACACTTCTATCCCAAGACCTGCTAAATGTTGGCAAGCTTCACGAATATGCGATTCGTCACCGACTACGTTTAATCCGCCTTCAGTGGTGAGCTCAGCTCTTTTTTCAGGAACAAAACAACAATGTTCGGGTCTGATTTTTTCTGCATATTTGATCATGGCATCGGTCACTGCCATTTCTAAATTTAATCGAGTTAATAATATTTGTTGAATAAGCTCAATGTCTCGTTCTTGTATATGTCTACGGTCTTCTCTCAAATGCAGTGTTATCCCATCTGCACCGCCATTTTCGCTTGCATACACTGCTTCAACGGGATCTGGATAGCGTGTCAATCTAGCTTGTCGTAACGTTGCAACATGATCAATGTTGACACCTAATAAAATATTTTTTTGTTGTTTCATGATTCAACCTCAAAAAATAACTTGCGGCTTTGCAATGGCTTTTCTCCCAATAAAGGAGTTAGCACTATTCGCATTAATCGCTTAATCTCTTTTAAACATTCCGCATTATCCAGTTTTTCATTTGCCAATGCTAATATACTTTTCCCAGAAAAAATAAAATGCTCATGGCTTGTTTCATTCATAGCTATGAAACCATGCTCTGGGTGATATTGATAGCTTTTGTTATCCACAATGGGCTGGTCCTTGCTGGAATATTCTAACCCTAACCCATACCCTATTTCTTCTAATAATTTTTTTTCAAAAAGGCGTAAAGTACTTTCTTTCAACTCTCCGGATGCTAATTCTATCAGTGTCTGCTGATAAACAGTATAGATCTTAGGATGCGGATCGTATTTATACAAAAGACGAATTAATAATTCATTCAAGTAAAATCCGCTTACCAAGCAATCTTTGCGCAAATAGAAAGGAGTACCATTTGGTTCTGCGGCTGAAAGTGTCATCAGTTCAGATTTACCCTGCCAGGATAACAATAAGGGGCTAAAAGGCTGCAATAAGGACTTTAAACGGGATCTAGGCTGCCGAACTCCTTTGGCAACGACTGACAGCCTACCATAGTCCTTTGAGAAAACTTCAAGTAAAACACTGGTTTCCCGATAGGGCCGCTGATGTAATATAAATGCTGGTTGTAAGGAGATGCGCATATCAGCATTTTAAAACCTATGTCAACTGAATGCCAGTGAAGGTTCGGAAACGCGCATCCCTGCGCTCGGCCTCCATAACATCCCTGTTTCGGACGTTCCTCACTGTTCACATGGCATGAAAGTTCCGTGTCACAACCGTCCACAGGCAAAGTTAGCGCAAATTTCTCTGCTTTTTGCCACCCGCAATACTTTTAATTGGGCATGAATGGCTTGAATCTCTTCTCTCTCTCTATGCTTAAAAATAAGATCACTTAATGAACCATCACTTAATGCAGCTAAATCTTGTTCGGTGTATTCTACTGTTTTACCTTTTAAACTATTTAGAACTTTATCAACAGCATCTAATTTTACCTGCTTGCTCATGCCTTTAATTCTGCCCCAAAAAGTATAGTAATTATCTCTTAACCCACGTTGTTTTCGGTATTCAATCAATTCTTCTTCTGCCGTTGTGCGTATACGATTTTTTATGAAATCTGCAATAAATTGTTTTCCTACCAAAATATCTTCTTTCATTTTCTGCATTAAATTATGTCTAGCATCAATACTGACTTCAAACTGTCTTTTATAATTTTCATATAATTTTTTGGTATTTTCGCGATAGTTATTATCAATTTTTCCACCTTTTCCATTTTGCACAGAATTAATTTCTTTCGGTTCTTCATTACCGTTGTATTGAACCAGATGCAGAGAAATGTTTTTAGGCTTCAGTTGAATATAATCTGGGTTTGAAAAGAAGGTATGGATATTCTCTAATAAATCTTTATTGGGATGTACAAACGTAAATTTAAGTTGTTTATCAGGGTTTTGTGAAGCGATGTGGTGCATTTGAGCATAAAGCATTAACAATCGGCTATGATCCAAAGGGTAATCAATGAATTCTTTTATTGTTGATTCAATTCCTTTGGTGAAAGCAATTAACTGCTCTTCTAATTGAATTGATAGCTCTCTTAAGTTTTGTCGTTTTGCTTTTGCAATTTCTCTTTCTAGTCTTTCTTCTTGTTCATATAATGTCTTTCTACGTTGTAAGTTTTCTTTTTCCATCATTTTTGAAAAAATATCAGATAACATAAAATAATCTAAACAACCCCCTACACAAAAACCTTCTAATGCATAAAGAAAACTTCCTGTGTGTGAAATATTATTTTCACGTGAATCTTGCGCTTTCTTTGATTGATAAGATGAACCTGATAGGACAATAAACTCTTCTCTTTTCGTTTGCTTTTGAATAAATTTACAAAGCGCAAGATTACTTAAGGTCGCTGAATGACGCTCGTTTCGATTTGTCTTAATATATCTTCGATAGGATCCATTCAAAAGACATTCATGATCTTCAATCGAAAATACATATCTTTCCAACATAAATGCCTCGCTCATTTTGTGATAAGATTGAACACATTGTAAGCAAATAATCTCAGATTGGCAAGAAATAGATTTTTATAAAAACCCCAAAAAAATCAAAAAGTTAAAATTTTCAAAGATAAACTATACTTAAATAGGAAACTCTTAATGGGGGTTATTTATGTGTATGTGCAAAGACAGTGAATGCCGAAAATCAAAATTAAGCAAGTTTGCTTTGGGTATTGCCTTGGGTCTAACCAAAGGTCTATGGCTAATGCTTTCAGCATGGGTTGCTTGGCTTTCTGGACATAGTATGGCAATGGTTCAACATATCGCTCAATTTTATCCAGGGTATGGTGCCAGCCTAAAAGGTGGTCTAGTTGGCGGGGCATATGGCTTGATTTGTGGATTTATTATTGGTGTTATCTTCGCATTCTTTTACAACTGGGCACTCTGCTGCTGTCGCGGTAAATGTGAAAAGTGTGACAGTAAAGAATCGAAAGTATAATTATCAAGAACATACAAGCTAGCATTACTTGGGTAAACCAAGGAAGGTTATTCGTACCCCAAAGATTTCAATGCTTTTTCACTATCAGTCCAATCTTCTTTTAATTTGACCCACAAACGTAAAAACACTTTTCTTTCTAATAATTTTTCAATTTCTTTACGCGCTTGTGTGCCAATTTTTTTTAATCTCTCACCATTTTTACCTATCACTATGGGTTTTTGACCTTCTCTTTCAACCCAAATGACAGCACTGATATCGATTAACTTTTTAGTATCCGTCATAGATTCAATTTCGACTGTTGTGCTGTAAGGTACTTCTTGTTCGGTAGCTTGAATTAATTTCTCTCGTATTAACTCAGCCACTTGAAAACGTTCACTTTTATCGGTGATTTGTTCATCAGGAAAAAAATGTTTTCCTTCAGGCAAAAAACCCATGATGGTATCTTCAAGGATTGTAATATTTTCTTGTTTCTTGACAGAAATAGGGATGATAGTTGCAAAATCATATTTGTCTTTTAGCGTATCAATAAAAGGTAATAGCTTGCCTTTTTCTTTTAATAAATCAACTTTGTTAATAACAAGAATAACAGGAGCCGCAATTCCTTTCACTTTTTCTAAAATCCAATCATCTTCTAGATACCAACGAGTTTCAATCACAAACACAACAACATCGGCATCCGCAATCACTGAACTTGCTAAACGATTCATATAACGGTTCATCGCCCTGGGTTCATCTTTATGCATGCCTGGTGTATCAATAAATACAGCTTGATTATTTGCTTTTGTTTTAATCCCTAAAATTTGATTACGCGTAGTCTGAGGTTTAGGAGTAGTGATACTAATTTTTTTTCCCAAGAAACAATTCAATAAAGTCGATTTACCAACATTGGGTCTTCCTATAATTGCAACATAACCACATTTATCTTTATTCATTTTTTTAAAATTCCTAACATATTTTCCGCTGCATCTTGTTCCGCACGTCGACGGCTGGTTCCTTTGCCAAAAACTTTTTGTGCAAACCCTTCTACAGTGCAACTAACTAAAAATACTTGTTGATGAGCTTCACCTTCAATGGATTCAACTTGATAAACAGGCAAAGGTAGATGATCTTGCTGTAAAAACTCTTGTAAAATTGTTTTGGGATCTTTATGACTGGCAGCATTGGTTAAATTACTTAATAATGGTTCATACCAACGCAAAATGCATTCGCGCGCACTTTCAAATCCATTATCTAAAAAGATAGCACCAATAATTGCTTCCATTGCACAGGATAAAATTGATAACCGTTCACTGCCCCCGCTTTTTAATTCACCTGGCCCTAGATGTAAATAACGACCCATATCAAATTCTCTTGCGATTTCACCTAAGGTATCGCGATTGATTAAAGAAGCGCGCCATCGGCTTAGCGCACCTTCCTGTGCTTGAGGAAATTGTTTATATAAAGCTTCTGCTATCACAAAATTAACGACAGAATCCCCTAAAAATTCTAAGCGCTCATTATTTTCTTCATGACTACTACGATGGGTCAAAGCTTTTTTTAATAAAGCGGGGTTATTAAATCGATAACCCAGCTTTCTTGATAGTTCGTCACTCATTCACTAGCCCTAAGTAATTTTTTTACCGATACGATTCCAGCGTACATTAAATTTATCAGAATCCCAACTCATCCAGGTTAATACTGCTTTGCCCACTATATTTTGTTCTGGAACAAAACCCCAAAAACGACTATCTGCACTATCATCCCTATTATCGCCCATTGCAAAATACATACCCTCTGGAACTGTGATATTTTTAAAATCGAAATTCGGTTTTGCAGGGAATTGATAAATGGCATGCTTGATTCCCAATAAATCTTCAATTTTTTGATCTGCATTAATTTCATTTTTATTTTCAGAATAAATTGTTTTTTTATCAAGTTCTTGTGGGATTTCTTTGTCATTAATGTACAAGACTTTATTAATATAACTAATACGATCTCCAGGTACACCTATTACTCGTTTAATAAAATCAAAATCCGGATTAGGCGGCCAACGAAACACGAAAATATCACCCCGCTTTGGTTCGCCCACTTGATAAATCTTTTGGTGAGTAATGGGCAAACGCACCCCATAGGCGTATTTGTTGACTAATATAAAATCGCCAATATGTAAGGTAGGCTCTAAAGAACCAGAAGGAATGCGAAAAGGTTCATATAAAAAAGATCTTAATAAAAAAACCAATAATAAAACAGGGAAAAATGATCTTGCATAATCAAAGATAATAGGCATTTTTTTTATATCTTTTTGTTTGCGCTTTTTTGCAAAAAATAAAATATCAATTAATGCTAAAATCCCGCTAATTATTATCAAATAAAATAATATTAATTCAAAATTAAAATTCATTATGACACCTTAAAATTATTTTTTATCTACTTTTAACACTGCTAAAAATGCTTCTTGAGGAATTTCAACGCTGCCCACTTGCTTCATGCGTTTTTTACCGGCTTTTTGTTTTTCTAACAATTTGCGTTTACGTGAAATGTCACCACCATAACATTTTGCTAACACATTTTTACGTAATGCTTTAACCGTAGAACGTGCTATCACATGGGCACCAATTGCCGCTTGAATTGCAACGTCAAACATTTGTCGCGGAATTAATTCTTGCATTTTTTCTGCGATTTGACGTCCTTTATATTGCGCTTGATCCTTATGCACAATTAAAGCAAGTGCATCCACGGTTTCTCCGTTAATTAATAAATCCAATTTAACAAGATCCGCTGCTTGAAAATAAGAAAAACTATAATCTAAAGACGCATATCCCCGGCTCACGGATTTTAAACGATCAAAAAAATCTAAAACAATTTCGTTTAAAGGAATTTCGTAAGTTAAAGAAACTTGATTACCTAAATACAACATATTCTTTTGTACGCCGCGTCTTTCAATACACAGTGTTAATACATTACCTAGATATGTTTGGGGAACAAGAATATTCACTTTTGCAATGGGTTCGCGAATCTCTTCAATATAATTGACTGGCGGCAATTTAGAAGGATTATCTACGTGTAGCGTTTCGCCCTTCGTTGTCACTACTTCAAATACAACCGTAGGCGCGGTCGTAATTAAATTTAAGTTATATTCACGCTCTAATCGTTCTTGCACAATTTCCATGTGCAACATACCCAAGAATCCACAACGAAAACCAAATCCTAAGGCTTCTGAAGATTCTGGTTCATAAAATAAAGCCGCATCATTCAAACATAATTTTGATAAAGCATCTCTAAATGCAGGAAAATCTTCTGCCGTTACAGGGAATAAACCTGCGTAAACCTGAGGTTTCACTTTTTTAAATCCAGGCAGCGCGGATGATGCTGGTTTATAGGCATGTGTTAATGTATCACCTACGGGTGCACCATTAATGTCTTTAATGCCAGCAACAATGTAACCCACTTCGCCTGCGCGTAAAATTTTGGTTTCTTCCCGCTTAGGGGTAAAAATTCCTACACCGCTGACTTCATGATGTTTGCCTGTAGACATAACCAACATCTTATCGCCAACTTTAATGACACCATTTTTTACCCTGACCAGCGACACGACACCCAAATAACTATCAAACCAGGAATCAATAATGAGTGCTTGTAAAGGTGCTTCAATGTCACCTTGAGGCGGAGGAATATCTTGAATAAGTCTTTCTAATAAATCTTCAATGCCAATCCCTTGTTTAGCACTGACTCTGACAGCATTACTTGCTTCTATTCCTATGATTTCTTCAATTTCGTTAATGACTCGGTCAGGATCTGCCTGGGGTAAATCAATTTTATTTAACACAGGCAACACTTCTAAGCCCTGTTCTATCGCTGTGTAGCATACTGCCAATGTTTGAGCTTCTACCCCTTGTCCTGCATCCACCACTAATAAAGCCCCTTCGCATGCAGACAAAGACCGGGAGACTTCATACGAAAAATCAACGTGACCTGGCGTATCAATAAAATTAAGCTGGTACACTTCCCCACTGCGAGATTGATAATTTAAAGTGACACTATGGGCTTTAATGGTAATACCACGTTCTTTTTCTAAATCCATAGAGTCCAAAACTTGTTCTTTCATCTCGCGTTCACTAAGTCCGCCGCAAAGCTGTATCAAACGATCGGCTAGTGTGGATTTACCATGATCGATATGGGCGATAATGGAAAAGTTACGAATATTTTGCATAGGCTCTCTAATTTGGATAAAGGCCCAAATAGTACAGGATTTTGGTTCGGCTGGGTAGTCCTTAAATTTTTTACAAATAACCTAAAACAATCTTGGTGACTGAATCCCGAAAGGCTTCTGGATCCGCTTCTACCAAAGCTCTTTCTCGTCTGTTCACTTGATCCAATTGATAGATAATATCAATTTCTTTCATATCGTTTGTCGTTTGTGTTCGGTTTTTTAATTTATCACGCAATAAGCAATAACGATCATTGCGATTTAATGAAATAGTAATATCTTGAATGATGCTCCAACCTAATAATGCGGGACCACTTTCTTTGCAATGTGAATTGATTTCTTTATAAATAACATCAATCAATTGATATTTTTGATTTTTATGAGTATTTGCTTTTAACAAGCTTGTTTCAATATCATAATTTGCCTCTTCACATATCTCTTTTAAATCAGATACGGTAAATTTTCCGAAAGTCAATAATCCTACTAAACTCAAAGTCTCACCATTTACACTACCCTTTGCTTTTTCAATTAATTCTCGGTCTTGCAGTTCATCTGCCTCATCACCCATTAATACTGTTGGCTGAATTGTTTCTAAATTTGGAATAGTGGAAATAATTTTAAAGTCCTTTGAAATGAAAACATAAGGACACGCGATAAAGCCTGATACCAAAGTGGAAAAATACCCATTCAACTTCTGTTGATAGGGTTTAATAAATTCAATGAGTTGTGCCCTTTGTTTTCTTGTCAATGAATACGCTGATAATTCTTTAGCAATCAATTCACATTTAGCTTCTAATGTTTCAAACGGTTGATTAATAAATTCAATTAAAGTTTCTGTTTGTATGGATGGTTTAGGTTTTTGACTTTTTACTTTTAAATCAGCTATTGGTGTTTTTAAATCAAACAATGATGATATTATTACGAACTGGTTTTTTATAATTTTAAAAACTTCATCCTCATCACCAAAAAAGTTTTCTCTTATTAAGTCATCAAGTAGTTTACGAAATTGATGTATGTTATTAAAACTGTCAAAGCTGGATACATTTGTATTTTCATCAGTAGATGCATCGGGAGTACGTGCCTTTAAAAAGTGATCGATAACTTGTTTGGCTTTCTGTTCCAGACTAGCCATTAAATACAGCTTCCATGCATCATCTGGCCTTGTTTTCATTACGCGTGTTAATGCTTCAAATTGGTTATCGCTTGGTAAGCTTTTTGCATCAAACAATAAATGCTTTCGTAAATAACCCTTAGCATCTGCATCTATCTTATCCATTTCTTCAGGGTCTAATGTTCTTTCTGAAGTTTTTTCTGTTATTTGATATTTTGCATCTAAAGCGGTCATTGAATATTCAGGAAAAGCATTTGAGAATTCTTTTAAAAGAGTAGCCATTTCATCATGGTTTTTTAATTTTTCTCGTATTTTTACTAACACTTCCACTAAAGAAGTATTGGAATTTTCTAATAACTTTAAAGAAGAATCACAAAGATCCATGTTAATAAACATTTTTTTCCAAATAGGAGAAGGGCTTTTTAAAGAATTTTCTTTATATAATTTGAGTAAGGAAATGAAAATATTTTTAGCGTCTAAATGTTCTGATCGTTTCTTTTCTATGAGTCTAGAGTATGCCATAAAGTGACCTGAGTTATAATAATTGAGCCATTCTAAATCAGAATAATTTAGAAAGCAAACTGACTCAAGAAAATAGTGCCTCTATGATTAACCCCTCACTTTCAACAATAGTCTTCTATAGTATTTTTCTTCGATGGCGTCATTAAAGATAATGCAAGACCTTGTTTTGTTTTTTACTTTAAATCGTAATATACAAAGATATCTTGTAATAGTGCTGCTGCCGCAGAGTTCTGCGCTATGAAATCCTGATCTATCTTCTATGACCCAACCATTTTTTGACAGGCAAAGACCGATAATAGAATTTTTATATCGCTGCAAACCATGCAAAAAAAGAATATCTAAACAATATAAAAAAACAATGAATGCTAATAATAATTTAACCATGAGTAAAACAGGACTTAACAATAAAATCATTTCACTGGATAAAAATAATAGCATTAAGAATAAAATAAATTGTTTAGATCGCTTCAAATCAATGTCTAGATTGCGCATGTTGACGCACCTTTTTCACCATTTCTAAAATATCCTTATCATTAGCGATTTTTTTACCGGTTAACCAATCAAATAGATCCTGGTCATTGCAATCCAATAATTTTAAAAATTTTTTTTGCTCTTTTGGGGTTAGCTTCAAATAGGCTTCTTCTAAAAAATTTCCTAATAAAACATCAAGTTCCAGCATTCCCCTGCGACAAGCCCAGCGTAAACGGGAGGGAATTTCATTGTTCATTATATAAACCTCAAAATATAAACTATAATTAAATTGCGAGATGGATTCTCATGAAGTAAGCTAAAATTATTGCTAGCGCTTACCAATGATGGTAAAAATCTCTAATCTGAAGAATACAGGTGGGCAAATGGGAATTCTACAAGAACAGTTAGTTAGAACATTAAACTTATTGTCAAATGATCATCCTGAGATCAAAATTCAAATTGAACGCGCCACTCGCCATACATTACCTGATGAAGATCCAAAAACTTTATTAGTTGTTCTAAGCATTTTACAACGCACTATTCATGAAAACCCAGAAATTCTAAATAAATTAACCAATGAAGTCGAATTTAAAGAATTGGAAAGATTAACGCGTTTACATAGTGAGCATATTATTTTATCCGATGAACCCCAACACAGCCCACCAAAAACAGGTTTTGCCAAGTAGTTAATTCCTGGAAGGCGGTGTAGCGCCTAAGCCTAGACCAAAACTCATTGTTCTACTCAGCTCATCAAATCCATTAGCCTTTGGAATAGGCCTGGAAGAGTTTGAAGCCGACGCTATTGACCGTCTCAGGTCATGCGCACTGGTATCCTGTCTGATACTGACTGAAGCTGTTGTTGAAACAGTTAAACCGCCTGTATTTGCCCCAATAAAGGCTGTACTCATTCTTGGGATATAGCTATTAATCGGTGAATCATCAATGGTGTTATTAGGAGGTCGTCTAGTTGGTCTTTTGGGGAAACAACAATTCCATAGAGAAGTCATTGCCTTCACAATTAAACCCACTGCTGCAGTGGCTGCAGTTGTAAAACTCAAGGCAGCTAAGGTTCCGTAAGCAGCGCCCCAACCCATTACCCCTGCCCCTACAATTGGAATTGCAGCAAAACCACCTGAAAAAACGATTGCTGTTGCCACAGCTGCAGGTGCAATCACCCATTTTAAAAAGCCCCAAATGTAAGGATGATTGATTGTAAATTCATTAAAACTTTTTTTAGTACGCTCCCACAAACTTCTAGGAATAATTTTAGGTGTATTAGAATAGAGAGTTACCACATTTCCAGGAATATCTTCTTTCGTTTGGCCTAATGTATTTCCCGCATTTAAATTAATAATATGGGGGAGATGCGGATTATTTGGCTCATTGATAGCGCCATAACAAAATCGTACACGATAATCATAATACAGGGTGGGATTCGAAAAAGTTGATCGATTCCATAATAAAAATTCCACAGGATTCTTTTCATGTAATGCAGAATGAGCTGGGTCTCTTAAAATTTCTGAATCATATAAAGCTGAAATATTATTTTTTTCAACAAAATTATCTTGAAATGCTTTATTAATTCTATCGATGGTAGCCGCTAATTGAAAAGGTGTTTTTACTTCATATGTAACATTTAATTTCTTTGCAAGATCACTTATAAAATGATTTTGATCATCCAGTGGAAAAGGAACATGAGTGAATAAGGTAATTCCAACCTCATCTCTTTCTTTGAAAAGACGATAATCTATTAATTTTAAATGGGACTTATAAAATTCATGAAAGCATTGTGCTAAGTCTTGTAACGTAATAATACGATTTACCAATAATCTTTTTAACGATAAAAAAGAAGTCTGAGGTTTCTCATCGATTGATTTATCATCAATACCTTCTTTTAAAATCTTTTCAATCAAAGTAATGTCTAACGTAGAATGGATAATAATTAAAAAATTGGGTTTCTTAAAATCATAAGCTGCAAAAGACAAACGTTTAATCACTAATAGCATTAAGTAATCGCAATTGCCATTGGAACACAAATCATTTCCCAGTAAAACAATTTGATCAATAGGAATAACCTTTGCTGTAAATAAAATACTAAAAAACTGATGAATAAGAGCTTTATAATCGATCTTATCACTAGGCGCATAAGGAAAATGATTATATATTTCGACTAATTTATTATAATCAGCTGCACCATTGCTTAATTGTAAAATATTTTTTTCTACTAAAACATGAATGAGTTTAAGCGCATTGCCAAAAAGATCAGGAATAACTAATAGATCTTTCGTACTGGGAATATTACTCGATCCAGGAAATCGAGACAGTTGACCTGACTCTGTAGCAACATAATTATTTAACTTTTTAGGTTCTAATAAACCCCTGCGTGCCCCATTGCGATTTGATGACATTTTTTCCTCGTAACTGTATAAAAAATAAATCCAATTATACTTTGCTTTATCCACTTTTTCATACATAATTTCACGCATTTTTACAGATGAGGCTAGTCTATGACGCAAGCATTTTTAAACCATCTTTCACAAGAAATCCAAGGCTTAAAGGATTCTGGATTATATAAAAATGAGCGCATTATTGTATCTGCACAACAAGCAGATATCACCGTCGCCGACGGTTCTCATGTCTTAAACTTCTGTGCAAACAATTACTTAGGCTTGGCCAATCATCCAGAACTCATAAAAGAAGCGCAAAAATCCTTAGATCATTATGGCTTTGGAATGTCTTCAGTGCGGTTTATTTGCGGAACTCAAGATGTACACAAACACTTGGAAAACCGTTTAAGCCATTTTTTAGGGATGGAAGACACTATACTCTACTCATCTTGTTTCGATGCCAATGGTGGTTTATTTGAAACTCTTTTAGGACCTGAGGACGCCGTTATCAGCGATGCTTTAAATCACGCAAGTATCATCGATGGTATCCGTTTATGTAAAGCTAACCGCTTACGATATAACAATAATGATATGCAGGATCTAGAACAAAAATTAAAAGAAACGGCCAATTGCAGATTTCGGTTAATTGCTACTGATGGTGTATTTTCAATGGATGGCATCATTGCTAATTTACCCGATATTTGTGATTTAGCAGAAAAATATAATGCGATGGTAATGGTCGATGATTCTCATGCCGTAGGTTTTATGGGTAAAAATGGCCGCGGCACGCATGAATATCATAATGTAATGAAAAGAATCGATATTATCACTGGCACATTAGGAAAAGCATTAGGTGGTGCATCCGGTGGTTATACCAGTGGTAAAAAAGAAATTGTTGAATGGTTGCGCCAGCGTTCTCGTCCTTATTTGTTTTCAAATACATTAGCGCCGGTCATCGCCGCAACATCGATTAAGGTATTAGATCTTTTAGAAGCAAATAATAATTTAATAAAAAAATTACATGATAATAGCGCTTATTTTAGAAAACATATGCAAACATTAGGATTTAAATTAATTCCTGGTGAACATCCTATTATTCCCGTGATGTTAGGAGATGCAAAATTAGCAAAATCTTTTGCTGATGAATTGTTAAAAGAAGGAATTTATGTAATCGGCTTTTCCTATCCTGTTGTACCACAAAATCAAGCTAGAATTCGTACTCAAATGTCAGCAGCACATAGCAAAGAACAATTAGATAAAGCAATTGCTGCATTTGAAAAAATTGGAAAGAAATTGAAAATTATCTAAAGTTGGCATAACAAGAGGAGAACAAATGAAAGCCTTAGTAAAAAATAAACCAGAAGTGGGTGTATGGATGGAAGAAGTTGAAAAGCCCATTCCAGGTCATAATGATGTGTTAATTAAAGTTAAAAAAACTGCAATCTGCGGAACTGATATTCATATTTACAAATGGGATGCGTGGGCACAGCAGACCATTCCTTTACCTTTAACCATTGGACATGAATTTGTAGGTGAAGTGGTTGAAATAGGACAAGATGTTCGCGGCATAAAAATTGGTGATAGAGTATCAGGTGAAGGACATATTGCTTGTGGATTTTGTAGAAATTGCCGTGCAGGCCGTCGTCATGTATGCCGTAAAAATGTGAGTGTAGGCGTTACACGCAATGGTTGCTTTGCAGAGTATGTCGCGATTCCAGCGGAAAATGCTTATCCCATTCCTGAATCCATTACCGATTCACAAGCTTCTATTCTTGATCCATTCGGTAATGCAACTCATACAGCATTATCTTTTGACCTAGTCGGAGAAGATATCATTATTACTGGTGCTGGTCCCGTTGGGTTAATGGCAATTGCTGTTGCACGACATGCAGGTGCTAGACATATTGTGATTACTGATGTGAATGAATATCGATTAAATTTAGCAAAACAAATGGGTGCGTCTCTTGCTTTAGATGTGCATAAAAATACATTAAAAGAAGCCATGAATATATTAGGCATGAAAGAAGGCTTTGATGTAGGACTTGAAATGTCAGGTAATCCTGTTGCTTTTGCAGATATGTTAGCGCATATGAATCATGCAGGAAAAGTGGCTTTGTTAGGATTTCTACCTCGTGAAACTCAAATTGATTGGAACAATATTATTTTAAAAGGATTGCAAGTCAAAGGCATTTACGGCCGTGAAATGTTTGAAACATGGTACAAAATGATAACCATGTTACAGAGTGGTTTAGATATTAATCCTGTTATCACCCATGAATTTCATGTGAATGATTTTCAAAAAGCATTTGATACTATGTTATCAGGCAAAAGTGGGAAAGTGGTAATGCGCTGGGAGTAAAAACAATTCATTTATAGTATTTTTTTCTTAGATAAGCAAACAAGGCTCTCAAACCCATGGCTTCTCCTCCATGGGGTCTTCCAGGACGTGCTTTTAAATTCCATGCCATTAAATCAAAATGCAGCCAAGGAATATTATCCGGTACAAATTCTTTTAGAAATAATGCTGCAGTGATTGCACCACCGTAAGAATCAACACCCGCATTATTGATATCTGCAATAGGACTATTTAAACTTTCTCTGTATGCTGTAAATAAGGGCATACGCCACACAGGGTCAAATTGTTCTTCTGAGGCCTTTATTACATCATGCGCAACTTTATCGTTATTACAAAACATAGCAGGAAGATCTGTGCCTAATGCAATTCGTGCAGCTCCCGTTAATGTGGCAATATCAATAATTAAATCAGGATTATCAGTCACTGCTTCTGTTAATGCATCACACAACACTAAACGTCCTTCTGCATCGGTGTTGCCTACCTCAACGGTAATTCCTTTTCGCGTTTTTATAATATCACCAGGACGATAAGCATTTCCTGAAATAGAATTTTCAACCAGAGGAATGATAACACGCAAATTAATGGGTAAATTTGCTTCCACTATCATTTGCGCCAATCCTAAAACATGCGCTGCTCCTCCCATGTCTTTTTTCATAAGCAGCATACCCGAGGAATTTTTAATATCCAAACCACCGGTATCGAAACAAACACCTTTACCAACGAGAGTCACTTTTGGATTTTTTTTATTTCCCCAACGTAAATCGACTAGTCGTGGTGCGTCATCACATGCTCTCCCTACAGCATAAATCGTTGGGTAATTTTCTTTTAATAAATTTTCACCGACAATTTGATGAAATTGAATTTTATAATCTTTACAAAAGTTTTTTATTTTTTCTGCAAATTCACTTGGTCCTAAATCATCCGTAGGAGTATTAATTAAATCACGCACCTGATAGATGGATTGAACTATGTTATTTAATTCAGAGAAAGATTTAGAAAGAACTAATTGCGCGGGATTTCGCATTGGTTTTTTATATTGTGAAAATTGATAAGCCCCCAAACCCCAGGCTGTTGCAAATAATGGAAATCTTTCTTCGGAAACATTTAAAGTATAAACCCCTTCTGGAAGTGAAAAAGGTAATATACCGCAACTCCAAAAATGATTCGTGTCATGAACACAAAAAATGACGCGATCTAATTTACCCTTTAAATCAGGTACTAAATTTAAATTACCAGGCTCACCTTTAAATTGATTTGCGGTGAGCCAGTTTTTTATATGGGGTTCTTGTTTCGTTAACCAGTTAGAAAATTCACTTTGTGTAACTACATTAATAGGAGTGACTTTTTTTGCATGATTAACAAAACAATTTAGCATAGATTTATCCCATCATCACTTCAGCTGGTGTGTATTCTTGATGTAACGCAGCAGCAACTGCTTTATGCGTTAATTTTCCTTTGCAAACATTTAATCCATTTAATAAATGAGGATCTTGTCGTAATGCTTGTTTATAACCATAATTTGCTAGTGCTAATACAAAAGGTAATGTTGCATTATTCAATGCAAATGTTGAAGTACGCGGCACAGCACCTGGCATATTAGTTACGCAATAGTGAACCACGCCATCCACTACATAGGTTGGTTCCTCATGTGTAGTAGGACGACTTGTTTCAAAACATCCACCTTGATCAATTGACACATCCACTAAAACAGAACCATGACGCATTTGTTTTAGCATAGAACGTGTCACTAATTTAGGCGCTGAACCACCTGGAACTAAAACTGCACCCACTACTAAATCTGCTTTGGCAATATGACGCTCAATCGAATCGGTTGTTGAATAAATCGTATTGATCTTGGAACCAAATTGAAGATCTAATTGATATAAGCGTTCTAATGATTTATCAATGACAACAACATTTGCTCCTAAGCCCATAGCCATCCGAACTGAGTTAGTTCCTACCATTCCGCCGCCTAATACGACTACTTTAGCAGGAGCAACACCGGGAACACCGCCTAACAAAATACCACTGCCGCCATTGGTGATTTCTAAACAATTGGCCCCTGCTTGAATAGCCATACGACCAGCAACTTCGCTCATGGGAGCCAAGAGTGGTAAGCCGCCATTTTTATTGGTGACTGTTTCATAAGCTATTGCTATACAGCCTGATTCTTGTAATAAACGAGCTTGTTCTGGATCTGGAGCTAAATGCAGATAAGTAAATAAAACTTGTCCTTCACGCAGCATTTTACATTCTTGCTGCTGTGGTTCTTTTACTTTAATAATCATGTCAGCTACCCGGAATACTTCAGATGCTGATTTGACAACCATAGCACCCGCATGTTCATAAACAACATCATCAAAACCAATACCTGCACCTGCATTATGTTCAACGATAACTTGATGACCATTTGCAACTAACTCTCTAACACTGCCAGGAACTAAACCAACACGAAACTCATTATTTTTAATTTCTTTTGGAACACCAATTAACATAGGTTTCTCCACATGATTGAGGGAATTTCTGGGGGGCTATTATAGGGGATAAAGTGAGGAAACGAAAATAATTCGTTCCTCACTTTAAAGTATTTATCCTATCAATAACTTATTGACTCTTGCCACAAAAGCAGCGGGGTCTTTTAATTGTCCGCCTTCGGCTAAAATCGCCTGTTCAAAAAGTAATTGGGTCCATTCTTTAAATTTTTCAGTATTGGATTCCTTTTTTAATTTCAATACTAATTGATGTTCTGGATTTAATTCAAAAATTGGCTTGGAATCAGGCACTTGTTGTCCTGCTGCTTTTAATAATCTCTGCAGTTGTATTCCCATATCATTTTGATCCGCCACCAAACAAGAAGGTGAAGTGGTTAAACGATGTGATATACGCACATCTTTTACTTGATCACCCAATACTGTTTTCACTTCCTTGATGACTGTATCAAATTCCGTTTTAAACTGTTCTTCTTTTTTCTTTTGCTCTTCTTTTTCTTGGGGTGATTCAGTAACGATATCATCTAAATTCACATCACCTTTGGCAACTGATTGCAATGACTTGCCTTCAAATTCAGTTAAATGACTGACTAGCCATTCATCAATTTGATCAGACAATAACAATACTTCTATTTTATTTTTTCGGAAAATTTCCAAATTTGGATTGGATTTTGCTGCATTAAATGTTTCTGCAGTAACAAAATAAATTTTATTTTGCCCTGATTTCATGCGTCTAATATATTCTTCCAAAGAAACTGTTTGTTCCGCTGAATCAGTAAGTGTTGAAGAAAAACGTAGTAATTTTGCAATACGCTCACGATTTGCAAAATCTTCAGCCGGACCTTCTTTCAAGACTTTTCCAAATTGTTCCCAGAATTTTTTATATTTTTCTGGTTCATCCTTTGATATTTTTTCTAATAAGTCTAATACGCGTTTAGTCAAAGCTGCACGTAATTTAGGAATAACAGGATTATCTTGCAAAATTTCACGAGAAATATTTAAAGGCAAGGCATTAGTATCCACAATTCCGCGAATAAAGCGCAAATAAAACGGCATGAATTGTTCAACTTGATCCATAATAAATACGCGTTGAACATAGAGTTTTAATCCGTGCTGTTTATCACGCTGCCACAGATCCATTGGCGCACGAGCAGGCAGATAAAGCAAGCTAATATAATCTAAACTCCCACCTTCTACTTGATTATGCGACCAAGCGATTGGATTCTCAAAATCATGCGCTATATGTTTATATTGTTCTTGATATTGTTCATCTTTAATTTGGTTTTTTGGTAATGTCCAAAGAGCGGTTGCTCGATTAACTATTTCCCATTCTTTAGCCGTATTTTCTTTTTTATCTTTCTCTTCTAACCCTTCCATTTTATACATCATAATGGGTAGATTAATATGATCAGAATATTTGGTGATGATACTGCGTAAGCGCCAATCATTTAAAAATTCATCTTCGCCTTCTTTAACATGCAAAATAACATCGGTGCCACGGGTTTTCTTTTCAACATTAGAAATAGAATATTCCCCTTCACCACCCGACTCCCATTTAACACCGTGTTCAGAGGTTAATCCTGCACGCCGGGTTAAAACTGTCACTTTATCGGCAATAATAAATGCTGAATAAAATCCTACTCCAAATTGGCCAATGAGGTGCGAATCTTTCTTTTGGTCCCCAGTCAAACGAGATAAAAACTCGCGCGTACCCGACTTTGCTATTGTGCCTAGATTTCCTATCACTTCATCACGGTTCATCCCTATTCCATTATCACTAATCGTAATAGTCCTTTCTTTAGCATCAAAACTGACTTTTATCTGTAAATTGGAATCCGATTCGAAAAGAGCTGGGTCTGATAAAGCTTCAAAACGTAATTTATCTGAGGCGTCGGAAGCATTGGAAACAAGCTCCCGCAAGAAGATTTCTTTATTGCTATAAAGAGAATGTATCACGATATTTAAAAGCTGTTTTACTTCCGTCTGGAAATTCAGAGTTTCTTGACGTGCGTTAACTCTCATTGGGTAGTACTCCTGATATTTTTCAATGATGGGAGTAATAATGGGGGCAAAAAAATGGAATTCAAGTCCGTCATGTCATCCCCGCAAAAGCGGGGACAGCAAGCAACTTACCTGGATAAATTCAAATAATTTAAGGTCAATCTCACCCCTGAATCCAGAATGATAGTGCCTTTTATCTTGACAGTTTCCTTTTTCCCATCGAATTCGAATTTGCCATCTAAATCAGCATTTTTAGAAAGGATACGAATCTCTCCATTATTACAAGTTGCAACCAATTCAGTCTTAGTATCAGCAGGGCAGAAAAGAGTCATAGAATGTAAATCTACGCCTATGGTATAGCTGTTAGGCTCACCAGTAGGAGTTACCTGCGCAGAACCAGAATATTGGCAGTAGTCAGAAACTAAGCCATCCCCCTTCCAAAATCCAGAAAAATCCACACATCCATCGCCTGTTACACTCTTCAAGTTTGAATGGATTACAATATCAGCATAAACAGGGAAACATAGGATGGAAGTTAAAAAGGCCATTATGATAAATTTTTTAAAATTCATTAAAAATCCCTCTTAAAATGAAAAGAGATAGAATTATAGCATTGCTAAGAAAGTCCGCCAAACATATAATCCAATTATGCTTAAACCATCCCTTAAATTAAAAAATTTCGCTTTTATGGAATTATTCCATTCAGATGGTTTAATTCGATTGGACCAAGACTTTTTGAGCTTTTTGCAAAGTGAATCCCGTGAATTGCACGAGACTTTACTTGCTTACCGTTCGGAAAAAAAAATATTCTCAACCATTGAAGCAAGCGAATTACTTCTTTCTTGCGCAATTCTGTTAGAAAATTATTTAATTGAATTATTTGGTATAGAAAATGCTGCCGATGCTGCAAGAGTAAAAACATTAACAGAAAATCCAATTGCAGCATTTAAACAAAATTTTGTCATTCGCCGCGCAAAAAAATTACTAGTACGGGCTCACGAATTTCCTTCATTTATTATTCTGAATACATGGTTAGATCAAGAATTAAAAAAAGCGCCTATTCAAACCCAAGATAAAGAACTTGCCATTGCTCTGTTATCAAATCATTATTTAAATTACCCCGATCAATTTTCAATTGAAATTGAAAAATTAACGCAATGGTGTGTACAAGCCCAAGTCACTGATGAAGGCAGATTAATCGTTAAAGGTTGGACTAGTTTCCGTATCCCTCAAAGAACAGAATATAACAATTTAGTTCCAACGCATTCTATTGATGACAAATTAGGACGACTTGCCTATGCCGATTCCTATTTGCGTTTTAGGGACGGGTTTAAATTAACAGACCCCCGCATGAATAAACGGGAAGTTCAAGATGAAGTAAATTATTGCATTTATTGTCATGATCATGATGGAGATTTTTGTTCTAAAGGATTTCCAGTTAAAAAAAATGTTCCTGAATCAGGTTTTAAAAAAAATCCGCTGGATGTTTTATTAACTGGTTGTCCATTAGAAGAAAAAATTTCTGAAATGAACCTGTTAAAACGTGATGGTTTCAATCTTGCATCCCTTGCCATGGTCATGGTTGATAATCCTATGTGCCCTGCAACAGGACACAGAATTTGCAATGATTGTATGAAAGCCTGCATTTATCAAAAACAAGACCCGGTTAATATTCCTCAAATTGAAACTCGAGTTTTAGTGGATATTCTTAATCTCCCCTGGGGCGTTGAAATTTATGATTTATTAACCCGCTGGAATCCCTTAAGACAAAAACAATTTATAATGAAGCCTTATAATGGCTTAAAAATTATGATTGCAGGAATGGGCCCTGCTGGTTTTACTCTAGCACATCATCTTTTATTGGAAGGTTTTGCCGTCGTTGGATTTGATGGTTTAAAAATAGAACCTCTTCCAGAAACATTATTAAATGAGCCCATCCATTCTTTTAATCATTTAAAAGAAGAATTAGATTCACGACTAATGGCCGGTTTTGGCGGTGTTGCAGAATATGGAATCACTGTTCGTTGGGATAAAAATTTTTTAAAACTGATTTATATCAGTTTAATGCGCAAACCTTATTTTCAAGTATTTGGCAATGTCAGATTCGGTGGAACGATAAAAGTAGAAGATGCATGGAAAATGGGATTTGACCATTTTATTATTGCTGTGGGCGCAGGGTTACCTAAAGCATTACCCATACCTGGCAGTCTTGCTCCCGGAATGAGACAAGCAAATGATTTTTTAATGGCATTACAACTCGGTAATGCAGCAAAAAAAGAAAGTTTAACCAATATTCAAGTCCGCTTACCTGCTGTTATTGTTGGCGGCGGGTTAACAGGGGTAGATACTGCAACCGAAGTTCAAGCTTATTACATCACTCAAATCGAAAAAACATTGCAACGCTATGAAATTTTAACAAAACAATATGGTGAAGATTATTTTGCTAATCAGTTAGATAGTGAATCATTAGAAATTTTAGAAGAATTTTTATTGCACGGGAAAACAGTACGCAAAGAACGGGAAAGAGCAAAATTACATAATGAAAAACCCAATTTTATAAAACTCATCAGACAATGGGGAGGCGTTACTATTGTTTATCGCCGTACAATGCAAGACTCCCCTGCTTATATAAACAATCATGAAGAATTACGAAATGCTTTAGAAGAAGGTGTCTATTATTTAGAATGTTTAGAACCTGCCTCAGCTTTATTAAATCAATTTGGACATGTTGAAATACTACGTTGCCATAAACGCAGACGTAAAAACGAATACGACTGGCAAACCCTAAATGAAGAAATCGATATTCCAGCCCGTTCTATTTTCATTGCCACCGGCACGCAACCCAATATCGCCTACGAATATGAACATCGTGGTACCTTTATCAAGCATGATCACCAATACCAACATTATGAATTAGCCAATGAACAGTTAAAAATTCCACATGGTGTCATACAATGTAAAGATCCTGAATTTGGCCCTTTTACTTCTTATGATAAAAATGATTACCGTGTCAGTTTGATCGGCGATACTCATCCCGTTTTTCATGGGAATGTGGTAAAAGCCATCGCCTCAGGATTAAGAACTTATCCTAAGATAGTTAATTTGTTTACAGATAAATTGAAACAAAAAGGTTCTTTTAAGGAATATCAAGCATTTTCAAATAAAATGACTGTTGAATTTTCTTCAATTCTCATCGATATTAAACGTCACAGTAAAAATGTAGTGGAACTTGTTATCCAATCTCCCCTTGCAGCTAAACATTTTCAACCGGGTCAATTTTATCGACTACAGAATTATGAAACTTATTCTCAAAAACTTGACCACACTACATTGCAAATGGAGCCTTTAGCTTTATTCAGTTTCGAAGTTGATTTTTCCAATAATTTGTTAAAATTTATTGTGATTGAAAATGGAGCTTCATCAAAAATTTGTTCTACGTTAACAATTGGTGAGCCTGTATCTTTAATGGGACCCACTGGAGCACGCGCAAAAGTAGCTGCTCAACATGAAACTGTATTAATTGTAGGAAATCAATTAAGTATTCCTACCCTTTGTAGTTACGGCAGTGCATTGCGGGCCGCAGGAAATAAAGTCATTTATTTAGCGCACTACCCTTCAAAAAATGAAGTTTATCTACAAGATAAAATAGAAAATGTTGCTGATATTATATTATGGTCAGTTGAGTCTGGTGATCCTATTCTTTCTCATAGAGAAAATACTTTTTCAACCTGCGGTAACCTCATAGATATTCTTTCTCAATATTCAGAATTTCTATGTTTAAAAGACATAGATAGGATTTATGTGATTGGTAATACCCGCTTATTAAAAGATTTTCAAGAAGCAAGAAAAACATTTTTGAAAAAAATATTAATTAAAGATCCAAGAGTATTTGGTTCTGTATATAGCACTATGCAATGCATGCTAAAAGGTGTTTGTGCACAGTGTTTGCAATGGCAAATTGATCCTGAAACAGGCATGCGCACCAAAGCTGTTTTCGCTTGCTCTTGGCAAGACCAACCATTAGAACTGATTGATTTAGAAAATGTAGAAGAAAGATTAACTCAAAATAAATTAGCGGAAAAAATGAGTGACCTTTGGGTTGATTATCTTTTTGATCATTACCCAATACAAAAAATATAAGCAGAAACAGAGCCGCGAGTGTTAACGAGCGGTAATATTTTATAAATTGTTAGTACTTGCTGTTGAAAATTGACTTTCAGCCGCTTTCTTCTTTGGCTTATTTCTAGGAGCAGAAGAACTCGCGAATAGAGAACTTGCGCTAGCACTGACAGATGATAAACTCGCACTAGACTGTCCGGCTGTTAAAGAACTTTCAATTTCTCTCAATTCAGCCAACTTCCATTTCACGACTGTTATAACAAAATTATCGAACATTTCGTTTCTTTTTTCTAAGTATTTATCTTTCAAATGTGAATAATCAGGATCAGTAAACAGCGCCTCAAAATCATCATCTAGCTCATCAACTAATTCAAAGATTTCTTTGTTACTAGAATTTGAGGACTTAAATTCCATTATCAATTTTTCAATTAATTTTTCGTCTGTCTTGCTACGAATATATTGACGCAACACTTGTTCTTTTTCTAATCTTTTTAGCAACTCTTCAACGTCTGCAATAGCATTCGCAAGATTAATTTTTTTCTTACTCACTTTCTTTGACAAAGTATCGCTTTTTGTATCAACTGAAGCGATTGAAGACGCTAAAGCAGATTGCTTAGCTTTCCATTGAGCGCGCTCTCTTTTGTAACAAGTTGTAAGAAATAAAACACCTAATTGTTTATAAAATTCATCATTGGATTTATTATTTTCTTCTAGACATTTAAAAAATTCCTTTAAATCTTCTTTAGCTTGTTTTTCTATACTTGCATCATTGCTTTTAGCATCATCATGCATTTTTTTCATTAATTGACCTAACGTTTTTAGATTTTTATATTTAATCATCATGTCTTTTAATATTTTTTCCTTTTCAACATCCTTTGCATCAATAAATATCTTTTGTAAATTTTTTAAAGGAAATGCTTGTAAATAGCTAACCGCTGCCTGGTATTGATTTTTAATTTGATTAAGCTTTATTGGTTTGGCGAAATCACTGGCCCAACCACTTGCTACATTTTCCACGTCAAAGGGTTCAAAATCTCGCGTCATATACCAAGTCATACCATAAGCAATGGATCTACTAACACGATAGAGTACCTGGCCTTTTTCTGTCTCTGGTTTTTTGTCACATCTTGATGAATCCCATAAATACATCGTATGTGGTTGAAATAAAGAATCCAGATAGTTATCAATAATATTCATACTATCGGTTCCAGACGTAAAATTACCTGCTTCTATATTTTTTATTTCAGCAAAATTGCCGCTATGAGATACCCACATATCCACTATCGATCTTTCAGTGCTATCAGGAACATTTTCCGTTATGACAATTTTATAATTTTCCCTTTTGTATGGCTTGCCTTTTTCATTATGCATTTTCAAAAAATGACTTTCTTTAAACATCCATGAAAAATAATCGCCATGTTCAACAAGCGGATATTTTTTAAATGCAAATCTTGAAACATCTATTTTCAAAGTTAAGTTTGGATTTTTTACAACTGGATACTTCAACCAAAAAGAAAAATGATTAGGATCAGCCTGAGCATGATCCATAGCAAATTTTTTAATTCGTTCGCTTAATTCTTTTGTATCACTAGAACAAGCAGCTAAAAATTCTTCTTTGGTTAGCGTTTTAATGACTGGAGTAGAAGCATTTGCTTTAGTCTCAGATTTAAGTCTTTTTGAAGTATTATCAAAAGTTGCATCCGTACTAGCAGTTTCTGCTGGTGCAGTTGCTAACTTCTTTCTTTTACTTTCTCTTGAAACTAAACCTGAAGCCTGACTAAACATACTGCCCTCGTTTTATCTATAACAAACAATTCTTGGGCATATTGTACTTAATTTATTCAGTCAATGAAAGTTTTTTATCGTTTTTTAGCTAAAGTAAGACCATCACCAATGGGAAGCATCGTTAAACTGACTCGATTATCGTTCACAATAAAATTATTTAAATCCCTGATTGCATTGGTATTTTCGTCCTGGATGGCCTCATCTGCCACTTTTCCATCCCATAGCACATTATCAATCGCGATAATTCCATCTTTCTTCAGTAACTTTAATGACAATTCATAATAGTGAGCATAATTTTTTTTATCAGCATCAATAAAGGAAAAATCAAATGATCCTTCTTCACCTTTTGCAATTAATTGTTTCAAGGTTTCGACTGCGGAACCTAAACGTAAATCAATTTTTTTTGAAACACCTGCTTTTTCCCAGTATTTTTTGGCGATTTTTGTCCATTCTTCATTAATATCACAAGCAATCACCTTTCCATCTGAGGGTAGGCCCAAAGCCACAACCAAAGCGCTATATCCTGTAAAAGTGCCTATATCCAACGTTTTTTTTGCATGAATTAATTCAACTAAAAAACGCATAAATTGACCTTGCTCAGGTGAAATCTGCATCTGGGACATGCTCATGGTGTGAGTTTGATCACGTAATTCCTTTAAAAAAGACTCTTCGCGCAAAGAAACTTTTTTTAAATATTCATAGACTTGCGGTGTTAAATTTAAAGTAATATCCGACATAGATTGAATTCCCTGGCTCTTTTAAAAGTCTAATTCTATAATAAGAACGATACAAGTTAATAGGAGTCATCCATGAGTACAGGCATGATTATTTTAATAATCGGCTTAATCTTAATCAGTTTTATCATCATGACTTATAATCGTTTAATTGCGATGATAGAAGCTGTTAAAAATAATGAAAAACAAATTGATATACAATTAGACCGGCGTTTTAAAGTATTTGAATCATTAATCAATGTAGTCAAAAAATACATGGACTACGAGCAAACTACATTAAAAGATGTAGTTGCACTACGTAATCAAGCAGAAAAGGCAAAAGCCAGCGGTGATGAAAAAGGCCGTATTGCTGCTGAAAATAAAATTTCTGAAATTGCATCCAATTTAAATTTAGTTTTTGAAGCCTATCCCGATTTAAAAGCTAATCAAAATGTAATGCAACTCCAGGAAGAGATTGTCAACACGGAAAACAAATTAGCATTTTCCAAACAATCTTTAAATGACAGAATTGAAAAATATAATGCAGAAAAAAAATCTTTTTTTACTTCCATGATTGTCGGTTTCTTTAAAAGTAAATTAGATTTTGATTTCCCTTATTGGCAAATTAGCGCTGATAAAATCAAAGAACAAGAAAATTATACCGTAAAACTGTAATCTTGGGCTGGGTGACCAGCTCCAGCTGGTATGACATATATTATGAAACAATCTTTAGATAATTTTATTGCTGGCGCAGCTGATTGGCGACGGCAATTAAGTAGTAATAATCGCAAGACTATTTTTGTTATTGGAATATTTTTCGCGATTTATTTTTTTATTGGCATTTTAGTGGATATGTATATTTATTCAAACACCTATCCAAACGCAACATTAACTCAACTTTTTTTTGCATTAATAACTTTTCAATTATTCCCATTAGTCACGTTAATCACTTCAGGCATCGCAGCTGTCTCTTTATTTGTAACATTTAGTTTTTACGATAAGTTAATGCTGCTTGGAACTGAATATAGAGAAATCACACCAACCACTGCACAAAATCTTTCTGAGACACAGTTATATAATGTCGTTGAAGAAATGAAAATAGCTGCAGGATTGCGTTATATGCCAAAGGTTTTTCTGATCGATGCAGATTATATGAATGCTTTTGCCAGCGGCTATAGCGAACAATCCGCCATGGTTGCTATTACTCGCGGTTTGATGGGAAAACTGAATCGCAGTGAATTACAAGCCGTCATGGCTCATGAGTTAAGTCACATAAGACACATGGATATCAAATTAACCTTGATGGCATCTGTACTAACGAATTTAATGATAATGATTTTAGATATGTTTTTCTATAACGCTATTTTTTATAGCAGAAGCAATGAAAACAATAAGTCCCGTGATTCATTACGATTAATTATTATAATATTAAGATATGTCATTCCTGTTATTAACATTTTGCTATTATTGTATTTGAGTCGAACAAGAGAATACATGGCTGATGCTGGCGCTGTAGAATTATTACGAGATAATCAACCATTAGCCTCTGCCTTATTAAAAATTCAAAATGATCATGCGGAACATCAAGAAGAATATAGCCAGGCTTATGCCCAAACACCTCATGAACAAGTACGCAGAGAATCCTATATTTTTGATCCATCACAAGCGGGAATTCACCCTATGGCTTCCATTGCGGATGCTTTTTCAACTCACCCTAATATCCGTGACAGACTTGCAGCGATAGGATTCAAATTCAAACAATGAAAAAAGGCATATTACTTACCAATGTTGGAACTCCTGATCAGCCTACTGCAAAAAGTGTGCGTCAATATTTAAAAGAATTTTTACTGGATAAACGCGTGGTTGAAATTCCAAAAATATTTTGGTATCCCATTTTATATGGCTATATACTCCCCTTTCGTTCTCATTCTTCTGCTGCTTTGTATCAAACAATCTGGACAGAAGAAGGATCCCCATTAAAAATTTATTCTCAAAAAATCGCAAAAAAATTAAAAGAAAAAACTGGTTTACCTGTTGAATTAGGAATGCATTATGGCAATCCTTCTATTCTTTCTTCCTTAGAAAAATTACAACATTTGGACAAAATTATCTTTTTGCCCTTATTCCCGCAATATTGCGCAACCACAACTGCTGCTTCGTTTGATATAGCAGCAAAGACCTTGAATTCCTGGAGAAACATCCCTGCTATTGAATTTGTAAATGATTATGCAGACAATCCTGATTATATAAACGCGATTGCTCATTCTATTGATCAGTATTGGAAAACGAATAATAAACCCGATCATTTATTATTTTCGTTTCATGGCATCCCTAAACGTTTTGCTGATTTAGGAGACGTATATCCTAAACGCTGTTTGCTTACAGCTGAACTTATCGCTAAACAATTAAATTTATCAAACGATAAATGGTCTATTGCATTTCAATCCCGGATTGGACGTGCGAAATGGCTAACCCCTTATACAGATATTATTTTAAAATCATTGCCCAAAAAGAACTGCAAACATGTTCATGTCATTTGTCCTGGCTTTTCTGTAGATTGCTTAGAAACCTTGGAAGAAATTGCCATCAGAGGAAAAGAACAATTTTTAAATGCCGGAGGAAATGAATTTCATTATATTCCTGCTTTGAATGAAACAGATGCACATATCAATTTGCTGATGAAAATGTTAACTTAAAAACTACAAACTAATAGGGATTACGTACTATGCTATTACGTCGAGCTTTACCTAAAATAACACAAGCAACTTTTTCAAAAAGAAATTATTCTATACTGACATCTCGTACACCCATCACTTTTACCGTGCCCATAGAACCTGACATGAAAAGAATTCTTGCTTGGGCGAACCTAGCGATGAAAAAATTTAAAGGCAGTGACAAAATAGAAGTTGTACAAACTGATGTTGCAGGCACAATTCAAGATCCTTATTGTTTGGCTCCCATCACTGCACTTCTTGAAATTTTTTCTGATTTAAAAATATCAAAGACAGATGGTTTAATTAAACATATTGTAGACACCATGGGACAGAAGAAATTAACTCAAATTGTTGACATTTGTAGACAGCCAGAAAGATTGTCCATTTTAAAAATGAGTTATCCTGAGTTAAATGTAGAACAAATTGCTGAAAAAATTGAGGGAAAACTTTTAGAAAAGTTAAATACTATCCTTCCCAAAAATAGCAAATTAACACCCTATGCACTACAAGCGAATCAATTTCTGGTTCAAAATGATATTTTGATTGGCGCAACTTCGGGTTACAACAGCACTAGTTTAAATATCGCCTTATCTTTTGCGAAAAAAGCTGGCATGCATTTTTCTGCCATTACTGCATCTGATGAAAAAGATGATACTCGATTGAAGCTCGTTCAAAAAAACAATTCAAAACTTGGATTTTCTGATCATGACATGCATAAAGTTGCTGTTTTTACTGACGCAGTGAGTGATGTCAAATCCGTACGTTCCCATCAACATTATCCTTGGATTTTTGGAGTTAGCGGATATAGCACCCATAATCGAATTTCCAGCAAAAAAGAAGCACATACCATTGATAAAGCTGAGTTAGCAAAAAGAAAATTAGAAACTAAAAAAAATCTTTTATTGGAGGGCGCTCATAAAGTTATTCATGATTTAAGTGAACTTCCAGAAATGATAGTGAAAACCAACTTTTTATTATTCAATGGAAAAAGACCTACCGGGGTTACTTCAGACAGCTTCGAGGAATATACAAGAAATTATAAACTTTAGTCATCCCGAGCGCAGCGAGGGACCTCCCTTGACACCTGTGAACTTTCCATGGAGGATCCTTCGCTTCGCTCAGGACGCCAGCATCCACTGGCACCACAGTGCCTAATTTGTTATTCTATTCCCGCGCATCAATGTTAAGGAAAACAAAGAGTGCCAAAAAAAATTTTGCCATGGATTGGGATTGTGTGTATTGCGTTTGCTTTCACTCACGGCTCTGTTTTTGCTGCAGCATCCCCCTATGGCGTTGGCGTTTCAGGTGTGATCATTGGACAGCAACCTGAGTCAGTGCATGGACTTCGCGTAAATATGACCTATGAACCTCCTCCCTGGGCTTGGAAACATTGGCACATCTTTTTTGATGCTAGCCTGGGGCATTGGTGGGTAAGTAATGGAACACCGCATCATAGTTTAAATATCTTTTCTATCGCTCCCGTATTTCGTTATTTCTTTAAATCCCACCCATCTTTTATACCTTTTATCGATTTAAGCATTGGCGCAGCTTATTTATCCAAAACCCGATTTTCTAATTTAAATCTTGGAATGCATTTTTCTTTTCAGGATATGGTGGGATTAGGGCTTGCACTTGGTCAAAATAAAAACTTATTAGTCAGTCTCAGTGCCATTCATTATTCAAATGCAAGTTTATGCAGTTCAAATTCAGGCATTACTGCACCTTTATTATTGAATATAAGTTATCGTTTCTAGAACTCAACTTAAAATAACGTTAAACTTGCTGCATGCGAAAACGTATTATCATTAAAAATCATTTAGAAGAAATTTCTCTGATCAGTCAGCGGGGTATCACTGCGCTTATTTTCATGACTATTCTTATTCTTCTTTTAGTACTACGCTTAGGTTACTTACAAGTTGTCAAAAATAATATGTATTCTACCCTTTCGCAAAAAAATTGGTTGGACTTAGTTCCTATTGAACCAACTCGCGGTTTAATTTATGACAGAAACGGCGTACTGCTTGCAGAAAATATTCCTGTTTTCAGTCTTGATGTTATTCCCTTTAAGGTGGATGACGTCCCTAAAATGCTAGCAAATATCTCAAAAATCATTCCTTTGACTGATACAGATATTGCACAATTTCAAAAAGAATTAAAACAACATAGACGTTTTGATGAGATTCCCTTAAAAATTCGTTTATCTGAAGCAGAAGTTGCTCGCTTTTATGAAAATCAATATCACTTCCCTGGTGTATTAATCAAAGCAAGACTGATGCGCCATTATCCTTATGGTGATAAGTTCAGCCATGTCTTAGGTTATGTAGGACGTATTAATTTAGACGAGTTAACTACAATTGATGCAACCAATTATAGTGCCTCGAATTATATAGGCAAATTAGGAATAGAAAAATTCTATGAAGATGTATTACACGGCAAAGTAGGTTATGAGCAAGCAGAAAATGATGCCAGTGGCGAACCTATTCGTGTCATAAATCAAATAAAACCTATTCCTGGTAAAAATTTATATTTAACGATAGATAGTGGTTTACAATTAGCAGCAGAAGAAGCATTATCAGGATATCGTGGTGCTATAGTCATTATTCAACCTTCAACTGGCCAAGTCCTTGCAATAGTGAGTCAACCAGGTTTTGATCCCAATTTATTTGTGACAGGTATTAGCAGCACCGATTTTAAATCGCTACAGCAATCATTAGATAAACCACTTTATAATCGTGCTTTACGCGGGTTGTACCCTCTTGCTTCAACCATAAAACCCTTTTTGGCGATTGAAGGGTTAGACTCCGGTATAACAACACCGGAATATACCATTGAAGATCCCGGTTGGTATAAATTAAAAAATAGCGAGCGTCCTTTTCATGATTGGCGTAAACATGGGCATGGCTTAGTCAATTTAAATCGAGCAATTATGTCTTCTTGTGATACGTATTTTTATGATTTAGCGTTTCGTTTGGGCATTCAAAGAATAGATGACATTTTATTTAAGTTTGGCTTTGGAAAACTAACAGGAATAGATTTAGGAGAAGAATTATCCGGAAATGTTGCAACACCTGCCTGGAAACGCAAAACGAAAGGATTATCTTGGTATCCTGGAGATACTGTTATCTCTGGAATTGGACAAGGATACATGCAAGCAACACCATTACAACTTGCAGTCGGTGTATCAGCAATTGCCACCAAGGGAAAACATGTAACCCCTTATCTTATGCTTGGATCACAAGAGCCAGGAAAATCCTACAAACTTAACACTTCTCTACGCTCTGAAAATATTAATTTACATAGTCCTTCTATTTGGACAACCGTCATTACGGGTATGCAAAATGTAATAGAATCCCCGGAAGGAACAGGATACCGTTTTGGACCAGCGCCCTATACTGTTGCCGCTAAAACAGGTACAGCACAAGTTTATACAAAGAAATATCGAAATGTTAACGATGATCATCAAGATAACCAAGCAACCCTTCCTGAACGTTTACGTGACCATTCCCTATTAATTGCTTTTGCTCCCGTTGAAAATCCGCAAATCGCGATTGCCATTATAGTGGAAAATAGTAGTTTATCGGTCAGTACAGAAAATCATGGGCCTGCGGTGGGCATTGCCAGAAAATTATTTGATTATTATCTAAATCCCAAACCTGTCGATACCAAAGTACAACTAGGGCCTGTTTTACCGATCACAAAACCCGAAACTAAACCTAACCCTGTTTCATCACAACCTCTTATTTATAAGCAGGAATACAATGGCTCTCACACACAACCTTAAACCCACTTACACACAAGAAAGTGCTGTTACCACTTTATGGCAGCGCATTCACATCGATATTCCCTTGTTATTAAGTATTATCAGTTTACTCTTAGCTGGATTAATTATTCTTTATAGCGCGAGCAATGAAAACTTGAGGGTTGTGGAGCAACAAGCTCTACATATGGGGCTTGGGTTATTTATTATGATACTATTTGCGCAAATCCCTGCTGTGAATTATCAGCGCTGGGCTTTTTTACTTTACTTCATTGGTGTCATTTTATTAGTTGCTGTACTCATTGTTGGACATATTGGAAAAGGTGCCTCACGCTGGATACACTTAGGCTTTATTAATTTCCAACCCTCTGAAATTATGAAGCTGGCATTACCCATGTTTCTTGCATGGCATTTTCATAAGATTCACCTGCCTTTAACAGCTAAATCCATTTTATTTTCCGGTATTGCAATTATTATTCCTGCTGTATTAACTGCAAAAGAACCTGATTTAGGAACAGGTATTCTGTTAGCAGTAGCTGGCTTTAGTGTTTTATTATTAGCAGGATTAAGTTGGAGAATTATTTCTACCATTATTTTATTTTTAGGCGCTTTAGCCCCTGCTTTATGGTATTTCATGCATGACTATCAACGCCAGCGCGTATTAATTTTTTTAAATCCTGAACGCGATCCTTTAGGTGCTGGATATCATATCATTCAATCTAAAATTGCCATTGGATCCGGTGGTCTTTTTGGTAAAGGCTGGTTAACAGGCACACAATCCCATTTGCATTTTTTACCTGAACATTCCACAGACTTCATATTTGCTGTATGCGGCGAAGAATTCGGATTTATAGGAAATGTTATTTTAATTGCATTATTTATGATGGTCGTCATTCGGGGTCTTTACATCGCAATGAATGCTCAAGATACTTTTACACGATTATTAGCGGGTAGCCTTTCGCTTACTTTTTTTGTTTCATTTTTTATAAATATGGGAATGGTTACGGGAATTTTGCCCGTTGTGGGGTTACCTCTTCCACTGATTAGCTATGGGGGATCTTCCATGATGACCTTGATGGCAAGTTTCGGTATCCTGATGTCTATACAAACTCATCGTAAACTATTAACAACATAAGGCCACGTGATGTTTAAACGATTTTTTGTTATTAAATTCATTTTTATTTATTTATTCTGCCAACCTATTTTTGCTGCAAAAACATTTGGCGAACGCGATGATGTGAAAAAATTTATACACCATATGGTGCAGAAATATCATTTTGATGAAAAAGAATTAATGGATGTGTTTAATTCAGTTGAATTACGACCAACCGTCATTTCTAGTATCAAAGCCCCTTTAGAAATCAATCCTTGGTATAAATATCAATCCCTGTTTCTAACTGAAGAACGTATGCGAGAAGGTGTTGCTTTTTGGAAAAAACATAAAGCAACATTAGAACGTGCAGAAAAAATATTCGGTGTTCCAGCAGAAATTATCGTTTCCACTATCGGAATCGAAACGAAATATGGAAAAAATAAAGGAGATTATCGAGTAATTGATGCTTTAACAAATCTTGCTTTTAGCAGAACATCACGAGCTCCTTATTTTCGTAAAGAATTAGAAGAATTTTTATTATTGAGTAGAGAAAAACATTTAAATCCTTTACACATTTTGGGATCTTATGCTGGCGCCATTGGGCAACCGCAATTTATGCCTAGTAGTTATCGTACTTATGCCATTAATTTTTCTGGCAGCGGAAAAATTGATTTATCAAATAATGTTGACGACGTTATCGGAAGCATTGCCAATTATTATCAAAAACATGGTTGGTTGAAAAATAAGCCTGTTGCAATGCCTGCCACTGTAAAAGGTCTGCGCTATTATTCTTTGGCTAACAAGAAAAAATCGATAACCGTGGGAAATCTTTCTGCTTATGGAATTTATCCTGATGGTTATGTTGATGAAGATGATAAAGCTAAATTAATACGATTAGAAGGAGTTGATAAAAAAGAATATTGGCTTAGTTTTCACAATTTTGATGTGATAAAACAATATAATACCAGCACACTTTATGCAATGGCTGTGTACCAATTAGGTGAATACATTACAGCTATCAAAGGAAAATCAACATGAGAATAAGAAAAATATTTTATCTTTCACTCGTAATCATTTTTATTAGTTTACTCAATGGATGTTCTTCACTCCGTAAAGATGGTCCGCCTCCTTATGATGTCGATGTTTCAAAAATAAAAGATGCTGAACCTAAGATGGAACCTAAAAGCAAGTACGGTAATTTAGTTTCCTATACTGTTTTTGGCAAGCGATACTATACCATGAGATCAAGTAAAAATTATCATGAGAGAGGAATTGCATCCTGGTATGGAACCATGTTTCATAAGCACAATACATCCAGTGGCGAACCTTATAATATGTTAGCCATGACTGCGGCACATAAAACTCTGCCTTTACCTACCTATGTGCAAGTAACCAATTTAGAAAATGGTCGTAAAGTTATTTTAAAAGTGAATGATAGAGGGCCTTTTGAATCTAATCGTATAATCGATTTATCTTATGTAGCAGCCAAAAAGTTAGGTATCTTGGGACGCGGAACAGCTAAGGTTGATGTCAAAGCAATTGACCCTGTCCTATGGGCAAATCAATCTTACCCCAATCGCAGCAGCACCATGGTGTATGCACAGAATACTTCTAAAAAGCCTAATTACTTCAGAAGCAAATCTGCAGGCAACAGTTACTTTCTTCAAGTAGGTGCATTTAAAAATCGCACCCATGCAGAACAATTAAAATATCGATTAAGTAAAGTCATCGCTTCTTCTGAGATAACAATTACAGAAGGTTATACCAATAATTTATATCACGTTAAAATAGGGCCGATAAAAGATCTTAATACTGAAAATTATGTGACAAAACGTTTAAAATCAATTGGATTATCCAGCAAAAAAACCACTGCATCAAACACGGAGGTTTAATGCTAAGTTTTTTGATTTCTCTATTAGGTATCTTTATTACTATTTTTTTGGTAATAGGGATTCATGAATTCGGCCATTTTATCACTGCTCGCTTATGCGGCATTAAAGTATTGCGGTTTTCCATTGGCTTTGGAAAAACATTGTTCCGCAAACAGGATAAAAGAGGAACAGAGTATGTTATTTCCCTGATACCTTTAGGCGGATACGTAAAAATGCTCGATGAAGCAGAGGAACCTGTTCCTAGCAGTGAACTTCCTTATGCGTATAATCGTCAACCTATTTATAAACGAATCGCTGTCATTGCTGCAGGCCCTTTTTTTAATTTTATTTTTTCTGCTGTACTTTATTATGTTTTGTTTGTTGTAGGATTTACAACAATTATACCCATCACAGGAAATATCCTATCAAACTCTGCGGCAGCTCACGCCGGAATGAAACCTCAAGAAGAAATATTGCAAATTGATCATCATCCTGTATCAACGTGGTATTCTATCGTTATCAAATTATTAGAGCGCACCGGAGATAAAAATACCTTAAACATTGAAACACAAGATTTAAAATCAAAAAAACATGAGACTTATTCTTTGGATTTGTCTCAATGGAAAATGGATGCTCTAAAGCCGGATCCTTTAGAAAGTTTAGGAATAACACCTTTCCAACCCAATATCCTTCCAGTTATTTTTATTATTCAAAAAAACTCTCCCGCAGAACATGCAGGTTTAAAAATTGGCGATAAAATTGTTTCATTAAATAATAAAAGCATTAAAGACTGGATGGAATTGATAACAACTATCGTAAATGCACCTGAAAAAACTTTTAATTTTGAAATTTTACGTGACGGTAAAATCATCGTTCTACCTGTCACAATCGGTTACCAAAGAAATATTTTTTATAAAAAACATGGATATCTAGGAATTGCACCCAATATCACTTACCCAAAAAATCTGTTGCGCATTGAACAATACAGTCCTATAGAAGCTTTTTTTAGATCCGCTGAAGAAGTGAAAAACTTTACTGACTTAAATTTTATCATCCTAGGAAAAATGTTCACTGGAAAGGTTTCCATTCAAAGTCTAGGAGGACCCCTCACAATTTTTGAAAGTGCTGGCCATGCCTTGAATAATGGCATGATTGCTTTTATGAGTTTTTTAGCTTTTTTAAGCATTTCAATAGGTGTCATCAATATCCTGCCTATTCCTGGCTTGGACGGCGGTCATCTCTTATTCCAACTAGTTGAGTCCATCAGAGGAAAACCTCTCTCTGAACGCATTTTATTGCTGTTCTACCGATTAGGCCTGGTCTTATTATTTTTTCTTATCATTCAATCGCTAAGCAATGATTTGCTGAGAGCGCTGGGTTAGAAGCTGACACAGGGAAAAATTATCATGCTATAATTCCAGCCAGTAAAATTTTACACAGGCGACTATGCACTCAGCTCCTACTATTTACATTGAAAATGCTTCCTTATCCTATAAAAATAACGTTTTATTTGATAACTTAAATTTAACTATCCCAGGAGGAAAATGCAGTTGTCTTTTAGGAAAAAGCGGCAGTGGAAAAACCTCTTTACTAAAAATAATTGCGGGTCTACTTCCTAATTTAGAAGGTTTTCAAGGTAAAGTCCTATTTGATAATTATCTATCTTCATCTGAAATCGCATATATGGCTCAAACCGATTTACTTCTACCATGGATGAGTGCCATCGATAATGCTTTATTGGGTGCCAAATTACGTCGATCAAATGATAAAAATTTATTTGAAAAAGCAAAACAATTATTTAAAAATTTTAATCTTGTGAATATCGAAAAAAAATATCCTCATGAATTATCAGGAGGAATGCGCCAACGTGTCGCTTTAATTCGAACCTTTCTTGAAGATAAACCCATTGTTTTAATGGATGAGCCCTTTTCTGCTTTAGATGCTATTACACGTTTTGAATTACAAAATCAGGCAGTGAATTTATTAAAAAACAAAACCGTTTTACTCATTACCCATGACCCTATGGAAGCCTTACGTATTGCAGATAAAATTTTTATTTTATCTGGACAACCTAGTAAAATAACTTTTAGTTTATCCTTGAATTCGCCAACACCTAGAAATTTAGACAATTCAGAAGTTATTCAAAACCAAAACTTTCTATTTGAAGCATTAACAAGAGAAGCCACAAATGAAGTTATTGCTTAAGGGTATTTTAGTATTATTGGGTTTAATTTGTTTATGGGAATTAATTGTTGTTCTATTTCACCTTCCTTCTTTTATTTTACCTAGTCCAAAGCAAGTATTTATCATTGCAATTAATAGAGCAGATTTAATTGCTCATGAGTGTTACATTACAATTTGTGAAACCTTTATAGGTTTATTATTAGGAATACTATTTGGATCGATTACAGCAGTGATGATGGCTTTTTTCCAGCGTCTTTCATTTTTGGTCTTGCCAATTTTAATTATTAGCCAAGCACTCCCCACTTTTGCTATCGCACCTTTGCTAGTCATTTGGTTTGGTTACGGTATGGCTTCAAAAATTTTTACTGCTTCATTAATGATTTTTTTTCCTATCACAAGTGCTTTTTATGATGGTTTGCGTCAAACAAATAAGGGATGGATAGATTTAGCTAAAACAATGCAGGCAAAAAAATGGTGCGCTTTTATTTTTATTCGTATTCCCTCTGCATTACCCGCTCTTGCTTCAGGCATACGAGTCGCAACAGTAGCAGCGCCTATCGGGGCGGTGATTGGTGAATGGGTGGGAGCCAGCGAAGGACTAGGCTATTTAATGTTAAATGCAAATGCCCGTATGCAAATAGACTTAATGTTTGCAGCTTTATTTACTCTAGTCATTTTTTCATTATTATTATATTTTTTTGTAGATCGTATTTTAAAAATCGCAATCCCTTGGACATCACACTATGTATAAATTTATTTCCAGTATCTTATTTATCTTTTTTATACTTCAAAACAACGCTATGGCCTCAGAAAAAGTCACCGTGTTACTGGATTGGTTTTTAAATCCTGGGCATGCCCCTCTTTTTGTTGCCAAAGAAAAAGGATTTTTCCAACAACAAAATCTAGATGTTGAGCTTATTGGTCCAGCAGATCCTTCAGATCCACCCAAGTTAGTTGCAGCTGAAAAAGCTGATATTGGTATTACCTACGAACCACAATTTTTACAACAAATAAATCAAGGACTACCGCTTGCAAGAATAGGCGCACTGATAGACAAGCCTTTATCCTGTTTAGTGGTTTTAAAAGACGGGCCCATTAAATCGATTAAAGATTTAAAGGGAAAGCGTATAGGACAGAGTACAGGTAGTGTAAGCAGTGTAATGCTGCAAACTATGCTAGAAAAAAATGGCTTATCGATAAAAGATGTCAAAGCGATTAATGTCCATTATGATTTATCCCAAGCATTACTTTCAAAAAAAGTTGATGCAGTCACAGGAATGATGCGAAACTTTGAAGTCATTCAAATGGATCTTAACAAACATGCGGTCAACACTTTTTTTCCAGAAGAAAATGGTGTTCCAAAGTATTCGGAATTAATCTTTATAGTCAATAAAAACCAAGTGGATGATAAGCGTTGGAATAAGTTTTTAACGGCTATACAACAAGCTAACCATTATTTGCAAAAACATCCTGAAGAAATGTGGGACGCCTTTGCTAAAGCACATCCTGAATTAAATGATGAACTCAATCATAAAGCATGGTTTGCATCATTACCCTATTTTGCAAAAAATCCTGGATATATGAACAAACAAGAACAAACAAATTTTAAATCATTTATGGAAAAAAATGGGTTGTTGAATTCAGAGTAAGCATATTATTGCATCATGCCAGCACAAGCTGGCATGAGGCACTTTTGAATATCACTTTCTGCAACAAATACCAGCTATAACTAACCCAGCTAAGAACCAACTAATCACAATATCTGCAAATAAAACTAAAGAATATTTCAAATCAAATCCAAACCAATTCCAATTTGGTTCTGCTGCAATAAGACCGGCAACGATTCCAAAGATTATAATAAATCCTACACGGCCAAAATAACCTAATCCACTTGAAAGTGAGACCAAGCATGCAACTAAAAATGCAGCAATAATAGAACCCAATAAACTGACTCCCATTTCTTGCTTCATTGAGGACATGCCTTTTAAGCGTACCGCAGAAAATACCATAGGACCTTTCTTTTCTTCTGCTGTTAATTCAGAACCATCTTTATGCATTGCAGGGAAAAAATAAATTCCAGATTCAGTTGCATTTTGTTCTATCACTGCTGAAACAACTTTTATATCTTTAAAATTATGCATGGTTGGTTGATGCCAAGGGAGTGCCATCCATGAAACTGCGTGCCAAATAAAAACAATTAAGCCCCCTAAAATACCCGCTGCAATAAGTTTTTTCATGTGTCTACCTTTTAAATTGAAATAACGTTAAAATGCCATGTCCTATGTCACCCGCCACCCGATTATAGCATTCGGGATAAGGATGACGGTTGCAATATTCAAATTTTAATCAAAAGGATTCCAAATGTCACCCGTTGTTATCGTTACCATTCTGCTATCTTTAGCCACATTAGGATTATTATGGTTAGTTGTTAGACAAACTTTTAGTCTACAGCAAGTCGTCATTGAAAAATTAAACGAAGGGCGACTCAATCAAGCTAATGCCCTAGCAGACATGCGTGAACAATTGCAAAGGGCATTTAGTGAGTATCGAGCACGTTTTGAAGAACGACAAATGGAAGCTTTAAAAATTTTACAAGACACTTTGCAAAAAGGTGTTTACGACACACGTTTACATGTAAAAGAAGCTTTGGCAGATTATGCTAGCGAATTAGGAAAACGCGTAGAATCCTTAACCCAAACAACAGATCAGCGTCTAAAAGAAATAAATCAACAAGTAGAAAAACGCTTGGCGGATGGTTTTGAAAAAACAACAGAAACTTTTAGTGATGTTGTTAAACGTTTGGCCTTAATTGATGCTGCTCAGAAAAAAATAACAGAGTTATCCAGTAATGTTGTCAGCTTACAAGAAATTTTAAATGATAAACGATCTAGAGGTACGTTTGGCGAAGTTCAATTATCTGGTTTGATACGAAATGTACTGCCTGAACAACATTATTCTTTTCAACATACTTTAACGAATGGCAAACGTTGTGATTGCATTCTAATTTTGCCGGAACCTACGGGTAATGTAGTCGTTGATGCAAAATTTCCCTTAGAAAATTTTCGTTTATTAATTGATTCTTCACTTCCTGAAACTGAAAGAAAAACAGCTGAACAACAATTTAAATTAGACATTAAAAAACATATTCAAGATATTTCTGAAAAATATATAGTCCCAGATGAAACAGCCGATGGTGCAGTAATGTTTATACCTGCTGAAGCAGTATTTGCAGAAATACACAGTCGTTATCCTGAACTTGTTGAACTTGCCCATCGATCTAAAGTATGGATTGTTTCACCCACAACCATGATGGCTATTTTAACCACAGCACGAGCTGTTTTAAAAGATGCAGCAACTAAAGAACAAGTACACATCATTCAAAAATTATTGCAAACATTAAGCGTGGATTTTGATCGCTTTCAAAAACGCATGGATAACCTGGCAAAACACATTTCTCAAGCACATGATGATATTGGTGAAGTACACACTTCTGCAAAAAAGATCACTCAACGATTTGGACAAATCGAAAAAGTTGAGTTAGATCTTGTAAGCGATAAAAGTCATCAGCTTTTAGACGACGTTGATGTTTAAGGAGACATCCGCTAACTCAGGTTGGCTGTTATCAAAATGTCTCCATGGTACATCCATGTACCTCCCGCGTCATCTATCCGTGGACGCTAGTCGCCATTTTAATAACAGCCAACCTGAGTTAGCGGAATAGCTGATTTAACAAACATTCCTTATTGCTTATTTAAGTTTTGGATATAAATCCGGTATGGATTCTTTATTCCTAACGGGATATTTAGGTGCATAATTTTTCCAAAATAATAAATTGTTGCCCCGATTCATATTAAAACCGGCATATTCATTAATTATTTTTGTTATTTCTATATCATAAGTATCTTTTGACGTAAATTGTGAATGCACAGCGAACATTTCTGAATTTTCTGCTGTTTGTTCACAACCTGGTTTCTGTGGAAAAGCGACATGGACAAACCCTTGCTTAGCTAATTCTATCAAAAACTTTTCACATAACCCAGGATTGTAATGTATCCAATCTTGATTCATCAAATAACTATATAAATCCTGTCCTGTCTCTTCATCTAATACCAGAGGTTTAGGAAAAGTTGCATAGGAAGGTTTTATAAAGTCTTCGTAAAGCGGAAAATTCCTATGCATCATTTCCCGGAAATAAGACAAAGATTTTTCGGTACCTTCTGAAATGACTTCTTTATACAGATTACAACTATAAAGAAAATTATCTGATCGGCTTGGAATGATTCCATCAGCTTTTTTATATTGTATGTAATAATTTATGGCTTCTAATTCATTTTCATTTGTACCTTTTCCAAAATGATAAGCCAAATGTATATAATAAAAAGCCCTTAAATCACCCCGCTTAGTTGCAATCATAGCAGATTCAAATGTCATGCGATCATATGCATAAATTTGATTGAGACAAGCTTTTTCATCCTGTATACCATTTGGGTTTGCATTAACGTTTACCGGATTATGATTTGGATTAACGTTTACGGGGTTTGGGTTCGGATTTGGGTTAACGTTTACCGCGTTTAGATTCGGATTTAGGTTAATGTTTACTGCGTTCGGGTTTGCATTTACATTAGCAGGATTTGGATTGGCATTTACATTGGGATGAATCAATGCTCTTAATTCGGCATACTTGTTCGTAGACAAAAGTTCATATACTGCATACGTATTTCCTTTGTCTAAACGAGAACAGACATTAGGATCTAATATCGATTGTAAAATAGCTTTCTCTTCATTTTGATTTTCTTCAATTCTAGCAATGAGTAAGCTTGCATTAATATTATCTTTTTTTTCTTCTTGTCTTAGCCAATTACAAATTTCTTTTTTTTCGTATATTGTAAATGTTTTATGAATCTCTTCACCTAACTCTACCTCTTTTTCTTCTTCTGCTTTACTCACTTCATAACAAAAATTCCCTAATTCCATAATTGCCAGCGAATGACCATTTTCAGCCCCTGTTCTCAATAAACTTTTAACTTTTTCAAATTTTTTTTGATCCTGTTTTGCCTTGTAAGCATCCTTATACATTTCCATTAATTGTTCAGGGGTAAATGAAGGCTGAGAGTGGTTAGTAGTTAAACGGGGAACAATCATGACTATCTCCTTTTTAGTATTCCATAACTTTGACGCGTTACTTTTGCCATGTTTCCCGTTAAAATACCCCCTATTTTTATAATCGTCAAAGAGAATATGAGGACACAAAATATGGGTTTTTTATCAGGTAAGCGCGCTCTGATTGTAGGTTTAGCAAGCGATAGGTCTATCGCCCACGGTATAGCACAAGCGATGCATAGAGAAGGAGCTGAAATTGCTCTAACTTATCAAAACGATAAGTTAAAAACACGTGTTGAAGATATGGGAAAAGAATGGAATGTTAAAACCATTATTCCTTGCGATGTTTCTAGTGATGAACAAATCTCGAATGTATTTAAAGAACTCGAAAAAACCTGGGATGGATTAGATATCATTGTTCACTCTGTGGCCTATGCTCCTGCTGACCAATTAGAAGGCGAATATATCGATAATATTAACCGTGAAGGCTTTAGAATTTCCCACGATATTAGTTCATTCAGTTTTTCTGCTTTAGCCAAAGCGGGATATAAAATGATGGAAGGCAGAAATGGATCCTTACTCACCCTTACCTATCTTGGTGCTGAACGTGCCGTTCCTTTCTATAACGTTATGGGGGTTGCTAAAGCCAGTCTAGAGGCAAATGTTCGCTACTTAGCACAAAGTCTAGGCCCTAAAGGGATTCGTGTGAATGGAATTTCCGCAGGACCCATACGTACTTTAGCAGCTGCAGGTATTAAAAATTTTCGCAAAATGCTTTCCTATAATGAGGCGGCAGCACCTCTTCGCAAAAATGTAAGCACTGATGAAGTTGGAAATGTTGCTGCATTTGTTTGCTCTGATTTAGCATCAGGTATCACAGGTGAAATTATACATGTAGATGCTGGATTCCATGCAACAGCCGGTATGGTGTTGGAAGCTTAGCTTTTATGGCTCTGGCGTAGAGTGAATAAATTATATATAATGTGCCTAGTTTTATACCAAAGTGGGTAAGAGGAGAAATACTATGCGGAAGATTAGTCTTATTGTCGGAGCACTTTTAGTTAGCTTTTCTTGCTATGCAAATGTTAGCTCAGTGATGACTAACGTTTTAAAAAACACTACAAATCAAGTCAATTCTCAGAATAGTAATCTTAAAATAATTTATGGCGGTCAAGATATTTCACGTCATATGATTGCCACAGCTAAAGAAACCATTTGGGAAGGACAAGAAGTTTTAGTTGGGTGATATGTCATCCTGAGCGCAGCGAAGGATCTCCATGGAAAGTTCACAGGTGTCAAAGGAGCTCCCTCGCTACGCTCGGGATGACATAAGGTTAATCCTATTGGCTTTCTGTTGAAATGTCTGCTTGTTTAACATAACTATCTTTATAAAGTTCGTACTCTAAAAGACCATAAGAACTCTGCATTTGCTCTTCAAATACATCGTATTGATCTTTAGTAAAGCTACCTTCTCGCACACCTGTTAATGCTACTATGGCATATCCTTCAGGTAATTTAACAGAAGAAAAAGAAAAGTGATTATCCATAGGCTTGGGCATAGCAAACACTTCATCCAAAATAGCTGAATCGACATGAGTGACATGTCTAGCAAGATACCCTTTGTTAACCCAAGCTAAATGATATTCCTTTGCGATATCATCTAAGCTAGCTCCTTTGGCTAATTTTTGATTTATTTCTTCTGCGACACCAGCTGCAATTTTATTTGCTTCAATCGCTTTTAATTTTACAGTAATTTGATTACTCACAGCATCTAGACTTAATAAAGAAGCTGGTTCATGAGTCTTAATTCTCAGTACGACTACTGAATCATTCCCTAAATTGATGACATCACTATTATTTTTCAAAGTTAATACATCATTAGTAAATGCAGCTTCTCTTACTTTTTGATTAGCTGAAATATCTTTGCCACCTTTATCTTTAGCAAAAGATCCGCTGAACTGAATCGGTAATTTGAGTGCTTCACTCACTGTTTGCAAAGAGTCAGGATGCTCATAACTTAAGCTTGATAGTTTTTCTTTCAGATTAGAATATTGCTCATCAGCTTGTTGGCGGGTTACCAATTCTTTTACTTTATTGACAACATTCTCAAATGGCTCATCCTTAGCAGCTTGGGTATCCACCACCTTAAGCAGAACAAATCCTAAAGAAGTATGAACAGGTTCGCTGACCTGACCTGCAGAAAGCGCTGTAAGTGACTTTTGCAGCTCATCAGGAACTTGATTGAGCGTAACCCAATCTTGCCATTTTTGAGTCAAAGCAGCCGCTGGATACTCTTTCATGAAAGTTTCAAATTTGTCGCCCTTATTTAATTTATCTTTTATCTCAGTTGCAATTGCTTGAGATTTTTTTGTATCACTTTCAGATGCCGTTTGCGTCAAAGGAATCAAAATAGCTTGCAGCTTCCATTGTGCCGGTTTTGCAAAGGAACTTCTATTTTCATTATAAAACTTTCGTAAATCAGCCTCAGAAGGAGTAATTGCAGACATTAGATTTTTTAGAGATAACTCAATATATTCAATGCTAACAATTTCAGGTGTTTTAAATTCATTTTCATGAGTTTGATAATAAGCAGAAATAGATTGCGCAGAAATAGATATAGGCCGATTCAGAAAATCTTTAATATTTAAGACTGTAAATTCTATTTGACGTTCTTGATTAACTAAAGAAGCTGCAATTGAGATTTCATTGGGTAATGCAAAAGAGGATAAAATCATACCCCATCGCGGTTGATCTATTAATAAACTTGTTTTAATCAATTCAATAAAATCATTAGGGGAATACATACTATTTGATAGAAATTGTTGAAAACGAACTAAAGAAAATTGCCCATTATCTTTCAAATCAGGCATGCTTTCCAAAAGCGCATCAACTTGCCTGCTTGAAATACGATACCCTTGATCTAATGATGCTTGCCTTAAAACCTGCATAGTAATTAAGGTTTGTAGTGCACGTTGCTTTAATGAAGATTCCGCCTCTATGGGTAAAGGACTTGTTGAATTATATTGCATTTGAAGTTGTCTACGCAATCTTTCATAAGTCACCGAAACTTCCGGCTTAGTGATTTCAATTCCATTCACTTTTGCAACGATATTACTTGCCGCATTACCTTCAAAATAACTATGAATGCCCCATAAGGCGAAAGAAAGGATTAGCAATGAAACTATTGCCCCAGCGATCCAACCATGCGTACGATCACGAATGCTCTGCAGCATAAACGTCTATTCCATCTTTTATAAAAAAAGGCATACCTGTTAGATACACCCTCAGATACACCTCTTGATTGATTTGGCGGAGTGGACGGGACTCGAACCCGCGACCCCCGGCGTGACAGGCCGGTATTCTAACCAACTGAACTACCACTCCACCCTAAACTTTTTTCATTTCATTTTTAAGTAAACAACCCAACCTATTATGGTGGGTGCTGAGGGGCTTGAACCCCCGACCCTCGCCTTGTAAGGGCGATGCTCTCCCAACTGAGCTAAGCACCCGACTCATTTGCTTTAATCGTCAGAGTGTTGATACTTTCCAACTCATGGACAATAACGTCCCATTTTGCAAGTGCGGATACTAACCGCTATTGCTTCCTTACACAACTCGTTCTTTCTTTTTTTAGAAGAAGAATGCCTTTAGGCATGAGATATGTATTATTGTTCTTTTTCTTTAACTGCTTCTTTTAACGCTTTGCCTGCTTTAAAGCCAACCACTTTAGCCGCTTTAATTTTAATTTCCTGACCTGTTTGCGGATTACGCCCTTTTCGAGCAGCTCTCTGTCTCACAACAAAGGTACCAAAATTAACTAGAACCACTGGTTCGTCTTTCTTTAAAGCATCTGTAATCGCATCCAAAAAAGCACCTAAGGCACGCTCAGCAGAAGCTTTAGTTAATTCAGCTCTATCTGCAATAAGTTCTATAAGTTCCGCTCTATTCATATATCCCCTATTCTCTTATCTATCCATATTAAAATTTAATATCCCAATTAAGGTCTATGTCCTTAACGAAGTGTGATTTATACCAACACCTTCGTGCATCGTCAAGCAAGTGTTACTTTTTTTTATTAATGCGCTCCCACCCTATCCGATTTACGTACTTTCTTAGCATGCGCACTACTCACTAGCGCTTTCAATTTATTTTTGCTCTTTAGTGGCAATCTTTGTGGATATCCATTCAATGCATAAGATAAAACTTCATCTATCCAGCGTACGGGTTTGATATCAAGATCTTTTTTGATGTTATCCGGAATTTCTTTAAGATCTTTTACATTCTCAGCAGGAATAATGACATTTTTAATCCCCCCTCTGTGTGCAGCTAATAATTTTTCTTTAATGCCTCCTACAGGCAACACTTCGCCTCTCAAGGTGATTTCACCCGTCATTGCAAAGTTAGATCTAACAGGAATATTCGTGAGCACAGAAACTAATGCTGTACACATACTAATACCTGCACTAGGACCATCTTTAGGGGTAGCTCCTTCAGGAACGTGGATATGAATGTCATGTTTATCGAAATAATTTTTAGCAGTGCCTAAAAAATTAGCTCTCGATCTCACAACAGTAAGAGCAGCTTGAATTGATTCTTGCATGACCCCGCCAAGCTGACCTGTATAAGTTAATTTACCTTTACCAGGAATAGTTACAGCTTCAATATCTAATAATTCACCGCCAACTTCAGTCCAAGCAAGGCCTTTAACTTGTCCAACTTGATCTTTTTCAGCTGCGATATCATATCGATAACGCATTACACCTAGATATTGCTCAAGATCAGGGATACCGATTTTGGTTTTCTTATCTTTTGATTTCAGTAAAATCTTTTTCACCACTTTACGGCAAATTTTTGCGATTTCTCGCTCCAGTGAACGGACACCTGCTTCACGAGTATAATGACGAACAATATACTGAATAGTTTCAGCAGGAATTTCAATTTCGCTCGCTAATAAACCATTGGCTTCAAGCTGTTTTGGAACTAAATGCCTTAAAGCAATATTAATTTTTTCATCTTCGGTATAGCCAGGGATGCGAATAATTTCCATACGGTCACGTAGTGCGGGTGGAATTTCAAGCGTATTTGCTGTTGCAACAAACATGACATCAGATAAATCATAATCAACTTCTAGATAGTGATCATTGAAAGCATGATTTTGTTCTGGATCTAATACTTCTAATAAAGCAGAAGCGGGATCGCCCCTAAAATCCATTGCCATTTTATCGATTTCATCTAATAAAAAAAATGGATTAGATGCTTCCGACTTAGAAATTTTTTGTATAATTTTTCCAGGCATAGCACCGATATAAGTACGTCTATGGCCTCTAATTTCAGCTTCATCACGCACGCCGCCGAGTGACATTCTTACAAATTTTCGTCCTGTTGCATTCGCAATAGACTGTCCTAAAGATGTTTTACCAACACCTGGAGGTCCTACTAAACACAAAATAGGCCCTTTATGTTTTTTTACTCGTTTTTGTACGGCTAGATATTCTAAAATACGTTCCTTCACTTCTTTTAAGCCATAATGCTCAGCTTCCAAGATTTTTTCTGCTTCTGCCAAGCTAGCTCTTAATCGAGTACGTTTATTCCAAGGTAAAGATAACATCCAATCTAAATAATTTCTTGAAACTGTCGCTTCAGCTGACATGGGGGGCATCATTTTTAATTTATTAATTTCAATCTTACATTTTTCCATTGCTTCTTGATGCATGCCAGATTTTTCAAGGCGTTTAACAAGTGAATCTAATTCATTAGGAACTTCTTCAAGCTCACCCAATTCCTTTTGTATTGCTTTCATTTGTTCATTTAAATAATATTCGCGTTGTGTTTTTTCCATCTGTCTTTTAACACGCCCACGAATCTTTTTTTCAACTTGTAATAGATCAATTTCAGATTCCATTACACCCACTAATTTTTCTAAGCGTTGGGATAAATTAGCAATCTCCAATAATTTTTGTTTTTCTTCTAGTTTTAAAGAAAGATGAGCGGCTATAGTGTCTGCTAATCTACTGCCATCCTCTATTGCTAACACAGAAGCTAAAATTTCAGTTGGGATTTTACGATTGAGCTTAACGTATTGTTCAAATTGAGACTTTAAAGAGCGAATCAGAATTTCAATTTCTCGTGAACCAACATTGATATCTTCTATCATTTCAATATCAGCAAGAAAGTAAGCTTGATTTCCTATGAAATTTGTTACTTTTGCTCGTTTTACTCCCTCGATTAATACTTTTACCGTGCCATCAGGAAGTTTTAATAATTGTAGTACAGTTGCTAAGGTGCCTACCTTGTATAATCCATCTTCAATAGGTTGATCATCAGAAGCACTTTTTTGAGTCACAACTAAGATTTGCTTATCTGCCGCCATTGCTACTTCAAGCGCTTTGATAGAACGCTCTCTTCCAACGAACAATGGAACAACCATAAAAGGGTAAACAACGACATCCCGGAGTGGTAAAACTGGCACGCCTAACAGAACTTTTTCACTTTTGCTTGCTGTCATAAGTTGCTCCTCAGAAGCTGACTACAATTAAAAAAAGCTACTGCCTATACTTTCATTGTAATCGTTTAATTAGCTTTTTGAATCAGTAATTGAAAAAATATTTTAGCCCTTACAAGATTAAGAATTGTAAGGGCATTTATTAGACTTACTCATTAGTAGCCAAAGCGGGTTCCATGTTTTCATACATGACAATAGGGTCTGATTCTCCTATTATCGAAGCTTCATCAACTATGATTTTTTTCACATCGGATAAAGAAGGAAGTTCATACATAATGTTTAATAAGGTTTTTTCAAGGATTGATCGTAAACCACGAGCGCCTGTTTTCTTTTGAACGCATTTTTCTGCAATAGCCTGTAAAGCAGCATCTCGAAATTCTAAGGCTGAACCTTCCATTTCAAATAATTTGCGATATTGCTTGGTTAAAGCATTTTTTGGTTCCACTAAAATTTTAACTAATGCTTCCTTATCCAACTCATGCAGAGTAGCTACAACTGGCAGACGACCAATTAACTCTGGAATTAAACCAAATTTGATAAGATCTTCCGGTTGGACATCACTTAGCAATTGATCTATTGTTTTAGAATCTTTCTTGCTATGGATTTCAGCAGCAAAACCAATTCCTGATTTTTCAGAGCGGTCTCTTATCACTTTTTCAAGCCCAGCAAATGCTCCACCACAAATAAATAAGATATTTTTGGTATCTACTTGTACAAACTCTTGTTGTGGATGTTTACGTCCACCCTGGGGCGGCACAGATGCAATGGTACCTTCAATGAGCTTTAATAAGGCTTGTTGTACGCCTTCACCTGAAACATCCCTTGTGATAGAAGGATTTTCTGACTTGCGTGAAATCTTATCGATTTCATCTATGTAAACAATCCCAGTTTGTGCTTTAGTGACATCATAATCACATTTTTGTAATAATTTTTGGATAATATTTTCAACGTCTTCGCCTACATATCCAGCTTCAGTCAATGTAGTCGCATCAGCTATTACAAAAGGAACATTTAATTGACGCGCCAAGGTTTCAGCTAATAATGTTTTTCCACTGCCTGTTGGACCTATTAATAAAATGTTACTTTTATTTAATTCAATGCCATCATCATTATTAGGTTTGATACGCAGACGTTTATAATGATTATAAACAGCTACTGATAATGTTTTCTTAGCTTGTGATTGTCCTACTACATATTCATCAAGTACTTTTCGAATTTCCATAGGTGTAGGAAGCTTAGCCGGGTGTTCGCCAGCTGCTGCTTGCCCATCGGGAGCTTCTTCATGAATTATCTCATTACAAAGTTCTACACATTCATTACAAACATATACGGATGGGCCTGCAATCAATTTTCGAACTTCATGTTGGCTCTTTCCACAAAAAGAACAATGTAACACCTTTTTTCTACCTTCGTTGTCACCTGCCATACACTCAAAAACCTCTAATTCGATATAGTAATCTTAAACATGGTGTCAAAATATAAAAATTCAAGGAGACGTTTAGGCCCCGTCCCTATTTTTTCTCTGCTTGATTATCACTCCTGTGAGCCAATATCTTATCGATAATCCGATATTCCAATGCGCGCTCTGGACTCATAAAATTATCTCTATCGGTATCTTTAGCAATAACCGCTTCTGAACTACCGGTATGATGGGCTAAAATTTTATTAAGACGCGCACGTATTTTTAATGTTTCTTCTGCATGAATTGCAATATCAGAAGCTTGTCCTTGAATTCCGCCTAAGGGTTGGTGAATCATGACACGCGAATTTGGTAAACAATAACGTTTATTTGCTGCTCCGCCAGCCAATAATAAAGCCCCCATACTCGCCGCTTGACCTATGCACATAGTACTAACATCAGGTTTAATAAATTGCATAGTGTCATAAATAGCAAGACCGGCTGTCACTACACCACCTGGGGAATTGATATAAATATAGATGTCTTTATCCGCATTTTCTGATTCTAAAAACAATAATTGTGCCACGACTAAATTTGCAACATAATCATCAATAGGGCCCACTAAAAAAATCACGCGGTCTTTTAATAATCTTGAATAAATATCATATGCTCTTTCACCTCTAGTTGTTTGTTCAACAACCATTGGTACCAAATTAGCATTTAAAATTTCAGATTCATTCTTTGGCATTTTTGATCCTTAATCATTTGCATTAAAGATCCTCTTTTGATGAACAAAAGAGGGCTTTGTTTAGTTTGCAGCTTTAATAAAATCACTATAACTTAACATTTTTTCAGTCACTTTAACGTTCTCAAGTAACTTTTGTACTACTTGCTCTTCTAATATTCGCATTTCAGCCTCTGCTAATTGACGTTTATTAGTTGAATACCATTTAATAACTTCCGCAGGATTCTCATAAGAAGCTGCAAGATTTGCGATATGTTCATCAACTTTAGCTTTATCCGGTTTTAAATCATGTTTTTTAACTAATGATCCAACCAATAATCCTAAAATGACATTTTGCCTTGCTGCATCTTTAAAGCCTTTCATTTCAGCTTCAGAATGATTGTGTGGATTATTGCCATGATGAGGATGCAACTCTTGATGTAATCGATTAGCTTCTTTATCAATTAAAGCCAAAGGAACTTCAACTGTATTTTGTTCAAGTAATTTGTTAAATACTTTTGCTTTTAATTTTGCTTCCGTTAAACGAACGACTTCTCTTTGTAAATTCTTGCGAATTTCAGCATGAAGATCTTCTAACAGACCGCTTTTAACGCCTAATTTTTTAATAAAAGCTTGATTAAATTCTGGATGAATAGGTTCAGAAATTTTAATCATTTTGATTTTAAATTCAGCCGCTTTTCCAGCATATTCTTTAGCGAAATAATTTTCGGGGAAGGTAACTGGAATCACTTTTTCTTCGCCAGGTTTAACACCAATTAATCCCTCTTCAAAACCAGGGATCATCATTTTGCTGCCAATCACAATAGGATAATCATGAGCAACACCGCCCTCAAATATTTTACCGTCCATAGAGCCTTCAAAATCAATTACAGTTTGATCTTTTTCAGCTGCTGCTCTATCGACTTTTTTCCAAGTGATATGTTGATTAGCAAGATGGTTAACCACTTTGGTAATATCTTCTTCTGTAATAGTCGATATTTCTTTTTCCATTGTTTGTGCATCAAAATGAACTTCATTAATTTCTGGCAGGACTTGAAAAGTAGCAACAAATTCCAGTGGTTGGCCTGGATTAATATTTTTTGGTTCAACGGTAGGGGTATCGACAGGATTTAATTTTTCCTGATCAATAGCAGCATATAATGAGGATTGGATAACTTCACTTAGCGCTTCTTGTCTTGCGGTATCACCAAAACGTTGCTTAATCACATCCGTTGGAACTTTACCTGGACGAAAACCTTTTACATTGGCAGTTTGGGACAATTTTACAATTCGCTTATCAAACGCAGCATCTATTTTTTCAAATGGTACTACTACGGTGACTCGTCTTTCTATTTTACTTGGTGACTCAACGGATACTTGCATGGCAACCTCAAAATTAACAATCGATTTCATTTTTTTATAAAAAACAAGGGGCTTTTCTCCAGGAAGAAAAGTCCCTTAGCTGGGAGTATTATAGTAAAAAATGCTCAATATTGAAACCTAAATATCAGGAAACGGAGCAATTAATGGTGCGAAAGGAGAGACTCGAACTCTCACAGGTTACCCTACTGGAACCTAAATCCAGCGCGTCTACCAATTCCGCCACTTTCGCATTGAATAAGCGGCAAGATAGTACAACAATATTAGTCAGATAACTACTAAATTTTAAAAGTCTTTCGAACCCAGACTCGGAAACATTTTGATTTAAAACCCTTGTAAAACAAGCTGTTATATATAATTATTAACTCTGGATTTAGATTCAAGGATAGAACTATGCTTAAAACACTACGTAATTCTTTGGGCCCCTTTTTTCTTATTTTAGCTTGTCCCCCTTTTGCGATTTTGATGTGGTATACCAATACCCAGCTTTATGGGTCATTTTCTTCGTTGTTTGAACTGTTTTACCAAGAAGGATTCTTTCATTCTATTTATCAAATATGGCAGCCTATATTTTTTGGCTCAGGGATTGCCTGGCTAATTATTTTTAGTTTTGCAGCATTTCAATTGATATTAATGAGAATACTTCCCGGTAAACCTTTTTATGGCCCTATCACTCCCAAAGGCAATATCCCTGTCTATAAAGCTAATGGGGTAATGGCATTTTTTGTGACTGTTAGCACTTTTTGTATTAGCACATTTTATTTAAATCTTTTTTCACCAACACTGATTTACGATAATTTTGGGGCTATTTTAGGTGCATTAAATATTCTAAGTTTATTAGTTTGCGCACTGCTCTATTTAAAAGGGCGTTATATTCCTTCTACAAATGATTCCGGCATAACAGGAAATTTTTTATTTGATTATTATTGGGGAACAGAACTTTATCCCAGTGTTTTGGGCTGGAACGTAAAAATGTTTATTATTTGTCGTTTTGGCATAATGAGCTGGGCACTTATTTTATTGTCGTATGCCGCCAAACAACATCAAATGTACGGTTTAACAAATTCAATGATCATTGCCGTTGCATTGCAACTTTTCTATTTAACTAAATTTTATTTTTGGGAAACAGGTTATCTTCGTTCTTTAGATATCATGCATGACCGTGCTGGATTTTATACATTGTGGGGATGTTTGGTTTGGGTACCTTGCATTTACACTTCTCCAACAATGTATTTAGTGTTACATCCTATTGAATTAAATACATGGATAGCAATCTTTATTCTTTTAGCAGGTGCAAGTTCTATTCTGATAAATTATCTTGCGGATAGACAAAGGCAAATGGTGAGAGCAACCGATGGAAATTGTAAAATTTGGGGAAAAGATCCTAAAATTAAAATCGCAAACTACCAAACTGAAAAAGGTGAAGCAAAGCAAAATATATTATTAGCGTCAGGTTGGTGGGGAATTGCAAGGCATTTTCATTATGTCCCTGAAATTGCTGGTGCATTTTTTTGGTCTGTTCCCGCTTTATTTACAAATTTTTCTCCCTATTTTTATGTCTGTTTTTTAACAATTTTATTATTCGATCGCGCATTTCGGGATGATCAACGTTGTGCAAAAAAATATGGTGAGCATTGGTTAGATTATTGCAAACTAGTTCCCTATAAAATTGTGCCCTTTTTAATTTGATTTTTGCTTCGCAAGAGTTATCCACAATTTCAGTGGATAAAGTTGTGGTTAACTATTAAGAAAGCTGGGGGAAACAACGGTAAGGGTGATCAAACCGATATTCAATTTTTCAGCAATTATTTATACAGTTACAGTTAAGGAATCAGATTAATGTGACTATTGTCTTGTACTTGTATTGATTCTTTAAAACAACATACTTTGGCTTGTTTGCAAGATCTACACGCAAAAAGTACTGCGGTTAAAATCAAACCCGTTCCAGCTATTACTCCAGGAACAATCAGCGCAGCATAATTTGTTTTTGGAAATGCTGGCTGATCACTTCCCGTGGAACTTAGATTCGCTTCAACTAATCCCGCAAATGCTAACAAAAGTATATTTTTCAAATTATTTTGTTTAAAGAACATTTATCACTCCTCTTATCTGTCATTATTAAAAAATGCTTTTTTACACGAGGCTAAGTCTATCACAGTTTCTTCGGCTTAGGTCACAGGTATCCAGGGAGATCCCCGCATTCGCGGGGATGATTTTTGCTTCGCGCTTAGTTCACAGGTATCCAGGGAGATCCCCGCATTCGCGGGGATGATTTTTGCTTCGCAAAAATCACTTATCCACAGTTTCAGTGGATAAAGCTGTGGTTAACTCATTAGAAAGCTGGGGGAAAACCCTAAATCGCACTAGGGATCACACCTTTATTTTTAAAAATATGATGGATAAAAAAATGACACCAGGCAAGCAACAATGTCTCCTTCGGAGTCAACTTAAGTTTGGAGGAGGTCTGCACCTCCTCCAAACCATATTTTTTCCCGGCCTAAAGGCCGGGGTCTAAAACTCTAAGGAATGTTTGATTACAAAGAAATTATTGACTATCAAAAGCACATTCCTTATAGTCGCTGCGCATTATTAATTAAGGATTTAAAAAATGAAAAAAATTATATTTATTGCTGCAACTCTCATACTAAGCGGATGTGCTGCTATTCAACCCGTTGATCCAACCGTCAATACGAAAGTAATTGCAAGTACAAACCCAGCACCTAAAGGATGCAAATTTGTAACTCAAGTACTTGGCAGTCAAGGAAACTTCTTTACCGGAGCTTGGACATCTAATTCAAACCTAGAAATAGGTGCAATGAATGATTTAAAAAATAAAGCATTTCAAGCCCATGGTAACTATGTCCAACTCGTAACAAATCGAGCAGGCGTCACTGGCAGTAGTTCCATCGGATCTGATGGACATGGCGGCTTTTTCGGCGGCGGTAGTTCACAACAAACCAATGTGACTTCAACAGGCAATGTTTATCGATGCCCTCCTAAACTGATTGGTTTAGAGTAATCTCTAACATAGGCCTTAAATTGTTAACAACTTAAGGCCTATCTTGATTACGCAGGCGATGGTGGACGTTCAATCTTTTTATCATCTTTACCCAATCCCGCTGAAGCATTTTTCATATTTGTACCAATATTTTCAATCCGAGGTCCAATTAACTCTAATGTCCTAGACAGTAATTCTGGATCACCCTCTTTTTCTGCAGCTTCTAGCATAGTTAATAAATTTTTTAATTTTTCGCTATAGTTATTTCGTACAATTGGTTGTTTTATCGGAATACCACTCGGTGACCCCGATTGTGGTGGCGCATAAAGAGAGCTTCGCTGTATTGAAATATTAACTTTGCTGTCTTCTTTTCTTTGTGGAACTGGCTCTATCCTTATCACCGGCTCATGAGATGCTTCATCTTTCCTAATTCCTGCTAATAAATCCATTGGCGTGGGACGAAGAAGGGAAGGAGGAGCAGCAATTGGAGGTGGTACAGCTAAACCTTCTTTTTCACTATAAGGTGGTGGTTCGAATGCAGGTGCACTGGCATTTGGAACAACATGAATTGGATTAGCAGCAGCTGGTACAGCCCCTGGATTAAATGCGGGAGGTGGAAGATTTTCTTTACTATCTACTGTGGAATTGACGTGCTCAACATTGCTTATTTGATTCTCTAAAAATTTAATATCTCCTTCTTCTTGCCAAGTACCTTTATTCAATTCAAATTTAATAAGCCGAATAGGCACTCCCAACTCTATTAAATTTTGAAATCCTTGTTCGCTTTTTAAATCAATAATGTATTGTAATAAATTTTTTATATAGTGTAAGAAATTTCGTTTTATAAAATCCTCAGCAGCAACCTGATTAATAAAATATTTCGCTATTTCTTTATTTTTAACAATTGCAATACCGACATATGTCGCTAAATTTTCAGTATTCAAAACACGTACCATTCTCCTATTAATAAAAATTTCGCTAAGCTTTTTAACAAAATATAAGTTACCATGAAAGCAAGCAAAAGCTAAATGAGCATTAGGATTATATCTATATTCCTTATTCATGTTTTTAATACTAACCTCTCCTTGAGCATTCAATTCACCTTTTATATAATAATTGTTATTATCTGTATTAATTAGTAAATCTATAGTTGCTCTTCGTTTCAGGATATTTGGATCAGCAGTTTTTTCACCATCGTCTTTATATGAAATCGCATACATTAAAGCTGTTTTATTCTGGTTATCAAAATGATTTATTTCAGGATCTTTTAACGGATTACCTTTCGTCAATTTATAAAGTGCTCTAATAACGGATGGCATGCCCAATATAGCTGCATGAATTAACGGGGTTTGATTGTTGGAGTTTAAAGCTTTTTTTGACACATGTGGATAATGATCATAAATAAGTTTTAATTGTTTATAAACATCATCATCTGTTATATAGGGTAATGCTGCAATTTCTTTGATTTTCTCAATCATTAGCAAATTTTGGGGGATATTTGCATTCTTAAGGTCTATAGACTTTTTATCGTCAGTTAATTTATTCCCACCACTTTTACTCATAAAATTTCCTCATTTTTGTTTTATATATAATTATAAGTATAGACGAGAAAAATAGACTGCTGGGGGGCCGTAATTGAGATTGCTAACTAATTGATTAAGAGTCTATTTTAAAAAAATAGGTTTTTAACTACGGTTTTTCTTTAAATCACGATAAAAATTTTCATGAGCTCCGAGAGCTAATAATAATCTGTGCTTTGGATAAGCTAAAAGAAATTTTTTCCCAAGATATTTTAATGGTTATTTAGTTGCTTTTACACATGTTAATGTGTGACAATATGTGTAGGAGGTCTTTCATGCCAACCAATCTCGCTATTGATGATGCATTAATTAATGAAGCCGTACTTGTCGGGGGGCATCGCACTAAAAAAGCTGCGGTAACTACCGCTTTGCAAGAATACATTCAACATCATAAACAACAAAAAATACTTGAATTGTTTGGGGCAATTGAATACGAACCAAATTATAATTACAAGAAATCCCGCACACGATTAAAAGCGAAAAAGAAACGTGAAAGTCATAGTTGACACTTGTATTTGGTCAATTGCCTTAAGGCGTAACTCACCAAAACCTCACTCTAGCACAAACGAACTCAAAAAACTCATTGAAGATGCACGCGTACAAATGATAGGGCCTATTCGACAAGAATTATTATCCGGCATTACTTTAAAATCTCAATTCGAAAAATTAAAACAATACTTAACTGCCTTCGATGATTTAATCATTCAAACAGATGATTATATTCTAGCCGCAGAATTCTTTAATCTTTGCAGAAACAAAGGTATTCAAGGCTCATTTGTTGATTTTTTGATTTGTGCCCTGAGCACCAAACACCAACTTGCAATTTTTACCGATGATAATGACTTTAAATTATATGCAAAAATTTTATCTTTAAAATTACATACGTTTTGAAAGTCATAAACTGTATGGTTTTGAGGATTTATCACTTAAGCAGTCTTATTTGAGTGTATCACAATCGAGAATTATTTATGACATTTAATAATGACTATGTACATTTTTAATTAACCGATTATGTAGATAATCTCGCTGCTCTCGCCCGCATTAACGCCGGCATTAGCCAAGAAGAATTAGCAAAACGCATGAATGTGACTCAAGCCTATATCAGTAAACTGGAAGCACAGAGCAAAGTAACAGCTAAAGTATTAAAAAAAATAAAAGCAGCAATTGAAGATAATAAAAAATAAAATGTTTTTTTAAGAGGTCACTTTTGTCACTGAGAAAGCTATACGAGAATAATAATGAGTAACTTTACAGATACATACATAAAAGCATTAAAATCTTTACCAAAAAGATACGAAGAATATGAAGGAGGCGGTTTTGGTATTCGTAAAAAACAATTTTATTTTTTAGGTGTGTTCAAACCCAGTACAACTTTACTAGGTCATTCTGATGTAAGTGTACCCAGCGATAACTTTCCAGCTTGAACTTGGTTTCTAACTATTTGTTTTTACTGATGGGCCGTGTTGGGATCGAACCAACGACCAATTGATTAAGAGTCAACTGCTCTACCAACTGAGCTAACGGCCCTTTACTTAGTTGAAAGGGAGCAAACGTGGGGTGAATGACGGGGCTCGAACCCGCGACAACCGGAATCACAATCCGGGGCTCTACCAGCTGAGCTACATCCACCATGAAAATTTTTTGGCGCGCCTGACAGGATTCGAACCTGTTACCCTCGGCTTAGAAGGCCGATGCTCTATCCGAATGAGCTACAGGCGCACAGTTTTAATGGTCGGGGTAGAGGGATTTGAACCCCCGACATCCTGCTCCCAAAGCAGGCGCGCTACCAGACTGCGCTATACCCCGTATCCTGTCACGTGCAAATCGCCGTAACGGGCTGGAATAATACGTTGGGTAAGCCTTGTAGTCAATTCATAAAATCAGAAAAACCTATATTTTAAAAAGAATTCTGGAATAATATTGATTTAAGCTTGTATACAAAAATTCTGTGTAATAAAGGACAAACATGGCTGCAAAAATAATCGACGGCAAAGCATTAGCTACAAAAGTACGCTCTGAAATTGCAACGGAAGTGAGTGAATTAACATCACAGGGCCTACAACCGCCCGGATTAGCTGTGATTTTAGTGGGTGAAAATCCAGCATCTACTATTTATGTTAAAAATAAACGTGAAGCGTGCAAAGAAGCGGGTATCAAATCATTTCACCATAATCTACCTTCAAGCATTACTCAAAATGAATTAATTCATTTAATTGAAAAATTAAATAATGATAAAGAGGTACATGGAATTTTATTACAACTACCTTTACCTGAGCATATTGATAGCGATTCTGTATTAGAAGTTATTGACCCAAAAAAAGATGTAGATGGTTTTCATCCTTATAATTTAGGAAGACTTGCTCAACGTCGCCCTTTATTAAGACCTTGTACTCCATTAGGTGTAATGATGTTATTAGATAGCATCAAGCAACCTTATAAAAATAAACATGCAGTCATTATTGGCGCATCTAATATAGTGGGCAGACCCATGGCACTTGAACTATTACTTGCAGGCTGCACCATTTCTGTTTGTCATCGATTTACTGAAAACTTAGAACCCTATGTGCGTGAAGCTGATATTTTAGTATCCGCGGTAGGAAAACCTAACTTAATAAAAGGCGAATGGATAAAACCAGGCGCTACAGTAATTGATGTTGGAATTAATCGCTTAAGTAATGGCACATTAACAGGTGACATAGAATTTGAGAAAGCTTCACAAAAGGCAGCGTGGATTACACCTGTACCAGGTGGTGTTGGTCCTATGACAGTAGCTATTCTTCTAAAAAATACCTTAACAGCGGCAAAGTCTTTTTATTCAAAAAAGTAATTTTGCATCCGATTCCAGTTAGTAGGTAGGATTTCTCTATACGTAATAATGGTTAAACCTGTATTGCTCATCATACTTCTGATGAGTATACTCTTTATACTTCTTAGAAAGTAAGTTCATTAATGTCAGGGAGACAAAGAGTGGAAGGGAGTACTAAACATTTTTCTGAACAATTGAATCGTAGTTTAGACGAGATTGGAGCGCCTATTGGCAGCAGGGAAAGAGCTGTCGTTCTTAGCAAAATGCTAAATATCCCAAAACAGCAAGCTTGGGGATTGCTAGAAGGCCAAATTTTTCCAGATGATGCGCTTTTACATCAAATAGCCAATGAGCTCGAAATTGATTTCGAAGACTTAAGAAAAGGCTAACATCTAAAATCGTCTTTCATACAACTTATCTTGGATCTCTTCAAGCGATCTTGATTTTGTTTCTGGAAGAAAGAAATAAACCACTAAAAAATACCCAAACGAAAAAAAGGCAAAAAGCCAATAAGTCTGACCTATTCCCATAAAATTTTGTAAGGGTAGAAATAGAGTCGCTAATAGAGTCGAAACAAGGGAATTAAAAAATAGACAAACCGATATCCCCTTACCGCGAACTTGTGTAGGGAATAATTCAGAAATAGCCAACCAAACAACGACTCCTGGCCCAATCGCAAAAAACATAATAAATAATAACAGCCCAATTAAGGAAAGCACTCCCACACTATGCGAATTAGGTATAAATAAATTAATTGCTCCCAAGTAAAGTTCAGAAATAACAACCCCTAGCACACCTGTTAATAATAATGGCCTTCTCCCGATTGAATCGATGAGAGCAATGGCAATAATGGTAAAAAGAAAATTTAATGCTCCTATCCCTACAGAGCCAATCATAGAAATAAAATTAGAATCAATACCAGCTTGCTTCAAAATAATAGGTGCATATTGCAGAAATGAATTAATACCAGTAAGTTGATTAAAAATTGCAATGCTAATTGCTAAAAAACAAGGAAAAATAAATTTTGTTGAAAAAAGTAATTTAAAAGTTACATGATTCTTTGTTAAACCTTGTTGAATAAAATGAATTTCATGTTCAATTTCAAATTTTTT